>Ga0302310_10000162_pt1 | contig 63296 bp, 50 predicted proteins | sample III_Palsa_N1_2_FD_200451 | JGI IMG/M metagenome (GOLD analysis project Ga0302310, IMG submission 200451) | Peat permafrost microbial communities from Stordalen Mire near Abisko, Sweden - III_Palsa_N1_2 | ecosystem: Environmental > Terrestrial > Soil > Palsa > Peat permafrost | place: Sweden...
CTTCAACTCGTGCACGAGTGGGACGAGATCCTTGAGACGAACGTAGTCAGCGTCGATGTCCTCGACCTGAAACTCGATGAAAGTGGTGCGATTGGCACCGGGTTCGGCACTGCCCTCCTTCCAGAGCGTCACCGTTTCGGCAGCGCCAATAGCAAGGGTCGCGCCCGTCGTCACGATCTCCGCGAATACGGGTGCGAGCCATTCCGCCGAGAGGCCGGTCACCATCTCGTAGAAAGAGACCATAGCCTGTATGTCGGCGGCGATGATGCGAGTGGAAGCAAACTTCATGATAATGTCCTCGCCGACCGCAGAAAATCGTGGCGGCAAAGGACCTGTCGCATGGTCCTGCTGCCACCGTTGTGGCAACAGGCGTCAGTATGCGCCGCGCTGACCGCCTGTTTCAGATCATCCAGATCCTGCGCCGGTCAACGCGACCGGTGACGGCGGCTGCACTTGCCGAGGAACTCGAGGTCTCGAAACGCACCGTCTACCGGGACATAAGCGACCTGATAGGTCAACGCGTTCCGGTCGAAGGCGAGGCCGGGTTCGGGTATGTGCTGGCGCGCGACTATGACATGCCGCCGTTGATGCTGACGCCGGACGAGCTGGAAGCGATGATCCTTGGCGCGCAATGGGTGGCAAGCCTTTCCGACCGGGTGCTGGCGAACGCCGCGAGCGACGTCATCGCAAAGGTCGCAAGCGCCGTGCCGGAAAGGCTGCGCCCTTACATCGTCACCCCGACATCGGGCGTGAAGGCGCCGGCTGGCGGGACAGCGGCGAATGTCGATACCGCGCACCTCCGGCTGGCCATCCGCGACGATCGCAAACTGCGGCTCCGCTACCAGGCGAAGACAGGCGAACATACCGAGAGAACGGTTTTGCCGGTGGTCATCGGGTATTCCGAAGCCGCCGCCCTCCTGATCGGTTGGTGCGAACTAAGGGAGAGCTTCCGGCACTTTCGTCTTGAAAGGATCGTCGATGCCACGGTACTCGACGAACCGACCGGGTATCGACCGGGCGAACTACGCCGGCGCTGGCAGCGTTGGCGTGACCAGCAGCTTGTGCTGCCCGTGTCGGCTTCGGACGTGATCACAGGGCCAGATCATGTTTCCGTGCAAGATTGCGCGCCCGGCAATTGCTGGCTCGAACAATGAAACCCGCCCCCGCCCGCCAGCACCGCATCGCCCATCAGGCCGATCGTGTCGCGACCGGGGAACAGCGCCGCGATCGCCGCCACGCCGTCGGCATCGTGCGGCGATCCGAACACCGGCACGATGACCGTGTGCGTGGTCACGACGAAATTCATGTAGCTCGCGGGCTGGATCATCCCGTCGGTTTCGAACCGGCCGGGTGAAGGCACTTCGGCCACGTCCACGCCGAAATCGCGCGCGCGCGCCGCTGCATCGGCGTAAATTGCGGCGTTGGGATCATCGCGGCCGGTGGCGCGTGGCAGCGCCAGAAGGTTTGGCGCGACGAAGCGCGCCAGATTGTCGACATGGCCGTCGGTGTGATCGTTGATCAGGCCTTCGCCGAGCCATAGCACCCGGTCATAGCCCAGGTCGCGCGAGAGGCGCATTTCGAGATCGGCGCGCGACAGGTGTGGATTGCGGTTGGGGTTGCGCAGGCATTGGTCGGTCGTCGCGACCAGGCCGGTGCCGTCGCCATCGAGCGCGCCGCCCTCCAGCACCCAGTCGGCGCGCGTCGCCGGCAGGTTTGCGCTGGCGGCGAGATCGGCGCCGATTTCCTGGTCGCCGGGCATCAGGTATTTGCCGCCCCAGCCGTTGAAGCCGAACAGCCGCGCCGCGCGGCCGCCGGCCTGATCACTCACCACCAGTGGCCCGGTATCGCGCAGCCAGACATCGCCGTAGACGCGCGTTTCCAAGGTGACTTTGGCCGAGACCAGCGCCTGCGCGCGCGCCGAGTTGGCGGCATCGCGCACGATCAGGCGCACATCCTGCCCGCTGTCGGCGACGGCATTGGCGAATGCCGCGATCTGGTCCTGCGCGCGATCGAACGCCGCGCCCCATTCATCGGCGATATGGGGGAAGCCGATCCACAACAGATCCTGCGGGTGCCATTCGGGCGGCATCAGCCAAGGTGAGGTCATGGGTGGTCCAGTTTAGTGCCGGGCAGCGGCGGTGGCATCGCGAATCGCGCGGAATTCATCGCCGGCATGCCAGTTCGGCCAAACCCCGGTATCCGAAAGCGCGCGCCCGAGCCGGTAGAACAACTCGGTTTGCTGGGCCATCCCTTCATATGTCCAGGCGGGCGAAAATTCGTCGCTGGGCTGGTGATAGCGGTGCGCGACATAGTCTTCCTCTGCCGCGTCGCCCGCCGCGACGCCGCCAGTGACCAGGTTCGGGCCGCGCGTGACGTCGAACATCGGCACGCCGACGCGGGCGAAACTGAAATGGTCGGAGCGGTAATAGCTGCCGCGTTCGGGGTGCGTCTCTTTCGATTCGGTCAGGCCCATGGTCTGGTCGACAGTGCGCAGGATCGCGGTCAGTTCGGATTTGTCCCCGCCGGTGACGACGACATCGCGCGATGGCCCGAGCGTGGTATTGCCGTCCATGTTGATCCCGCCCGCGGTCAGGGCCAGCGGATAGACCGGGTTTCGGGCATAGAATTCCGACCCCAGCAGGCCCGATTCCTCCAGGGTCAGCGCGATGAACACTTGCGACCGTCGCGCGGGACCTGCGCGGGTGTTCATCCGTGCCAGCTCGACCAGGGTCGCGACGCCCGACGCATTGTCGACCGCGCCGTTGCAGATGCTGTCGCCGCGCGTATCGGCAGGGCAATGGCCCAGGTGATCCCAATGCGCGGTGTACAGCACGGTTTCTTCGGGTTTGGTGGACCCGGGCTGCACGCCGATGACATTGTGCGACAGCGCGTGGGTGATTTCGCTGTCGAACGACAGGCTGGCGGTCAGACCCAGCGGCACCGCGTGAAAGCCCTTGTGCTTCGCCGCTTCGGACAGCGTGGCAAGATCGTGCCCCGATGCCTTCATGATCGCTTCGGCAACGCTCTTCTGGATCCAGCCATTGGCTTCGGTCTGGTCCATGCCCTTGGCCGGCGAGGCGATGAAATTGGCGCCTTTGCCCCAGCTCGATTGCACCACATTCCAACCGTACGCCGCGGGAAACGTATCATGGACGATCAGCGCGGCGCGGGCGCCCTGCCGCGCCGCTTCTTCGAACTTGTAGGGCCAGCGACCGTACCAGGTCATGCGCCGCCCTTTGAAAAGACCGCTTTCATCGCTGTCGGCGTAATCCGGATCGTTGACCAGGATGACCGCCACTTTGCCGTGCATGTCCACGCCGGCGTAATCGTTCCAGCCCAGTTCGGGTGCATTGATGCCGAACCCGACGAATACCAGGTCGCTCTGGGCGATCGCGGTGTGCGGCGTTTCGCGATAGCCATTGATGACGAAATCGCGGCCCAGCATCATCGGCGGCAAAGTGCCGATCTGCAGCGGGCTGACATGGACCGGGGTGATATGCACCGTCGGCACCGCCTGCAGCCATTGGCCATGATTGCCCGGCTTCAGCCCGGCCGCCTGGAACTGGGCGACGATATAATCGGTGGTTTTCTGTTCGGCCGGCGTGGCCGGGCCACGGCCTTCGAATTCATCGGACGACAGCGTCTTCATCACGTCGCGCAATACGGCCTGTTCGACGGTTGGCACCGGCTGTGCTGACGCCGTGCCACCCAGCAGGGCAATCATAAGTCCGGCAGAAATCGTGGCCAACAGATTTGCGCGAATACGGTGATGCATGATCGTCCCCTGTATGAAGCTCGCGGCAAGGGATGGCAGAACTGCGGATCGCTGACAATTCATCGCAGACCAGCACTTGAACACATGCCCTGCGCGGCGCAGGGCAATGCCATGATCGACTGGACATCTGCCTTGCGCCGCGCGCGCGACCACGCGCCGTTTCTGGCGCGTGCGCTCGATCGGCGGGGCGACATTGCCGATGTGCTGGCCACTGGTCAGGTCGATGCGGCGATGGATCTGGTGCGGGCGTCGGGCGACGGCGTTGCTGACATCGGCGTGGCGTTGCGGCGCGAACGGCTGGCGCTCAGCCTAGTGGTGGCGATTGCCGATCTGGCGGGCGCGTACGATCTGTCGCAGGTGGTCGGCGCGTTGTCGGATTTTGCCGACCGCGCGCTCGATGCCGCGATCACCGCCGCGCTCCGCCGCCGTGTTCCCGATGCGCAAGCCGCCGGGTTTTCGGGCATTGCACTCGGCAAGATGGGGGCGCGCGAACTGAACTATTCGTCGGACATCGACATCATCGCGCTGTTCGATCCCGATACTTTGCCCAGGCGGGATCGCGACGATCCGGCCGAGGCCGCGCAAATGGCGGCGCGCCACGTGGTCGATCTGTTGTCGACGATCACTGCAGAAGGGTTTGTGTTCCGCGTCGATCTGCGCCTGCGCCCGCAATCGGAAATCACCCCGTTGGCGCTGCCATTTGCCGCCGCGATCACGCATTACGAATCGAGCGCGCTCGCGTGGGAACGCGCGGCATTCATCCGCGCGCGCGCCGCGTCGGGCGATATCGCAAAGGGACAGGACTTTCTCGACACGATCCGGCCATTCGTATGGCGCCGCAGCCTGGATTTCGGCGCGATTGCCGAAATCGGCCGCCTGACCACGCGCATTCGCGACCACTATGCCGCGGGCCAGGCGATCGGCCCCGGGTATGACCTGAAACGCGGGCGCGGCGGGATTCGCGAAGTCGAATTCTTCGCCCAGACGTATCAGTTGATCCACGGCGGCCGCAATCCGGCGCTGCGGCTGCGCGGCACGCGCGCCTCGCTCGATGCGCTGGCCGATGCCGGCATTATCGCGCCCGAGGACGCATCCATTTTGGGCCAGTCGTACGACCGGCTGCGCACGATCGAGCACCGGCTGCAGATGGTCGGCGATCAGCAGACGCATTCCCTGCCCGCCGATTCGCGCGCGCTCGAAAATGTCGCCGCGCTCGATGGCACCACCGGCGCCGCGCTGGTGGCGGAACTCGCGGCGATTTCGGACCATGTCGGCAGCCGGTTCGACGCGCTAATCGCGACACTCGCCCCGCGCGGCAAGATGGTGACGGTGGATCAACCGCTGGCGCGCGAATTGCGCGAGCTTGGCTTTGCCGATCCCGATGCGCTGGCCGCGCGAATCGAAGGCTGGGGCAATGGCAAATTCCGCGCCCTGCGCAGCGAGGCCGCGCGCGACGCATTTGCGCGAATCAGGGCGCCGCTGTTGCAGGCGCTCGCCGCCGCGCCCGATCGCGACCGCGCGCTACTCCGCTGGGAACAGTTGATCGAGCATTTGCCTTCCGCGATCAATGTGTTCCGCCTCCTGGAGGCGCGGCCCGGACTGTTCGACATGGTCATGCGCGTGCTCGCGCATGCGCCGCGACTGGCCGATGACCTGGCGCGGCGCGCCGATCTGCTCGACACACTGATCGACCGGTCCGCGTTCGATCTGCCGGGCGATGTGGCGACGATTGCCGCGCGCCTGTCGCGCGCGGAAAAAGGCGATGATTATCAATGCCTGCTCGATGCCGTGCGCCGGCGCGTGGGCGAAATGCGCTTTGCGCTGGGCGTGCAAGTGATCGAGCAGACGCATGATGCGCTGGCGATCGCCGCCGCGCTGTCGCGCGTGGCCGAGGCGACGATCGGCGTGTTGACCACCGCGACCGAGGCCGAATTTGCCGGCGTGCATGGCCGCGTGCCCGATAGCCGGCTGGTTATTCTGGGGCTCGGCCGCTTGGGTGGCGGCGCGCTGACCCATGCGTCGGATCTCGATCTGGTGTTCCTGTTCAGCGGCGATTTCGCGGATGAATCGGATGGCGCGCGGCCCTTGGGCGGCACCTTGTATTATACGCGGCTTGTCCAGCGCGTGTCCGTCGCGCTGTCGGCGCCGACGGCGGCGGGCGCGCTTTATGACGTCGACACGCGGCTGCGTCCTTCGGGGACGCAAGGGCCGATCGCGGTCACGCTCGACAGTTTTGCCGCGTACCAGCGCAAGGACGCGTGGACCTGGGAACACATGGCGCTGTGCCGCGCGCGCGTGATCCATGGCAGTGACGAAGACCGCGCCGCGCTGGCCGCGATCATCGCCAGCGTGTTGATGATGCCGCGCGACCACGCAGTTCTGCGCGCAGACGTGTTGAAAATGCGCGGCGACATGGCGCGGCACAAGCCGGCCAAAGGCCCGCTCGACGTCAAATTGGCGCGCGGCGGGCTAGTCGATGCCGAATTCATCGTCCACTATCTGCAACTGCGCGAGCGCACCGCATTCGACCCCGATCTCGGCCTGGCGATATCCGCGCTTGCCGATGCCGGGCTGGTGCCCCATGCCATGCGGCATAGCCATGATCTGCTGGCGCGACTGCTGGTGGTGGTGCGGCTGGTCGCTCCTGATGGCGCTTTCCCGCCCGAGGCCAGCCGCGCGATCGTTGCGCAGGCGTGTGGCCAGCCGGATTGGGAGCGCCTGATCGCAGCGATTGCCGCGGCACGCGCGACGATCGCGGCGACGTGGCAGACTGTTTTTCTCGAAGTACTGGAGACCTGACGCATGAAACTGGCCCTCGGCGAAAGCCTGCCCCCGATTGCGCTGATATCGCCCGATGGCGAACCGGTGCGCATTGCCGATTTCGCCGGGCAGAAACTGGTGCTGTTCTTCTATCCAAAAGACGACACCCCCGGCTGCACCACGGAAAACAAGGATTTTTCGAAGCTCGCCGAAAAGTTCGCCGCGGCCGGTACGGCAGTGCTGGGGATCAGCAAGGACACCCCGCAGAAGCACCAGCGGTTCATCGACAAACATAGTCTGGCGAACCCGCTGGCCACCGATGCGGAGACCGATGGCCTGTCCGACGCGCTGGGCATCTGGACCGAAAAATCGATGTATGGCCGCCTGTACATGGGCATGGAGCGCACCACGTTACTGCTCGGCACCGATGGCAAGATCGCGCGCATCTGGCCAAAAGTGAAAGTCAAAGACCACGCTCAGGAAGTGCTCGCCGCCGCCCAGGCGCTGTAACTTTGACCATCGCCCACGCGATCCGCGCCGCAATTCTGACCGCCGATCCGCGCGCCAAAGTCATGGCGACGCGGGCGATCGCGCGCGACTGGGCGGCGGGTCGCCTGGCGCCGGTTTTCGATGTCGCAATGCCCGACACACCGGCCCGGCCCGAACGTCCCGAACTGCGCGCGCCCGGTGCCATGCCCCGGCGCGGGCGCGGCGGATCGGAACGCGGGCGGCGCACCCTGATCCACGCGCTGTGCCACATCGAATTCGTCGCGATCGACCTCGCGCTCGATGCCGCGGGACGGTTTGGCGAGGAGCGCGGGCGCCAGTTCGTGACCGACTGGCTGAGCGTTGCGGCGGACGAGGCGATGCATTTTGCGCTGCTGTCGCGCCGGCTGATTACGCTGGGCAGCGAATATGGCGCCATGCCCGCGCACGACGGATTGTGGGATGCGGCGCGTGACACCGCGCACGATGTGATGGCCCGTCTGGCGATCGTGCCGATGGTCCTGGAGGCGCGCGGCCTGGACGTGACGCCGGTCATGATTCAAAGGTTTGCAGCGGCCGGCGACACGCGCACTACGCGCATCCTGCAACGAATCCTTGACGACGAAATTCGCCATGTCGGAGTCGGTACAAACCATTTCACCATGCTGTGTGCAGAGCGCGGAGATTCGGCCCCGGCGCAGTGGAAAACACTGGTTGCGCGGCACTTTAAGGGGTTGGTTAAGCCACCATTCAACGACTCGGCGCGCCGGTCAGCCGGTTTGTCGTATGAATTCATGGAAGGGGTTGCCTGAACGCCAGGCGACCCGGTAGGTCTGCGATCGCACCGGATGTCGATGCGAGCAGCCAAAAAGGCACCGCACCGACACTTCTGGTCTAGCGCGTAACGGACCTATTATTCGGGTAACGGCGTGGGGGAAAAAAGGTTCCAACGGTCGCAATGCTGTTCAACAAATTCTTTCCTGTCGCCCTGGTGCTTGCTGCCGGCGTGATTGCCCAACCCGCTCTGGCCAGCAGTGCCGCTTCTGCCGACATCACGGCGCCACTGCGCGCCGCCGAGGCCGCCCGCAATGGCACCCGCGTCTCAACGCCTGGTGACAACGAATTCCGCCAGTTGTTTGCCAACTGGCGCGCGCTCGACACCGGCCGTCCTTATTCGAGCCTCGGTTCGTCGATGGCCGACACCGGCTCCGCTTCGATCCCGATGCTGGTCCCCGTGAACAGCAGCCGCGCGATGAGCAGCAATTTCGGCATGCGCACCCACCCGGTCCTGGGTGGATACCGCATGCACAAGGGCGTCGACCTGCCCGCACCGACCGGCACCCCGATCCATGCCACCGCCGATGGCGTTGTCGGCATGGCTGACTGGTTCGGTGGATATGGCCTGTTCGTCGAACTCGAACACGGCGCCAATCTCGAAACCCGTTACGGCCACATGTCGCGCATCGCAGTTGCCCAGGGGCAGCACGTGCATCGCGGCGACGTGATCGGCTATGTCGGCACGACCGGCCGCTCGACCGGCGCGCACCTCCATTACGAAGTGCGCATCGCCGGCGAAGCGGTCAACCCGGTTCCCTATCTGCAGATCGCCGATGTCAATTCGGGCGCAAACGTCGCGCTGGCCAGCAACACCGCCACCGCACCGAGCAGCCCGGAAGAATAAATACTTCATAGCATCCAGGCCGAAAACGGCCGGGTCGCATTTGGGAGAGGATGCGACATTTAGAAAAGGGCGCCGGAAACGGCGCCCTTTTTTGTGGTTAGGTATGCTTGCAGTGCTGCGCTGGACCAGCCCCGTATTACGCCGCCTGCAAAGTCGGGATCGCCGCCAATTGCTCGGCCATTGCCGCCGCACTCACTTGGAGGTCGTATGCCAGTTGCATCTGCGCCCACGACTGCGCAGTCGTGCCGGTCAGCTTGGCAAAGCGCAGCGCCATGCCGGTGGTCACAGGCTGCTTTTCATTCAGCACATCATACAGCGACTGCCGCGAAATGCCGAGCAGGCGGGCAATCTCTGCCTTGGGCTTGCCCAGCGCGGGAATCACATCCTCGCGCAGAATTTCACCGGGATGCACGGCGCGCATCATGCGTTTCATGGTTCTGGTTTCCAGTTCAGCTTGGGCCATTCGCCCAATGAAAGTCAGTGATAATCTTCAATATCCAGGTCCACCGCGTCCCCGGCACTTTCGTCCCAGCCAAAGGTAACCCTGTAATTTCCTGATGCGTCGACAGCATACCGTTTGGGCCTGCCCTGCAGCCCGTGAAAGCGATAGCCAGGCAAATTCATATCGTCGGGCACGACCACCGCATCGAGCCTGGCCAGGATGCGTTCAACGCGCCCAACATTGGGGACCGGCAGTTTCGAGCCATCACCTTGCTCCCACAATCGTTTGAGCGCTTTGCTGCGGAACGATGCGATCATTGGCACGGTGTAAGGCATCACCCGGCATATGTCAACCGTTGCCTTACATACAGAATGCTCCCCTAAGCCCTTGCGCTTATTAAGCGAGCAGTTAAACTCCCTCCCAACACCTCTGCCCCAAGCGGCAGAGCCGCACGCGGACCACCGTGGCGGCGTGCGGAGAGAGTAGAGACCATGCGCGACCATCCCAGCGTTCATGCGGCAATTGATCCGGCCAAACCGGCGGTGATCATGGCGTCGAGCGGCCAGGTCGTCACGTATGGCGAACTCGATGCCGCCAGCAATCGCTTCGCGCACCTGTTGCGCGCGCAGGGATGCGCGATCGGGGACACGGTTGCGCTGTGTTTCGACAATGATCCCATGTTCTTTACGCTGTGCTGGGGCGCGCAGCGTGCGGGGCTGATCTATGTCGCGATCTCTTGCCGGCTGACTCCGCCCGAAATCGCCTATATCGCGCGTGACAGCGGCGCGCGGCTGCTCGTTGGTACGCAAATCTACGGCGATGTGCTCGACCGGGTCGCGGTCGCGGTGCCGGAAATCCCGCAATTGCGCCTGAACGGTGCGGGCGATCACGACCTGGGCGCGGCGCTGATGGCGATGCCCACCACGCCGATCGCCGACGAACGCGCGGGGGTCGACATGCTCTATTCGTCGGGCACCACCGGGCAACCCAAAGGCGTGCGCCTGCCCTTGCCCGAAGACCCCGCGATCGGCGCCGGCAACAGCCTGACCAATCTGGCGCGCAAGGCGTTCGGGTTTGGCACCGACAGCGTCTATTTGTCCCCCGCCCCGCTGTATCACGCCGCGCCGCAGCGTTGGTCGCTGGCGGTCCACCGGCTCGGCGGCACGATCGTGTGCATGGAAAAATTCGATCCCGAACACGCGCTCGCGCTGATCGAACGATACCGCGTGAACGACAGCCAATGGGTGCCCACGCATTTCATACGGATGCTGAAACTCGATCCCGCCGTCCGCGACAAATACGATCTATCGAGCTTGCGCTGCGCAGTCCATGCCGCCGCGCCTTGCCCCGTGCCGGTAAAACGCGCGATGATCGACTGGTGGGGGCCGGTCTTGCGCGAATATTACGCCGGCACCGAAGGCAACGGGTTCACGTACCTGTCCAGCGAGGAATGGCTGCAACGCCCCGGATCGGTCGGCCGCGCGCTGGTCGGCACCCTGCGCATCTGCGACGAACACGGCGACGAAGTGCCGCGCGGCACCGAGGGCCAGGTCTATTTCGAAAACGGCAATCCGTTCGCCTATCACAACGACCCCGCCAAAACCCGCGACGCGACCAACCGCCACGGCTGGACCAGCCTGGGCGATGTCGGGCTGGAAGATGACGACGGCTACCTGTTCCTGACCGACCGCAAGAGCTTCATGATCATTTCGGGCGGGGTAAACATCTACCCGCAGGAGATTGAAAACCTGCTCGTCACACACCCCAAAGTCGCCGATGTCGCCGTCATCGGCGCGCCCGACCCCGACATGGGCGAACGCGTGATCGCAATCGTACAACCCGCCGATTTCGGCGAGGCCGGCGCGGCACTCGCGCAGGAACTGACCGCCTGGCTCGTGCCGCAACTGAGCGGTGTCAAAATGCCGCGCCAGATCGATTTCCGCGCCGAACTGCCGCGCGAACCCACCGGCAAACTGTTCAAGCGGTTACTGCGCGACGAATACCGCGACGCGGCCGCAGTAACCGCCTGAGCATCAGTCCAGCGTAGCAGCCAGCCGCTTGATCATCGCAGACACATCATCGGCCATGTCCGGACGCGCCAGCGCAAGTTCGAGCGTTGCCTCGACAAACCCGGCCTTGCTGCCGCAGTCATATCGACGCCCGGCAAACCTGACTGCATGAAACGGCTGATCGCCGATCATCCGCGCCATTGCATCGGTCAACTGGATTTCACCGCCCGCGCCCTTGCCCTGCGTTTCCAGAGTCCGCATCACTTCGGGTTGCAGGATATACCGACCCGAAATGATCAGGTTCGATGGCGCTTCTTCGCGCTTCGGCTTTTCGACCAAGCCGGTGACTTCGGTCAGATACGGCGAAACCTGCTTGCCCGGCTGGATCACGCCATAGCTCGACACTTCGTCTTCAGGCACTTCGAGCACCGAAATCATATTCCCGCCGAGTTCGTTATACGCCTCGACCATCTGCTTCATGCAGCCCGGCTCTCCGATCATCAATTCATCGGGCAGGAAAATCGCAAACGGTTCGTCACCCACGATATCGCGCGCGCACCAGATCGCATGGCCCAGCCCCATCGGCACCTGCTGACGCACGGTGACCAGATTGCCCGGCTGAATGCGAGTCGGAGCCAGCACATCGAGCGGCTTGCCACGCCCGAGCATCGTCGCTTCGAGCTCGAACGCCATGTCGAAATGTTCGACAATCGAGGTCTTGCCGCGCCCGGTCACGAAAATAAGTTGTTCAATGCCCGCCTCGCGCGCCTCGTCGACCGCATACTGGATCAGCGGCCGATCGATAATCGGCAACATTTCCTTCGGGATCGCCTTGGTCGCAGGCAGAAACCGGGTACCAAGCCCGGCAACAGGAAATACCGCTTTGCGAATGGGTTTGCGTAGCGTTGAAATGGTCATGCCCCGATCTTTACCCTCAGTCCAGTTACGTGCGTGTTATGCGATCCCGCAAAGGTCGCGCAACCAACTTTTGTAACACCAAAATTCTTACGTACACGTTGCGCTGTTGCAGATTCCCGTTAAATCGCGGCGATGGACAAGATCATCATTCGCGGCGGCCGCAAGCTTTCCGGCACCCTCCCAGTATCGGGCGCAAAGAATGCAGCACTTACGCTGCTGCCCTGCGCGCTGCTGACCGATGAACCGCTGACCCTGCGCAATTTGCCGCGCCTGGCGGATATCGACAGCTTCCAGCACCTGCTCAACCAGTTCGGCGTGTCGACCTCGATCGCCGGCGCGCGCCCAGGCGATTTCGGACGCGTCATGACCCTGCAGGCGACCCGACTGACCTCGACCGTCGCGCCCTACGACCTCGTCCGCAAAATGCGCGCCTCGATTCTCGTGCTTGGGCCAATGCTCGCGCGCGCCGGCGAAGCCACCGTCTCGCTGCCCGGCGGCTGCGCCATCGGCAACCGCCCGATCGACCTCCACCTCAAAGCCCTCGAAGCCTTCGGCGCCCGCATCGAACTTGCCGCCGGCTACGTCCGCGCCCACGCGCCCGATGGCGGCCTGCCCGGCGGAACTTACACCTTCCCCGTCGTCTCGGTCGGCGCCACCGAAAACGCCGTCATGGCCGCCGTCCTGTGCACCGGCACGTCAACGCTGCACAACGCAGCCCGCGAGCCCGAAATCGCCGACCTCTGCAATCTCCTGGTCGCGATGGGCGCACAGATCGAAGGCATCGGCAGCTCCGACCTGACCATCCACGGTGTGCCCCGCCTCCACGGCGCCACCTACATGGTCATGCCCGACCGCATCGAAGCCGGATCCTACGCCTGCGCCGCCGCCATCACCGGCGGCGACGTCCTCCTGACCGGCGCCCGCATCGAAGACCTGGCAGCAACCGTGCAATCGCTCACCGATGCCGGCATCCACGTCGAACAAACCCGCGGCGGCGTCCACGTCGCCGCCAACGGCGCCATCCGCCCGGTAACCCTCTCGACCGCGCCCTACCCCGGCTTCGCCACCGACATGCAGGCGCAACTGATGGCAATGCTGTGCATGGCCAAGGGCTCCTCGGTCCTGACCGAAACAATCTTCGAAAACCGCTACATGCACGTGCCCGAACTGAACCGCATGGGCGCCCGCATCGAAACCAAAGGCCGCACCGCGATCGTTCACGGAGTCGACCACATGATCGGCGCCGACGTGATGGCCACCGATTTGCGCGCTTCGATGAGCCTGATTATCGCGGGCCTGGCCGCGGAAGGCGAAACGAATGTGCACCGGGTGTATCATCTCGATCGCGGGTATGAACGTCTCGAGGAAAAGCTGGCGCTGATCGGGGCTGATGTGGAGCGCGTTGGTAGCGATTGATTGGCCTTGCGGCGGGCTTTTTTAAAGGGCCTCCGGCGGCCTAGGGCCAGGGGCCCTTGGATCCCGTTACCGTCTTGCACTGCGCGCTATTTCGGCGTTTGCGTCCCGCCGCGCAGCGGCAGCCATTTCAGCCGCTTTGCGGCGGGACCAAGACGCTCGGGCGGCATACAGTGCAAGACGGTAACGGGTTCCTAGGGCAATGGCCCTAGGCCGCCGGAGGCCCTTAAACGCCCGCCGAAGGCCACAAACCCCGCTCACGCGCAACCAGCCAAATCCGAATCGCCCCCGCCAACCCCGGCGGTGTCCGCGCGGCGATGCGTTCGGCGTCGATCCGGGCGACCAGGGCGTTGATTGGCAGGCCTTCTGACGCCGCGACGGCGCGCAGCCAGTCCCAGAATAGGGGTTCGAGGCTGATCGAGGTTTTGTGCCCGGCGATTTCGACCGAGCGTTTGACCGGGGGGTGGTAGAATTCTGTCATGCCGCCCCCTGGTCGCATCAATGCATGTGTTGGCCGCCATTCAGCGACATCGTTGACCCGGTTACGAATCCGCCGTCTTCGCAGGTGAGGAAGGCGACGCCGCGGGCGATTTCTTCGGCCTGGCCCAGGCGGCCCACCGGGATTTTCGCGACGATCTTTTCCAGCACGGCTGGGGGTACGGCGGCGACCATGTCGGTATCGATATAGCCTGGTGCGATGGCATTGACGGTTACGCCGAATTTGGCGCCTTCCTGGGCCAGGGCTTTGGTGAAGCCGTGGATGCCTGATTTTGCTGCGGCGTAGTTGACCTGGCCGTATTGCCCGGATTGGCCGTTGATCGATCCGATGTTGACGATGCGGCCCCAGCCGCGTTCGCGCATGCCGGGGAATGTCGCCTTGGACATATTGAAGCAGCCGCCGAGGTTGACGCGCATGACTTCGTTCCAGTCGTCGAAGCTCATCCGGTGGAGGACCGCGTCGCGGGTGACGCCGGCGTTATTGACCACGATATCGACCGGGCCGTATTTTTCCGCGATTGCGGCTACGCCTGCCAGCACGGCTTCGTGATCGCCGACGTCGAATTGTGCACTGGCGATTCCGGTTTCTTCGGTGAAGGCCTGGGCCTTGGCGGCGTTGCCGGCATAGTTGGCGATCACCAGGCGTCCTTGCGCCTTTAGCGCCAGGCTTATTGCCTTGCCGATGCCCCGTGTTCCACCGGTTACAATTGCAACACGCGCCATTTCACATCCCTCACTCTTTACACCGCGACACCCGTTCCCGTCGCTACGCTACGAGCATGCCCGGCGTGCGGCAAGAGGCCAGCGGTCCGAATTGGTATGTGTTTATGCTGCGCAGCAAATGTGCGGGTCGCACGCGCAGAAGGGCGCAATAAAAGCGCCCAGTGGCATTACTGAATGTGGATTATCTGGGGAAACCCGGGCGCGTAATGCGCAGGGCAGATTTAGAAGCGGAACTGGGTTCCGACGTACAGCGCCTGGCTGTCCTGGCGATGATCGGTCAGCGCGCGCAACCGATCGCGATCGGTCGAATAGCGCATGCCGGCGGTCACATTCAGATTGCCGACCAAGCGATAGCTGCCGCCCATATCGACTTGGTAATCGCCCTGCGTACCCAGCGTGCGTGGCGCACGGCCTGCTTCGCTGCGATCGTCGAGCGTCAAGTCGGGTTCGAGGCGCGGCGAAGGCCCGGCGACAACGGTCTGTTGCGGGGCGATCGAATAGGCGCGGGATTCATTGTCGTGGGCCAGGTCATGCGCCTGAACCGGTGCTGGCAGAGCAAAGCTCTGGTAACCGCGCGCCATGCCCAGGTTATAGGCGACCGGCGCGATTCGTACTGCGGCAAAGCCGGCGCCAACGTCGGTCGACGCGGCGTGCGTGCCGATCAGACCGGCGTGCGCATCGGGCAGCCGGACCGCGACAGTCACCGCACGGTCAGGACGGCTGTCCATGCCCGCGGGGGTAAAGCGAAACAGCTTGCCGAGCGACATTGCGCGAATCGAGACTTGCGCAGCGAGCCGGGGATCGACCGAAGCCGGGGTGAACGACCCGAGACCGCCGCGTGCCGCCAGGCTGACCGCAGCGCCACCGGGCAGTGATTCGCTGCCATTGGAAAACGCGTTGACGACCGTCGGGGCAACCAGTGCAGAGGCGAGGACACAGGCCACGCTGATCACGGGCGCACGCAGAAAACGGCGCATAACGCCGCTTTTTCTGGTTTTGCCCCCGTTCACGCGCATGGTCTAAAATCCGTCCTCATTGCCGTGGCTGGTCGGGCAAAGCGCTTTGCCAGCGCCCAAACCTTGCAGCCACCGAAACACCACCGACTCCGGCAGTCATTCCGTGTGATTACTATATATACCGGCGATCCAATTGTTTCCAGTGATCAACGCCAAATCCGACGCTTCCTTTGTGACTGTTGCACGCAGTCCACAGCAGGTTCGCAAATCGCAAGCGCCAATCCACCACCCGCCCCCGAATCACGGCACCGATCATATCCACCGCAATGCGCTTGCCGCCAGTGGCGACAGAGTGTTAGAGGCGGTGCCCGAAACGATGCAGGTCGGACCTGCCCTGCCGCGGCGCGCCCTATAAAGGCAAGCGAAGCGGCGAAGGGCCAAGGGCCAATCGATCGTTTGGGGAGTTGCCAGGCGTTCGCATACGCCCGGCACCGGTAAAGACAGGATTTACAGTGACGTTGAGCGCCAAGATGACGAATTCCCTGAAAGCGCCCGGTTTCCTGGCCACAACCGCCATCCGCACACTCGCTGTCGGCGCCCTGGTCGTCTCGGTCGGCGCCTGCACCCATCACCGCCACGCCGCCGTGAAAAAGAAACTGCACGAAGCCGCCCTGCTCGCGCCCAGCAAAGTCACCACGATCGGCGTCAACGCCTACCTGTGGCGCGCAACGCTCGATACCCTCTCCTTCATGCCCCTGCTCCAGACCGACAGCAACGGCGGCGTGATCGTTACCGACTGGTACGCCAACCCGAAAAACCCCGGCGAACGCGTCAAAGTAACCGTCTCCATTCTCGACCAGGATCTGCGCGCCGACGCCGTCCGCGTCGTCGCCAGCCGCCAGGTCCTGCAACACGGCGACGTGTGGATCGACGCCCCGGTCGAAGCCGCAACCGTGCAGAAACTGGAAGACGTGATCCTTACGCGCGCTCGCGATCTGCGCCGTCGTACGATTCGCGGTTAAGGTTTAAAGGGCCTCCGGCGGCCTAGGGCCATTGCCCTAGGAACCCGTTACCGTCTTGCACTGCGCGCTGACTTTGCGTTTGCGCCCCGCCGCGCAGCGGCAGGATTTCGGCCGCTTTGCGGCGGGATACAACGGCACGGGCAATACACAGTTCACGACGGTAACGGGTTCCAAGGGCCCCTGGCCCTTGGCCGCCGGAGGCCCTACCCTCTTCATCCACCCGGTTGCACATTAGCCCACCTCTCGCGTAGAGGGCTCCCATGACCGCAGACCGTTACGATCCCGACACCGCTGACATCCGCTGGCAAAAGGCGTGGGATGACGCCGAGACATTCTACGCGGACGACGCGTCGAACAAGCCGCGCAGTTATGTGCTGGAAATGTTTCCCTATCCATCGGGCCGCATTCATATCGGCCATGTGCGCAATTACACGATGGGTGATGTGCTCGCGCGGTACAAGCGCATGCGCGGGTTTGAAGTGCTGCATCCGATGGGCTGGGACGCTTTTGGGATGCCTGCCGAAAACGCGGCGATGGAGCGCGGGGTGCATCCTGGCGGGTGGACGCGTGACAATATCGCGACGATGAAATCGCAGTTGAAGCGGCTGGGGTTTGCGCTCGACTGGAGCCGTGAGCTGGCGACGTGCGAGCCTGAGTATTATGGGCAGGAGCAGGCGCTGTTTCTGGATCTGTATGCTGCGGACCTTGTTTATCGCAAGGAATCTGCGGTTAACTGGGATCCGGTCGATCAGACTGTGCTGGCCAACGAGCAAGTCATTGACGGGCGCGGCTGGCGCTCGGGGGCGCTGGTTGAAAAGCGCAAGTTGAGCCAATGGTTTTTGAAGATCACGGCGTTTGCCGACGATTTGCTGACCGGGCTGGGTTCGCTCGACAAGTGGCCGGACAAAGTGCGTACGATGCAGGAGAACTGGATCGGCAAGAGCCAGGGTCTGCAGTTCGGGTTTACGGTTTCGAATGGCGAGACGCTCGAGGTTTATACCACGCGTCCCGACACGATCTTTGGCGCGAGCTTTGTTGCGGTCGCGGCCGAGCATCCGATCGCGCAAGGGATTGCCGCTAACAATCCTGCGGCGCAGGATTTCATCGCACTGTGTCGCCAGGGCGGGACGACTGCGGCCGAGATGGAGACCGCCGAGAAGCTGGGTTTTGATACCGGGCTGACCGCGCGCCATCCGTTTACCGGGGCGGACCTGCCGGTCTACATCGCCAATTTCGTGCTGATGGAATATGGCACCGGCGCGATCATGGCGGTGCCGGGGCATGACCAGCGCGATTTCGACTTTGCGCGCAAATATGACCTGCCGATCGTGCGCGTTGTTGCCGCGAATGCCGAGGCGGCGCAGGCGCCGTTTGGCAAAGAGGCAGAGGCGGGCGATGGCGTACTCGTCAATTCGGGCTTCCTCGATGGGATGACCGTGACGCAGGGCGTGGCGGCGGTGATCGCGCGCGCGGAAGTCGAAGGCTGGGGCCAGGGCAAGACCGTGTGGCGCCTGCGCGACTGGGGCGTTTCGCGTCAGCGGTATTGGGGCACGCCAATCCCGTTTGTGCATTGCGAAGTGTGCGGCGTGGTGCCGGTGCCGAAGAAGCAGTTGCCGGTGATCCTGCCTGACGACGTCGATTTTTCGGTGCCGGGCAATCCGCTGGCGCGCCATCCGACGTGGAAACACGTCGATTGCCCGCAATGCGGCCATCCGGCGCGGCGCGAAACCGATACGCTCGACACATTTGCCGACAGCTCGTGGTATTTCCTCCGGTTTGCCAGCCAGCCCGCCGATCGTCCGTTCGATCCGGCGGTGATCGCGCAGTGGCTGCCGGTCGAGCAGTATATCGGCGGCATCGAGCACGCGATCCTGCATCTGTTGTACGCGCGGTTCTGGACGCGCGCGCTCGCGCATATCGGGCTGATCGACATCACCGAGCCGTTTGCCAGCCTGTTTACGCAGGGAATGGTGACGCACGAGACATATCAGCGGCGCAACCCCGACAATGGCCAACCGGTGTATTTCCCGCCGGCCGAAGTCGAACGCAGCGGCGATGGCGCCGTGTTGCGCAGCGATGGTGCGCCGGTCGAGATCGGCCGGGTCATCAAGATGTCGAAGTCGAAAAAGAACGTGGTCGATCCGGACGAGATCGTCGCGAAATACGGCGCCGACGCGATCCGCTGGTTCATGCTGTCGGACAGTCCGCCCGAGCGTGATCTGCCATGGTCCGAAGCCGGGATCGAGGGCTGTGCGCGCTTTGTCCAGCGGTTGTGGCGGTTGTTTGCGCAATACGATGCGGCTGCGGTCGGCGACGACAAGGCCATTGCGCGCAAAACGCACCAGACGATCCACGCGATCGCGTCGGACATCGAGGCGCTGAGCTTCAACAAGGCCGTCGCGCGGATCTACGAACTGACCGGCGCGATCGACAAGGCCGCGCCTTCGGCCGATCGCAGCGCGGCGATCCGTGCGGTGCTGCTGCTGGTCGCCCCCATGATGCCGCATCTGGCCGAGGAAGCGTGGACGACTATTGGTGACGGCCTGATCGCCGATGCTGCCTGGCCAGCGGTCGATCCTGCGCTGCTGGTCGAGGACGAAGTGACTGTCGCGGTGCAGGTCAAAGGCAAATTGCGCGACACATTGACCGTTGCCAAAGGCACGTCGCGCGACGATCTTGAGCGCATGGCGCTGGCTTCCGAAAAAGTGCAGCGTGCGCTCGATGGCGCGGACGTCAAAAAGGTAATCGTGGTGCCGGATCGGTTGGTCAATCTTGTCGCGTAAGCCTATGGCCTGGCGCATCGCACCTGTGGCGCTGGCCGCATTTGCGCTCGCATCCTGCGGGCTGCAGCCGATGTATGCCGGCGGGGCCTCGGGCGAAGTGGGCCGCGCGATCAGCACGGTCCAGGTTTCGCCAATCGAGGGCAAGGCCGGATACCTGGTGCGCAATGCACTGACCGATCGGCTGGGCGCGGCGGGCAAAAGCGAAGCGCGCTATCGGCTGGACGTGCGGCTGGATGAAAAACTGACCGGGATGATCGTGCAATCCGATGATTCGGTCAGCCGCGAACGCCGCGTGATGCGCGCGCGCTATCAACTCGTCGACCTGAACAGTGGCGCGATCATTCTGGATGACACCGCCGACGTCGATGCCGGGGTCGATATCGTGACCAGCGAATACGCGGTGATCGCGGCCGAACAGACTGCGCAGGAAAACCTGAGCCAGGATATCGCCAACCAGATCGTGACGCGCGTTTCCAACCGGTTGCGCCAGAAGCCGGCCACGCCTCCACAGCCATGAAGGCGACGGCCAAGACGTTTGCCGCAACGGTCGAACGGGCGCTGGACAAAATACGCGTGTACTATTTCTGCGGCGCCGATGAAGCCGGCGCCGGCGATGCCGCCGCGCGGCTCCTCCTCAAGCTCGACCAGGGCCCGGAGCGAGCAGAGCTGGTCGAATTCACCGGCGCTGAATTGAAACGCGATTCGGTCCGGCTGGCCGACGAGGCGCGATCGACATCGCTGTTTGGCGACCGGCGCGTGATCCGCGTGGCGATGGCCGGCGACGAAGCACACGATGCCATCGCGGCGCTGATCGCCGACACCGTGCCCGGGTGGCCGGTGCTGATCGTGGCGACCGGCGCGACCGACAAATCGCGCGTCGCCAAATTGCTGACCGATCGCGACGATGCGCTGGTCACGATATTCTACCCCCCCGACCTGAAAAGCGTGACCGAGACTGTGCGCAACAGCGTCGGTGCGCTCGGGCTGCGCCTGTCGGGGCCGTTGGCCGAACAGATCGCGCAAGCCGCGGGGCTCGATACGCGTGTGGCGCGCAGCGAGCTCGAAAAGCTGGCGCTGTATCTCGACGCCAGTGCCGAAGCGCCAAAGACCGTGACCGAGAAGGAGCTGGCCGCGATCGGCACGCAGGCCGGCGATGACAGCATGGCGCCGATCGTCAATGCGACATTGAGCGGCGCGGCGGACAAGCTGAAACACGAATTGCCCAAGCTCGCATCGGGCGACATCAATCCGGTCGGACTGCTGCTCGCGTTCGAACGGCGCGCGGTGCAGCTGGCGCAGCTTGCCGCGCGGATGGGGCCCGGCGGCAATGTGAACAGCTTTCTGGAACACGAGGCGCAGGCGAAGCGCATTTTCTTCAAGGACAAGCCCGACCTCATGCTGCAACTGCACAAATGGCGGGGAAATCGGCTTGAACGCCTGCTGCGCCGGCTGGCCTTGTTGCACCGTGCGATGTTGAACGACAGCGTCGGTGCGCAGTTGCGCCTGCAACAGGCGCTGACAGAGATCGCACGCGTCGCGGCCCGCTGACTACCCGGGCGCTTCGGAAAAAACCGGGCTTGATTGCGTAAAATGCAAGCTGGTCGATCCGGATCGCCGACCAGCAAAACCGACTTGCCGCGTGCGGCCTGTGATCATGCCTGTCACAATTCAACCATATTCGGCGGTTATTGGCCGATTCGGCCCGCGTTACGGGACAATATCCAGCTCTGGCATATTTCGAGACAGTTCGATTACGCGCCTGGCGCATGACTGGACAAGGCAGTGTTTCCTCACCAACAAGGGTGGCGAGACACGGCAGCGTGCAATCGTCGCGTAGTCTAGGCCTGGTGAACGGGCCGAATAGATCGAGATTGGCCCGAAAAGGCTTGTTCCGGATATGATGATGTGAACCCCTTGCAAGGCAAACAGACCGGTCCGGAAAGAATGAGCAGTTGCTAAGAATCAGATTCTTACGTAATTGACGCAGTGCAAAATATTTCGCGGCCGCAATTCAGATTGTCCGTCGCGCGGTTCGGGGTAGCTTCGGCTAACAGGTCCACAGGGGTGACATGACCACGACAAGCGCCAGCAGTTCCAGTAGCACAAGCACCGGTCGTGCCAGTGTCCTGGCGCGCGAGGACGGTCGCGACGGCACTTCGGTGTCGAACGACAAACGTCGCTTCGTCCTGCCGCTCGGTCCCTCGCTGGAACGCCGGCGGCTGCAGATCTATCTGTCGATGATGGCCTTCGACGCAGTGGGCATTGCCGTTGCGTTCCTGTCGGTGGGCCTGACGCTGACCAAGGCCGACGACCGCACCATCCTGGCCAATCTCGTCCTGTTGTTCATCCCGGTGTTCTGGACGATCGCGCTCAGCCTGCGGCTGTATTCGGTCCGCGCGCTGATGTCGCCGCGGTTTGCGCAGGTGCGGGTGGTCTATTCGGTGTTCGGCGCGGTCACTGCGCTGATTTTCATGGCCTACCTGGCGCATAGCCCGCTGGCCATCGGCCGGATGGCGATGGGATTCAACGTGCTGGCCGTGGTGGTCGTGCTGGCCAGTATCCGCAGCCTGGTGCGCCCGTTCATCCTGCATCGCTGCGGGCCGACCGCAGAAAACGTGCTGATCATCGATGATGGCGGTACGTCGGTGCGGGTGCCCGGGGCCTGGGTCGTGCAGGCCCAGGAACACAATCTGAAGCCCGATTTCTGCGATCCGCACATGCTCGACCGGCTTGGCCTGTTCATGACCAACATGGACCGCGTGCTGGTGTCGTGCGCGCCGGAGCGGCGCGCGGCCTGGGCGATGATTTTCAAGGGATCGAACGTCAGCGGCGAGATCGTCGATCCCGACGTCTACAGCCTGGGCGTCGTCGGCGCCCGGCGCAGCCATGCGTTCGGCACACTGATCGTGTCGGTCGGGCCGCTGAGCATGCAGGACCGCGCGGTAAAGCGCGGCATGGATGTGCTCACCGCCGGGTGCGCGTTGCTGTTCCTGCTGCCCCTGCTGCTGACCGTCGCGCTCCTCATCCGGATCGAAGATGGCGGCCCGGTGTTCTTTCGCCAGCAGCGCCAGGGTCGCAACAACCGGTTGTTCTGGATCTACAAATTCCGCTCGATGAGCGCACTCAAGCTCGACCAGGCGGGCACCCGTTCGGCCAGCCGCGATGACGACCGGATCACGCGCATCGGCCGGATCATCCGCCGCACCAGCATCGATGAATTGCCGCAACTGATCAATGTGCTGCGCGGCGACATGAGCGTGGTCGGCCCGCGCCCCCATGCGATCGGATCGCTGGCAGGAAACAAGCGGTTCTGGGAAGTCGACCCGCGGTATCTGCTGCGCCATTCGCTCAAGCCGGGCCTGACCGGGCTGGCACAAGTGCGCGGTTTGCGCGGCGCGACCGACACCGAAACCGACCTGACCCATCGCCTGCAGGCCGATCTGGAATATCTCGACGGGTGGACGGTCTTGCGCGACCTGAAGATCATTCTGGGCACGATCCGCGTGCTGGTCCACGACAAGGCATTCTGATCGCGGGGTTTTGCACACCCTATTTTGAACGGAAAAAATCGGCTGTTGCCAACGATCAGTCAAGCACACAATGGCATGAAGAGCGCTGCGACCGGTATCTGCCACGCGGAACCGGCAACAGCGTCCGTTTTGAACTTCAACAGAAAGATCTGATCCTTGCCCAAAGTTCTTGTCACCGGCTCGGCGGGATTCATCGGTTTTCACCTCAGCCAGCATCTGCTTGCCGAAGGGTTCGACGTCGTCGGCTTCGACGCGATGACCGACTATTACGACGTCAACCTGAAGCGCCGGCGCCATGCCATGCTGTTGCAATCACCGCGTTTCAACGCGGTCGAGGCGCGATTGGAAGACATGGCGGCGCTGACCGAACTGTTCGAGCGCGAGCGTCCGGACGTCGTCGTTCACCTCGCCGCGCAGGCGGGGGTGCGCTACAGCCTGGAAAACCCGCGGTCTTATCTCGAAAGCAATCTGATCGGCACGTTCAATGTGCTCGAATGCGCGCGCGAATTCGCAGTCGGGCATTTGCTGATGGCGTCGACATCTTCGGTTTACGGCGCAAATACGCAAATGCCGTTCGGCGAAAAGCAGATGACTGACCATCCGCTGACATTCTATGCCGCGACCAAGAAATCGACCGAGATCATGGCGCACAGCTATGCGCATCTGTGGTCCCTGCCGACGACGATGTTCCGCTTCTTCACGGTCTACGGTCCATGGGGGCGGCCCGACATGGCGCTGTACAAATTCGCCAAGGGCATCCTCGAGGGCACGCCGATCGATGTCTACAACCACGGCGAAATGTACCGCGACTTCACCTATGTGACCGACCTGGTGCACGGCATCCGGCTGCTGATCGACGCGGTGCCGGTACGCACCGATGACATCGCCACGATTCCCGACTGGGACACGCTCAGCCCCGCGGCGCCGTTCCGCGCGGTGAACATCGGCAATTCCGACAAAGTGAAGCTGACCGATTTTATCGACGCGATCGAACGCGAATGCGGGCGCAAGGCGATTCGCAATTATCTCGAAATGCAAAAGGGCGACGTGCCAGCGACCTGGGCCGATGCGACGCAGTTGCGCGAACTGACCGGCTATACCCCCTCGACCCCGTTTGCCGAGGGCGTGCGTGCATTCGTCGCATGGTATCGCGACTATTTTTCGTGCTGAAACTGAATTTTGCCACGGTTTCTGGCTGATTAGACGCAGTCCGACGGACTTGAGCAACATCGGGGGAACATCGCGCGGCCAGGGCGGTTGAAAGTGGTGATGCCCTTTTGGTCCGTTCCGGTGCAGCCAGCCTTTTCGCTGTTGCAACATGCTACCCTAAGTGGTAATCCAGAGTGGAAGCCAAAGATTTGGAGGTTCTCGATGAAAGCCGTTAATTTCGCTCTCGTAGCACTGGCCGGTCTGGGTCTCGCAACCTCGCAGGTCGCATTTGCAGACACGATGCCTGGCGCTGCCGTTCCTTCGGCTGCTGCTCGCGCACATCCGGTGAAGCTCGTTCGCCTGACTGAAAAGCGCCACGGCGCGGACTCCGACGCTGTCGGCGCTCTGCCAATGGTCGTCGGCCTCGCCGCTATCGGCGCTGTTGGCGTTGGCATCTACGAAGTTGCCAAGAAAAGCTCCAGCGGAACCTGATCTTTCAGGTTAACGTCTGAGTTGATATATTTAAAAGGCTCGCCTGATTAGGTTCAGGCGGGCCTTTTTTATTTTCGAAAGCGCTGGCAACGGGATGGCGGACCGCAAGACTACAGGCGCGCGCCCGCCGGTGCTTCGCTGAATTTGAGCGCCTCAATCGCGCCTGCGAAATTCGCCTAGAAGGCCCTGACATGATCCAAGTGCCCAGCGGGACATCGCGCTCCAAATCGTCACGATCAGGCTCAGGCCGGTCCGGCCCCCGCCGTTCGAGGCCTACGCACGGCAACACCTCGAAACATGACCGGTCAAGTGGCACGCTCGGCAATATGCTGGGGACGGCGCTGGGCGGTCGCGCCAATGCGCTCGCAGTGGCCATGTTGCTTGCGTGCCTGGTGCTGGGCGGCGGCGGCACGAGCAACCCGGGCACTGAAATTCTGCTCCAGATGATTCTCGCCCTGCTCGTGCTGGCGGCCATCTGGTGGCCCCGCCGAAGTGCGGTCGGCCAAGGCACCGCAAACGCGATTTCGCACATCGCCCCGGCGATCGCCGCGCTCGCGCTCGTGATGCCGATCCTGCAATTGATCCCGCTGCCCCCCGCGCTGTGGCACGCCCTGCCCGGCCGCCAACCCGAAGTGGCCGCGCTCGCGCTGATCGGCCAGGCGGAGCGGTGGATGCCGCTGACCATGACCCCGGCCGCCACATTCGCATCATTCCTGGCGATCCTTGCCGAGGTCGCCGTATTCCTGGCCATGGCCCGGATCGATGCCGCGGGGCGGCGTGCGGTGTGTTGGGTCATTGTTGCGGTGGCGACCGTGTCGATCGTGCTCGGCAGTCTGCAGCTCTCGATGGCCGGCGGCTTGAGCTGGTCGCTGTACAGCGAGGCAAACCTCGGCTGGGTGCTGGGCTTTCAGGCCAACCGCAATGCGGAAACCGATGTGCTGCAGGTTGGGGTCATGGCGATCGCCGCAATCATCGCCGGCATGGAGCAGCACCGCGATCATCTGCGCGCATCGACTCTGGCCGTGCTCGTGCTGGTAATGGCCGGCCTGGCGCTCGGCGCGGTGCTGACCGGATCGCGCAGCGGCATGGCGCTCCTGCCGTTGACCTACCTGTTCGTGGCCTGGACGCTGTGGCCGGTCATCGCGGTCCGCCTGGCGCAGGCCCGCTGGAAAAAGGCGATTTCCTGGGCGATAATCCTGCTGCCCCCTGCAGCATGCGTCGTGCTTTCGCGCACCGAGCAAGTGCAGCATGCGCTCGCCCGGTTTGGCACCGCTGGCGAGCAGCGCTGGGATATCTGGCATGACACGCTCACCGCGATCCGGACGGTCTGGCCGATGGGCGGCGGGATCGGCAGCTTTCCCGTGATCTATGACGCGGCGCAGACGCTTGAACGGCTACAGCCGACGCTCGATACGCGCGCGCACAACGACTGGCTGGAATGGGTTCTGGAAGCAGGCGTGCCCGGGCTGGTCGTGCTCGTGCTGACCACATTTCTCGTGCTCGCCTGCAATATCCGCGCGCTGCGCGCCGCACTGCGCCGGGGCGCCGATCCGGATTATCGGGCGACAGTCATTTTCGCGACAGGAACCTTGCTGCATATCGGCCTGCACGGAATTTTCGATTATCCCATGCGCAGCATGGCGCTGGCCGCCCTGGTCGGAACGGCCGTCACAATGCTCGTGCCGTTACGCAATACCGCGCATGTTCGGGAATAATCGGCACGGCGAACGCGCCATGGATCGGAACTGGATATATTGTGCAAAGCACAAAACTAGGGCACAGGTTGCCCGCAATATCATGCTGCAGGCCATCAGTGCTTGAAAAACGGGTAGAAAAGATTGCACGGCCAGGCGTGAGGGGGATCCGAATTTGATCGAGCGCATGGACCGACCCGGCCGCGCGGCGCAATTCGCCTTGGCCGATCTCGCAAATTTTGCCGATTTGGGCCCAACCGTGCCATGTTCGCATCGCGGGGAACCCAACCGAGGAGTAGGTAGAATCGTGAATCTGTCCAAAGCCGTCACAGCCCTCGCGATCAGCCTTTGCCTCGCAGGATGCGAGTCCCATCTCTACGACCATCTGCCGGCAGATCAGGCGGCCTACAAGATCATCCCCCCGATCGAAGACAAGGCATCGCTGACCAAATACGAGATCACGCCGGGCGACGAACTGACATATGCCGTGGCTGAAGAGCCCGATATGAAAGTCGAAAAGATGATTGTCGACGATGGCGGCTACATCCAGGTGCCACTCGCGGGCTCGATCCGGGTCGGCGGGCTGACGACGGCAGAGGCCAAGCGCCAGATCGAAGCGGTGCTGGGCGCGCGGTTCATCAAATATCCCAATGTGACGATCAACCTGACGACCCCGACCCCGCGCCTGGTCAGCATCGAAGGCGAAGTCACCCAGCCGGGCAGCTATCCGATCACGCGCGACACCTCGTTGCTCGGCGCGCTCGCGCTGGCCCGCAGCCCGACCAACAAGGCGCGCCTGGGCGAAGTCGTGATCTTCCGCACGATCGACGGCAAGCGCATGGTGGCGCGGTTCAACGTGACCCGGATCCGCACCGGGAATGATCCCGATCCGCAGGTTCTGAACGGCGATGTCGTCATGGTCGGCCTGTCGCACGCAAAGTCGATCTACCGCGATGTCCTGCAGGCGGCGCCGCTGTTCAACGTGTTCGCCACGCTGAGATACCAGAATTAATTTCCCAGATTTTTACAGTATATCTCGATACTGGGGTCAATTCATATTGATCCAATGCAAGTAAAGACCCCATCAATTACGACAAGGTCCAGCCAGGTGCAGCCAACTTCAAATTACCCTGTCACCGAATACCAGGCGGCAATGGCCACGCTGAACAGCGCCGCGCACGGCGCAGCAGCCAATGTCGACGAAAAACAGGGTGCCGACCTGCGCAAGCTCTTCGTGATCGTCCTGGGTTATGGCCGGTTCATCGGCTTTATCATCGCGCTGGCGCTGGTCGCGGCGCTGGTGATCACGATGGTCACTACTCCGCGCTATACCGCCTCGACATCGGTACAGATCAACAACCAGACTGCCGAAGTCCTCGGCAAAAGTTCCGGCGTCGATCAGGATGAGGCAGAACTTGCGGGCGCGGCGGATACTGACCGGTTCCTGCAGACGCAGATGGACATCATAAATTCGCGCGCGATCGCCGAGCGGGTTGCGCAGCGGTTGAAACTTGTCGGAAACCCGGCGTTCTACGCTGCCGTCGGCAAGCGCGAAGACCTGGCGCGGACATCCAAGACCAAGATTTTCGACGACACGATCAAGGCGTTGTCGGATCACAAAGTGGCGGCCCTGCCGCGCAATTCGCGCCTGGCCACGATCACGTTTACCGCGACCGATCCCGTGCTCGCCGCAAAGATTGCCGACGCCTGGGCCGATGAGTTCATCCAAGCCAACCTGCAACGGCGTTTCGACAGTTCGGCCTATGCGCGCGAATTCGTCTCCGGCCAGTTGACCGAAGCACGCGCCAAGCTGGAAACGTCAGAGCGCGACGTCAACGACTATGCGCGCGCAGCCGGCCTGATCAAGACCCGCGACGGCGCGCCGCAGACCGACAACACCGCGAGCATGTCTGCCACCTCGGTGACCTCGGCCAGCCTGCTACAGCTCAACCTGTCATCGAACATCGCCACCCAGCAGCGCATTGCGGCGCAACAGCGCTGGGATGCAGTCTCGCATGGCAGCGCGCTCAATTCGCCCGAAGTCCTGGCCAATACGACCGTCAGCAACCTGCTTGCCCAGCGCGCCACGATCGAGGGCGACCTGCAGAGCGAACGCGCGCGGCATCTCGAAGATTATCCGACGGTCATGAAGTTGAAAGCGCAGGATGCGCAGATCAACAAGCAGATCGAGGCGATCTCGACGAGCATCCGCAATTCGGTCAAACAGCAATACGACGCCGCCGTCGTGTCCGACGACCAGTTGAAGCAGCAGGTCAACCAGCTAAAGGGCTCGTCCCTGGCCGAGCAGGACAAGATGGTCCGCTACAACCTGCTGTCGCGCGATGCCGATACCAATCGCACGCTCTACGACAGCCTGCTGCAACGCTACAAGGAATTGACCGCGTCGGCCGGGATCAGCGCCAGCAATATCGCGATCATCGATCGCGCCGAAGTGCCGATCAAGCCCAGCGCGCCGAACCTGATGCAGAACCTGATGATCGGCCTGGCCGCCGGCATCCTGCTCGCCGCGATCAGCGTGACAATCCGTCATCAACTCGATGATGCGGTCCATATTCCCGAAGACATCACGAAGAAGCTCGACATCCCGCTGCTCGGCGTCATCCCGACCCTGCCGCAGGAAGATCTGCTCGAAGCGCTCAAGGACCCGAAATCGCTGGTCAGCGAAGGGTACAGTTCGATGCGCAGCGCGCTGCTGTTTTCGACGCCCAATGGCCTGCCGAAATCGATTGCAGTGACCAGTTCGCAACCGGCGGAAGGCAAATCGACCACTGCGCTGGCACTGGCGCAAAGCATCGCCAAGCTGGGCCGCAACGTCGTCCTCGTCGACGTCGATCTGCGTCGCCCGTCACAGCATGCGATGTTGAACGCGCCCAATACCAAGGGTGTGTCCTCGATCCTGACCCACCAGGCCAGCATCGACGAAGCGATCGGTCAGTCGGCCACGGAAAACCTCAGCTACATTACCTCCGGCCCGATCCCGCCCAGCCCGAGCGATCTGCTGAGCTCCGACCGGATGACGCATCTGTTGCGCGAACTGGAACAGCGCTTCGACGTGGTGGTGCTCGATTGCCCGCCGGTCATGGGCTTTGCCGACGCGCCGCACCTGGCCAATCTTGCGCAAGGCACCGTCTTTGTCATCCAGGCCGATCGCGGCCGCCGCGGTTCGCTGCGGTCCAGCATCACGCGCCTGCGCGGTGGTCGCGCCACGATCCTGGGCGGCGTGCTGACGATGTTCGACGCGACCAAGGCCGCCAACCGCTACACCGATTACTACGGCTATGATTACTACCGATATTCCTATTACTCCGACGAAAAATAAGGGGGAAGACCGTTGCGTGTTCCCGTCCTCCAGCTCACCGTTACGATCGTCACGGCCGCCTTCGCGGGCTTTGCCCTGCTGAGCGGGCTGGATCGTCTCGCGGCAGGGGACAGCGCGACACCGGCAGCGATCCACTGGCCCTACGCCCGCAATGCGCCGCTCCGCGCGGCCTTTGCCGCGGCAAACCAGCACCAGTCGGGAGCGGCGGCCGCGCTGATGGACCAGGCACTGTCTGCCGATCCGGTCAATGAGACCCTCATGGGTGGCCTGGGCCAGATCCGGCAGTTTGCCGGCGACGCAAAGGGCGCCGATGCGGCGTTCCGGGTCAGCGCGCAGCGTGGCTGGCGCGACCAGGCAACGCATTTCTACTGGTTCAAACAAAGCATCGAAGCCGCGGATTTCAACACCGCTGCGATCCATGCCGATGCCTTGCTCAACGCGCCACTCACCCCGCAGGAGCGTGACCAGGTGTTCGCGGCGCTGCTCGAATACGACGAGGGACGCAATGCGCTGGCGGCGCGCCTGCGCAAGCGGCCGCTGTGGGCCCTGGGCATGGCGCTCGACATCGATCATGCCTCGCCCGACCAACTGGCCGCACAGGCCGATGTCATTGCCCGGACCGGCCCCGGCGTGTGGTCGTGCCTCGATACGGCCGGCCTGATCGATCGCCTGATCGATGCCGGCGACATGCGCGATGCGCTTGCCGCGCACGATGCGACGTGTGCGCAAAGCGCCAGGCAGGCCCGATTGGGCAATATCGTCAACGATGCGCACTTTATCCGCTATTTTACCGAGCCACACGCCAGCCAGCTCGACTGGTCTGCGCCGGACAGCGCGGATATCTTGATCAATCCCGCATCGAACGCACCGGCCCATGGCGGGGCGGAGATCACATCGACGCGCGGCGTGACCGAACGGGTCATGGCACAACGTGTCGGCATCCTGCCGGGTACCTATAGCCTGACATGGCAGATGCCGAACACCGATCCGGCGGCGCTCGGCAATCTGGTTGCAGGCCTGGGCTGCGACTCCGATCTGGCCAGGACCGCCGCAGGAACCGCGGTTCCCGGCAAGCCTGGCACATTTGCGCTCAGCATCAGGTTTGCAGGCGACTGCCCGGCCCCGACGCTCGCGTTCTGGCTGCGCCCGACGAGCAAACCCGTCACGCTCGACAGCGTGACGCTAGATCGCACGGGCAACTAGATGACCACGGGCGGGCCACATCTTGCGAACGCCAGGCGGGCAGCATGCCCGCTCGTGCGCGTTGACGAGACGCGCCCGACATGAAAATTCTCGATGTCATCTGTAGTCTCGATCCTGCAGGCGGCGGACCGCAACACACAGTACGCACGATGTCGCAAATCTGGCGCACGATGGGCCACCAGGTCGATATTCTGACGCTCGACGCAGCGGATGCACCCTATCTCGGTCCCGCGATGACGGTCCATGCGCTCGGCAAGCTTGGCTCGCCCACGCGGAAGCCGGGCTGGTCTGGCGCGTTCGACCGATATGGTTATGCGCGGGGCGCGGCACAGAAAATGGCGGCGATCATCCACGATTACGATGCCGTGCTGGTGCACGGCCTGTGGAATTATGCGTCGCTGCTCGCGCGGCGGGTGCTGGTCGGCAGCGGCGTGCCCTATTTCGTTTTCGCGCACGGCATGCTCGACCCCTGGCATCGCGAGAAATACCCGCTGAAAGACCGCATCAAGCGGTTGCAGTGGCGTTTGAACGAAGGCGCCTTGCTCGCCAACGCCCACGCGACGTTTTTCACGACCCAGGCCGAACTCCAGCTCGCCGACCAGAGCTACCGGCCCTACAAGACCAACGCCCTTCTGGTCGGTTACGGCTGCAAGGGCCCCGATATCGACCGTGCTGGCGCGACCGAAGCGCTGAACGCAGCCTTTCCCCAGTTGCGCGAGCGCAAGTTCCTGCTTTTTCTCAGCCGCATTCATTCCAAGAAGGGCTGCGACACCCTGATCAGGGCGTTCGCGCAATGCCGGCCCGAACTGGGCGACGTGGACCTGGTCATGGCCGGCCCCGACCAGGTCGGCTGGACGAAAGAGCTTCAGGACCTTGCCGAAACCTTGGGTGTTGCGCAGCACATCCATTGGGTCGGCATGATCAGCGGCGCAGTAAAATGGGGCGCCTATTACGCGGCCGAGGCATTTGTCCTGCCCTCGCATGGCGAAAATTTCGGCATCGTCGTGGCCGAAGCCATGGCCTGCGGCACACCCGTGATCATCAGCGACCGGGTCAATCTGTGCGACGCGGTCGTGCGCCACGGCGCGGGCATTGTCGCGCCGCATGACCTGGACAGCACCATCGAGGCGATCCGGCAGTTCGCTGCGCTGACCCCGGCCCAACGCGACGCCATGGCGGCCGCTGCGGTCAATTGCTATCAAGCCAATTACGAACTCGATGCGGCCGCAGACCGCGTCGTCACAGCCATGCAGCGCTTGAAAAACAGCACGGCCGCGCCCCCTGACCGATCGGCACACACGGCATGATCGACAGCCCCACCACGCGCCGACTCAACCGAACACTGGCTCGCCGGAACATTCAGCAATGAAATTGTCGTACTACGCCCAACGATATCTCTTGTTCATCGGGCTGGTTTCAATCTTCCAGCTCATCCTGGGCGCGAACCTGATTGTATTGGGCGCGATCGATCTCGTCTGCGCTGCGGCGGTCATTCCCCTGTCGCGAAAATCCTTCGATCCGACCGATCTGTTGTATTTTTCGCTGTGCCAGTATTACGGAACGTTCTCACTCATTCTGAAAACGGTCTTTTTACAGCCCGTGCAGATGAATCTCGTCGAGCCGCATTTGACCTGCGAATTGCTGGTCGGCGGGTTTGCGATGATCACGGTCGCGTATTTTGCGGCCGATCGATTTGTCACCCGCCATTATCCGGGAACACGACTGCGCCGGTGGACCATTTTCGAATCGAGTTTCGCAAACGAAGCGTTCCTCGCCAAATGGACTTTGCCGTTCTCGCTGATGGTCTACGCGATGACCCTGGCGATCTCCATCGGTTCGCACTCGGTGCAGGAAGTCGCAAACGGCCTGGCCACATCCGGGGGCCTGGCTGCGCTCGGAAATATGCAGCCCCTGCTGCAATTGGCGCTCGCGATGCAATTGTCGCTGATGACGCGGCGCGGCAATCCTGGCGATAAAGCGCTGGTCGTTACAACACTCGTTCTCGCGCTGGGATTGACGATCCTCAACAACCAGAAAGTCCTGACTTTTCTGGTTGCCATTACATGTGTCATGCACATCATGGCCTACAAGATCAGGATCAACGCGCGTCTCATGACGTTGAGCGTTGTCGGTTTGGCAGTAGCCTTCTTTTACATTTCGCCGGTGATCCACATTGTCCGCGGACTCGGCGTTGAAAAATCCGATCGTATCTTCGCCACCATAACCATACTCGGGGAAGCCCATTTCAACCCGTTCGAACTTCAAGAGATCGAGTCAAAAATGGAAGGGGCTGGCTCTGTAGATACCTACGCGCGAGATCTTGACTACCTGAGGCCAAATTTGATCGGAACCGATCGATTTACCCTGCTGATGCCTATCGACCAGATAGATCGCAGCGATATGCGCGAGCCGCTTGGCGTGAGAAATTTTATCGCGTTCGTCACCGCCGAGGCGCTTCCCAAATCCCTTGTGGGTCAACATGCACTGGAGAGTTTTGGCGATCGGGTCGCCTGGCAATTTTCTGTCCGCGGGAACGGAATCATAAGCCGGCCGGCGCTTGGTGTATTGGGAATGGGCTATGGGGTCGCCGGCACGATCGGCGTCCTGGTCGTTGCGCCGATCATCGTATTGATATTGTTTTTATCGATCAAATTAAGCTGCAATGGCAGCATTTGGCAGAATCCATGGGCCGTGTTCATATCCTCCCAGTATTTTTTCTACGGTGAGAGTGATATGGAAGTCGTCATGGTTCTGCTGCGCGTAACCGCCCCGATTTTGATGGTCGCGTATCTTCTGATTTTTCTTAACCGATACGTCGGGAACAGGTGAATATAGCCTGTGAAGGTTTCGGGGTGACATAAGTTCATCTGATCTGGGGCTAAAGTGCCTCCGGCGGGCAAGGGCCAAGGGCCCTTGCATCCCATTACCGTCCGCGTTGGTGTGTCTGTTCGGCCATGCATCCCGCCGCTGCGTCGGGAGACGATGACGCCGCTGCGCGGGGCACGCAAATGCGTGAGGCAACGCGCAGCTCAAGACGGTAACGGGTTCAAAGGGCCCCCGGCCCTTTGCCGCCGGAGGCCCTCAAGGCGCCGGCGAAGCAGACCAGGGCAAGCGGATCGAAAAAGGCGCCAGCCGATTTTCGATGAAATTCACGACCGGTTTCTTGATCCCCAGGACCCGCGCCTCGACAAGATGCCACGACAGCGCGGCAAAGATTATGCTGGCGACATATGCCATCAGGAAACTCAGCAGCCAGTTTTTATTCGACGGGAAAAAATGAATGACCGTCTGCTGCATCGGCAAACCGTACAGGTAGATCCCGTAAGAGTAGTCGCCTGCGCGATTGATGATCGTCTTGGGAAAATTCGAATATCCCAGATAAATCGTCGCATAGGTGATCGGCACGGGCACCAGGAATTGCAGCACGCCGCCAAAAAGGAAAACGTAAGTAAGCACGACGGAGATCACGAAGAGATCGATCCGCAGCGGAACGTTGTCTCTCAGATCATAAAACGCAACGCCAGCCATGAAGCACAGGAGCAGGTTTTCCAGCTCGACCCTGACGCCACCGGCAGCCCAGTAATTGGGATGATAATATCCCACGACTGCTGCCAGCGAAAATCCGAAAACGCCAAGCGCCGTGAACACCGAACTTGTGTAGCGCCAACGGGTGAACTGCAGCACCGACAAGCAGGCCAATGTAACGTAGCACTTCATTTCCGCCGGGATCGTCCACAACTGGGCGTTGACGACACCGGGCGTCGGATTGCCGAGGAAAACGCCGGGAAGGAAATAATGGATATCGCCGAGGATATTGAGCGGATATTCAAAAAAGAGATTATCGCTGAAATATGCCTTCAGCGGGAACTGGGTAACGAGCGGCCCGAGAACGAACATTGCCAGCAACGATTCGACGATAAGCGCAGGAAAGATCCGCAATGCCCGCAGTGCCAAAAACCCGGCAGTCGTTTTCGATCGCATCAGGCTGCCGGCAACGAGAAACCCGCTCAGCGAAAAGAAGGCCGGCACGACTGCCCAGATGATCGGCTGGTAGAGCGGCGCGTGGGGGATTTGAAAACCGCCAACCCGCGCGGCCGTATTCGTCAAGGCTTTGAAAGTATTTACATCAACGCCGAGCGTGAGCGTCTTGCTGTGCACAAACAGCACCAACGTCGCAAGAATAATTCTCAGGTAGTCAAATCCGGTCGAATGGCTTTTTACACTGCTAATTCGTGCGGATATTGTCTCGCCGTGCGGCAATGCAGGATTACTCACCAATAGCTCCCGGCCCGAATTGCAAATTCCGATGCGTTCCGATAGCCGAAATCCGGCTGAAACGAAAGTGAAAACAGGCCTCGGCGCCCCCCGAAGAGAGCGGTCGATGCCTGTAAAACGACGGACATGCGCGGTGTGCGCGCGCCGCGCCTGCGCGCAGACCGGCCCGCGCACCACAAATTTGCCAATCACTTTTGATCGCCGGCCTCGTCGCCCCACCTTCACAAATCATACTGCAAGTCCGCGTTTTGGTGTCCGATCTCGGCCGCGTGCTGAAGCCCGCGATTCAGGCGTTTTCGCTGTCTTTTCCTAGTATGGCGGTGCAGGGCGCAATTTGCTCATATGCATCACATGGGCGAAACAGACTTTCGGGCGATGAGGGTACGCCGTTCACGGCGCCGCTTTTTGTTGCACAGAACAGCAATCATACGATCGCACCTAAACATCATCGTTTTTTGAAATATGCGGGATATAATCGAGCGTGCGAAAATTTTCTCTCGTGCTGATCCTGTTTCTGGGCGCACTTCTGGTTGCGGAATTGCTTGCGCGGTATGAGGGATTTGCAAATCCGCTTCTGTATCGGGTTGCAGGTTCCAGCTACGAACTGGCCCCCGATCAGCATGTCGCGATGCTGGGCCATTCGGAGACCATTGACAGTTTCGGGCTGCGCGGACCAGAGGTCGCGGCGCGGCCAACGCCCGGGGTGACCCGGATAATGGTCCTGGGCGATTCTGTCGCCAATGGCGGTTCGCACCTCGACGATAGCCAGACGATACCGGCGGTAACATCGCGAAAATTGACTGCGCAAGGTTGCCGCAACGAGATCCTCAATGCTTCTGCGGGCGGCTGGTCGCTTTTCGACGAGGTTGCCTGGACCAGGAGCCATGGGCTCTACGGCTCCCGCACAGTCGTCTGGGTCATCAATTCCATGGATCTGGATGAACCGGCAGGGAACTCGACCCTCCTGGATCATAACCCGGCATTTCCAACCCACGCTCCGCTGAGCGCATTGGGCGAAATACTGTTCAGGTATGCACTGCCTCGTCTCGGCATTGGCCCCGGCACTGCGGACAACGGCTCGATCATGCCCGGAGCATTCAACGAAGCCATATTCAAACAGACGCGCGCATTGACCCGCGCCTTTGCATCGGATCTTCATCGCCAGGGTGTCGATTTGATGGTCCTGTACCACGACGGTGTCGGATCGAACCCTGCCCCGCGGCAAGTCGCAGAACAGCAGTTTCTGGCCGATTTATCCAGCGCGGGCATTACAGTGGTGCGTACGCGTCCGCTGGAGGCCGCTGCGAACCCGGCGCTGTTCCTTGATGTAATTCACCCCAATGCGGCTGGCGACGCACTGATCGGCGATCATCTGGCCGGGTATTTGCGCGGGTATTGCAGGCAATAATTGCTCAGCCACCGACAGGTTCGGCGCCTGGCTCGATCACAGTCCGCAGGGCCGGTTGGAGGTGTGCCGATAAACTTTGCGCGGCACCTTCCATCGTTGCACACATCGGCGAAATGGGGTTTCCGCCCGCGCCTGCCCATGGCATGCAGCCGCTCTGAATGACCATGGCGCACCAGCACCACCCCTCCGAAAGACCCGGAATGACGAAGCGTTTTGCGGAACTTGACGGGCTGAGAATCGTCGCGGCGATGGTCGTGTTGATGTCGCATCTCGTCGAAACGCCGGCAAACAACTATTTCGGTCCGTTCGCCGTGTTGTTCGACGGTGGCGTTGCGGTGCTTATTTTCTTCGTCCTGAGCGGTTTTGTGATCACCAGGTTGCTGACCAGCGAGCTGGATCGCACGGGATCGATCGCGCTGGGCCAATTCTACCTGCGCCGCGCGTTGCGCATCTGGCCGGTATCCTATGCCTATATCCTGGTCGCGATCGCGTGCCTGGCACTGCACCTTGCCACCGCCCGGCCGCAGGAGGTCGCGCTGGCCGCGACCCACTTGTGGAACTACGGCATGACGCTGACCACATACGATCCCGACAGCCAGGGACAGGCGATTTTTGGCCATTTCTGGTCGCTGGCGCTGGAAGAGCAGTTTTATTGGGCGTGGCCCCTGGCGCTTTTGCTGTTGCGCAAGCGCGCCGCCGGCGTCCTGATCACCATAGTTGCGATCATGCCCCTGGTGCGGATCTGCTCATACGTGCTGTTCCCGTTCTCGCGCGGGCAGTTGAACGCGATGTTCCACACCGGAATGGATCCCATCGCGCTTGGCGCGCTGCTCTGCCTGTTCGAGGCGCGCCTGAGGCCCCATGTCGCGCGGCTGTCGCCATGGCTGCTTTATGCAAACCTGGCATTCCTGTTCGTCGCCTGCCCCGAACTGGAAATCCACTTCCGCGGGTTCTGGTCGATAACCTATGGACATACACTGGAAGCGGCCTCTGCCGGCCTGTTGATCATGGGGCTGATCCATGGTCCGCAAACCCGCTTGGCATGGCTTTTGCGCACGCCCCCCATGCAATTCGGCGGGCGCATTTCGTATAGCCTGTATGTGTGGCAGCAGTTGTTCAGCCTCAAGGCGGCGATATTCCCGCAAGGGGCGCTCATGACGATCCTGCTATCGCTGGCCGCAGCGACCGCGTCGTATTACATTATCGAACTGCCGTTCCTGAGGCTGAAAAAACACGTCGGAGCCTGAGGTGTCGTGCCTTGGCGAAGCTGCTCGTTCAGTGCCCCAGCAATTGCAACCATCGGTCTTCGATCCGCTTCAACTGCGGGCGCGCTGCATTCATGATCGGCTTTTCCAGAAAGTGCCATGACAGCATTCCCGCCACGACCGAGAGCGGGAACGCCAACGCAAGGTTGAGCAAGCCTTTGTGAGACCACGGCAGCCGATTGGCGATCAATTGCTGAATGACATAGCCGTAGAGATAAACACCATACGAACAGTCGGCAATCCCGAACGGCAAGCGCCAGCCCGGATTACAGGTCCCCAGAAACATGGTCACATACACCAGCGGTATCAGCGCCAGATATTGCCCGCCAGGAACCAGCGCGATTGCGGCCCAGGCAATGACCAGGCTTAGCGCAGCAAGCAGGCCGTTGCGGGGTATGTGGTTGCGATAGAGAAAAAATCCCACCCCGACCAAAAAGTACAGGACCAGGTCAAAACCCCACACATTGCCGACCAGAATCACAAGATGCCCGTGCGCCTGGAGATTTCGCGAAATGGCCGCGACAAGTCCGATCAGGACGGCGGGGCCGATCAGCCAGCGATGCTTCTTTACGCCGATCACAATGATCACTGCCAGCGTGGTATAGCAAACGAGCTCCCACGGGACCGTCCACAATTGCCAATTGACGATGTCGGGTTTGGGATTCCCGTGAAAAACGCCAGGCAATTTATAATGAATATCTCCGGTGACATTCAGCAGATAAATCAAAAACTCCTTGTTCGTGAAATATTGTCGCAATGGCAATGTCGTGACCCACGGGCCGATTATAAATGCCGACAATATAACTTCGATAGCGAGCGCAGGATATATTCTGATGCCCCGCAGCATCAGAAAATTAAGCAGCGTCCTGCACCGCTCCATGCTTCCCGAAACCAGAAAGCCGCTCAGCGAGAAAAAAGCCGGCAGCACGAAACGCAGCGGAAATGCCCATGCCTGATTCCAGAAATCGGCGCCAGCCTGCTCCCCCTCGGCAATCGTCCACGAATGATCGATCAGGACCATCGCTGCAAGAATGATGCGCAGGAAATCAAAACCGGAAGGTCGATATTTGTCGATTTCCAGCTTGCGTCCGATCGTCATCCCGTCAGAAATCCGCATTTCCCAGTCTCTCTCGCGTCGTCCTGCACACCTGCCCGTGCATTCCACAAACATCATATATCGACGACAATCCAGAGCACACTTGCGAAGATCGCACCCTCATGCCCGGCAAATCAGTTGGCCGGCATCGCCACATTTCCATCGACCACGTTGCCGGCGGTTTGCAAATGCGTGGTGCGCTCAACCACCATGGCATTCCCGTCGATAAGCGGTACGCCGAAGTGATGCTGGCCGGTCCGGCTGATCTGGTTGCGCGCCAGGATCACATCGTCGGCCTGCGACACCAGGATTCCCGTGCCGGGCACATCCACGATCACATTGTCGGTTATCGCCAGGTGACGCGCAACCACGTTGCCGGTCGGGCCGCTCGCTGAGTCCGAAAAACCGGAACGGGTCGCGAAATATGCGCCGATCGCGGCCGGGACTGCGTAGGAGCGCGTCATCGAATTATGCCAACTGACATTGACGTCCCGGATCAAATTGCCGGCGATGACAACGTTGCTGGCCACCGCGCCCTCGGCTGTGCCGGACTGGTTGTCATACAGCAACTGCACCGCGCTTTCGGCGGTTCGTTCAAATCTGCTGTCGACGATCGCGACGCCCGCATCATGCACCACGACGCCGCGTTCGGTGCTGTCATGGAACGAGGTCCGCCGCACGATGATGTTGTCGCTATCCCAATCGAGAATGCGGACCTGATAGGCCGTGCCGGGATGCAGTGCCGGGCTGGTCGAGGCCAGTCCGACGGTGAACAGTCCTTTGCCCGGCGTCGGCGGCGCGACGGTCGTGATCGCCACATTGGCTGCGATCAGATTGATACCCTTGTCATCGTACACATCGACCAGCCCGCCGACGCGATAGAAATTGGCCACTGCGCCGGCCCTGACGTTGACGGTGTGGGCATCGACCACGTCGGCGCGCGCCATCGCCGCACGAATGTTGAACCCGTCGTCGGCCTGGTTCGCGATCTCGCAATCTTCCACCACGACATCGCCGGCCGAATTGATGACGTCCATGCCGTCCGACAAGGTCGATATCAGGCGCTTTGGTTCGCCCGGCGCGATCATGGCGTCGGGCTTGCGCACGATGCGCACATGCGTGACATGGATCGCCTTGCCGGCGTTGACAATCACCACGCCCTGCCCCGGGGAACTGTAGATCGTTATGCCCGACAGCGTCAGGTATGATGTGGCGCCATCGGCAACGATGGCTGCAAAATTGTTGTCGCGCACGCCAGCGAGAAAGTTGCCCGGCTTTGGCGGAAGCGGCGACAGGTGCTCATTGGTGCCAAATGCGTAAACCTGATGGCCCATGTATCTGAAGCATGCCGATGCCGGAACGCCTGACGCCGCCGGGGGGCACAGATACATCATGGCGCCCGATGGCGAATAGGCCTTGGCCCACGCGGCGTAACCGTCGGCACCCAGGTCGCGCGAGCGGATGAATTGCCGCTGATCCACGTTATAAGGCATCACGCCGCGAAGCGGAATGGGCAGGGCAGCATTGACCGGATACGCCGGATCGACAGTCAAGGTCTGCGGAGAGCCCGGCTGCCCCGTACCGCTGATCCGCACAGGCACTGCCAGCGGGTCACTCCAATCCACGGTCAAATTGCGCAGGGTGGTATGATCGCTGCGGCCAAAATGAATTCCCGCACGCGGGTACGTCTTGTCCAGCGGCGCTTCCGGAGTGCCGGTCGAAACAAAGGACAATGTTGCGCCATGCCCGTCGATAACGACGTGTGACAGCAGCGATGCCTCGATCAGGCTTTGACCTGCAGGCAGGTTCACCGGTGGATAGATGTGGTAAGTCGCTGCGGGAATATCGACTTTGTCAGCCTTTATCGCACGGGCTTTGTCGAACAGCGCCCTGAACCGGAAAAAGTCGTAATGCAGTCCATTATGGCCCGCCTGAGCGGACAGCGTTTGCGCCCGCGCGACCACATCTGCGTCAGCCAGGCTGATCGCGTTGTGGAACGTGGTCGGCGCCTGGTTTTCCGGCGAAAGGGCCAGGTTGGATGCGAGCATCGCGTTCAGCCGGCGCAACGATTCGCCCTGCACGACGGGCATGGCCGGTGCCGGCTGTGCCACTGCGGCCTGAACAAAGGCCGAGAATGCGATGGTGAGCATCGCGGCGAGCGCGAGGCTGCTGACGACCCGCTGTGCAGATGACACGATTGCGGCATTGCGCGAATGAATGGTCATAGACAGCCTTCCACAATGAATTCGCCCGACTCTTGCGCCAGTGCCTAGACGACCAGTGCGTCCGCGCTCAGCAATTTGTCGAAATACGCGATCGTGCTGGTCAATCCTTCGCGCAATTGCACTTTGGGTTCCCAGTCCAGCTTGGTGCGCGCCAGCGTGATGTCGGGGCAGCGCTGCTTGGGATCGTCCTGCGGCAAAGGCTGGTTGATCAGCTTCGACGATGATCCGATCAGCTCGATGACCATTTCGGCCAGCTCGATCATCGAGAATTCGTTAGGATTGCCGATGTTGCACGGCCCGGTAAACGACGCTTCGCTGTCCATCAGCGACAGGAAACCGCGGATCAGGTCGGCGTAATAGCAGAACGAGCGCGTCTGCTGGCCGTCGCCATAGATCGTGATCGGTTCGCCCTTCAGCGCCTGGACGATGAAATTGGACACCACGCGCCCGTCCGACGGATTCATCCGCGGGCCATAGGTGTTGAAAATGCGCACGATCTTGATGTCGAGGCCGTGCTGGCGGTGGTAATCCATGAACAGCGTTTCGGCCGCGCGCTTGCCCTCGTCATAGCAGGAGCGGATGCCGATCGGGTTCACATTGCCCCAATAGCTTTCGTCCTGAACCGCGATATGCGGGTCGCCATAGACTTCGGATGTCGAGGCCTGGAAAATCGGCACGCGCAACCGCTTGGCCAGGCCGAGCATGTTGATCGCGCCGACCACGCTCGTCTTGATCGTCTGCACCGGGTCATGCTGGTAATGCACCGGCGAGGCAGGGCAGGCCAGGTTGTAGATCTCGTCGACCTCGACATAGAGCGGAAACGTGACGTCGTGGCGCATCAGTTCGAAGCGCGGATTGTCGAGCAGATGGGCGATGTTGCCGCGCGCGCCGGTGAAATAATTGTCGACGCACAGCACTTCATGCCCGCGCGCGAGCAGGGCATCACACAAGTGCGAACCCAGGAACCCGGCACCACCGGTGACCAGGGTCCGTTTGGTGCCGTACTGGCGTTTGCTGCGCTCCATCAACTGTCCTTCACTGCGGCAAGATATTGGTTTGAAGTCTTATTTTCGATCGAGAATTTTTTGGGCTTCGTAGATTTTCACATCGACCAGGAAGCGAAACCAGCCCGATTGCAAGCCATAGAACACCAGGCCGCGGGTGCCATCGAGAAACCCGAGCTTGATCACATAGCTATAGAGGAAATAGGCGATCGCGCGCCAGAATAGCGGCAGTTCGTAATACCGTTTTTTTGCATGACGCTTGCGCTCGATCGCGGAACCGGTGGCATCGGGCTTCACCACCTGGTCCGACGCCGGGCCGCCGCGCATGACTTCAGTCGCTTCCATATCGGACCAGCGATTGTGCCGCGTGGTCCATTCGGAAATTGTCTGGTCCTGGTGATCGAGCATCGACGCGTTGATCCGCTTGCTCGTGCCGCTGCCCACGAAATGCTGATCGTACAACCGGTCTTCGCAGCGGCCGAACCCGGTGCGGAACAGGCGATAATGCCAGGTCGTGGCAATCGCGCCATAGCGCAGGACCCGGCCCCAGAACACGATCTTGCGCCCGACGATATAGCCATCGGCCGGGCTCTGCGTCAGGTCGATCGCGGCGATCGCGCGGACCAGCTCGTCGGTGAGTTCTTCATCGGCATCGACATGGAGCTGCCAGCCATATTTCAGCGGCAGATTGTCGATCGCCCAGTTGCGCTGCGCAGCATAATTGGTGAACGCGTGTTCGACGACGTTGCACCCCAGCCCGCGGCATACTTCGACGGTATCGTCCTTGCTGAACGAATCGACGACATGGATATCGTCGGTCAGGAGGCGCAGCGGGGCCAGCGTGCGCGCGATCGTCGCGGCCGAATTGAACGCGAGAATGACCACGGAAATGCCTCGTGCCGGCAAAACTGCCGATTTATCCGAAATCATTGCTTCAATACCTGCTGCTGACGGACGTCATAGAGTGCGAAACTGACGCGGGCGAATCGCCTGCGCGGGGTTGCCTGAATAGACCGTCCATGGATCGAGATCACGCATCGCGCAGCCCCTGGCGCCCAGGACCGCGCCTTCGCCCACGGTGACGCCGGGCCCGACAAAGGCCTCGGCCGCGATCCAGGCGCGCGCCCCGATGCGGATCGGGCGGGCCTGCAACTGGAAATGCTTGTCGCTGACATCGTGGGTTCCGGCGCAAAGGTGCGCGCCCTGCGATATGACGGCATAAGCGTCGATCACGATCGGCCCCATCGCATAGATATTCGCCCCGCGCCCGATCCCGACATGATCGCCCAGCACCAGGTTTGCCGGCGACCAGACGCGTACCGAGCTGTAAATATGCACTTTGTAACCGACGCGCGCGCCAAACAGCCGCAGCAGGAAACAGCGCCAGCGATGCAGCGGGGCCGGTGTCCAAGAGGCCAGCATGACCCAAACCAGGTTCCAGGCGACCCGGTAGAGCCGATTGCCGATCGAGAAGCTGGGGCCACCCTCCAGCGACCGGGCGCCGTCGCCGGTCAACAGGCCGCTGGTAGTCGACGCACGATCGCCTGCCAGATCTGGCTTCATCGCGCCGCGGCCCGGGGCAAACCATCGATCATGCGCATTCTCACCCAACCCTCGTTTTTGCAGCGACGCCCCGTTTGATCGGGCATACGATTTTGCGCCGCGCACGAGACACCTGGAATGGCGGGCAGACTGGCTGGCGCGCATCTAGGCAAGCACGCGTGCATGTTGCAAGTGCGAAATGGCCCGCGCGCGCTTCGGTTCGTGCCATCCTGCGCGTTTCTTTTATGCTGCATCGCCGGCGCGCTGTAAAAAGCCCGCGAATTGGGGTTTCGGCAGCGGTGCGCGCATGGCATGCAGCGGCGATGCAAGATCGTATGAATACGGCCGCGGTGTCCCAGGGTGTTGCAACGCGCGCGCCCACCCTGCCCGCGCTGACCGGGGTACGCTTTTTCGCCGCCATGGCGGTTTTGCTGTTCCACTATGGCGCCGGCTTTGCAGTGCGATCGCATGCGCCGTCACCGGTCACGCATTTGCTGCACAACGGGTTTCTGGGTGTCAGCCTGTTCTTCGTGCTGTCCGGATTTATCATCACCTATTCCCATTTTGCGCAGGCGATGCCCGCCCCGGCCATTCGCCGGTTTTACTGGGCGCGCATCGCGCGGATCTATCCGGTCTATCTGCTTGCGCTGCTGTTGGCGCTGCCGGTTTTGACCAAACCCTTGCCGCTACTCAATGCCCTGGCCGTTTTGACAATGACCCAGGCCTGGACGACGCCTGCCAGCCATCTCGGCGTCTCGTGGGTGATGCAGGCCTGGACGCTGTCGATCGAAGCGGCGTTCTACATTCTGTTCCCGTTTTACTGGCCCGTGGTAAGACGGCTGGGCCGCGCCGGGACAATCGGGCTGGCCATTGCCTGCGCGGCGTTTATCGTGGCGTTCGGCGTGCCCACGGTCCGGCCAGAAGGTGTCACGGTGCCTTTGCTCGGACAACAGGCCTGGACGCTGATCCCGCTCTTCCGCATGGCCGAATTCACTTACGGCATGGCAATCTGTCAGATATTCATGCGCTGGCCGCTGTTTTCCCGGCAACGCCCGATCAACGCCCGCCTCGCCAGCGCGCTCGAAATCGGGCTCGCGCTGGGCCTGATCGCGGTGCTCGTCACCGCCGACAGCCCGCAGGCAAAGGGCGTGTTCACGGTGCTGACCGGGCTGTTCATCCTGGTCACGGCGCACGACGCCGGCGTTGTTTCGCGCCTGATGGCGACACCCGTGCTACTGCTGCTGGGGGGCGCGAGCTATGGCATCTATATCCTGCAGCAACCGGTCCATTCGCTGTGCACAGCGCTGTTGCGCGCGCCATATGATCAGGTGATCAGTCCGATTGTGACTATCGCCGGCGCAATCGCGGTATATCTGTTTGTCGAACAGCCGGCGCGTCGTCTGTTGATGGGACTGGTCCCGCGACCTGATTAGAACGCGAAGTTTTGGGGCGTGGCTGGATGTTCTGGAGTTGAAATGGCAAGTTCTACAATTTCTCGTCAGTTCGATCAGGCAAAAGGCCGCCCGTCCGGGTTCGATTACTTGCGCATCAGCTTGGCCGCATTTGTTGTCATCATCCACGCCCCGATTATTACCCTGGGAGCACCTGGCGGTGACATGGTGTGGCACTCCCCGTTGCTGCCAGCGATCCGCATGGTCATTCCGATGTTTTTTGCGCTCAGCGGATTTCTTATCGCGAGCAGTTTCGAGAGAACGCCATCGCTTTACAAATTCTTTGGCTTGCGGATTATCAGAATTGGCCCGGCACTGTTTGTCGAAACCCTGCTTTCAGCGTTGATACTCGGTCCTTTGATGACCGAATATCCGCTGAAAAGTTATTTCACAGACCCATTATTTTTCAATTATTTCAAGAATATAATCGGCGATCCGCAATTCCATCTCCCGGGACTGTTCGCCCATACGCCGAATGATCTGGTCAATTTTCAACTATGGACAATTCCATTTGAACTGGAGTGTTACCTTTTGATTGGCCTGGTCGGCTTGCTTGGCGGTCGACGGTACAGGGTCATCGCACCGGTCGCGATGGTCGTAATAATTGCTGGCAGCTTGCTCGCGCGCATACTGGTCTGGCACAATATGCCGGAAATAACCAGGCCTTTGCCCGGCCCCCTGTTGGTCATATCCTTCATTTCGGGCGTTTCAGTTTATTTTTACAGGGAGTATTTACGCGCCGGACCTTTCACGATTATTGCCCTGATACTGGTTAATCTGGTTATTTTGAGCCTGCCGGGATTTTGGCAATTCTTCTCGCCGATGCCGATTGCTTGGCTGGTCGGATGCATCGGCACTTTGAATCCACGCCGGCTGACAATTCTGCGGGGCGCGGACTATTCGTATGGCCTATACCTCTACGGCTACCCGATCGAACAAACCGTGGTGTATATTTTCCCCCATATGTTGAGCCCGGTATTTACGGCAGTCGCGGCGCTGATCATTGCGAGCTTCTTCGCCGCGTTCTCCTGGCATTTCGTGGAAAAGCCGGCGCTTAAATTGCGTCGTTTTTTCGATGCGAAGAAAACGACGGTCGGAACCCAGCCCGGCCTTACCTGACAGGGGCTGGACTACAGCCGCTCAGGTAACCCCAGGCCACAGGCTTCACGCACGCCCTGCACCGTTTCCGCCAGCCCCCAGTGCGCGATGATGTCCCGGCTCGCCTGCGCCATGCGCGCGCGCAGGCCTGCGTCGGTGGCCAGCGTGCGCATTGCGTGCACCAAGCCGGCCAGATCGCCCTCGCCGACCAGAAAACCGTTTTGCCCCTGCCTGACCAGGTCGGGCACGCAGCCGCACCGTTCGCCGACCACCACGGGCAGGCCGACGGCCATCGCCTCGTTGACGATCAGGCCCCATGGCTCGCCGGTCGAGGGGAACACGAACACGTCCGATGCCGCGAGCAAGGCGGGCATTTGCCCCTGGTTGACGAAGCCGGTGAAATGCACTGGCAACTCGGGATGCGCCGTGGCGAATTCGCGCAGTTCACGATCCTGCTCGCCCGATCCGGCCATGACGAGGTGCATCGGCACGCCTTCGCGCGCGAGCTGCAAGGCCGCCTGCATCGTCAGTAGTGGCTGTTTGCGGGCCATGAATTTCGAGGCGAAGACCATGACCGGGCGATCGTCGGTGCAGCCCCATGATGCGCGCAAGGCTGCGCGTTCGGGCTGGGTCAGTGCGCCGTCTGCGGCAAAGCGATCGTTGTCGACGCTGAACGCGGCGTCGACCAGTTTGCGCTCGGGCACGCCCCAATAGCGGTAGAATTCGCGGTTGCGCACGCCCGACACCAGCATCGCACTGCATGCAGCAAAAAATGCTTTGACGAAGAGCGTCTTGCCCAGCTTTTGCGGCTTGTCGCGCAGCAGCTCGGCATTCGAATCCGACCGCGTCAGCACGCGCGCACCGGTCAGCCGCGCCGCCGCCAGCGCCAGCAGATTGCCTGCCATCGCATAGCCGCTGACCAGCACGACATCGTAGTGCCCGCGCGCGATCTTCCAGAAAATCGCCGGGACTGCAGAGGTCATGAACCCCGATACGCCGTTGACCGCATAGTCCTTGCCGACGAATTCGCTGGCGTATCCCGACATCAGGTCGATGTCCCAGCGAACATCGCCGCCAAACCCCTCGTCGAACCCGCCCCGGACCGACAAGTCGCTGAAATAATAAACTTTCAGGTCAATGTCGGGATCGAGCGCGAGCCGGCGATACAGCGGCACGTAATACTGGATCGGGTGGCTGACGACGATGGCCAGGCGGACTTTCTTGCGCGCGCTGGCCATCGCCGGGCCGATCAACGCCCGATGGCGTAATAAGTCAGGCCCGCCGCCTCGACAATGTCGCGCGGGTAGATGTTGCGCAAATCGACCACGACCGGGCGCAGCAACAGGCTCTTGATGCGCGGCAGATCGAGCGCGCGGAACGCATCCCATTCGGTCACAATCACCACCGCATCGGCCCCGGCCATCGCGTCGTACGGATCCTCGTGATAGGTCACGTCGGTCAGCACTTTCATCGCCTGTTCGACGCCGACCGGATCGTGCGCATGCACTTGCGCGCCGGCATCCTGCAGTGCGCGGACGATCGCGATCGCGGGCGCATCGCGCATGTCGTCGGTGTTGGGCTTGAATGTCAGCCCCAGGATCGCGATCCGCCGCCCGCGCACGTCGCCGTCGAGCACATCGATGACTTTGCGCCCCATCGCGCGCTTGCGCCGGTCGTTGGCAGCCACCACCGCTTCGACAATGCGCTGCGGCGTGTCATAATCATCGGCGGTTTTCAGCAGCGCGAGCGTGTCCTTGGGAAAGCACGACCCGCCGTAGCCCGGCCCTGCATGCAGGAATTTCGACCCGATGCGCTTGTCCAGCCCGATGCCATGCGCGACTTCGAGTACATCGGCGCCGACCTTTTCGCACAAGTCCGCGATTTCGTTGATGAACGCGATCTTGGTAGCGAGAAACGCATTGCCCGCATATTTGGTCAGCTCGGCACTGCGCCGGCTCATTTCGACAACCGTCGAACGCCCGATCACCAGCGGACGATAGACTTCGCGCATGACCGCCAGCCCGCGCGCATCATTGCCGCCGATGACGACCCGGTCGGGCCGCTTGAAATCGTTGATCGCCGCGCCTTCGCGCAGGAATTCGGGATTGGACACGACGGTAAAGTCGGCATCGGGATTGGCCTGCGCGATGATCCGTTCGACTTCGTCACCGGTGCCGACGGGGACCGTCGACTTGTTCACGATCACGGTAAATCCGGTCAGCGCGGCGGCAACTTCCTTTGCCGCGGCATGGACATAGACCATGTCGGCATGGCCATCGCCGCGCCGCGACGGCGTGCCGACCGCGATGAACACGGCATCGGCGCCGGCCACCGCTTCGGTCAGGTCGGTGGTAAAGCGCAAGCGACCGCTCTTGATGCCGGTGTGCACCAGATCATCGAGCCCGGGCTCATAGATCGGAATGCCGCCGGCACGCAGCTTTTCGATCTTGGTCTCGTCCTTGTCGACGCAGATCACATCGTGGCCGAAATCGGAAAAACACGCCCCCGAGACCAGGCCAACATACCCAGAGCCGATCATTACCAGCTTCATATCGTCTCCATCAAAGTCAATGTATCGACCACGAAAGCCCGCTACATTCGCCTTGCGCCTTCGAAAGGCGCGGTAATCCGGCCCCGCGTGTAAAGCGCCGGCCGGCTATTTCCCAGCGATCATTCCAGGTTCCAGATCATTCTGTTTCTGGCGCTCCTCGGCGACACAGGCGCGCAAAGCCCGTTCGAACCGATCCAGAATCGCCACGCGCGACCAGCGCAGTTCGGCGCGCTGGCGCGCCGCAGCTCCATACCGCGCGCGGGCTGCGGGATCATCGAGCAGGCTTTCGATCGCGGCCGCCATCGCGGGTGCATCGCCCGGCTCGGTCACGACCCCGCACCCGTCGCATTCCTGCGCCAGCCCGGTGCCGGCGCCTGCAGTGGCAACCACCGGCCGCCCCGATGCCAGCATATTGGTCAGCTTCGACGGCAGCATAAGGTCGGCCGCGCCCGCCATTTGCGGCAAGAGATGCACCGTCGCCAGCCCGAGCAATTCGGTCAGCCGTTCGCGCGGCTGCAACGGTTCGAACCGCACATTGCCCAACCCTTGTGCCGCAGCGACCAGTTGCGCCAGCAGCGCGCCTTCGCCCGCGATCACGAAGGTCAGATCCCGGCGATGCGCCAGCAGACGCGCGACATCGATCAGGATTTCGATGCCCTGCTTGTTGCCGATATTGCCCGAATACAGCGAGACATAGGGCGTCTTGATCCCGAATTCCGCGCGATAGGCCGATGGCCCGGTCAGGGGCTGGATCGTGTCGATATCGGCCCAGTTGCGAAATTCGACCACGCGATCGGGCGCAACGCCCGCCGCCACCAGCCGCGCGCACATCTGCGGCGAAATCGAACTGACCCGCGAGACGCCATAGCTCCACTGTTCGAACGCGCGCGCCAGCCGCGCCACCGTGCCGCCATCACGCAACAGGCCGGTGGCAAACGCCGCCTCGACTTCGAAATCCTGAACATGCAGCCACAAGCGCGCGCCCGTGCGCCACGCTACCAGCCGGGCGGCCACGACCGACATCAGCGATGGCGCGATGCACACGATCACGTCGGGCCGCCGCGCCCGCGCGGCGCGCCAGGCGCTGGGCAATGTGCGCAGCGTAAACGTCAGGTAATGCAGCAGCCGTTTGACGCCGCTCGGTTGCGCCGGAATATAATGCGGCACGCGCACGACCGTCACGCCGTTTTCGACCGACCGCAGCACGCCCGCCGCACGATGCCCCTCATGCAATTGCCAACGCGGATAATAGGCTTTGCCGCAGATCACCGTGACCGCGTGCCCGACCCTGGCCAGCGCCTCCGCCATGCCCGTCGTATACGGTCCGATGCCCACCGGTTCCGGGGCATAATTCAAACCGATGATCAGGACATTCATGCTTAGGCGGATCCAGTGTTGGGGCAAGTCAGAGCGAGGTACAACCGCTCATGCGGCGCGAAGGTCCGCTCGATGTTCGAGAAACCAGCGATAGGTTTCGGCAATTCCCTGTTCGAGTGCGATCGTCGCGCGCCAGCCCATCTGGTCCAGCCGCGACACATCCATCAATTTGCGCATCGTGCCATCGGGCCTGGTCGGGTCGGTGGCAATTTCGCCGGTAAACCCGGTCACCCGCGCCACGATCGTCGCCAGTTCGTAGATCGACACATCGGTGCCCGATCCGACATTGACGTGGCTGAGCATCGGCTGGGTCTGCGCGCGATACTCATCGGGCGCCAGGTCGAACACGAACAGCGACGCGGCCGCCATATCGTCGACATGCAGGAATTCGCGGCGCGGATTGCCCGAGCCCCAGATCGTCACTTTGTCCAGTCCGCGCTGCGCAGCATCATGAAACCGCAGGATCATCGCCGGCAGCACATGGCTGTTCTCGGGGTGAAAATTGTCGCCCGGTCCATATAGGTTGGTTGGCATCACGCTGCGGTAATCGGTGCCATGCTGACGGTTATAGCTTTCGCACAGCTTGATCCCGGCGATCTTGGCAATCGCATAGGGCTCGTTGGTCGGTTCGAGCACGCCGGTCAGCAGCGCGTCTTCGCGCATCGGTTGCGGCGCGGCGCGCGGATAGATGCACGACGATCCCAGTTGCAACAGGCGCGTGACCCCGGCGGCAAACGCCTGGTGTATCACATTGCACTGGATCATCAGGTTTTCGTAGATGAATTCAGCCGGATAGGCATTGTTGGCGTGAATCCCGCCGACTTTCGCTGCGGCCAGGATCACCGCATCGGGGCGCTCGGCGACAAGGAATGCCGCGACCGCAGCCTGATTGCTCAGGTCGAGTTCGACGCGCGTGCGCGTGATGATCTGCGTGCCGGGCCGGGCGGAGAGCTGCCGCACGATCGCACCGCCGACCATGCCGCGATGTCCGGCAACGAAGATCCGCATGGTGCGATCGGACACGATCAACCTTCCAGCGAAACGGGCACGTCGAGCCCATGCAGTTTGAGCAGGGCATGCCGCTTGGCCGCAACCAGGTCGGCCGCCACCATTTCCTCGCACATTTCCTGCGCGGTGATCTGCGGCACCCAGCCGAGTTTTTCCCTGGCGCGGGTGGGGTCGCCCAGCAAAGTTGCGACTTCGGCCGGGCGGAAATAGCGGGCATCGACGCGCATGATCACATCGCCGACTTTCACCGCCGGCGCATCGTCACCCGTTACCGCATCGACCACGGCGATCTCGTCGACGCCGCTGCCTTCGAAGCGCAAGGTCACGCCCAGATGCGCCGCCGACCATGTGATAAATTCGCGCACCGAATATTGCTTGCCCGTGGCGATCACGAAATCCTCGGCCACGTCCTGTTGCAGCATCATCCACTGCATGCGGACATAGTCCTTGGCATGGCCCCAGTCGCGCAGGCTGTCGATATTGCCCATGTACAGGCACGGCTCGAGCCCTTGCGCGATATTGGTCAGCCCGCGGGTGATCTTGCGCGTCACGAATGTTTCGCCGCGACGCGGGCTCTCGTGGTTGAACAGCACGCCGTTGCACGCATACAGGCCATAGGATTCGCGGTAATTGACCGTGATCCAATAGGCATAGAGCTTGGCCACCGCATACGGCGATCGCGGATAGAACGGCGTGGTTTCGCGCTGCGGCGTTTCCTGCACCAGGCCATACAATTCGGATGTCGAAGCCTGGTAGAACCGCGTCTTTTTCTCCAGCCCGAGCAGCCGGATCGCTTCGAGCAGTCGCAGCGAACCCAGCCCGTCGACATCGGCGGTGTACTCGGGCATTTCGAAACTGACCGCAACATGGCTTTGCGCGCCGAGGTTGTAGATTTCGTCGGGCTGTATCTGCTGGATCAGCCCCGTCAGGTTCGACGTGTCGGACAAATCGCCATAATGCAGCTTCAGCTTGGGCTGGTCGACGTGCGGATCCTGATAGATGTGATCGATCCGCTGCGTGTTGAACAGCGATGCGCGACGCTTGATGCCGTGGACTTCATAGCCCTTTTCCAGCAGGAATTCAGCAAGATAGGAGCCATCCTGACCGGTCACGCCGGTGATCAGGGCAACTTTACGATCGGACAAGCGACACTCCAGAATTCGATAAAGGCCGCATTATTTGCCCGTGTACGACAATGCACGCAATACAGGAATGGTCCGATACGAGGCATGCGTAGATCATGAAACTATGTTCATGCCAGACGGGAAATGAACATAGGCGAAACGTGTGATCCCGTGATGCCGCGCGCACGCATTGCGCTGTGATATTGCCGCAAAATGGCTGTTATCCGGATTATGTTGCAGTGCGGCATGTCCTGTTGCAAAGCGGTTTGCATGTCAAGCGCCACAATCTGGCCGCGAAACCAGGAGGGATCTTGCCTCGCGCGCCCACCCGGTCCAGAACCGCGCCATGGCAGAACAGGACCCGCCAATCCCCTTTGCGCCAGGCGGATTGGACTATGAACCCGGCGAGCCCGGTGGCGATCCGATTTTCCTGAGCGACGTCGCCCTGCGTCGGCAACAGGTGCGCCTCCAATCGATGATCGTGCTGCTGCTGATGGGCGGGCTGGCGCTGGCGCTGCCGTTTATCCTGTCGCAGTGCCGCGTCGTGGTCCAGCCGCCGGTTACCGCGCTGATCCTGTCGATCGTGCTGTCGCCGCTGGCCGATCGGCTGACGCGGATCGGCCTGCCCAACATGCTGTCCTCGTTCCTGGCGATCGTGATGATGGTCGGGGTCATCGTGATCGCGCTCGCGGTGATCCTGCAGCCGGCGTTCGACATGGTCGACCAGGTCCCGGCGATGGCGCGCGAGATTGCGCGCCGGTTTGCCCAGTTGCGCGAAAACTTTGCCTGGGTCGGCGAATTCAACCGCCAGATCACGCATCTGGGCGGGCCCCTGATCGGGCAACCGACGCGCGTCGTCGCGCTGGCCGAACCTTCGGTAATCGAACAACTGGCCTTGGCCACGCCCAGCGTCGCGCTCGAAGTGCTGCTGACGATCCTGATGACGTTTTTCATGATCGAATCGCGCATGCGCATGCGCCGGCGGCTGCTGGTCGAACGCGCCAATTTCACTTCGTCGGTGCGCATTGCCCGGGTCATGCGCGATGTGCAGGACCGGGTCGCGAGCTACATTCTGACCGTCGCACAGATCAACCTGGGCGTCGGGCTGATCGTCTATGGCGGGGCGCGCTATTTCGGCTTTGCCGCGCCGGTGATGTGGGGCGGGCTGGCGTTCGTGCTCAATTTCGTGCCCTACATGGGCCCGCTGACGATGGTCGGGCTGCTGTCGCTGGTTGGGCTGGGCACGGCCAACACGGTGGCGATCGGACTGGTCCCGGCGCTGTGCTTCCTCGCGCTGCACGCGCTGGAGGCCAATGTCGTCACGCCGTCGATCCTGGGCGTACGGTTCACGCTCAACCCGGTGTCGATCCTGCTTTCATTCAGCTTTTTCACCTGGGTCTGGGGTGTGCTCGGCGCGCTGCTGTCGGTGCCGATCCTGCTCACCTTTTCCGCGCTGGTCGATCACCTGGGCCGCCCCAATCTGGTCGGGTTCCTGTTTGGCGAGCCGCTGTTCGAACCCGGCCGCCTGCGCGATCCGGGCGATATCGTGACCGCCGACCCGTAACCCCGAACAAGGGGCGGCATTGGTTCCGAAATTGGAACTTCTCACTGGAAAACCCGTTTACAAAGCGTACATGCAGGACGCGGCGCAATCGGCGGCGTATTCGACCGATCAGATTGCCTCCTGCCTGCCCCTATTCTCCACCACTCGTTCCCACGGAGCAAACATGGCCATCATCCTTTCCCCGCTGCCTTATGCCGAAGACGCGCTCGGTCCCGTAATTTCGGCGACAACGCTGCAGACGCACCACGGCAAGCATCACCGCGCCTATGTCGACAAGACCAATGCCGCGACCGAAGGCACCGACCTGGCCGATGCCAGCGTCGAGGACATCGTCGCCGCCGCTACGAAGACCGGCAACAAGGCGCTGTTCAACAACAGCGCGCAGACCTGGAACCACGGGTTCTACTGGTACAGCCTGAGCCCGTCGGCACAGACGCCATCAGGCGAACTGGCTGCCGCGATCGACGCATCATTCGGCTCGTTCGACGCGCTGAAGGCCGAGTTGGTCGCACAGGGCACCGCGCATTTCGCGTCGGGCTGGGTGTGGCTGGTCGCCAAGAACGGCAAGCTGTCGGTCGAACAGACGCATGACGCCGCCAGCTATGGCGACCTGTCGGGCACGCCCGTGCTCGTGATCGACCTGTGGGAACATGCCTACTACATCGATTACAAGAACGTGCGCCCCGACTACCTGAAGAAGGTCACCGAAGGTCACCTGAACTGGGAATTCGCCGGCAAGAACTTTGCCAGCGGCACGCTGTGGACTTACCCCACCGCATAAGCACCAGCCATCGGCGCCCGGGAAACCGGGCGTCGATCAGGCATTCCGCGCAAACCGGTCGACCGCGGCAGTCACCGCAACGTCGAACGTGACATTGCCCAAAGTGCGCATCAGGTCCGGCACGACCGCGACCAGCAGCGCCAGAGGCGCCACCGGCACCCCCATCGCCAGCGCAATCGGCCCGACCGACGCGATAAAGCTGATCGTGCCCGGCAGGCTGACCGAGCTGAGCGATATCAGGATCGCCATGACAAAGCCCGACGCCATCGTCCCGGCCGTCAGCGGCACCCCATACCAATGCGCAACATACACCACGACCGCCAGGTTCATCGCCGGGCTGGTCGCGCGAAACAGCGCGACGGCCAGCGGCAACACGAATTCGGCGGTCGAACTGCGCAGCCCCAGCCGCTCGCATGCGCCAAGCATTGTCGGCAGCGACGCGAGCGAGCTTTGCGTCGACAGCGCAAACACCTGCACCGGCAGCAGATTGCGCGCAAACCGCCCCAGCGGCTGACGCGCGACCAGCGCGGCAAACGGATATGCCGCCAGCCACACCACTGCACCCGACGTCGTCACCACGACGATATAATGCGCCAGCGCACCGACCGCCGCGACGCCGCTTTTGGCCGCCACCGTCAGGCTGAGCGCAAGCACGCCGAGCGGCGCCAGCGCCAGAACCCATCCGATCACCACCAGCATCGCGCCCGCAATCGAGGCAAAAAACAGCGCGATCAGATCGCGCTGCGCCGGCACCAGCCGCGTCACCGCGAGCGCGAAAATCGACATGAACAGGATCAGCGGCAACATGTGGTCGTTGGCCGCGGCATCGATCACATTGGACGGCACGATCGACCGCAGATAGTCGGCAATACCGGGCAGCGACGCCGGGACCGAACCGCCAAGACTGCCGCGCAACGCCGCCGCCGCGCTGGCAGGCACGGGCAAGACAGTCAGAATCAGTGTCGGCACCGTCAGCGCGACGATCGCCGCAAACGCCAGCACCGCGACAAACCAGCCCAGGCTGCGCCGCGCCATCGGCCCCGCGCTGGCCGTACGCACCGTCTGGAACACCCCGGTAAAGATCAGCGCCGCGACCAGCGGCACGATTGTCGCCTGCAGCGCGCGCAGCCACAATTCGCCCGCCGGCCCGGCCACCGCCAGCACACCCGGCATCGCGCCCGGCGCAACAAACGCCAGCGCCAGCCCCCCGCCCAGCCCGATCGCCAGCGCGGCGAATGTCCACCCCGCCGGCACTTGCGCGATCGGCGGCAGGACCAATCCGCCGGATCCGGAATTGTCTGTGAGAGGCGCGTTGCCTTGCGTGTCTGGTTGGTTCATGCGCTGGTTAGATTAGTCATGTATGACGCGCTGGCAATCGCATCAATTCCGGTGGCCGAGCCTCGCGCGGCCCACCTCCACGACGACAAAAGGGTTCGATCATGGGACGCAAGTTCTTCGGCACCGACGGCATCCGCGGCCGCACCAATGCAGGCGTGATGACCGCCGCCACCGCGATGAAAGTCGGCCAGGCCGCCGGCACCTATTTCCAGCGCGGCGAACACCGCCACCGCGTGGTGATCGGCAAGGACACGCGCCTGTCGGGCTACATGCTCGAAAACGCGATGACCGCCGGTTTCACCAGCGTCGGCATGGACGTTGTGCTGCTCGGGCCGATGCCCACGCCCGCGATCGCGCTCCTGACCCGCGAAATGCGCGCCGACGTCGGCGTGATGATTTCGGCCAGCCACAACCCCTTCGAAGACAACGGCATCAAGCTGTTCGGCCCCGATGGCTACAAATTGTCCGACGAAGCCGAACTCGCGATCGAGGCGATGCTCGAAGACGACATGCCGCTCGCCGATGCCGAAGCCGTCGGCCGCGCACGCCGCATCGAAGACGCACGCGGACGCTATATCCATGCGGTAAAAGCCAGCCTGCCCCACGATGTCCGCCTCGACGGCCTGCGCATCGTGCTCGATTGCGCGAACGGCGCCGCATACCAGGTCGCCCCCTCGGTCCTGTGGGAACTGGGCGCCGAAGTCATCGCGATCGGCGTCGAGCCCAATGGCAAGAATATCAACCTGAACGTCGGATCGACCCACCTCGACGCGATCAAGGCCAAAGTCCGCGAAGTCCGCGCCGATATCGGCATCGCACTCGATGGCGATGCCGACCGCCTGATCGTCGTCGACGAAAAAAGCCACACCGTCGACGGCGACCAGATCATGGCGCTGATCGGCAGCCGCATGGCCGAACTGGGCCAGTTGCGCGGCAACGGCGTCGTCGCCACGGTCATGTCCAACCTCGGTCTCGAACGCTTCCTGAATTCGCGCGGGATCGACCTGGTCCGCACCGCAGTCGGCGATCGCCACGTGCTCGAGGCGATGCGCGCCGGCGATTACAATGTCGGCGGCGAACAATCAGGCCACATGATCCTGACCGACCACAGCACCACCGGCGACGGCACGATCGCCGCGCTGCAAGTGCTCGCGGCGCTAGTCGCCAGCGGCAAACCGGCCAGCGAAACGCTGCACCTGTTCGACCCGGTACCGCAACTCCTGCGCAACGTACGCTTCACCGGTGGCAAACCGCTCGAAGACGAAAAAGTCATGGCGGTGATCGCGCAGGCCGAAACCGAACTGGTCGACAAAGGCCGCCTGGTCATCCGCCCGTCGGGCACCGAGCCCGTGATCCGCGTGATGGCCGAAGGCGATGACGCCAACCAGGTCGCGGCCGTCGTCGAACGCATCTGTGCGGCTGTGCGCAAAGCCGCCTGAGTTTAAGGGCCTCCGGCGGGCGTTTAAGGGCCTCCGGCGGGCAAGGGCCATGGGCCCTTGCATCCCGTTACCGTCCGCGTTGGTGTGTTGGTTCGGCGGAGTATCCCGCCGCTGCGTCGGTAGACAATAAGGCCGCTGCGCGGCGGGGTGCAAATGCCTGAATAGCGCGCAGTTCAAGACGATAACGGGTTCAAAGGGCCCCTGGCCCTTTGCCGCCGGAGGCCCTGAACAAACGAACAGGTTCACTGCAACCTGCTACAAGGGAACTAAGCCATGCTCGAAATGCGGCCCGATTGCGAAAAATGCGGCGTGGATGTCCCGGCTGAAGACCCCGGCGCGTTCATCTGCTCGTTCGAATGCACGTTTTGCGCGGAATGCGCTGAAGATCTCGACGATCGTTGCCCTAATTGCGGCGGCGAGCTGACCGACCGGCCGACCCGCGCCAAGGCGCTGCATGCCAAAAACCCGCCATCGACTGTGCGGCACTTTCATCCGTGATCAGGCTCGCGGTCGCGGCGCTATTGCTGGTCTGCGGATCGGCAGCGGCCTGGGCCCAGCCTGTCGACGATCTGGAACGCGATGACAGCGAGGCGCTGTCGGTCGCTTGGCGCCTGCAATTGGGCAATGCCCGATATTGTCCGCATGTCGCGCGCCAGACCGGTATCCAGCTCGAAAACACCGCCGTTTATGCCGATCCGGCTCTGGTGCGTAGCACATATGGCCTGACGAGCGATATTTACATTGGCGCGCTCGCTGCGGACGCACCGGGCGCGAAGGCAGGGCTGTCGGTCAACACGACGGTCATCGCGATCGACGGCCAGTTGCTGTCGGCGCTGCGCACGCCGAAACGCAATGATCCGTTTACGCGCTGGCATCTGGCGCAGGCGATGCTCGACGATGCCGCCGCGCGCGATGGCGCGGTGGACCTGACTTTGGCCCGGCCTGGCGCCGCGCCGCATGTCGTACACATCGCGGCGGTATCGGCGTGCAAAGTCACGGTCAAAGTCGACGACCAGCAAAGCTATGCCAGCGCCAACCGCGAGGAAATCCGCCTCGGCCGCCACTACATCGATGCCGCGCACCACGATCCGCAACTGATCGCCGCGCTGATCGCGCACGAAATGTCGCACACCGTGCTCGATCACCAGTCGCAACTCGAAGCCAGCCACATGGCCGGCGGCACCGTGCGCCGCACCGAACACGAGGCCGACCGCCTGTCGGTATGGCTGCTCGCCAACGCCGGCTACCCGCCCCAGGCCGCGCTCGACCTGCAAAGCAAAGTCATTTCGCAACTGGTCGGCCCGTTCAGCATCGACCTGACCCACGGCGGCTGGCACAGCCGCGCCGCCCGCATCGACCGCGAAATCACCACTCTGAAAGCCGCGCCGGACGCCGACTGGCCGAAACGGTTCGTGCGCGAACCCGCGACCTAGTTGCAACCCCCACCCGAATTCGCGCCGGTGATGACGACTTTGCCATGCGCCCGCATGTCCTGCGAAATCGCGCCCGGCGTACACGGCGTCACATCGAGCGCGGTGGAATAGAGCGCGGGATACGGCACGAAGCTGGCCAACGATTGCGACACACGCTTCGCAATCGTCAGCGCCGTGGCATTGCCCGCCGCCTGAATCACCGAGAGCGAATAATTGCTGCTGGCGGTCAGCCCCGCACCTGTCACGCCATATGTGCCGACAGCCGACGCGCTCGTGGCCGTGGTGGTAAAGCTGGCACTGCCGCCCAGCTTGTCACCATTGACCAGGCCCGTGTCGGTATAGCTGCCGCTCAATCCCGAGGGCGTTGTCCCATAGATGCCCTGCGTCGTATTGGCGGTGTACGTGATCGTCAGCGCCGCCGGCGTGATCGTCAGCGCGGTCGCATTGCCCGCCGCCTGGATCGACGACAGCGTGTAGTTGCTGCTCGCGCTCAGGCCTGCACCCGTGATGCCATAACTGCCGACGTTCGAAGCGCCCGTGGCCGCGGTCGTAAAGCTGGCACTGCCGCCCAGCTTGTCACCATTGACCAGGCCCGTGTCGGTGTAGGTGCCGGTCAAGCCCGTGGGCGTCGTGCCATAGACGCTCTGCGCCGAATTTGCAGTATAGGTGACCGTCAGCGCCGCCGGGGTAACCGTCAGCGCCGTCGCATTGCCCGCAGCCTGAACCGACGAGACCATATAATTGCTGCTCGCGCCCAGACCCGAACCGGTCACGCCATAGCTACCAACGTTCGACGTGCTCGTGACCGCAGTGGCAAAGCTGGCATTCCCGCTCAGCGCATCGCCATTGACGAGGCCGGTCTCGCCGTAGCTGCCGGTCGGGCTCGCCGGCGTTGTGCCATAGATGCTCTGCAAGGGATTGGCCGTGTACGTGATCGTCAGCGATGCCGGCTTGATCGTCAGCGCGGTCGCATTGCCCGCCGCCTGGATCGACGAAAGCGCGTAGTTGCTGCTCGCCGTCAGACCGGAGCCGGTCACGCCATAGCTGCCGACATTCGAAGCGCCTGTCGCCGCGGTGGTGAAGCTGGCGCTGCCACCTAGCGCATCACCATTGACCAGGCCCGTCTCGCCATAAGTGCCAGTCAGGCCGCTGGGCGTTGTCCCATAAGTGCTTTGCGCGGCGCCAGCGGTGTACGTGATCAACAATGCCGCCGGGCTGATCATCAGCGCGGAAGCATTGCCCGCCGCCTGGATCGATGAAAGCGTGTAATTGCTGCTGGCCGTCAGGCCGGAGCCCACGATGCCATAGCTGCCCACATTTGATGTGCCTGTCGCCGTGGTCGTAAAGCCGGCACTGCCACCCAGCGCATCGCCGTTGACCAGACCTGTTTCGCCAAAAGTGCCCGTCAGGCCGGCGGGCGTTGTCCCATAAATACTCTGCGCCGCATTGGCCGTGTATGTGATCGTCAGCAATGCCGGATTGATCGTCAGCGCGGTGGCATTGCCGGCCGCCTGGATCGAGGAAAGCGTATAATTGCTACTCGCGGTCAGGCCCGCGCCCGTAACGCCATAGCTGCCGACATTCGAAAGACCTGTGGCCGTGGTCGTGAAGCCGGCGCTGCCAACCAGCGCATCACCATTGACCAGCCCAGTTTCGCCGTAGCTACCGGTCAGGCCGGTAGGCGTAGTCCCGTAAATGCTCTGCGCACCATTGGCGGTATACGTGATCGTCAGCGCCGCAGGGGTGATGGTCAACGCGGTCGCATTGCCCGCCGCCTGGATCGACGAGAGCGTATAGTTGCTGCTCGCAGTCAGGCCGCTGCCCGTAATACCATAGCTACCGACATTCGAGAGGCCAGTAGCCGTGGTCGTGAAGCTGGCGCTGCCAACCAGCGCGTCCCCATTGACCAGACCCGTCTCGCCATAACTGCCAGTCAGGCCGGTCGGCGTTGTCCCGTAAATGCTCTGCGCGCCATTCGCCGTGTACGTGACCGTCAGCGATGCCGGATTGACTGTCAACGCAGTCGCGTTGCCTGCCGTTTGAACTGCCGAGAGCGTGTAGTTGTTGCTCGCAATCAGGCCCGCGCCGGTGACGCCGTAGCTGCCGACATTCGAGGTGCCTGTCGCCGTCGTCGTGAAGCTGGCGCTGCCACCCAGAGTATCACCGTTGACCAGGCCCGTTTCGCCATAGCTGCCAGTCAGCACGGTCGGCGTCGTGCCGTAAATGCTCTGCGCCGCGTTGGCCGTGTACGTGATCGTCAGTGCGGCAGGGTTAATTGTCAGCGCCGTCGCGTTGCCTGCCGCCTGCAGCGATGTCAGCGTATAGTTGCTGCTTGCCGACAAGCCCGAACCGGTGACCGCATAGCTGCCCACGTTCGAGAGGTTTGTCGCGGTCTGGGCAAATGTCGCGCTCCCGTCCAGCGCGTCGCCGTTGACCAGGCCGGTTTCGCTATAGCTACCGGTCGGGCTAAGCGGCACTGTCCCGTACACGCTCTGCGCCGCGTTGGCGGTGTAGGTGATCGTGAGCGGCGCCGGATTGATCGCGAGCGTGCCGCTGCCAAACGAAATGACGCGATAGATCACGCCGTCGGCGCTGGTTGTCGTGCCACCGGTCGCAGTGATCGCATACCCGCTGCCGGGGGTGGTAACATTCGAAATGTTGGTTGCCGCACTGCTGCCAAAGGTGACGTTGGGAAGCGTGTCGCCCGCAAGCCCCAACGCATAGTCCTCAGGGCCACCGCCCGTGCGGGTCCCAAGTGTCGTTGGCAAGCTTCCGTATGTGCCGGTTTGAGCCCCGAGCGCGCCCACGACAACCGGCGTCAGCGCGTAAAGCTGCGGATAATAGCCTGCCGTCTGCGCCCCCTGGCCAGCCAGAGTCGGCGGCGACCATGTGCCACCGAAATCCCAACCGACGTAAGATGTGGTCCCTGCGTTACCATAATCCTGCATCTGCGTCGTAGTCAGACCGGCATTCTCGTTAACGCTCGCTCCGCCATTCGCGCCGAAGCCCTGCGCGGCACTCAACCCGCTGACAGTGGTGTCCCAATATGAGCTGTAAAAACTTCCATACTGGATAACGCCAGCCAAACCACCAACATTCGTACTACCCGGCGCATTGATAGACCCGGCATAGTAAGTAGTTTTTAGATTTATATTGTAGATATTTCCGCCAATTCCGCCAACATCGGTCGAATTTGGAGCATTAATTGCTGATGTACTATATGAATTTTGCACAGTAAATTGGCCGGTGCTTCCCAGACCGCCGGCGAGCCCGCCGATATAACTGCCCTGCGCACCAGCAGCGACTGAAACCGCCCCTGACGAGTAGGCGTAATCGATCGCACCAGCATACGATCCAGCCAGCCCACCGACAAATTGAGTTCCGGTTACAGTACCCGTCGCAAATACACCAAACAAGCCGAGCTCATCTACAGAAACATACAGGCCGCGACCAATCAATCCGCCGACATACTCGGAACCCGAAACATTCGATGATGAGGAGCTATAAAAAAGTGTTGCTCCGTCAAAGCCGATCAATCCTCCGACGTCATCTCCTCCAGTCACCGTTCCACTGGACGTCAAATTGGATTCTGTGGTCGACCCGTCATATGTAGCGCCGATAACTCCGCCAACATACGATGCTTCGGTTCCTCCCGTAACGTTCCCACTAAAATTGATGTTCGCGACTGTATTAAACGGTCCTGGAATATACCCGATGACTCCACCAACCCATTGATTTCCAGTTACATTTGCGGAAACAAGGTTCAGATTTTCGACGGTCGCGCCAGTAGTGAAGCCTGACAAAGGCCCGATTTGTCCAAAGAGGCCCACATAATTGGCGAAAGGCCGATTGATGGTGAGGTCGCTGATCGTATAACCATTGCCATTGAAACTGCCCTGAAAGCCCGGCCCGCTTGCACCGGTCAGCACGTTGCTCGCGCCATCGGTCCCGATCGGAACGAAGCCCGCGCTGCTCCACATGCCGGAGTACGTTCCCGGCGAACCAGCCTGAACTGCGCCTGTCTCTGTCAGATCGATAGAGTTGCCGAGCACATATGAGCCGGCCAGATTGGTGTTGATCAGTTGAAGCTGGTGGCTGTTGGTAATGATCAGACTGCCGCTGGCATCGGTTGTGCTCGCCGCTTCCCACGCGCCGAACGGACGCGTCTGGCCGTTGAAGAACGTCCAGTCGGCAGGGGTAAACGCTGCATAGGCGCCACTGTTATAGGCGTAATTGGCAGCGCGCGACTGCGCAGGATCTGACGTTACCGCGTAGACGCTGGGCGGCGCATATCCGTCGCCCAAGGCATAGGCCTGGCCGGTAGAATAACTGTCCCAATAGCTATTGGTAACACTACATCCACTGCACAAACCCACCAAGCCGCCAACATCAGTTCCATTAACATTAATCGCACCAGTAGCATATGATTCATTTATAGATCCG
>Ga0302310_10000166_pt1 | contig 62881 bp, 88 predicted proteins | sample III_Palsa_N1_2_FD_200451 | JGI IMG/M metagenome (GOLD analysis project Ga0302310, IMG submission 200451) | Peat permafrost microbial communities from Stordalen Mire near Abisko, Sweden - III_Palsa_N1_2 | ecosystem: Environmental > Terrestrial > Soil > Palsa > Peat permafrost | place: Sweden...
GCGGCGTCATCAAGCCGCGCACCGTGCCGATGAAGCGCGTGCTGGTGGATCGGCTGCGACCGGCGATTGAGCGGGGCGGCCTGCTGTTCCCCACGCTGTGGAACGGCGAGAACGATGACCTGACGCTGAAGCAGACCACGGCGCGGCTGTCGCGGCGGTTCGCGGTGCTGTTCGACTTCGCCGGCCTGCCCGACTTCACCGAGCACGACCTGCGCCACGAGGCGACCTGCCGGTGGTTCGAGCTGCGCGATCCGCGCGGCATGTGGGTCTACGACGACATCGCCATCTGCCGCGTGATGGGCTGGACAAATACCAACCTGGCGCTGCGCTACGCCTCGCTGCGTGGCGAGGATCTCGCGGCGCGGCTGCCGGACTAGAGCACCCCGGCCTGCCGCGCCCACGCGGTGGCTTCATGCAGTCGGTGGCTCCACGGCGCAGCGTGCTCGACCCAGTGAGCATCCGACATCTCCCACTCAACCACGCGGTGCATCTCGGCCACGCGGCCGTCCGGGGCGAACCGGGCCGACACGCGTGTGTGCCGAAGGTGCCCGTCCAAGTTGAGGTGCTCCTCCATGACGCTGTCGCTCCACATGGTCAGTAGCCTCCGCGGCGCTTGCGCAGCGACCGCAGGTGTTCGGCCCGCGCCGCGGCGTCCAGCTTGGGCTGGTTCGCGGCTGTCTTCCGGGGCTGGAGCAAGTGCAGGGGGATCGGCACCCAGCGGAGATCGTTCACCGTCCGCTCCACCATGCGGACGGCAGCGTGGTTATTGGGTAGGAGCCGCACCTCGGTCACGCGCCACACGCGGCGCCCCGTCGTCTCGACCTCCATGCCGACCGACCACTCACCTCCCGTGAAGACCAGGGCGCACTCACGGTCGGGCGGGTCGATGCCGCTGATTTGGATCATGCGGGAATCTCCACCGTGCGGCCGAACTTGGCCATCACGAACGCGCGCATCGCGGCGACGAGCGGCGTGGGGCCGCAGACCGCGTGGTCCAGATCGATCGAAGGCTCGTCACCCCCGGTGAGTTCCGACCCGCGGAACCCCTCATCAATGCAGAGCCTGTAGCCGGCGATCCAGGCGCGGGATGACTTCCAGCCGCAGTCGCCATCGTGGTAGACCGCGATCTTCTCGCGCTCGATGATCGGGCCTCCGTCGGCCCAGTCGGAGGACGGGCGGAACGGCTGGCCGCGGAACCCGATGGTGTGCCGCTCGGACATCGTGCGCGGCGGGTGAAAGGTCGGCACGCCGAGGACATGCGCCACGGCCGCGTCGAGTTGGTCGCCGGTCAGCCCTGCGGTATCGCGTTGGATGACGGTCATGCGAGGCACGCCGGCAGCGCGTTGCGGCGCGAGCGCGCCGGCAGCGGCACGGCTCCCGCGACGGCGACCGGCTTGGCGGGGGTGCGCCGGATCAGGTTCTCGCGCGCCATCTCGTTGAGGCGCTCCACGAGGGCGTCCTCGGGGAACACCCAGGACTTGCCGATCTTGACGCCGGGCAGTTGGCCCGCGTTCGCCTTGATCTGCACCGTGGACGGCTCGCAGTCGAGGAGCTGCGCGACGGCAGCAGTGGAGAGGATTGTGGAAGACATGGCCGCATTCTGCTTCGTTATAACGAAGTCGTCAACGGAGAGTCTTGAGATATTTGCGCACGAACGGCCCCCACTCGTTCCACGTCTCCATCGTGCGCGGGCTGACCTTCGTGGGGATCACGTCGGCGTGTGCGGGGTACCTGCGACGGATGTGGCGCAGCACGTTGTGAAAGAGCATGTCGAGCCGCCAATCAGGCATGCCGAGCGCCTGCACGGCCGCGTCCCAACTGCCTGTCTCGGCCACCGAGATGATGGCCTCCGCGATGCGCTTGTCCTCTGCACGCTTGGCCGCGAGGCGCGCGTCGGTCTGCTCGCGTTCGAGCAGTTTGCCCACCTCGGTGCGCTTCCGCGTGACCTCCATCAGTTGACGTGTGAGGTCAGCGTATTCCTGCAGCAAATTGCGACCCACGTGGATGCCTTCTAATGCGAGTTGAGCGGCGGTCATTATCGTCAATCCAAGGGGGGAATCTTCTTGGCCATCGCGGGGCTGGGGTACGAGTCCTCCTCGGCGATCACCTCCCCGGCGGCGTTGATGAGCACGATGCGGCCCGTCATGTCGAGGCGGCGTCTCGCCAGTTCGCCAGAGGGCAGGAGGGCGAAGGACTCACCCGTCGTGTGGTCCTTCATGTTCTGCGCCTTGATACGACCCACGAGCAGGTCGGAGAGGGTGAGCGGGTCAATACCGCGTTTGCGGTAGATGCGTTGGCTCTCCTCCACGATGGCGAGCGCCAGCCTGAGGTTCGGGTTGGGCGCGGGCTGGCCAACCATCTGGTGTAGGTACTGCAGCGACGTACCGACCGCCTCGGCGAACGCCTCTTTCTCGTCAGGATCGAGCGCCCTCATAAAGCGTAGGAGCGGCGGTTCGTACATTTGCGCGGCGTTCGTCATGTGTTTACCCTCTGTTCTTTAGCGGACAGAGGTAACTCTAAAGACAATTAACGAACTCGTCACCCCCCAAACAGGTGGGATGCGGCCTTGTCCTACAAATGTCACGCTTTGCGGTAGCGCAGCCCCCGCCAGGAGTCCGGCGCCCGGATCGGCCAATCAGGCGCCCACCAGGGGCGAATCTCCACGATCCGCTCGAACTCCTCGTGGCTGCCAAACCCCTTGAGTATCTCGCAGACGACTTCGTCATAAGTGCGCATAACGGTGGTGTAGCCGGCTTTTCGCAAGCGCAAGACAGCTTCTTTTAAGATGTCTCGGCAAATTGCCTGGATCAGATTCTCAACGAGGCGACCGCCCCAGGTATCCATGCGGATCCAGCCCACCGGCCCGTTCTTCGGATTAGTGTTCTTGCCCTCGTAGGACATGCCGGCTTGGCCTTCCCACTTGCCGGCGCCCTCGCGCGCCGCGTGGTACTTGAGATATCGACCGCTCGGCAGCAGCGCCCAAATCACGTCGCCGTGGCGGGTATAGGAGAACCCGGTATAGGTATTGTCGAGCCGGTTGATTTTGAACTCGACACCCTCGTGGCGGATGGCGTTGAGGAACGCGCCTTCCACGCCGAACAGGAACGGCGTCTTGTCCCACTTGCTGCCGTGGCCGCGGATGGCGTTGGCCTTGCCCTGCGTCTGCCCACCCCACAGCCATTCGATGCTCGGACTCACGTTGCGCCAGTCGCGCACGTTCTGCGTCTTCTCCGCGTCGTTGCCCGGCATGCCGAACGCATTGGCCGAACCGAGGCCGCCCTGGAAGCCGAACGCCAGCTCGGCAATCTTGCCAGTCTTGCGCAGCGGGTGGTGCGTCTTGCCGGGGATCGCCGGATCCTGCTTCCACCACTCGGGCTGCTTGAGCTGCTCCGGGGTGTACCCCCGGTGGTACATGAAGTCCTCGAACGGGATCTTGAACATCGCCGCGGCCGACGCTTCGTAAATCTTGCCGTGGCCGTTGAACGTGTCGATGCGCCACTTCTCGCCCGACACCATCGCCATGGCCACAGCCTCGATGGAGTTGTAGTCGGACGAGATCAGGTCGTGCCCCGGCGCCGCGCAGAACAGGCCGCGCAGGCAGCCGGCGACGGCGTGCAGCGCATTGCCCACGCCCCACACCCGCTCCACCTCGGCCAAGCTGCGTTTCTTGAACAGCTCGAGCGCCTGCTCCGCGCACGCCAGGCTCCACTCGCCCGGCTTCGCGCCAGGGGCGAGCGGCGTGTTGCACGTCGGGCAGGAGAAGCGGCCGGCGAAGAACGTCCCGCACGCGCACTTGTGCGGCGCGGGGCCGTAGCTCGGCAGGTTGGCGGGCTGCGCGCCGACGCCGGTATCGCGCCCCGTGCGCGCCCCGTTGATGATGTAGAGGTCGCGGAGCCGGTTGTCGGGGCTCAGAGTGTTCTCGATCGCGAACACCTTCTTGACCGAGGCGCTGCCGGCCGCGGCGCGGATCTCCAGCACGCGGCGGCACTCGGGCGTCAGGTCGGTGCGCTCCAGCGCCTCGGTGACGTGCTCCTCGTCCAGCGACGCCATGTGGAGGCCGCGCGCGGCGAGCCACTCGGTGATCTTCTTGACCTGGCTGGACTTGAGGCCGCCCGTGATCTGCACGAGCTCGGCGTCGTAGCGCGCGAGGCACTGCCGCACGATCTCCGCGCAGTTGTCCAGCCCGACGCGGTCGACGTGCATACCGTGCGCGTTGCTCTCCTGGCCGAACTGCCACCACTCCAGCTCGTCCCCTTCCAGATCCGGGCAGCGACCGGACACCTCCGCCTCGGACTCGATGTCGCGCACGCAGTAGCGCACGAACGCCAGTGTGTCGGCGTAGTCCTTGGCCACCGTCTCAGCGGTGAGAGCGCCGGCCGTGGTGACGCGCCACAGGCCCGGCACGATCATCTCGACCGTCTGGTCCTTCTTGGCGCGCGGCGCCTTGGGCTGCGCGATGTCCTCCACGTGGTAGCCGTGCGGGATCCCGAGCTTGTCGTAGGCAGCGCGCGCCGCGGCCACGTCGGCCGACCACTGGAGCAGCACGCGCGTGCGCGGATCGCGCGCCGTCGGGTTGCGCGGCATGGTGAACTTGTCGATGAGCGCCTTGCCCGCTTCATCCTTCTGGATGTCGAGCTTCATCACGGCGCCCACCTCGTCCAGCTTGCCGGGGTAGGCGTAGGCCCGCGCCTTCGCCGCGCTGCAGCGCCACAGGTGGTCGGGCATCGCTGGCCAGCCGTACTTCTTGACCCCGACGTGAAGCCACATGCGCTGCTCGAACCCGGAGTTGTGCGCTTCGAGGATCCTGCCGGCGGCGATGTGCGCGGCCAGGTCGGCGGGGAACGGCTGCCCTTCGAGCCACACGCGCCAGCCGAGGCCGTCCTTCAGGTCGTAGGCCATCATCAGGATCGCCGCGCTCGGGTGGCGCGCGTAGAGATCCACCCCGACGATCTCCAGGCCCTTCTTCTGCTTCGACGCGCCCTCGGGCTTGAGCCACTTGCGCTGCTCGCCGTCCCACGTCCAGCCGGCCTCGGAGAACGCTTCCATGTCGCACTCGGCGTTCACCGTGGCGTAGGACGGCCCCACGCGCAGCACCGTGCCGCGCGGCAGCTTGTGCACCGGCACCGGCGCCGGCGGGGCAGCGGGCGAGATCCCGAACGCCGGCTTGCCGCAGCCGTGGGCGCACCCGAACAGGCAGTCCAGCGGCACGATGCCGTTGCCCTCGCGCGCACGCTTGCAGATCGGCTGGAGTGGTGCCTGCAGCCCGGGGATGTCCCGCGCGTCGATCGTCGGCACCGCCCGCGGGGCGGGTGGAGCGGCGGGGTACGGCACCACGACCTGCACGACGTGGACGCGGAGGCCCATCGAGCGTGCCGAGTCGATCATGTCGCGCGTGCCGGGGCTGCGGCCGTCCCACACCGCCACGAGGCCGTCGGAGGCGCGCGCCATCTCGGCGTTGCGCAGGTGCCCCGCGTGCTTGCCGTGCTTGTCCCAGTCGGCCGGGTGGCTCTCGACCGGGATGCCGCGCTCCGCCGCCCACCGCTCGCCGAGCTTGTCCACGCCGCGCGCGGCGCCGCTCACCACGACCGACGGGAACCAGGGACACGACGCCATCGCGGCGCGCACGTGCGCCAGGTCAGTGATGTCGCGGCTGCCGGCGATGATGGTGCGGAGGGGAGGGGGCGGGGCGGTCAGCATTGGGTGCGACGGGTGTGGTGCGCGAGAATGGCGGAGATGCTCTGTTTCACGCCTCCTCGGGCCGGGCGCGTTTTGATGGACGCCGCGTGGATTGCGTCGGCCAGTTCACCGCTGATGCCTGCGGAGTCCAAATTCCGACCGGGGGCGGCTATGACCACGGTGTCGAACACTTGGTTGCCGGCGGTGGACCGATAGCTAAAAATCGAGGGGCGTTGCATTGCGAACATCGCCTCGATCTGAAAGAGGCTCGGGTCGCGCTCGCCGAAGTAGAGGCCTGCGGTCATGAGAAAGAAATGCAGCGCACGGGACTTCGGATCACTCTCTGTGAGCGCGCGGCAGTAGTGCAGCGGAATCGGCGCGCCCCCGTCGTGGAGGTCGAGCATGTCGTCCTCCAGTTCATCCAGGCGGCGCCGAAGATCGGACAGCCACTCGATGCAGCCCTGCCGGATTTCATTGCTCGCAGCGTCCCGGCCCCTCAGAAAGTTGACGACCATGGTTGCGCGGTAAAACGGCTGGGTCATCCACGCGGTGACTAGCTCGAAGGCGAGCACAGGGGACAAACCGCAGCAGAAGTCGGCGATGACGACCGAAACGGGCCGGGTGTTAGGCCACGCGGCCATCGCTCCGGTGAGATCGCCGTCGATGGTCAGCTGCCCGTTGGCACGCAGATGACGCAGTGTCTCCGGGTCCCGCTCGACCGCGATCATGTTCACCGGGCGGAACCCCTTGGCGGCAGCGACGGCTACGTCTGCAGCCTCGCGCCCTGCGAGGAACAACACCAGCGAGTCCCGCGGGTTGTCCGTCACCTCACGCACGGCGTTCCACACGCGGCGGCGCCAGTTGTTCTTGTTGCCGTAGCGATACTCCATCGTGGCGCCCGCGCTCATCTCAAGCCGCCTTCTTGTCGCTGATCGACACGAACAGGTTGGTCAGCTCGTTGCGCAGCGAGGAGATGCTGCCGGTGATGCGCGTGGCGCGGACACCTGCCTCCTTCAGCAGACGCTCGCCGGCCTTGGACTGGCCGACCTGCATGACGAACACGCTGTGGCAGCTGGAGAGCTTCGACACCAAGCCGCCCGGCGTGCTCTCGGCGCCGGGGATCAGCACCAGGTCGAACACGTCGGCGAACTCCTTCTCAATCGTGGTCGACTGCGCGGGGAACAAGCCGATGATGCCCACGCGGGTCTTGGGCGCAGGCGTGGGATCTCGACCTGGCACGAGGCCCAGCGGCGCGGTCGATCTCGTGATGCGCGAGAGCGGGTCGGCCAGCGAGTCGATGCGCGCGTCGAAGGATTCCTGCAGCGCGTCCAGCTTGCCGAGGAACGTGGTCTTGATGCTCTCGATCGCGCGCAGCAGCAGGACGTTCTGGTCGGCCAGCTTCGTGGTCGCCGTCTCGATGCGCTCATGGTCGCCGACCGCGGCGGTGTGCAGGCGGCGGTTCTCGGCGTGCGCCGCGGCGACGGCCTCCATGACGTACTCGATGCCGAGAACCGTGGGGGCCTGCGTCACCGGAGGCAGCGCGGCCAGGGCGGCAGCGGCAGCCGCTTCGCCCTCGGCCTTCACGGCGGCGACCAGCGCGGCGCGCGCGGGCTCCGCTTCGTACAGCCGCATGGTGCCCTTGCCGAACGACACCTCGGCGGAGGGCTGCACGCCCGCGGCGGCCAGCAGCTCGGTGGCGCGCTTGTTGCCCATCGAGTGGGACTCGGCGAGCTTGGTCAGAGTTTCAAGTTGCATGGTTTGGCGTCAGTCGTTGAGGTCTTCGTGGACGATGTGCTCGGGCCAGGACAGGCCCTGCGGCGCGCGCTCGCACTGCCACACCCGGTAGGGGAACAGCAGCGTCTCGATGAGCGCGTCGATGACGAGGTACAAGGCGATTCCCGCCGCGCCGGCCGCCGCGACCACCAAGCTCGCCACGATCGCCACGAGGAGCGCGGGCAGCAGGCAGACGGACAGGAGCACTGCGAACTTCAGGTGGCGGGGCTTCATTCGGTGACTCCTTCGGAGATAAGCAGACGGCGCATCGCGGCGCCCACGTCGATGCCGCACACCGCCGCGGCGGCCAGCATGTTCGCCACCTCGAACGCGGTGAGGTCTGCGGCGCTGATGCGCGTTGCCTCGTCCGCGATCGGGTCGAGCGGGGTATCGCGGGCGATGGCCTGGCGGCAGATTGCAGCCAGGTCGTCCACGGCTTTGTGTGCGTCGTTGAGCATGTGTCCTAGTCCGTGTGGAAGATGCTGGTCGGTCGGTCGAACTTGACAAACGGTGCGGTCGTGAAGTCCGGGATGTGCGAAGCGGTGGAGCACTCGTCGCAGCGCAAGACGTAGTGCACCTGGCAGCCGGCGAGGGTGAGCGCGCCGATCTGCAGATACCAGTTCGTGCTGCGGCCGTTGGGCCGCACGCCGAGCGATTCCTCCGCGGTGCGCACCGCCTTGACCGTGCCGAAGACGGCGCGGTACTGGCGACCGTCGGGGGCGAAGAACCACCCGTCGGTCGTGACGAGGGCCTTCTGACCGATCTCGATGGTGGCGAGGGTCATCGGGTGTGAACCCAGCGGCCGGGGCAGTACCCGGCGTAGAAGACGGCGCCCACGAGGACCAGGGCGATGATGTCGAGGACGATCAAGACGGTTCCTTTAAACGAAGTGAGAGGCCCCAGCGTGGCGGCCTCGGGCGATCAGGCCATCAGCTGGTGCTGGCGGAGCTGCTCGTCGGTCCAGCCGTTGGCCTTGTAGGCCGCGTAGCTGACGCCGTTGGCGGCCGGCAGCATGACGGGGCCGACCGGGGCCACGGGAGCGAGCGGCGCGGAGGGAGCCATCGGCGCGCCCGGAGCGGCGAGCATGCCCGGCTGCGGCGTGACGACCGTTTGCGCGGGAGCGCCCGGAGCCGTCGTGCCGTAGTTGGCGGGTGCCGTGTTGGCCGCGGGAGCACCGCCACCGCCGAAGCCGACCTTGCTGGTGTCGGTCAGGGAGCGCAGTTCGATCACCGGGGTGGTGTCGTCCGTGTGGGCGACCACGTCATAGTTCATGTAGACGCCCGGGGACTTGGCCGGCGCGTTGTCCTTGACCAGCGCGAACACCTGGATCACGTGGCCCGGCTTGATGCGCTGCACGCCGTCACCGTACAGCAGGTTGCCCTCCTGCGTGCCGAACTTGTCGGTCAGGCGCGGGGCCTGCGCACGGCTGGAGAACCAGATCACCCAGCAGCCGCGGAAGCCTTCTTGGTCGCACGGCTTGTTGCCGCGGCTGTTCGGCGCGGTGCTGTCGCCGTCGGTGATCTTCCACGCGAAGCGGGCGGCGTTGTACTCGCCGTTCGGGTAGCCTTCCGTGGCCGCGAGCACGACCTGCTGGCCCCACGGGGTCTGCTTCCAGTCGGCGCCGACCTTGGGGATGGCGACCGCGAACGACCACTCGATCATCGGCTTGCCGTCGTCCTTGAACTTCGGCTTGTCGTTGTCATCCGTGACGGCCTTGGACTCGTACACGGAACCGCCGACGTAACGGCCGGGCGGGAAGAGAATTTGCTTTGCGCTCATAGTGCTTTGCGGTTGGTTGTGGTTAGGACAGACGAACTCTAGTGATATTTAACGAAGTCGTCAAGTTGTGATTTGAGCGATCCGTTGGCCTTGCAATTCCCGATACGACTCGTACAACTCGCAGCCGATGTACTGGCGGCCGTGCTTCAGCGCCACGCCGGCAACGGTGCCCGAGCCCATGAAGGGATCCAGCACGATGTCGCCAGGCCGCGAGCCCGAGAGCACGCACGGCTCGACTAGCGCCGCGGGGAACACTGCGAAGTGCGCGCCCTTGAAGCCGCCCGGGTTGACGCGCCACACGCTGCGGCGGTTGCCCATCGGGTGGTTCACCTTGGATAGGCCGCCGTGCTTGAGCTTGGGGTCGTCGGTGCCGCCGCGCATGTTGGTGCGATCGCGGGCCTTGCCCCAATCCTGCGCGGGCTCCTTCACGGCGTCAACGTCGAAGTAGTACGTGGGCGCCTTGGACAGTAGGAAAATCTGCTCGTGCGCCTTGGTGAAGCGGTCGCGCACCGACTCAGGCATGCAGCGCCCCTCGCGCGCGTCGCCGCTCTCCGCCTTGGCCCATATGATCTCTTGGCGCAGATACCAGCCGTCGGCGCGCAGGGCGAAGGCCAGCATCCAGGGGACGCCGATCAGATCCTTGACCTTGTACTCACCCCCGTGGAAGCGGTTCGACTTCGTGACTTGCTCGCCCGACCCGCGCATCGCGCCTGCGTTGGTCTGCGGGCCCTGGCCGCCGCGCGAAGCGTAGCTGTCTCCCATGTTCAGGAACACCACGCCGTCGTCGGCCAGCACGTCGCGCACCAGGCGGAACACTTCCACGAGGTTCTGCACGAACTCCTCGGGCGTCTCCTCCTTGCCCATCTCGTCGGCGCCGTCCCCGTAGGAGCGCAGGCCGAAGTATGGCGGGCTGGTGACGCAGACCTGGGCCTTCACGCCGAACGCCGCGAAGGTGCGCAGCGACTGGCGGCAATCTCCAAACAAAACAGTGTTCATTTGGCGCATCTCGGGAGGCAGTGCCAACGCGAATCGCCGCCCCACGAGGCGAGCGAGCCGCCCACCGCGCCGCAGTCCGCGCACGCGGGCGGGGCCGGCGGCTTGAATTGCTTGTCGAACGCCTCCAGCGCGCGGTCAGCCCAGCGGGCCGGCGCCGCGGCGTCCTTCGCGCCCTCCGAGCGCGCCACTGCGATGGCGACGCCGATCCAAAGTTGTTCTCGAGCGTTGCTCACAGCGGGCCGTCCACGTGGATGGTTGCCTTGACCCGCATCGCGTCGGGCCCGGGGAACGGGTCGGACAGCTTCGTCACGGACAGCTTGGTGTAGCGCGGCTCGATGTCGCACGAGCCGGCGAGCATCTTGGCGCGGCCCGACTCCACGGCGTCGAGCGCGTTGCGGATGATGGCGATGACCCGCGCCGTGGACGGGTCCAGCACGAACTTCTTCTTGCGGCTCATCGCGTCCTCCACAGCGGTGCGCTTTTGTCGATCTCGTGCCAGCCGACGCGCATCTCGATCTCGGTGGCGTGGTGGCTCATGCCTGAGAGGGAAAAGGTGGAGATGTACGCCTGGTTGCTCTCGATCATGTCGGCGATGTCGCGCAGCCGCTTGATGCATTGCGCGCTCGGATGGTCGTGCTTCGCGACCGGCAGCGCGTCGGCCGCAGCGAACGCTGCCTTGGCCGCGACGATCTGTTTCTCCAGATCGTCCTCGAGGATCTTGCGGGCGCGCTTCACCGTGTCCGGCGAGACGTGGTCCTCCGCGAAGGAGTTGTTGCGGTCGCGATGCGCGCTGAGCACCTGCTCCAGCGACTCGACGTTGCGCGCCAGGCGATTCAGTTCTTTCAGGCGGTCGGGGGTCATGCGGTCACCTCGTCCGGTGCGTCGATCGTGGTGGCCTCGGGGGCCTGCGGGGTGTCGGGCCGGCGGCGGAGCCAGTCCTGCGCGAAGTCCATCGTTCCGTCGCCGCGCGGCGGCGTGCGCACCGTGGCGCCGGTCACCGCCGCGTAGCTCTCGACGTACTCGCCTTTGCAGCGCCAGATGCGGCCGAACGTCGGGTCGTCGCCGACGTAGGCCAGCACCTCGACCACGAGGCCCTTGTTCGGGCTGTCGTCGCCCAGGGCGCCGCGGATCACGTCGGCGAGGCAGCCCTTCTCGATTGGTTTGTTCACTTCGTAAGTTCCTTCTTGAGTTGTTCGAGCACCTCGGGGTGCGCGTGGACGGTGTTCCCGATGTGGTAGAAGCTGCGCATCGGCCGCGTCACCTTGGCGCGGATGAGCCAGCGGTTCATGTAGCCGCCCGGCACGCGGGCTTCGACCGTCTCGACCATGTGCGGCGCTGGCATGAAGCGGATGCCCCACAGCGCGTCGAGCCGGGTCATTGCACGCCCCGCACGATGCTGGCCGGGACGCGGCACTCGGCGGCGAGCTGCGCGGCCTGGTGGCAGTCGACCAAGACGTGCCGGCGCAGCGAGCGGAGGAAAGCCTCGTGCGCCGCCTTGTCCAGCGCCACCATCCACGGTTCCTGATGCACTTGACGCTTGACGCGGGTCATGTGGCGGATCCTCCGAAAACGCGACGAGCCGTGGACCCGTCGTCTGCCGCCAGCTTCATTGCGCCGGGGCGGGTGGTTGAGAGAGCGGGCAGCAGGGCGGTGTTGAGCCCCGCCTCGATCGCCTGCTTGACGGTGATGGGCTTGGCCTTCTTCGCCAGGTTGAGCCCCAGGGCCGGGCCCATCGCCACGACCTGGTCGTCCGGCATGAGCCACACCGTGCGACCGCTGCCGGCCTTGAGCACGTGGTGCGGCAGGCGCTGGCCTTGCTCAATGAGGTACTTGGCCTGCGCCTCGAGCCCTGTCACGCGGGACTGCAGCAGACCGAGCTGGTGCTCCGCGAACCGCAGCTCGGTGCTCAGCGCCACGGGCGGCAGGTCCAGCGGCTGCGGATGGCTGCTGTACGACATGGCGATCTGCCCCGCGATCTGGTTGGTGGGGCAGCCGTTGCGCGCGCGGCAGTTGCGGCAGCCGTCCGGCGTGGCCACCGCGACCGGGTTGGGCATCAGTGCGGCCTCGACGGCGCTCGTCATGATGTTGACGAAGGCGCGCACGTCGGAGCCCATGAAGTTCCACTCGCGCACGGGCGACTTGCCGTAGGCGCGCGGCTGGATGATGACGTTGGAGCACGGCGTCATGGTGTCGATCACACCCTGCGTGTCCATCTCGCCGACCGTGTAGGCCACGAGCTGGTCGTTCTCGAACTCCTCGACGTAGCGGAAGCCGAACTTGAAGTCGATCACGACCAGCGTGCCGGTGCGCGGCGACCAGAAACGGATGTCGGGCGTCCCCCAGCACGACGCGTGGATCCGCGTGATGGCCACGGGTTGCTCCACCACGAGATCCGCGCGCGTGGCGCCGTGCTTGGCCAGCAGCTCGTCCACGGCGTCGACCGCGAGCTCCACGCCGTCCAGCATCTCGTCGGTGACGGGCGTGCCGGCCGGATCGAGCTCGCCCTCCATGTCGGCGAGCTGGACAACTGACGTGAGCGCCTGGGCCAGCACCCAGTGGGCGCAGGTGCCCTCGGCGCTGGACTCGTCGTCCTCCCAGGGGAGGTGCGGGAACGCCTCCTGCATGACGAGCGAGGCCGGGCAGATGCGGATGCGGTGCAGGCTGGAGGGGCTGACCCGGGCGTGGGCGGCGTCGACCATCTCAGGCCACCAGCGCCATGAGGTCAGCCTCGACTTGCGGCACGAGGTTCGGCGTCAGCACGAGCTGCGTCAGGTTCTGCACGCCGTGCCTCTTGACCACCTCGTCGCACTGCGCGTAGGTCAGCTTGCCCGAGGCGAAGTGCGGCCCGAGGCGGAACATCAGCGCACCCAGCGGGTTCGCCTCGACCGGAGGGGCAGGCGGCACGATGCCGGGGGCAGTCGGCGCGCTCGGGGCCTGCGGCGCGGCGGCCGTGTTGAGCGCCATGAGCTGGCGCAGCTCGGCCTCCACGGCGGCCTTGGTCGCACCGTCTAGGTTCTTGCGCACGCGCCACGCGCCGTCGGCGACCTTCACCTTGCTACTGGCGTGGATGCGCGCGTCCCAGGGCAAGCCGTGCTTGTCAACCTCCGCGCCTGCGACAGGGGGCGGCGGGGGCGCAGGTGCCGGCGGGGCAACCGCCGCGGAGCCGGTCGGCGCTGCAGGGGCCGGCGGAGCGGGCGGCGCGGCGAGGGTGGAAGAAGGCGCCGCGGGGGCAGTCGGTGCTTGCCCGACAGCCGCAATAGAGGGGGCAGGGGTGAATATCTCCGCCGTCGAGAGGCCGAAAGGGATGGCCACCGGGGCGGTCGCCGGCAGGTTCTGGTTACAGGCGGCGACCTCGTTGGTCCTCAGCAAAACATCTTGGCCCGTGCTCGGCAGGTCCGCGTGGGAGATCACCGTTTTGCCGGACACGGATCCGGCTTCGCTATTCACCGATTCCGTGCGTTTGTCGCACGTTTTCACAGGACCGGCGAGCCGTTTGAGGTGCTCCAAAAGCTCGTGTTCCGTGCCAAAGTTGTAGGTCAGTTGGATGGTGGTCATGTTCAAATGGTTTGGTGGTGTGGTTGACAGCAGGACTCACTTTACTCACAATAAACGAAGTCGTCAACGACATCGAACTTACAAAGACATGGCAATTCACAAGGCTCGCGCCTACCAGACCGATCTGATTCACCGCACCGAGCACGCGTGGCAATCCGGGCACAAGTTCAATCTCATCGTCATCGCAACGGGCGCGGGCAAGTCGTACACGGGTGCGTCCCTGGTCGAGCGCGGCGACGTTCCGACCGCCTGCCTCGCGCACCGTAACGAACTCGTTGGCCAGATGAGCTTGGCGCTGGGCCGCGAGGGCGTGCGCCACAGCGTGGTGGGCGCCAAGACCCTCGCCCCCGAGATCATCCGGCAGCACATGGACGAGTTCGGCCGCAGCTTCTACGACGCCAATAGCCCCTACTCGGTGTGCTCCGTGCAGACCCTGAGCCGCCTGCCCGACAGCGACCCGGTGTGGAAGCGTTGGAGGCGCTGGCTGTCCGACGAGGCGCATCACTTCGTCAGGGCCAACGCGTTCGGCAAGGTGCTGTCGCGCTTCCACCCCGACTGCACTGGGCTCGGCCTGACTGCCACGCCGTGCCGGGCTGACGGCCTGGGCCTCGGCGCGGAAGCCGACGGCGTGTTCAACCAGATGATCGAGGGCCCCGGCATGCGGTGGCTCATCGACAACGGCTACCTCACCGACTACCAGCCGTATTGCGCGCAGTCCGACTTCAACCGCGCAGCCATCCGCATCGGCGCCAGCGGCGAGCTCAACGTGGCGGAGGCCAAGAAGGCACGCAACGAGTCGCACATCACGGGCGACGCGGTCAAGCACTACCTCAAGCTGGCGTCCGGCAAGCTCAACGTGGTGTTCGACACCGACGTGGCCGCGGCGACCGCCACGGCTGCGGCTTTCCGCGCTGCCGGCGTGCCCGCCGAGATTCTCGTGGGCAACATGGACTCGGGCGTGCGCGCCCACACGCTGCGCCGCTTCAAGGCCCGCGAGATCCTCGTGCTGGTCACCGTCGACCTGGTGAGCGAAGGCTTCGACCTGCCGGCCATCGAGTGCGTGCAGTTCCTCTCCGCCACCGAGTCGTTCAGCAAGTTCGCTCAGCAGTTCGGCCGCGCGCTCCGCCTGATGCTCGACGCCGCGCTCATCCCGATGTGGGAGTTCTTCCCGCCGCAACGCCGCCTGGAACTGATCGCCGCAAGCCGCAAGCCGGTCGCGATCATCATCGACCACGTGGGTAACATCGTGCGCCACGGGCTGCCTGACGCCCCGCGCGAGTGGACGCTGGACGGCACGGGCGCCGCGGCCAAGGGCGTCGATCCCGATGCGATCCCGCTGCGCGCGTGCGCCTCGTGCGAGAAGCCATACGAGCGGTTCCACGTCGTGTGCCCGTACTGCAAGGCGGAGCCCGAAGTCACAAACCGCAGCGGCCCCAAGTTCGTGGACGGCGACCTCGTGCTCCTGAGCCCCGAGATCCTCGCCGAGCTGCGCGGCGAGAAGGAAAAGGTGGACGGCGCCGTGCACCTCCCGTTCGGCTCGAGCGGCATCGTCGGCATGTCCATCGCAAAGAACCACCGCCTCCGCCAAGAAGGCCAGAAGGGGCTCCGCTCCGAAATGGCCATCTGGATGGGGTGGCAGGCCCACCAGGGCCGCAACGCGCGTCAAGCGCAAAAGCTCTTTTACCTCGTCTACGGCATCGACTACCTCTCGGCGCAATCCCTGAGCGTGGCCGAAGCCGCCGCACTCCAAGCCCGCATCGAAGCGGATCTCTCCCACTCCAACGTGATCGCACAAGCAGCATGACAACTGACAACTGGAAGACCTCCCCACCCGCCGAGCCGGGCCTCTACATCGCGTCGGCCGCGCGCGCCGCCGGCTATGTCCGCTACTGGACGGGCCAGCACTGGACGGCGCCGCTGTCCGTGGCCGACCTGCACATGACCGATCGCATCCCCAACGCGGACGGCGTCAAGGCCGTCACCTACAACAACCGCGCGATCGTGTGGCTGGAGAAGGTGACGATCGACGGCAGCGGGTTCCTCTCGTGGGGCGGCCTGCAGGACGACTGCCCCGTGGCGCCCGACATGGTGCTGCGCTTCAAGATCCGGGCCGGTGCGGTCAGCGATCCGCAGCGCGGTGGCACGGTCAAACGCTGGAGCCATGACGGCAAGGGCGGCGACATCGTGGCCTACAAGGTGGGTGGCGACATCGTGCCGGCGGCTGCTGCCAACGAGCCCCACGTGCGGGCAACTCCGCTCCCCGCGGCTTGCGGCATCGGCGACATCAACAGCTCTGCCAAGGGCAGCGGCGCGCGCTTCAACGCGGGCAAGGCCGACCTGGCGCTGATCCCGCTGCGCCTGCTGGCCGACTCGTTCATCAGGGAGAAAGCGCAGAAGCCGGAACACCGCCGCGCCAGCGAGGCCCTGGGCGCCCTGGGCGCGTTCCAGCAGACGCACGACAAGGCGCACCTCTACGCCGCGCTGCGGATCCTCGGGCTCGAGAACTGGCAGAGCTGCGCCAAGGTGTTCGAGTACGGCAAGAAGAAGTACGCCGCGTGGAACTGGTCCAAGGGCATGCAGTGGTCCGTGGCCCTGGCCTGCGCCGCGCGCCACATCGTGTTCGGCATTCTGGCCGGCGAGGAGCGCGATGCGGAGAGCGGCGAGCTGCACGTCGGCCACGTCTTCTGCAACATCGTCATGCTGCTCACGTTCATCGAGACGTACGCCGAGGGCAACGACCTGCCGACGCAGTGGCTGGAGGCGGCATGAGCACGCTGGAGGCCCTCGGGCTTGCCAGCATCGCCCTGACCGTCGCGTGCACGTGGTGGGCGGTGCGCAGCGGCGCAGACCCCATCGCCGCCATCATCGAGGCGTGGGTGAACACGTGCATCGGGTTCGGCCTCAACTACTCAGCCAACCCGTTCCTCATCCCCCTCATGTCGCCGGGCGGCCACATGACCGCGGGGAGCAATTTCTGGGGCGGCTGCTGCTACACGGCCATCTCCGTGTTGCGCTCGTTCGGCATCCGCCTCGGCCTCGGCGCGAAGATCCAACGCCTCGCACACCGCATTAGTTTTTTGTTGACGACTTCGTTATAACGAAGTAAATTCTGCGACATCCCAACCGGAGCACCTCCTTGTTCAAACAGATCACCCTCTACCGCATCGCCCAGTGGCTGTGCCCGCCGCTCGATGAACTGGCCGAGCGCCTCGACGGCGCGCGCTTCGTTGAATGTGGCGCCTCGCAGCAAGAATCGTCCGGCTGGGTCGAGCCCCGCGGCGAGAAGAACGGCCCGCTGGCCGAGAGCGTCGGCATGCAGTGGATCCTCAAGCTGTGCACCGAGACGAAGACCGTGCCCGCCGGCACCGTGCAGACGCAGCTCGAGAAACGCCTCGACGCGATCGAGCAGGAAACCGGCCGCCGCCCCAAGGGCAAGCGCGCCAAGGAGCTGAAGGAGGAGGTCGTGCACGAGCTGCTGCCGCGCGCGTTCCCCAAGCGCGGCAGCACGCTCGTCTGGATCGATCGCGACGCGCGCCTCGTGGTCGTCGGCACGGCCAGCGCTAAGCAAGCCGACCGGATCGTCTCGCTGCTGACCGAGATCCTGGCCGGCGACATCCGCCTCGACATCGTGCAGACGCAGCTCTCGCCCGCCACCGCGATGGCGCACTGGCTATCCACGCAGGAGGCGCCGCGCGACTTCACCGTCGACCGCGAGTGCGAGCTGAAGCAGCCCGACAGCGAGAAGGCCGCCGTGCGCTACGCCCACCACACGCTGGAGATCGATGAGGTTGCCGAGCACATCAAGCAGGGCAAGCTCCCCGTCTCGCTGGCGCTGACGTGGGACAGCCGCGTGTCGTTCGTGCTGACCGAGCAGTTCGCGCTCAAGAAGATCAAGATGCTGGACATCGCGCTGGACGGCAAGGAAAGCGGCTTCGACGCCGACGTGGCCGTCGCGACCGGCGAACTCGGCGAGCTGATCCCCGCCCTGGTCGAAGCGCTCGGAGGCCCCCTTGCAGCTTGAACAGTGGGCCATCTGCCACGGCGTGAGTCACGCCGCGCTGCACGACCTCAAGATCAACGTGTTCCATCACGACACGATGGAGTTCGAGGCCAGCGCCGGCATGAGCGAGAACGCCGTGCAGCAGCGCGTGCGTCTCGAGGCCGCGCGCCTCGACATCCTGCTGTTCCGCAACAACGTGGGCGTGCTGCCGGACGACCGCGGCGTGCCGGTGCGCTACGGGCTGGCCAACGAGTCGCCCACGCAGAACAAGCGGCTCAAGTCCGCCGACCTGATCGGCCTGCGCAAGGTGCTCATCACGCCCGCGCACGTCGGCCACACCATCGGCCAGTTCGTCTCGCGCGAGGTCAAGGAGAGCGGATGGCGCTACACGGGCGTGGGCCGCGAGGCCGCGCAGCAGAAGTGGGTCGAGCTGATCTGCAAGTACGGCGGCGACGCCTGCTTTGCGGCTGCGGAGGGCACGCTGTGACCGGCACCCCCTACAAGATCGACCCGGACGCGCTGGTCAAGGACACCGCTGGCAACGTGACGATGGTGGTGCAGTCCACCGCTTATGCCTCGCTCGACTCGCTGCGCCGCGGCAAGGCAACCGTGGCCGACACCATCAACCTGGCGGTCGCCTACAACGTCACCCGCGCGCTGGCAACCGGCGTGGGCCACGGCCGGGAGCACCTCAACATCCTGGGCCCCTGGTACACGGCGATGCTGCACATCTCCGACCGCCTGCCGCCCACCGCGACCGAGCAGGAGCAGGGCGCGATTTGGGCGGGCCTGGCGCTGCACGACGCGCAGCTCGAGGTCGTGACGCTCGCCGAGATGACCGACACGCTCGACTCCATCAAGCCGTGGACGGACAACGGCCGCTTCATGCTGATGCCGCCCCCGCGCGCGCCGATGGGAGCCGCGGCATGATCGACTTCACCTCGACCCGCGCCGGCGCAAGCCCGCAAGACAAGGCGTGCGCTCAGTTCCTCGTGGCCATCATCGCCTACGCCATCCGGGACGCCAGCCAGCCGCTCACCGCCGAGGAGCGCCACCGCCAGGTCGTGTGCAAGCCGCACGCGCGCGAGGCCCTGTCGTTCCTGTTCGGCCCCGACCTGGCGTTCTCCGCCTACGCGCGCCTCATCGGTTCGTCGGCCGAGTCGATCCGCCGCGCGCTGCTGCAGCCGTCCAACTCCGTGGAGACGGGATGGATGCACTACCCCGACAAGCGGCGCCTCGCGCTGCACGCCCGCGCGGTGATGGAGAACCACGCTTGATACCCACCCCCACCTTCCGCTGGTACTGGCCTGACGGCCGCCAGCAATGGTTCATCAATCCCCGCACCCGCGCGGGTACCTGGAGAAACGTCAAATGAAGAAACCCCTGTCCCTGCTGCTCCTCGAGGCGCAGAACGAGATCACCGCGCTGCAGACCGCCAACGCGAAGCTGACGAAGGATCTCGCCGATACCGAGAGTCGGCGCAAGTACGCCTCCGACAACGCCGAGGCGGCTCGCGGCGTCGTGGAAGACCTGCACGCGATGCTCGACATGCTGCCGACCGCGCCGCCGCGCGAGCACAAGAAGAAGCCGGACGACTACAGCACCGTCACGCTCTCGCCGGCCGCGCGCCTGGTGGGCTACGTCGCGTCGAGGGCTGCATGACAAACCCCACTCTGCGATCCCTCGTTGGGCCGCACGTGCTCGATGCGGTGGACTTCTCTACCGAACGCGTCCCGACCTACGGTGGGTATTTCGAGAACGCGCAGCACTGCCGCTTCCGCCTCGACGGCATCGTCTACATCGCCGTGGAAGACCCGAGCGACGGCTACCGCTCGTCCATGGAGCACTTGCTCCTCGGCTCGGGCGAGATGACCAACGTGTTCCCGCCGCTGCAGGTCATCGCGCGGCACCGCACCGAGAGCGGGGAAGGCTGGGGCCATCAGACCGACGACGTGCTCGAACTGGTCGATGCCGTGACGGGCAAGGTCGTGCTGGAGGTCGGCACCGAAAACGAGGACGACTACTACCCGTGCTTCGTGGCGTCGTTCCACCCCGAGGCGATGGCGCACAACGTCGGGGTGCGGCAATGAAAGACACCCTCTGCTGGATCTTCGGGCTGCTCCTGCTCGTCGCCCTGATGTGGCTGTTTGCTGGCAACGGTCTCGCCATGCAGGCGTACTTCGCGCCGCGCCAGGAGGCCATCCGCCGCACGACGTTCGAGCAGTCCAAGGCGTACCGCGACGGCATGGCGCAGGAGCTGCGAGGCATGCAGTTCGCCTACGTGCAGGCCGACGACGCGCACAAGGCTGCCATCGCCGACCTGATCCGCCACCGCGTTGCGGGCTTCCCGCGCGACGCACTCCCCTCCGACCTTTCCACCTTCATCGACACCCTGCAATGAAAACCTTCCTCATCCTCATCCTCCTGTCCCTCCTCGCCGCGTGCGGGGGCGCCGAGTCGTCCGACACGGTGCAAGCCGCGCAGCAAGAGGCCATCTTGGCCGAGGGCACCAGCCAAGTCGGCATGCCCGCCATCAAGAACTTCCGCGAGCGCAAGTTGCTGAAGGACATCATCGAGCTGCGCGACCAGACCGGCGTGGTGACCTACACGTACATCGTGGCGGAGAACACCGGCAAGCTGATTTTCCTGTGCGACTCCATCGGCTACGGCATCCCGGCGGCCACGCAGTTCACCAACCCATCCAAGATCGCCGCGAGCTTCCAGGCAGGCTATGCCATCCTGCCGCAGGCCGACCCCAACGGCCTGTTCTCGCCGTCCAGCGCCGAAGGCACGTGGGTGATGTGCGCCGACGCCGCGAGCAAGACCACGCGGCCGGTCTACATCGAACCGCGCGTGATCGTCTCGCCGTTCAAGATGGGCGGTGCGCAATGAGCGAGATCCGCAAGGCTCACGCCTACCGACGCCACGACGGCGCACCGCGGCAGATCGCCCAGGGCGGTATGCAGCGCATCCTGCAGGACGCCGTCGAGCGCCTGGCGCGCGACCCCAAGGGCCGCGTCGTCGTGATCGTCAACGGCGTGACCGAGACGCGCGCGATGGCCTACTTCGACGAGACGACGCACCGCCGCGTGCCGGTCACCGCGGCCGGCGAGCGCGTGGAGTACCACATCGACGGCACGACCCACGTGGTGGCAGCATGAGCACACCTTACGACGGCCTGATCGTCCGGCTGAACCGCATCGCCGACGAAGCGATCAACTTTTGGGGTTCGCTGACGCAAGGCGCGGCCATCCGCGAGGTGGCCGCGGGGCTCAAAGCGAGCGCGGCCGAGACGCAAAAGTACATCGGTGAGCTGCAGGGCAAGCACGACGCCCTGCTCTCGACGCTCGCCCACCAGTCCAACGAGATCGCCGCGCGCGACCGCGCTATCGAGAAGCTCGCCGCGGAGCGCGTGGAGCTGCACCTTGGGCTGCAGGACGCGTGGCCCTACGTGCATAGCTGGAGCACCATCTCCTCCATCAAGGATCGCCTCGCCGGTCTGCTGCGCAAGCACGGGGCGTTCGATCCGTTCGATCCGCCGCCCCCGCTCGGCTTGCGCCCGAAGTTCGTCTACGAGGAGATGGATCCGCCGGGCTCGCCGCACGACCGCGCCGTCGAGATCGGATCGGCCATGGCTCGCTACGCGCATGTCGGCGCGGCTGTGCCGTTCGGGTGGGTGACGGAGCTGCTGCAGCGTATCGCCGAGATCAAGCCCAAGCCCTCCGAGATCAACATGACCATCAACGTGGACATGAGCGCGGTGCGCGCCGAGGTCGCGGTGATGGCTGCGGATCTCAAGCTGGCGTCCGAGGCGCTGGCGCGGGTTGGGGGCGTGCGATGAGCGGCGTCATCGACATGGTGCTGCACTGTCCCGCCTGCGGCCTGCAGCACATCGACGCGCCGGAGGTGAGCCAGCATCACGAGATGTGCACGGCGCCCGAGTTCGCACCGTGGGACAACCCACCGCACCGCTCGCACCTCTGCGCCGGCTGCGGGCACGTCTGGCGGCCGGCGGACGTGGCGACCAACGGCGTGCAGGCGGTCAAGACCGCGGGCAAGGATGACTCCGCGCGAATCAGCCCGGCGCGTCTCAGCGCGCAGCATTGGCAGCACTTCCACGACATGAACGCCACGATCCGTCGCCAGCGCGCGGCGAACCGGGATCTGCAGCGCCGAATCGACGCGTTCTACAGCACTGACGAGTCTGCAAAATGAGCCCCGACACCACCAACGAACTGGCGCAAGACGCCACGAACGCCATCGAGACGATGCGCGCCGAGATGCTGAACATGCGGGTCGAGCTGGACGCGCTGCACCGCGGCGAGCCCGCCACTGGCAGCTGGGTTGCGGCCGAGGACGTGCAGCGCATGGCGCGCGAGCTGGACGTGGCCATGAACGGCGAGGAGGGCGCAGCGAAGACGCCCGCGCTGTGCGACGTGGTGGCGCAGGCCAAGACCCAGCTCCGCAAGACGGCGCCGGTCCAAGGCTACGCCGCGGGCATCCCGTGGGAGATGCACCTTGAAGCCTACGCGGCGTACAGCAAGAAGTGGAGCCCGCAACCGGCGCTGATCGAGGGTTGGTGCCGCGGCGGGTTCCACACGGGTGAGCTGGACGAGTTCATCCCGGGTTGGCGCGACCGCCTCGGCGTGCTGGCCGCGCAGCGCGAGCGGATCGTCGAGCTGGAGCAGGCCCTGGTCTGGATCAGCGTGGAGGAGCGCATGCCGCCGAACAAGCAGTTCGTGCTGGTCAAGTGCCCGAGCGGCTACACGACCACGCCGTTCGTCTACACCACCGCGCGCCGCGACCGCGAATACCGGCCGGGCCGCTGGATCGACCACGCCAACGACGGCCTCAGCGATTGGGGCATGGAACCGACGCACTGGAGGGCGCTGCCGTGCTGAACACCACCGTCCTCGCGCGCTGCACGCTCTGCCTCCGCGCCACCTTCGACCAGCACACGGTCGGTCAGCCGTGCCTCATGCCGCAGCCGGACAGCTCGCGGTGCAAGGGCTCGTTCTCCACCATCGCGGCGCTCGGGCGGGCGCGGTATGCGTCGGGCGACCTCGTGACGCCGGGGGAGAACTACGTCGTGACGGCCGGCGTGGCGCCGTTCACCGGCCGGGGCGAGCCTACGCCCGCGCGCAGGCCCATCGCGTGGCTGACCGAGCCCAACGCGCTGTCGCACCGGCTCATGACCCGCAAGCTCTCGTTCCACCAACCCCACGCGCGTGACGATTGGACGGTCACGCCGCTCTACAAGGACTGAAGCATGAACGAAACCATGAGCCGCAGCGACGGCGTGCAGTTCACCGTCGGCGAGATCGTGGACTGGCAGGACTCGCCGGGCCGCTGGCACGCCGGCTACAAGATCGAGAAGTTCGTCAAGAGCGAGCGGCGGCTGTCGTACTTGGTGGATCTGCGCAAGGACGACGAGTGCGAGTACCGCCTTCCGATCAAGCGCATCCGCAAGCCGATCAAGGCCCCGCCGCCGCCGCGCGTGAAGGATGCCAGTTTCTCGGCGTTCCTCACGTGGGCGGGAGCGCAAGGCCACGACATCGCCAACGCGTGGTGCGACGCGGCGTGCCGATGGGTGCCGCTGAGCCCGGCCACGGCCGAACTGTGGGCCGAGTGGAACAGCCCCGCGCCCGCTCTCCTGCCCCCCGGCGCGCGTCTCCGCGTCAGGGCCGGCCTCATCCACGCGGGTGACTACGTCTCGGCCGAACGCGACATCGTCACCCGCAACGACTTCGACGCCCTGGTGGCGGAGATGGTCGAGAAAGCCAGGACATGACCGAACGCCACATCGCGCTCCGCGAGGCCGCAACCTGGGCCGCCGCGGAGCCGTACTTCGACCACCGCCCCGCGCTGGACTCGGTGACCTGCCGCCGCGTGTTCGACGCCGCGTTCGCGCGCGGCTACGACGCCACCCATCCGCCGGCCGGCATCGACGTGGCCGACCTGCGCAATGCGGGCATGGAGGTCTTCGGCGATAGCGGCCCGGTGGCGGTGAGCGTCCTCGAGTGGTTGTGCGCCGAGCTGCAGGCCCGTCTCGATCGGGGCCAGCGATGAGCCGCGCCACGCTCTACACGCTCACCAAGAGCGACATCAACGTGCGGCCGGGCCAGTACCAGATCGTGGTCGCGGACGCCGCGGCGTTGACGCTCGCGTACCGCGTGCTCGACATCCGCCAGTACCGCGACCGCGCCGGCAACGACAGCTTCTTCGCCGTGGACGACGAGGTGCAGCGCATCGCCGACATCCTGTTCGATGCGGAGCGGCGCAAGCTGCAGGACGAGCGCTACTGGCAGGAGCAGCAGACGAACGCGCTGCGCGACCGGATCGACGCGTTCAACGCGCGGCCGTGGTGGCGCCGGCTGGGGAGGAGGGCATGACGGTCTACGTCGATGACATGCGCGCCAACTTCGGGCGGATGGTGATGTGCCACATGCTGGCCGACTCCGACGAGGAGCTGCTGGCGATGGCCGACAAGATCGGCGTGCAGCGCAAGTGGCACCAGCACCCGGGCACGTCCAAGAGCCACTTCGACATCGCCCTGTCCAAGCGCGCGCTGGCCGTCGCGCACGGCGCGGTGGAGATCACGTGGCGCGAGGCCGGCGCGATGACGCGGGCCCGACGAGCAGCACCACTCTGATCCAGGCCCGCCGCGTGCGGGCCTTTTTACTTCCGCGCGTTGCTGGCCTACACTACGCATATTTAACGAACAGGATAACCAACCCGTGACCAAGATGACCGCCGAAGCCCGCACCGAGCATCTGCTCGACGTTGCGGTCGACCTGGCCGAGGAAATCGGCTTCGACAATCTCACCCGTGACGGCATCGCCACGGCTGCCGGCGTCTCGTTCTGCCTCGTCACGTTCCGCCTCGGCCACACCGCCGAACTGCGCCGCAACGTGATGCGCCGCGCCGTCAAGCGCCAGTCGCTCGCCGTGATCGCGCAGGGCCTCGCCCGCAACGACAAGGTGGCTGCCAAGGCCAGCACTGACCTCAAGCAGCGCGCCGCGGCGTGGCTCGCGCAGCGGTAATGCGCGTCCTCAGTATCTGCACGGGCATGGGCCTGTTGGACAAGGCGTTCATGGACGCCGGGTTCGACATCATCCCTGGCTGCGAGATCGACGCTGAAAAGCGCGCCATGTATGGCGCGCTTTGTCACCCCGCGCACCCGGCCGAACTGGATGTCCACCTCGTGCGGGATCTGGCCAACCTCCCCGATGTCGTGCGGGGGCACCACTTCCAAGGCATCATCGGCGGCCCGTCCTGCCAAGCCCACAGCAAACTGCGCGCGATGCGCAAGCCCAAGTTCCCCGACCTGACGCCGCTGGTGCTGGACGTGCTCGCCGCAGCCACCTACGACTGGTTCATGTTCGAGAACGTGGTGCCGATTGCGATCCCCGGCGCCGTCCACACGCGCTGCAACGCCATGCACTTCTACCAGCCGCATCAATCCCGTGCGCGCTGGTTCACCCACTCGCCCAACATCACGCCGCCGCAGCCCGTCTTCAAGGGCAGCGTGGACGACCTGATGGCCTACCCCGTCGTGGCTGCTCGAATCTACGGGCCGAAGCGCGGCGCACGCCTGCAGGGCTACCCGCCCGCATCCAAGTTGAAGTTCCCCTGCGTGCAGCTCCAGCACGGCCTGGCCGACGCGGTGCCGTACCCGCTCGCGCTGGCGTGGGCCCAATCTATCGCTGCTGCTTGAGTGAAGCACTTCGTTAAAACGAACCATATGAAATACACGTGCCGAACCTGCGGCGACACCAAACCTCTGTCGGAGTTCAAGCCGAACCCGACAGCGAAACGAGGCCATGCGTGCGATTGCAAGGCGTGTGCCGCCTCGCGTAGCGCCAGGCGGTGGGCTGAGATGGATCCCGCGGCCAAGGCCAGCAAGCACGAGCGGATGAACGCGCGCTACCACGAGGTGCGCGAATCCGGCATGCAAGAGGACAAGTTCGCTGCGGCTTGCGCCGCCCGCATGGCCGCCCGTCGCGTGGTGCGCGCGACCTGCTTCTGGCACCTGGTCGCCCTGATCTACCTCGGCCCGTTGGAGGCCGCCCTGCGTGCTCAAGATGAAGCGAAGCGCATTGCCGCTCAGGAGCGGGCGCGCGCGTGGTATGTCGAGAACCCCGAGCGCGCCGCCGCGACGATGCGGGCCTACCGCGCGCAGAACCGCCACCTCTGCCGCGCATGGGGTCGCAAATACGACGCTGCGAAGCTCAACGCTGTGCCGTCATGGGCCGATCCCGACGCCATCGCGCGCACCTACCTCCTCGCGGAGATGCTGACGGACGCCACGGGTGAGCCCTGGCACGTCGATCACCGCGTTCCGCTGCAGAGCCCCCTCGTGTGTGGTCTGCACTGTGAGGCCAACCTGCAACCGATCCCCGCAAAGATGAACCTGGCCAAGAGCAATCGCTTCTGGCCCGACATGCCATGACCAACCCCTACGCATTCCTCGAACGCTACCCGCAGTGGACGCCCACCGCGGTGACGCCTGACCCGGAGCATCCGGGCAAGCTCAAGAAGGTGACGGTCAACCGCGCAGGCCACCACGTGTCTGCGGTGGACCCGGCCAACTGGATGACGCGCGCCGAGGCCATCGCCTGCGGCCAAGCGCACCACAGCTTCGTGCTGCACACGATCCCCGGCTCGCAAACCGCGGTGATCTGCTTCGACTTCGACAACTGCTTCGAGGCCGACCGCAAGCCCAACCAGACGCTGCAAGACATCATGGCGCAGCTCGGCGACAACGTGCTGTGGGAGGTGTCCGTCAGCGGCAACGGCGTGCACGGCTGGTGCTGGGGCATCGTGCCGCCGCACAGCATGAAGAACACGCCGCTTCACATCGAGGCGTACAGCGACAAGAGACACATCGTGACCGGCACCTACTGGTTCGGCTCGATGGAGCAGCCCTGCCTCGGCATCGCCGCGGTGCTGGCGCGCTACTTCCCGGTCGCTGCAGGCAGCGGCGACGTGTCGTGGGACGAGGACTACCGGCACCCCGACTGGGTCGGGCCGGCGCTGTCCGACGAGGAGGTGGTCCGCCTGTGCTCCAACATCAAGTCCACCGGCCGCATCTTCGGCAGCAAGGCCACCTTTCAGGAGCTGATGGAGGGCGACCCCGACACGATGGCGCGCTACTACCCGAGCACGACGGACGTGTTCGACCGCAGCAGCGCCGACCTGGCGCTGTTCTCCGACCTCGCGTGGGCCACCGGCCACAACGCCGCGCAGATGGTGCGTGTCGCCCACACGTCGGGCTTGGCGCGCGAGAAGTGGGACCGCGACGACTACATCAAGGGCACCGTGGCGCGCGGCACCGCCGGCTCGGGCTGCTACAAGGCCAAGCCGAGCGCTGCGGTAGACCGCGCGGCCGCGCTTGGATTGCATGGTGCGGCCGCGCCTGCCGAGAGCGCGGCCGCACCTGGTGGGCCGGTGCCGGGTAGCTACAAGCCTGAGGCCAAGGCCAATGCGGGGCGGACGTTCGTCTCGCGGGAGGACCAGATCCGCCTGTTCCAAGGGTGCGTCTACGTGACCGACCTGCACAAGGTGCTGATCGCCAACGGCCAGATGCTGCGGCCGGATCAGTTCCGTACGCTGTTCGGCGGCTATGCGTTCCTGCTGGGTGGCGCCAAGGCCAAGACCACCAACAGCGCGTGGGAGGCGTTCACCGAGAACCAAGACGTGGAGTTCCCGCGCGCCGACACCACGACGTTCCGCCCCGAGTTCCCGTTCGGGCACATCGTGATGGAAGGCCGGCGCCGCGCGGTCAACGTCTACATGCCGCCCAACGTGCGCATGGTCGACGGTGACGCCACGCCGTTCCTCGACCACCTCAAGCGCGTGCTGCCCAACGGCGACGACGCCACGATCCTGCTGTCCTACCTGGCCGCCTGTGTCCAATACCCCGGCCGCAAATTCCCCTGGTGCCCCGTGCTGCAAGGCGTCGAGGGCAACGGCAAGACGTTCTTCTCGACCGTCACCGCCTACGCCGTGGGCGACGAATACACCCACTGGCCGCGGGCCTCGAAGCTGGGCAAGCAGTTCAACGCGTGGATGGTGAACAAGGTGCTCTATTGCGTCGAGGACATCTACACGCCAGGGCAGAGCGGCGAGGCGGTGCTCGAGGAGATGAAGCCGATGGTGACCGGCGGTCGCGGCCTGGAGATCGAGGGCAAGGGCGTCGACCAATACAGCGCCAACATCTGCGGCAACTTCATCATCAACACGAACCACAAGGACGGCATCCGCAAAACGCTCAACGATCGCCGCTATGGGATGCTGTTCTGCGCGCAGCAGGACGAGGCCAGCCTCAACCTGGCGTTCGGGCCCGACGTGTCCGCCTACATGCGCCGCCTCTACGAGTGGCTCGACCGGGAAGACGGGAAGGCCATCTGCGCCTACTACCTCGCCCACTACGAGATCCCCGAGCGCTTCGACCCGACCCGTGGCGCCCAACGCGCGCCGAGATCGTCCAGCTATCAAGACGCCGTGGACAACGGGCGAGGCATCGTGGAGCAGCTCGTGCTCGAGGCCGTGGAGGAGGGCAAGATGGGCTTCCGCGGCGACTGGGTCAGCAGCACCTACCTGAAGGGTCTGCTCGAGGACAGCGGGCACGGCAGGTTCATGTCGCCGATCCGCCGCAAGCAGATGATGAAGACCATCGGCTGGGTGCCGCACCCGGCGCTGGAGCATGGCCGCACGCACAACGCCGTCGCCGTGCCGGATGGCGGGCGGCCGATCCTGTACGTGAAGCCGGGCTCGGCCAACGCGCTGATGACCACGCCTGCGGAGATCGCGAAGGCGTACGCGGGGTGCCAGGTCTAGCGAAACACCCCGGTCGTACTCCAGTCCAGCCGCTCCGATCTCCAAATTGCCGCTTACGAGCGGCTTTTTCACGCCCGGCTCAAACTTTCTAGAGGGGTGGCAATTTGCCGTGACCCTCCGCAATTTGCCGACGACCACGCGGAGCGAGTGGAGTGCCGAGTGGAGTAGATTCACAATTTGCGGCAATTTGTAAGTCCTTGATTTGCAAGGCTTAACTCCCTCTCTACTCCACTACTCCACTCTACTCTATATATATAGAGAGAGGAGGAGAGAGAAGGGCTGTAGAGGGATCCCAGGGCTTTGTGGTGTGTGCGGCAATTGCCGACGGCTGTCCCGGGAAAACTCCGAAAAACGTGGAGTGGAGTGGAGTAGTGGAGTAAACGTTCGATCAGGGTAGGTAGCGGCCGATTCGTTTGCTGGCATTGCGCCGGCTTGGCCTGCGAAGCTGACCGCGTGGTCAACCTGCGTTGCTTGCGACGAGCGCCACAAGCGGGAAGGCCCCGATGATCGCTGTTCGATGCAACGAAGTCAACGGGCCCCTTGGAATTTCTAGTGCCTATCGTTTGCCTCCAGGAAAAATCCTAAGCACCCCCTTGCGAATGCCGACCCCTGTGGCGCCCGGACACCCCTCTGCGCCAGGCCGATCCGTGCGTTTGATGTGACTGCCTAGGCATGGATCGCCTGCGCGCCGCGGATCGCGCCGGGCTACCGACCCCTTGCCTAGGTGCCGATCGCCTCGTTTTGGGCCTGTTCCGCCCCGGCGCGAGGTATGAACGCTGGCCCCGCTGCACCCCATTCGACCCGCCCGGCCACGTACGCCCCGCGGATCCGGGTGCACGCCCCGCCATCGCGGTCCGTGGCGTAGACCGTCAGCGGTTTTCCGTGGGCGACAACGGGGCAGGCTTGGATCAGCGCGCCGCGCGCGCCGCTGTAGCTGGTGAAGTGCGTTGCACCGTTCGGCGCGTGCTGCGCGCTCGCTGGATCGTGCGGAAATCTCTTGCCCATCTCGTGCTCCAAAGCAAAAAGGGCCCGCACTGCGTGAACAGTGCGGGCCCCTAGGCGTTTCGGTTTATGCGGTCCCGGTGGACCGTTCGGATTGGATGGCGCGGCTAGTCTATGCCGCAGGCGTGCAGAAACGAAGTCTTTTCGATGCTTGCGACGCGCGCGAAGTCCCGCGCGATGTCCTCTGCGGCCTGCGCGCGCGTCAGGCATGCGGCCTGGTGCGCGTCATCGTTGGTTGCCTGCGCGCCTTGCAGCGCGCCGCCACGAGTGCGCGCGATGACGTGCGCCAGCGCCTGATAGTCGGCCTTTCTCATCGCGCGCACTCAGACTGTGACGGAGTCGCTTGCCCCGCGCCGTTGTTCAGGTGCCACGGACCGCGCCGCGATTCGGTCGAGTTCATCGCGCCGGCCGGCATCACGTCCGGTGCGTCGAGCGGGCCGCCCGCGCTGATCTCGAGCCACGGGCCGCGTTCATGCAGTCCGTTGCGGATGGTCGCCAGGTCGCGCGAGCGCATGCCGGCCGTTCCAAGGTAAGTCATGAGGTCGTCCTATCGGGTTGCACAGTGCTGCGCCAGCGCGTGGCGCAGTCTCTGAAACCGTCAATCTTGCGTCAGTGCGTGCAGCGTGAACGTGAATGCCACCCACAGCAGCCACAGCAGCACGAACGGCAGTGCGACGACTGCGAGGGGGATAGCGAGCGCGCGGCGCATGGGGTCAACCCCTTTCCGCGCGCTGGCGCAGGTAGTAGCTCACTTTGCCCAGTCGTCCCATCGCGGGCGCGGCGAACAGCCAGTTATCGATATTCCCGTTGCCGCTGAAGTCCTCGCACAGGGAATACTCGTCCCATTGGTCCCACTGGTTGTTATCGTGCGCCAGCGTATCGGCGAGACATTCCAGAATCGTGCCGACTTGGTTGCAGTCCCACGTTTCCAGCGCGCCCCATGATTCGACATCGGGGGAATAGTAAGACATGAACCCACTGCGCGACGTGAAACGCTCTGCGGCTTTGTCGGCGAGCGCATCGGCAGGCAGTCGCGCCAGCGCGGCGCGTACGTCGACAATATCGACTTCGCAGAAAATGCGATCCGTCGTGAAATTATATTCACGTGGGCTAACCAGCTCGGCAAACTTCAGGGTTTTCAAACCCGCCAGCTCTGCGAACCCAGCCGCGTATTTGGCCGCGTATTCCGCGTGCACCACTGACCACTGGACCGCGTCAAACGCGCGATTGAGTAGCGCGGTATTCGCCTCGCCGAAGTCGTCAGAGAATGCCTGTTCTAGGCAGTTGTCCAATTCGCCATCATGGATGGAATTGTAGAAACCCTGAAACGGGATAGTCGTTTGCATGCTCAGTTACTCCGTTGGTGATTCATGCGCGCGAACAACACCGGGTGACGGCGCGCGATGGAAAGAATGGTGTAGGCGTGGCGCATGGGTTAGGCCAGCGTCAGGAAATAATGCGTTTTTCCGATGGTGCGACCGTACTCCGCTGCGGAGTCCTCTGCGCTGGACGCGTCCAGCAAATCGGCCTGTTCGCGCAATTCGGTCGCCACGGGATCGCGCTGCGAGTCGTCGTCCGATTCGTCATTGTCCAAATCATCCATATCCTCGCGCATTTGATCGGCGAGGTAACTGCGCGCATCGTCCGCGTCCAGAAACTGCGCCGGCTGGCTGTCCGGCATGTAACCCGGCATATTCCAGCCTGCGCAGTAAACGCGGATCTCGCTCAATTCGCTTTGCGCGATCTCGCGCCAGTCGACCTCAGACAGCGCGGCGCGCAGCATGTCGGCGTAGAGCGAGGCGCTCATTTCCGGCGCGTTTTCGTCGACGTACTCGCTCAGCGCATCGGCAAGCGTGGAAACCGCGTCATCGTTGGAATTTTCCCGGTCGATTGCATCCTGCAGGTGCTCGCGCGCCATTTCCGAAACCATGCCCGCGACGGACGCGTCATTTCCGGTAAGCCACAGACTGGCGCACCACGTTTCGTAATTGGACCAACCGTTATAAGACTTGTCGTTTGCCATGATTTCAAACTCCCGGGAAGATAGATGCGGGCTTACCTGCAGCGCGCTGGATGGCGTGATATGCAATTGCTTGCACGCGATATTTAAAGAATCGGGTTTTGCCAAACGGCACGAGGACAACGCAGGTTGCGCGTTTCTCTTGCATTTGGATTGCGAGGGATTTCATCGTTGCCATGGTGATATTTAACGAATTAGTCGGCGCAGTGAACGCTATACGTCGCGTCCGAATGCGTGACGAGGTGAACCACGCGCTGGGCGCGCAGCAGAGAGGCATAACACTGGAACGCCTCTACCTGATCCGTGAATGTGAGGATCACTGGAAACCCCGATGCAGCACGACCGCGTCAGCAGCGCAGTAATTGAGCCAATCGAATGCGTCCGACTTGGTCCACGTATAGATCTCCGTGCCGTAGGAGTCGATCACGCAATACGGTGCGAACGATTCACGGATCAGTTTCTGCAATCTGCGGGTCATGTTGCCTGCCTTGGTCGGTTCGTTGCGATGAATGGAATGTACGTTGCAACGAACTAGATTGAACTAGGGCAAACCCTAGGTCGTGCTGTCTGCACCGCATGCAGCGCGCGCCACAGATAGAGCGCGCCAGCTCGCACGCCACTAGACACCAGATCGCACGCGCGCCAGGTCGTGCAGCCTGCGCGCCAGGTGCGCGCCGTGCGGCAAATTGCCGGATTTGCCGCAATTTGCCGTGCGGAATTGCGACCGACGCGATAGGAGCAGCGTGGCTGCGTCGCAGTCGTTTGGCTACGTACCTAGCCTAATCACGCGAAACGCGGCAAACGCACGATACGACGCCTCTGCAGGCACACAGACCCCGGGGCGCACCGAATCCTCACGGCTTTTGACCCGGATTTCGCGCTTGTCCGCTGTTGCACACCAAAAATCGATCAAACTGAAAAAGCGTTGTTTCCGCGCTGAATTGACATCTAATTCGTTAAATGTCAGTATTTACCCCAATTTACGGAGCGAAAAAGTCATGATGAACGGCGGAGCCCGCCCAGGGTCGGGGCGGAAGAAGAAACTGGTGGAGACGACGGAGCCGCCGCGCAAACGCGGCCGTCCGAGCAACGCAGAGCGCGCCGCGCGCGCTGCCGCGCTGGGCCAGTCGCTGCCCGGCGGCCAACAACCCGTGGGTGACGCGATCCTGCCGAAGTCGGCGCCGGCCGGCGAGCAGATCTTGCCCAAGCAGGCGCCCGCGGCCTACACGCCCGAGATGCCGGCCGACATCGGGCCCAAGGACTACTTCTTGACCTTGATGCGCGACCCCCGCGTGTCGGCCGAGCGCCGCGACCGCGCCGCGCAGGTCGCCATCGGCTACGTGGATGTCAAGCCCGGCGAGGCCGCCAAGAAAGTCGGCGTCAAGGAGCAGAGGCTGCTCGACGCGGCGGATGCGGTGAAGCCAGGCAACAAGTACGCACCCGGCCGCGCCCCGCTCTCCGTGGTCGGCAAGACATGAGCCGCCTCACATGCCTCAAGCCGCGCGTCGGTGCGGCGCCGCCGTCGCGCCTCGCCGCGGCCGGCGGCGCCCACGGGCACGAGCGCACGGTCACGGGCCACAAGTGGCGCCAGATCAAGCACCGCATCATGACGCGCGACTGCGGCATGTGCGTGCTCTGCACGGCCGCGGGCCGCTTCGTGCTGGCCACGGACTGCGATCACAGGACCCCGGTGTGGGAGGGTGGCACTGACGCGGACCACAACCTGCAGAGCCTGTGCAAACCGTGCCACAGGGCCAAGACGGCGATCGAGGCGGCGCGGCGCGCGGCCGGCGGCGCATGACGCCGCCGATCTGGACGACCTCGCTCCTCGACTGGAAAGAGCGCGTCGTCGAGCAGCGGTCGCTGATCTCGTTCCCCCCGCTGTTCCCTTCCGAAGCGCAGGCCGCCCTGGACATCTTCACCGGCCTGCGCGCGGTCGACGTAGGTGGCGCGCCGACGCTCGGCGCCATCGCACGCCAGTGGACGCTGGACTTCGTGAGCGCCATTTTCGGCAGCTACGACGCCGACGCCGGCCGCCGGCTCATCACCGAGTACCTCCTGCTGATCTCTAAGAAGAACGGCAAGTCCAGCTACGCGGCCGGCATCATGCTCACCGCGCTGATCCTCAACTGGCGTGACGAGGCCGAGTACCTGATCCTGTCGCCCACGGTCGAGATCGCCAACAACTCGTTCGGGCCGGCCGCGGCCATGGTGCGCGCGGACGCGGAGCTGATGAAGACGTACAAGGTGCAGGACAACATCCGCACCATCACCAACATCCACACGGGCGCCACGCTCAAGGTGATCGCGGCCGAGAACGACACGGTGGGCGGCAAGAAGGCCACGGGCGTCCTCGTGGACGAGCTGTGGCTGTTCGGCAAGCGCGCGGACGCCGAGAACATGCTGCGCGAGGCGACCGGCGGCCTGGCCAGCCGCCCCGAGGGATTCGTCATCTACCTGACCACGCAGTCCGACGCGCCGCCGGCCGGCGTGTTCAAGCAGAAGCTGGACTACGCGCGCCAGGTGCGCGACGGCGAGATCGTGGACCCGCAGATGCTGCCGATCCTCTACGAGTTCCCGCCCGAGATGATCCAAGCCAAGCAGGAGCGGCTGGTCGAGAACTTCTATGTGACGAACCCGAATCTCGGTGCAAGCGTCGACAACGCCTACCTCGTGCGCGAGCTCGGCAAGGCCATCGCGGCCGGTGAGCACTCGCTGCGCGGGTTCCTGGCCAAGCACCTGAACGTCGAGATCGGCATGAACCTGCGCGCCGATCGATGGCCGGGCGCCGAGTTCTGGCTTGCCGCCATCGATCCCACGCTCGTCTCGCTCGAGGAGATCCTGCGCCGGTCGGAGGTGGTCACGATCGGCATCGACGGCGGCGGCCTGGACGACTTGCTGGGCCTGGCGGTGCTCGGGCGCGACGGCGCGACCGGCGAGTGGCTGCTGTGGACGCACGCATGGGCCCACCCCATCGTGCTGGAGCGCCAGCAGGCCGAGGCGGCCCGCCTGCAGCAGTTCGCGGAGGACGGCGACCTGACCCTCGTGGAGCGCATCGGCCAGGACGTGGAGCAGGTCGTGGAGATCGTGGAGCAGTGCGAGGCCAAGGGCGTGCTGGACAAGATCGGCGTCGACCCGGCCGGCATCTCCGCCATCGTGGAGGCCCTCGAGGAGGTCGGCATCCCGATCGAGCGCATCGTCGGCATCTCGCAGGGCTGGAAGCTGACCGGCGCCATCAAGACGACCGAGCGGCACGTCGCCGAGGGCAAGCTCCGCCACGGCGGCCAGCCGCTGATGACGTGGTGCACGGGCAATGCGAAGGTCGAGCCCCGCGGCAACGCAGTCGTGGTCACCAAGCAGGCCAGCGGCACCGCCAAGATCGACCCGCTGTGCGCCACGTTCAACGCGGTGAGCCTCATGAGCCTCGCGCCGGCCTCCATGAACATCGGCGACGACTACGAGTTGCTCGTCGTTTGACTTGTACGTTAAATATCACTAGAGTGCGACGGCAAGCAATAGGGGTTTTCCCTCAACCAAACGCCGCCGCACCCACATGGACTCCCGAGTTTTCAACGCTTCTGTCGCCGTCGGGCTCGCCCTGGTCTTCGGCGGCGTGGGCCTGCAGTTCTCGTGGCCGGTGGCCTCCATCGTCCTCGGCGTTGCGCTCATCGTCGGCACGTTCGCCGCGGCGCGCCTCACGCGCATTCGGAGCGACTGATGTTCCTGTTCAAGCCCAAAGCGTCGTCGGTGAGCCCGATGGACCGCTCCGTGTGGGGTGGTTTCTGGTTCTCTGACTCGCCCGGGGGCTCGCTCGCGACGCCCAACCAGGCCATGTCGCTGACGGCGGTCTACGCGTGCGTCAAGGTGCTCGCGGAGTCGTTCGCGTGCATGCCGTTCACGCTCTACAAGCCGAACGCGGCGGGCACTTCCCGCAAGAAGCAGGCCGACCACTGGGCCGTGCGCCTGTTCACGAAGCAGCCGAACAAGTTCCAGTCGGCGTTCGAGTGGCGCCTCATGCTGATGGGGCACCTCGCGCTGCGCGGCAATGCCTTCTGCCAGATCGCCGCCGACGGCCGCGGCCAGATCACCGAGCTGCTCCCGTTGCACCCCGACCGCATGTCGATCGACATGCTGGACAACGGCAACTATCGCTACAAGTACCGCACCGACAAGGGCGACACGATTTACTACACGCGCGGCGAAATCTGGCATCTGCGCGGCCTGTCCAACGACGGCATCCTCGGCATCTCGCCGATCGAAGCCTGTCGCACCGCCATCTCCGAGGGTCTGGAGATGCAGGCGTACTCGAACCGCTTCTACCAGAACGACGCCAAGCCTGGCGGCGGCTGGATCGAAGTGCCGGGGTCGTTCAACGGCACGCAGGGCAAGCAGGACTTCCGCGAGTCGTGGCAGAAGATGCAGGGCGGCGTCAACCGCGGCAAGGTGGCCGTGCTCGAGAAGGGCATGAAGTTCCACGAGCTGTCGGTGAGCAACGCCGACTCGCAGTTCGTGGAAGCCCGCGCCGCGAAGATCAGCGACATCGCGCGCATCTTCCGCGTGCCGCCGCACAAGATCGGCGACCTCTCGCGCTCCACGAACAACAACATCGAGCACCAGTCGATGGAGTTCTGGACCGACACGATGTTGCCGTGGGCTGAGTGCTGGGAGTCCAGCATCGAGTTCCAGCTGCTCGGCGTGGACACTCGCCTCGAGGTCGAGTTCGACATGAAGCGGATGATGCGCGGCGATTCCGCAGCGCGCTCCGCCTACTACATGAACGGCATTCAGTGGGGCTGGCTGACCCGCAACGAGGCTCGCGAGATGGAGGGCCTCGACAAGCTGGGCGCCGACCTCGACGACCCGCTCGTGCCCATGAACATGATCCCCGCCGACGATGTTGGCGAGGACGCTGAGCCTGCCGGCGACGCAGCGGAACCGGAGCCGGATGATCCCGCGGCCGCCCCTGCGTCGCCGGGCAAGGCACCCGGGAAGCCGGCCAAACCGGCGTCCAAGCCCAAGCCGGCCAAGGGCGCGGTCGTGATGGAACGCGCGATGGAAGCTGAGGCCGCCGCGTTGCGCGCCGCCGCAGCCCTGCAGGCGGAGGACACGCTCCAGCGCATGGTCGCCCTCATCACCGGCAACGCGCAGCGCATGGCGCGCCGCGTTGCCGCCGGCAAGCCGCCGAGCGCCGATCTGCTGGCCGACGCCCTCGCCATCGACGAGGCCGCCGCTGCAGCCTGGCTGGCGGGGAACACCACCGTGGACGAGGCGCTGGTGCTGACCTCGCTGCTGCACTTGGCGGAGGCCATCGAATGACCAACATCGTCGCCCACACAGAGCCGTCGGGCTCGAACCCCGCATACCTGTCCGTCAACGAGCGCGACGGGGGCGTGGAGGTCATCGTGCGCACGCGCGGCGCGCAGTGCGGCTCGGCCATCCAACTGACGCAGGACGCGTGGTTTCGGCTCGTCGTCCAGGCCGCCGCGAAGGTGGGCCTCATCCCGCCGCAAGGAGAACTGACATGAGCCACACCACCACCCCCCATGCCGTCTACGAGGCGCTCAAGAAGGTCATCGACCTGCCCACGGGTGGCGTCGTGTCCATGACGCTGCGCCTGGAAGTCGACAAGGCACCCGTCGTGGCCATCGAGCGCCACGTGTTCCTCGCCGAGGCAGACGTGACAAGCCTCGATTCGACCGCCCGCGAGTACGCGCGTGACGCCCACACCACCAAGACCACCCGCTACCACCTCGTGGAGATTTCCGAATGAGCAAGCATTTCCTGGCCTCGTGCCTCGCCACCCCGTGGGCGATGGATCCCAAGTACATCAAGTCGTTCGGCGACGTGCTCGTGCGTGCCTACATGGTCAAGGACGGCAAGACCGTTGCCATGGAAGACGACGAGCTGGACTCGCGCGGCCCGCTGCGCGCCGGCCCGCGCCAGCCGCCCAAGGTCGGCGGCGGCTCGATCCAAGTCATCTCGGTCAAGGGTGCCATCGCCCCCTACGCGTCGGACATCGGCATGTGCGACGGCGGCACCTCTTGCCAGGACATCTCGCAGCAGCTCAAGGCCGCCAACGCCGACGACAGCGTGGGCCAGATCCTGCTTTTCATCGACTCTCCGGGTGGGAACGTCCACGGCGTGATGGAGCTCGCCGACGAGATCCGAGCGTCGGGCAAGCCGGTCGTCGCCTACGCCGGCTACACCGCGGCGAGCGCGGCCTACTGGCTCGGCACCGCGGCGAGCGAGTTCTACGTCGCGCCGTCCGGCCAGGTCGGCTCGATCGGCGTCTACATGATCCACCAGGACGTGAGCAAGGCCATGGAGGCCGAGGGCGTCGTCACGAAGTTCATCAGCGCGGGCAAGTTCAAGACGGAGGGCAACCCGTTCGAGCCGCTGTCCGAGGAGGCCGAGGCCAACCTGCAGCAAAGCGTGGACAGCTTCTACACCACGTTCGTCAAGGCGGTCGCGCAGGGCCGCAACGTCTCGGTCGACGACGTGCGCAACGGCATGGGTCAAGGCCGCGTGCTGGACGCGCCGGCCGCGCTCAAGGCCGGCATGGTCGATGGCGTCGCGACGTTCGACCAGGTCGTGGCCGGCATGCAGAAGAAGGGCAAGAAGGCCACCGCGGCCCGCTCTCGCGCCGAGATCGACATCGCAGAATTGACTTGACACATAAAACGAACTAGAGTCGGCCTGCAATAGCAATAGGGGTAAACCCTACTGCAAAGGTTTTTGGGCTGCGCACGGCCCGGTCCCCGAGGGAGCCCTACGGCTCCCTTGAGGCTGACCCCAAAGGGTCGCAGTGCATCCTTCGTTAAACCTCACAGGAGTTACACAGCTATGTCCGCACAAATCCGCGCACTCCAAGCGCAAAAGGCAGCCGCCATCGACAAGATGAAGGCTCTCGCCGCGACCCTCGTGGGCGCCAAGACCGACTACACGCCGGAAGAAGAGGCGCAGTACGCCGCGGCCAAGGCCGAGGCCGCCGCCGCGTCTCGCAACATCGATCGTCAAACCGAACTGGAGGCGATGGAAGCCGGCCTGGTTCGTCCGAGCCCGATGAACGGCGCTGGCGCCACCAACGCGCCCAACGCCGCCGTCACGATCCCGGCCAACGCCAACATCACGGTCACCGAGAACGTGCTGGCCGACCCCCGCCGCGGTTTCAAGACCAAGGGCGACTTCTTTCAGTCCGTCCGCAGCGCCCACAGTGGTGGCCGCGTCGACCCGCGCCTGGCTTTCCAGGCGTCCGCCCCCGGCACCACGATGAACGAGTCGAGCGGTGCGGACGGCGGCTTCGCCATCCCCCCGGAGTTCTCGTCGGAAATCTGGCGCATCTCGGTGCAGACCGAGGGCTCGCTGCTGCCGCTGACCGAGAACACCGAGGTCAGCTCGAACTCGATGGCCTTCCCCAAGGACGAAAAGGCCCCGTGGGATCCGACCGGTGCGCAAGCGTATTGGAAGGGTGAAGGCTCGGCCGCCGCCACCACGAAGCCGTCGCTCGGCATCGACCTGCTGCGCCTGAAGGAACTGATGGTCCTGATCCCGGTGACCAACGAGCTGCTGGAAGACGCCCCGGCGCTCGGCGGCTACCTGACCGGCCTGGCTGCCGACCGCATCCAGTGGAAGACCAACGAGGCCATCCTGTTCGGCCCCGGCGGCCAGCAGCCCCTGGGTTGCATGAACGCCAATGCGGGCGCGCTGATCATCCAGCCGAAGACGAACGCGCAGGCCACCGGCACGCTGACGCAGGCCAACATTTCCGGCATGCGCTCGCGCCTGAAGACCGGCGAGCTGAAGAACGCCGTGTGGGTCGGCAACCCCGACATCCTGGCGCAGCTCGAGGGCATGACGGTCGGCCAGATCCCGATCTTCCTGCCGCCGGGCACCGGCATCCACGCTGGTTTCGACGGCACGCTGAACGGCCGCCCGCTGATCCTGTCGGAGCACGCCAACACGATCGGTCAGCAGTCGGACATCTCGCTGCTGTCGCTCAAGGGCTACCGCACGATCACCAAGGCTGCCGGTGTCGAGACGGCCACGTCGATGCACCTGTACTTCGACGCGAACGCCACGGCCTTCCGCTTCATCTTCCGCATGGACGGCCAGCCGATCACGCAGGCCCCGATCCCGGCCCCCGCCGGCAAGGGTTCGCAGACCCGCTCGTACTTCGTCACGCTGGCGGCTCGCCCGTAATCGGCACGGGGCCTTCGGGCCCCGTCTCGACGCACATCTTCATCTTCTGGAGTCCTCATGAACTCGAATTTCAAGCTCTCCGAGGTCGTCGCAATCGCGGCCACCCTCGATCCGTCGTCGCAAGCCGTCGGCGCCGCAACCACCACGTGGGTGTCGGCCGCCGACTTCCAGCGTTTCGCCGCCGTTCTCGATGTCGGCTCGATCGGCGCCGCGGGCACCGTCGTCGTGGCGTTCTCGCAGGCCACGACCAACACCGGCACGGGCGCCAAGCCGGTCGTCAACGCCATCACGGGCGCAGCCGTGACGAGCACCGCCGTCAGCCTGAGCAACCAGCAGGTCACGCTCGACATGCTGAACGACTGGCTGGACTCGAACAACGGCTACGGCTACGTCGCCGTGACGGTCACCGTGGGCGTCAACGCCGTGCTCACGCAGGCCACGCTGTTCGGCCTCGTGGCGCGCTACGGCCCCGCCAGCGCCTTCAACCAGGCCGGCGTGGTTCAGGTCATCTAAGGATCGACCGTGGCCGCGTACTTCCGCACCGTGCAACCGACCAGCGAGCCCGTCTCGCTGGCGGATTGCAAGAGCGCCCTCAACATTGACACCGACCTGACGGCCGACGACGGCCTCATCACGCTGTTGATCCAGGGCGCGCGCGAGTACGCGGAATCCTACTGCAACCGCAGTTTCATCCAGCAGCAATGGCGGATGACGCTCGACTCCTTCGGCGATGAGGCATCGTCGGGAGTCGGGCCCTTCTTCAGTACCGTGTTGATCGAGAAGGCGCCGATCGTGTCGGTAGACAGCATCGTCTACATCGACATGACCGGCACCGCTCAGACCATCACGGCGCCCGGCACTCCCGGGCAGACGGCCACCGTGGTCGGCGAGCAGAAGTTCGCCATCGACCTCGACGGCAACGTGGGCCGGCTCGGCCCGGCGTTCGGCTACTTCTGGCCGATCACCATCCCGCAAATCGGGGCCGTCAAGATCAACTTCACGGCGGGCTTCGGCCCTGACGCGACCGACGTGCCCGCGGCGATCTGCAACTGGATCAAGATGCGCGTCGCCACGCTGTACCAGAACCGCGAAGAAGTCGCGGTGATGCCGCGCGGCAAGGTCGAAGCGCTCCCCTACGTGGATCGTCTGCTCGACCCGTGGGTGGTGAGCCTGGCATGACCTACTCCACCCCCCTCCAGGCCGGCTCGCTCAATCGCGTCGTCACGATCCAGCAGCGCAGCATGGCCGTCGACACGTTCGGGCAGCAGTCAGAGACGTGGACGACCCTCCTGACCGCCCGCGCGTCCGTCGAGCCCATGTCGGGCTCGGAGCTGGTCGCGGCCGGCGCGCAGCTCGATGAAACGATGATTACCGTCGTCGTCCGCTATCGGCCTAGCATCACAGCGGCGATGCGGCTCACGTACCAGGGCGCGGTCTACAACATCCTGAGCGTGGTGGACGACTACGCGCGGCATCGCAAGCTGACGCTGATGTGCCAGCAGGGTCTGACGCGAGGCTGATGTGTCAACCCTCCACGAAACGATCCAGGCGACGCTCGCGCCCACCGTGGCCGGTGGCGCGACGTACGGCATCAACTCGTTCGAGCTGAACGAGAACATCGCGTTCCCCTACATCGTGTGGATGAAGCCGAGCTCGCCCACGAACAACACGCTTGCCGGCGCCTCCGCGCTCCAGAACACCCGTGTCCAAGTGGACCTCTACAGCGACACGGTGCAGAACCTTGAAGCCGCCGCCGCCATCGTCATCGCGGCGATGGCGGCGGGGCCTTTCACGAGCACCCAGCTCACCACGCGCGACGCGTACGAGGACCAAGTCCGGGCCTTCAAGCGTTCCATCGACTTTTCTGTTTGGTCCACCAATCCATAAGGAGCCCTGCTCATGACTTCCTCCGCCATCTCCGCCCAGGGCTCGACCTTCGGCATCGCCTCGGCCACCGCGCCGGCCGCGTCCACCGCCTCGTCGGTCACGCCGACCACCTCGGCCGCGGGCACCACCACGCTCATCACGACCACGGCGCCCCACGGCCTCGCAGACGGCGCGAGCGTTGCGCTGTCGGCCTTCGCCGGCACGGGCGCCGCGACCCTCAACGGCAACACCTACGCCATCAGCCTCGTGAGCTCCACGTCTTTCACCATCCAGGTGAACACGTTCGGCCTGGTCTTCACCGCGGCCACCGGCTCCATCCAGGGCACCACGTACCTGACGGTCGCCAACTTCCGCACCTTCAACGGCCTGGACGGTCAGGCGTCGGAAATCGACGTGACCAACATGGCCTCGCTGGCCAAGGAGATCCGTCTCGGCCTGGTGGACTTCGGCCAGCTTCAGATCGAGGTCGACCACAACCTGCAGGATCCGGGCCAGGCGCGCGTGCAGCAGCAGTACGTGGCGGGTGCGCTCACGAACTTCATCCTCTCGCTGCCGAATGGCGACACCGCCTCGTTCCAGGGCTTCGTGCGCAAGTTCTCCATGCAGGGCGGCGTCGACCAGGTCGTGAAGCGCCAGCTCGACGTGCGGATCAGCGGCCCGGTCACGTGGTGCTAATTCGTTAAATGTCAGACAATGCGACGTGCTCTGAAAAGGGCCCGTCGCATTCTTCATTCATCACAGGAACAACCATGCTGCTCTCCCGCGCTGCCATCCTCACTGCCGACGACCTCAAAACCGTGGACGTTCCCGTCCCGGAGTGGGGTGGCGAAGTCCGCATCCGCTCGCTCACTGGCACGCAGCGCGAGGCATTCGGCCGGTCGCTGCTCGACGCCGCGGGCAAGCCCAGCGGCGAGGGATACAACCTCAAGCTCGTCGCGGTCAGCGTCGTGCAGGAGGACGGCTCGCTGGCGTTCACGCTCGATGACGTGCAGATCCTCGGCACCAAGAACGACAAGGCCCTGGAACGCGTGGTCGATGCGATCGAAACGCTCAATGCGATGAAGGCCGGCGCCATCGAGGCAGCCACGGGAAACTGATCGCGCGGCCGGAACGCAGGTTCATCCTGCGTTGGGCGCAGCAAACCGGACGCACCGCGCGGGAACTGCTTGCTTCTGTCACGTCGGAGGAAATCGTGGAAATGATGGCGTTCGACCGACTCGAGCCGATGGGGGCGCTGCCGCAGTTGCACGCCTTCGGCCAGGTCTGCGCCACCGTCGCCAACGTGCACCGGGGCAAGGACTCGCAGGCGCTCGGCCCGGAAGACTTCTTCCCTGCGCTCGCCCGCGAGTTCGGCAAGGCCAAGGCCAGCAACGAACCCATCCTGCTGGACGACGCGGAAGCTCAGTCCGCACTCATCAAGCGCACCATCTTCGGGGTTGGCTGATGGACACGCTGCGCATCGACGTGAGCGAGATGTCCAAGTTCACCAGCGAACTCCTGGGCCTGCCGGCGATTCTGCGCGAGCGGCTCGTGCGCGGCGCGGCCAACGCCGTCATGACCGAGCTGCGCGATCGAGCCATTGCGCTCGCGCCCGAGCTCGCCGGTCCCGAGAAGACCGGGCAGGCCCCCGCCGGCAACCTGAAGGCGTCGATCTACCGCATGCGGATCCCCGAGGCGTGCTTCGGCCCCTGGGAGGTGTGGAAGGTCGGCGTGCGCATGGGCTCGGGCAAGTGGGCCCACAAGCGCAACCAGGGCAAGGCCACCAACGCGACAGGCGCGTGGTACGCGGCATTCGAGGAGTACGGGCACTGGACGCGCACGCCGAGCGCGGTGCTCCTGCACCGCACCGGCCGCCGCGACGACGCGCGCAAGGCGTACCAGTCCACGCTGTCGGTGATGGCGCACTGGGTGCCGGGAACGCCGTTCATGCGGCCGGCGCTGGACTCGATGAAGGGGTCGTTCGGCCAATACATGCAGACCTACGTGGATCGCAACCTCGGCGAAGCCGTGCGTACCGCCCGTTATATGACCGTTCGTTGAGGCAATCATGGCAGAGTCAGTCGACATCAAATTCACCGCCGACACGTCCAGTGCCGACGGCAGCATCCAGGCCCTGGGCAAGACCTCGGAAGCCACCGCGCAGCGCATGGTGCGGGCCACCGAGCTGGACGCCGCCAGCCGCGCGCGCCAGGTGGCCGCAATCAACCGGCAGACGAAGGCCATCGAGGAGCAGAACAAGATCGCCATGCAGGCGGCCGGCGCACTGCCCAAGGCCGCCGCCGAGGCCGAGCGCGCGATGGACAGTGCGGCCAAGGCCACGAAGGCGTTCGGCTCGGCCAACGCGGCCACCACGCGCGAGCTGATGGTCATGTTCCACGAGGGTATCTCTGGCAACTTCAAGCGCATGGGCGGCTCGTTCGTGGTGCTCGCCGAGCACTCGAAGACGGCGGCGTCCGTGCTGAGCGCGCTCGCCGGCCCGATCGGCATTGCCATCGGAGCCGTGGCCGCCCTCGGCGCGGCCGTTGTGGCGCGCGAGATGGAGATGACCAAGCTGGCGCATGCCGTGACGCTGACCGGCAACGCCGCAGGTATGACCGTGGGCAGCTTCGACCGCATGTCCGAGTCGATCAGCAAGTCGGGGGCGACCAGCATCGGGAAGGCGCACGACGCGCTGATGGAGCTCGCGAGCAGCGGCACGGTCGGCGCGGCGAGCATCGAGAAGATGGGTCTGCTCGCCGTCAAGGTGGCCGAGCTGTCCGGCAAAAGCGTGGGCGAGGTGGCGCAGGAGATGTCGCGCGCCGGCAAGGACGTGGCGTCGTTCGCCAAGGAGCACGAGAACGCATGGGGCGCCGTCAGCGCCGCGCAGTACCAGGCGATCGTGGCCTCGCAGAAGATGGGCGATGTGCAGGGCGCGCTCGCGATCTACCTCGACGCGATGAACAAGCGGCTGCCGGCGACGACCACGTACCTGGGATCGCTCACGGCGATGTTCGGCAATGCCGCCGCCGCGGTGCAGCGGTTCCTTGATCCGGGCGACGGCCAGAAGCTGGACGACTTGGACGCCAAGATCAACGGCCTGTTCAAGCGCATCGCCGACGGCAAGGCAGCCATTGCGCGCGGCCAAGGCAACCCCGTGGCCATGGCCTACGAGGAGCCCGCGCTCAAGGCGCAGCTCAAGCAGCTGACGGCGATGCGCGACGCGCTGGCCGCGGCCGAGGGCGACAAAAACGCGAAGGCGATGGGCCAGTCCAAGGAGGAGCAGGCCCGCAAGGAGGCCACGGCGTCGGTCGATTTCATCAACCAGATGAAGGAGCGGGGCAAGGCTGCATCGACGCTGCGCGAAGATCTCGAGAAGCTCGCCGCCGCGCGCGACAAGGTGATCGGCAACGGCGGCACCGTCTCGGATGCCGACTACGGCGCCGCGGTCAAGGGCGTCGAGAAGCTGCACGGCGACCGCTCGGGCAACAAGGAGATCAGCGCCTACGACTCGACCCTCAAGCAGCTCACCGACGAGAAGACCAAGCTCGACGCGCTCACGCTGAGCTACACGACGAACACCCACGCTGTCACCGAGCGCGTCGCGGTGCTGCAGGCGCGCTTCGCTGATCCGGCCGACAAGCTGTACGGGCAGGGCAACACGAAGCAGGGCGCCACGCTCACGGCAGCCGCCACGGCGGACGACGCGGCCGACACCGCGAATAAGGCGGCCCTGCGGCTCAAGGATGTCACCGCGGAGGTCGCGGCCTACGTCGAGCTGTCCAAGGCGCGGGAAAAGAGCGCGCGGGATGCCTACATCGACCAGGCGCTCGAGGCTTCGCAGCTCTCGCTCAGCAAGCAGACGACGGCGGCCTTGAAGGAACAGGCCGCGATCAAGGCCGCCCAGGCCGGCGAGAACTACGACAACGCTCGGTACAGGTCCTACTCCACCGACGCGGCGAAGCGCAACGAGAGCGTCAAGGCTGAGGTGGACGCGATCAACCGCGAGAACGACGCGCTGCACGAGAGCACGCTGCAACGCCTCCAGGCCGCAGACGCCGCGAAGATCCAGAAGGCCGCGGAGGAGGAGCTGCTCAAGTATCCCGAGATGGAGACGGCAATCTGGATCCGCATGCAGGATGCCATCAAGGGAGCCACCGAGGCGCGCCGCGCGCAGTATGCAGACTCCCGCAGCGCGCAGACTGGCGCGGGCAACGCAGGCACGAAGTGGGCCGAGGACGCCAGCAATCAAGGCGCAATCGCGGCCAAGCTGACCACGAGCTCGCTGGACACCATCTCCAACGCCATCGACCGGCTGCGCGAGAAGGGCAAGATTTCCTTCAAAGACCTGTGGAAGACCATGGCCGACGAGTTCCTCTCGGCCGAGACGCGCATGCTGGTCGCCAAGATGGCGGGCCCCACGAGCGGCCTGTGGGGCGGCCTGCTGGGCCTGCTGGGCAGCGGCGGCAGCGGCGGCAGCGCGTCGCCCGAGGCCGACGCCGGCAGCGTCAACCTGTTCGCGTCCGCGATCTCCGGTGCGCGCGCGACCGGCGGCAACATCAACTCGGGCGGCACGTACCTCGTGGGTGAGCGCGGCCCGGAGCTGTTCCACGCTTCCGGCAGCGGCAGCATCACGCCGAACGACGCTCTCGGCGGCGGGGGCGGCGACACTTTTCATATCGGCCAAGGGCAAATTATCAACGTGGGGCAGGGCGTTTCGCGCGCTGAAGTCGCGCAGGCCCTTGCGGAATCGAACAGGCAGACGCTCACGCAAGTGCAGCGCCTGTCCAGCACCGGAAAACTGCGAGGCTAAATCATGGCTGACTACTCTTGGCCCAACTTCCCCATCTCGCGCTTCGTGATGCGCGTGCAGCCGCTCGGCAAGACGTTCTCGTCCCCGTACAGCAACCAGACCCAAGCCATCGACATGATGGGGGACTGCTGGGTGGCGGAGATGGATTTCACGCCGGGCCGCGGCGTCGTGGCGGGCAGCGCGATCGAGGCGTTCTTCGACCGGCTCAAGGGCGCGGCGAATCGCATCATCCTGTCCAACCTGCGCGTGACGAAGAACGCCGGGACGATGAGCGGCGCGCCCGTCCTCACGACCCTTGCGGCGCAGCTCACCAACACCCTGGCGATCACCACCACCGTCGGCGCCACCATCGCCGTGGGCGACATGCTCGGGTGCGGCGCGCAGCTGTTCCGCGCGCTGACCTCGGGGGTGGCAGACGGCAGCGGCCACATCAGCGTCGAGGTGGCGCCCCGCGTGCGCGCGGCCGGCGGCATCGCGGCCGGCACAGTCGTCACGGTCACGACGCCCACCGCGCCGTTCCTTCTGACGAGCGCGAACCCTGCGTTGACGTGGCTCCCTGGCGGCGAGTACACGGCGCCGTCCATCAGCCTGCGGGAGTCCTTCTAATGAAAACGCTTTCCACTGCCGGCCAAACGAACATCGCGGGCGGCATGGTGCCGATGGCGGTGCTCGTGAGCATGGCGTTCGCCACGCCGCTGAACCTGTGCACCTCGAACATCGCCCTCGTAGCCGGCGGCGTCACCTACTCGGGGGTCGCCGGCCTCGGCAAGATCAGCGCGGTGGAGACGACGGCCGCCGAGATCAAGCAGCTGCAGTTCGAGCTGTCCGGCGTGCCCACCTCCAACCTGGCGCTGGTGCTCTCGGGCACGGTGCAGGGTACCCCGGTGACGATCAGCCTGGCCCTCCTCGACCCGACGACCTACGCCGTCACAGACGTGGTGCCGATTTGGGCCGGCCAGCTCGACACGCTAACCGTGGACGACACGCCGAACAATTCGACCATCACGGTGACCGCAGAGCACGTAGGCATCGACCTGAACCGGCCGGCGCCGCTCTACTACGCCGACGCCGACCAGCAGGCGCTGCATCCGGGAGATCTGTTCTTCCAGTACACGAGCCAGCAGTTCGACCAGCAAATTGTCTGGCCAAGTGCAGCCTACTTTCGGAAATAAGCCGCTTAACTGTTTATTTGCTTCGTTGCCACGAAGTCGATAGGATCGGGAATTCTCTCTCCAAGGAACCCCCGAATGCCATCGACCCCGGAAGAAAAGAAAGCCAAAAGTCGAGCGTACTACCTCGCAAATCGCGAACAGATCGTGGCGCGGGCTTGCGCCTACCAGAAAGCCAACGCGGAGAGGGTGCGCGAGTACCAGCGCGAGTACCAGGCAGCCAACCCGGAAAAGCGCGAAGCGTGGCGGAAGAACGCGAAGCCCGAAACGAGGGCGAACAAAGCCCGCGCGACGCGCGCACGCTACGAACTCAAACGTGAAGAAATCCTTGCGCGAAACCGGGAAATGCACTACCGGAACCGCGAGGCCCGTCTCGCCCAAAAGCGCGCGTGGGCTGCCGCGCACCGGCATCTAGGCGCCCACTACGCCGCCAAGCGCCGCGCCATCATGTTCAGGGCCACGCCGCCGTGGGCCGACCTCGAGGCGATCGAACGGGAGTACCTGTCCGCCGCGTTGCGCACCGAACTGACCGGGCAGCCGCACGAGGTCGACCACACCGTTCCGCTGGATAGCCCGCTCGTCTGCGGCCTGCACGTTCCGGCGAACTTGAAGGTGGTGCCGCGCCTGACGAATCGCAGCAAAGGAAACCGTCACTGGCCCGACATGCCTTAGTTGCTTCGTTGCATGTCAGCAACGTACACTCGCACGCTATGCCGAAGCTCGCCGATTGGGAAGACCGCCTGACCCATCTCATCACCGAGGTGCGCAAGCTCACGTTCGAGTGGGGAAAGCTGGACTGCTGCATGTGGGCCTCGGCCTGCGTGGAGGCTCAGACCGGGGTGGATCTCGGCGCGGACGTGCGCGGCACCTACTCCGACGCGGCGGGCGCGGCCCGCATCGTGCGCCGCCTCGGCGGCCTGCGCGGCATCGGCGCCATGGTCGGGCCGGCCGCGCCGCCGCTGACGGCGCGCTTCGGCGACATCGGCCTCGTGCGCAGCAACCGCAAGCCGGTGCTCGCGCTCTGCGCCGGCCCGTCGTGGCTGGTCATCACCTCGCAGGGCCTGCTCAACGCTCCGCTCGATGCGGCGATCACTTGCTGGAGGACGGGTCATGCCTGATGGTGGAGTAACCGAGTTCCTCGTCGCGGAAGCGATCGAGGACGTGTATGCGATCGGCGCAGCCGTTGCGGCATACGCAACGGCGGTCGAAGTCGCGGCCATCGCGGCGTCGGCGTATATGTCGTACGAGTCGGGTGTCCGCGCCCGCAACGCCTACAACGCCTCGCTGCGCGACCGCTATGTCATGCAGCGCACCGCGTCGGGACAACGCGCGCTCGTGCTCGGCCGCACCCGCGTGTCGGGCCCCATCGCGTTCATGCAGTCGTACGGCAACAACCAGACGACCCTGGCCATCGTGGTCGTGCTGGCCGCGCACGAGTGCGACGCGATCGAGAAGGTGTATTTCAACGACACGCCGGTCATCATCGACGGCAACGGCAACGTGGTCGGCAACGTCAACACCGAGCACTTCTCGGTCAGCAACTCGACCACGCTGAGCGTGTTCCTCGCGCAGCAGGCCCGCGGCAACACGGTCACCGCCACCGCGCAGTATCCCGACGCGACCATCACGCTAACCGTGGGCACCAGCGGGGACGGCCTGCATTTCACGCTGAGCGGCGCGCGCGCGACCGGCGTGGCCGACGTGACCGTCACGTACCAGGTGAACTACTGCCAGTACACGCCCAACCAGCTTTGGGACCAGACATACAGCGTCACGGCGAGTGGCTCGACCGGAAGCTACACCTTCCCGATCCCGACCACCACGGCGGTCAACTACGTCACGCACGAAACGACCGGCGGGTACTCGGGCGGCCAGGTCAACGCGACCAGCATCGTGGTGGTGCACACCCTCAACGGCGTGCAGACCGCGCTGCCGTTCACCGCGGCGACGGGCTCCGACGGCTACGCTACGTCCGTGAGCTGGAGCGGCGCGACGACGGGCGGCAAGGTGCAGGTCACCTACCAGACGAACGTCATCTACAGCCGCGCGCGCGTGCGCCAGTACCTCGGCGCAGCGGGGCAGACGGCCGACGCGACGATGATCGCCAACCTGCCCGGCATGTGGACGACCAACCACATCGGCACGGGCATCTGCTACCTCATCTGCGAGTTCGACTACGACCCGGGCAGCTTCCCCTCGGGCGTGCCCAACGTCTCGGCCGTCGTGCGCGGCGCGAAGCTGTTCGACCCGCGCATCGCCGAGACGGTGTGGTCCGCCAACCCAGCCATCCTCGCGCGCGGCTACTGGACGCACCCGCTCGGCGCGAACCAGCCCGCCACGACGTGCGACGACACCGCGCTCATGGCGGCGGCCAACGTCTGCGACCCGTCGCAAAACTTCAACGTCGGCATCTTCACCTACGCCCAGCCGCTGTACCAGGCGGGGTATGTCGCAACGAAGGACATGAAGCCGCAGGACGTGCTGACCGACCTGTGCAACGCGATGGGCGGCCGGTGGGTCATCAACGGCAACATGCTGCGCGTCAAGGCGGGCGCGTACTCGGCACCCGTGGCCGCCATCGACGACTCGTGGCTGACCGGCGAGAGCAGCTCGAGCGTCACGCCCCTGCCGCCGCGGCAGAGCCTGTTCAACGCGGCCCAGGGCACGTTCTGCGACGAGACGAACGACTTCCGCGCGGTGCTCTACCCGAAGCAGACCGCCGCGGCGCTGGTCACGGCTGACGGCCGCGAGCTCGATCTCGATGTCACCTACAACGCGGTGACGAACTCGGGCCGGGCGCAGTACCTCGCCGCCTGCGCGATCCGCTATAACCGCGCCGGCATGTCCATCAAGCTCGCGTGCAACCTGCGCGCCTTCCCGCTCGAGGTGTTCGACGTGGTGACGGTGACGCTGCCGCGCTTCGGCTTCGTCGCGCAGACATTCGAGGTCACCGACACGTCGTTCACCCCCGAGGGCCTCGTGCTGCTCTCGCTGAAGTACATCAGCGCCAGCATTTGGGCGATGGACTCCAGCTACACGCTGCTGGCCTACGCACCCAAGACGACGCTGCCGTCCCCGTGGAACGTCGGCGTGCCCGTGCTCGGCACGCCGCTGACCGGCACCGCGCAGCTGCTCAAGCAAGCGGACGGCACCATCGTCAGCCGGATCTACGTCCCGATCACGGTGACCGATCAAAGTGTCATCAACGCCGGGTTCATCGACGTGTCGTACATCGACGCGGCCAGCACCACCGGCAACTGGAGCACGGTCACCCTCTCGGGCGACTCGCAGGCCGTGTTCCTCGCTCCGGTGCAGGACGGCCACACCTACACGCTGAAGGCGCGCGGGCGCAACACCGTGACTGCCAGCGCGTGGTCGCCCAACGTCTCCGTGGTGGTGCAGGGCCAGTCCGCGTTGCCCACCGCCGTCTCGGGCGTCGCATACCCGATCGTCAACGGCCAGGTCGTCTTCTCGTGGACGCCGAACACCGACGCCGACTACAAACAGACGGTCATCCAGGTCGGCCCGGTCGGCACGACGGGCAACACGTGGGGCGGCACGGGCATGGTGCAGCTTTTCGCGGGTGCCGCGAACACGTTTTCCTGGAGCACGACGGTCGCCGGCAACTACGAGTTCCAGATCCGGCACTACAACTTCTCGGGCGTGCCCACGGCCAGCTACACGGCTGTCGTCGCCGCGCCCAACGCGCTGGCTAACGGCGTCAACGCCTCGCTGACGCTCTCCACGATCGCGCTGCCGTCTGACGCGGCGGGCAACGTCACAAGCTTCGCCGCCGCGACCACGACGCTCAGCATCCTCATCAACGGCGTGGACGACACTGCTAACTGGGCCGTCACGCCGAGCACGTCGACCGGCCTGACCTCGGGCGGCTCGCAGCCCACGTACACCATCACCGCGCTGGCCCCAGCCAACGACACGGGCACGCTGACGCTCACGTGCACGAAGGCCGGATTCCCGACGGTCGCGAAGACCTTCACCGCCAGCAAGTCCAAGGCGGGCGCAGTCGGCGCAACTGGCAGCACGGGCGCCGCGGGCCCGACAGGCGCAGCAGGTGCCACGGGTTCGACCGGTGCGACCGGTGCGACCGGCGTGCAGTCCGCGCAGGCCACGGTCTACGCGTGGGCCATCACGATCCCGACAGGCCCCGCCGGCTCCGCAACCTATACCTGGCTCACTTCGTCATTCGGTTCGGCGCCGGGCGGCTGGACGGTCACGCCCGGCACCTCGCCGTCCCCGGGCTTCACCCTGTGGGCCGCGGCCGTCGCCATCACCGACTCGGCAGCCAACAGCACCACCGCGTTCAACTGGACGAGCGCCAGCATCACGGCGCGCGGCGCCGCAGGCGCGAATGGTGCAACAGGCGCGACGGGAGCAACAGGCCCTGGCGGTGCGGGCGCCTTCACCCTCGTGACCGGCGGCGTGATGTCGATCACGGGGGGCACGGCGACGAAGACGGGCGGCTCGGGCACCGCGTGGGATACCAACGCCCTGAGCACGCAGGCGTACGCGGGGGGCGCGGTCATGAGCATGACCGCCACGAGCGTCGCGACCCACGTCATGGGCGGCCTGAGTCCCACCAACACGGGGGGCGCCGGCTTCGCCGCTGTCACCTACGCGGCCTACTTTGCCGCGGGAACGGTGCAGGTCTATGAAGCCGGCACGCTGATCGCCAGCTTCGGCTCGTACGTCGTCGGTGACGTGCTCAGCGTGGTCTACGACAACACGCACGTGCGCTACACGAAGAACGGTGTCGTGTTCTACACCAGCGTGGCGTCGGGCAGCACGACGGCCGGGCAGACGTTCTACTTGAACTCCAGCTTCTTTGAGATCGGCTCGAGCGCGGCGTTCGCATTCTCGCCAGCAGGTGCAGCGGGCGCGACCGGCGCGCAGTCGGTCATCGCCTACACCGTGGTGGGATCGTCCAGCACGCCGGCCGGCTCGCCGAACCCCGATACCGTGAGCGGCAACAGCCTGCCCGCGGCGAACACCTGGGGCATGGGCGAGACGTGGAGCACCACCGTGCCGGGCTATGCGGCCGGGCAGACGGTCTACCAGACCAACGGCATCTACAGTCCGACGACGGGCAACACCGTGTGGGGGTTGCCGTACATCTCGGCGCTCAAGGTCGGCTCGCTCAGCGCGATCAGCGCGAACCTGGGCACGATCACGGCGGGCGACATCTTCGGGGCGGACATCCGAGGCGGCAACTTCACGGGGTGGTCGTGGCCGACGACGGGCGGCGGCTTCTATCTCGGGCCGCAGGGGCTGCTTCTCGGCAACGTCAACACGGGAGGCTACTGGGAGTTCAACGCAGACGGCTCAATGTCGTCCACCGCCATGTCGGTGACGACGGCGGGCGCGCTCACGATCAACGGCAACGCCACCTTCAGCGGCACGCTCACCGTGGGCACCGCCACCAAGGGCACAGTCAGCGCCAACCTGAATTCGACGACGACGATTACCGGCAGCGCGGGGTCGATCTATAGCGGGGCCATCACAGGCTTCACGTACACCGTCGGCGGCGGCGACCTGCTGCTCGTGTGCAACATCAACGCGTTCCTCAACATCGGCAGCAACGTTGCATACGACTTCATCCTGAACCTGTACGCGGATGGCGTCAGCCTGTTCAATTCCACGACCAACCCGGCGCCGATCATCGTGGGCACGCTCAGCAACGTGAAGATCGGCGGCTCGGCCTACAACTGGTCGGTGTCAAACAACTTCGACCTGACGTTGCTCATCCCGGGCGGCACGCTGTCCGCGGGGGCCCACACGTTCTCGGTGAGCGTCGAGGCGCTCTATTTCACCTCTAGCGGCGGCTCCACGAGCGTCACCGGCAACTCGCTGACCACCAGCGGCCAAATGAAAATTCGGGAGTTCATCGCATGAAGTACATCGTCTACGACCCGGCCAGCGGCGAGATCTTCGTCAGCGGCGAATGCAGCGTCCCGGACGCCCGCGGGATGGGCACGCTGATGGAAGACGTGGACGCGGCCAATGGCACGCACTACGTCCTGTCGGGTGCCTTGACCCCGTACACCGCGGCCCAGGCGGCAGCCAAGGCGGCGCGCCCCGCCTACGACTGCACGTGGGACAACACCGAGATGGCGTGGCAGGATGCCCGAACCTTGGCCGACGCGCAGGCGCAGCAGATCGACGCGCTGACCGCGGCGTACCAGACCGCTATCGCGCAGCCGGTGCCGTTCACCACGGCGGCGGGAGTAGCCAAGACGTACCAGGCCGACGCCGGGAGCATCGCCAACCTCACGAGCGCCATGCTCGGCTTCCAGGCCGCGCAGGCAACGTCGCCGGGCTTCTACTGGCTGAGCGCGGACAACACGCAGGTGCCGTTCACCTATGCCGACGTGGGAGGACTGGCCGCCGCGTTCATCGCGCAGGGTGCGCCGGCTTTCGCCAAGCTGCAGACCCTCAAGAACGCAGTGCGCGCCGCGACGACCACGGCGGCAGTGCGCGCCGTCAGTTGGTGAAGTTGCTTCGTTGCAACGAACAGAATAGACTGCGCTAAATTAATCGAGGTTGACACATGAGCACCACCGAACTGCTGGCTTTCGGGTCCGAACTCGGGGGCCGCATCTACGTCCTGGGGGATTCCGCCACCGGGCTGGCCACGGGCATCCAGACCCCCGCGGGCATCACCACGTTCGGCGGTGGCGGAGGTTCGCCGGTCGTCGGCACCTTCGCGAACACCGCGCTGCTGCAGGCGGCTTTCCCGGCCGCGGCGAGCGCAGGCCATCACGCGCTGATCGGCACCGCGGTGCCCTACGCGGTCTACGTGAGCGACGGCGCGAGCTGGGACGTGGACGTGGTCACCGTCGGCATCTTCGCGAACACCGCGCTGCTGCAGGCGGCGTATCCCGCGGCGGCCTACCCGGGCGCCCAGGCGCTGGTCGGTTCGGGCACCCCGTACACGGCCTACGCCAGCAACGGCGCCTCGTGGACGACGAGCACCGGCCCCGCAGGCCCAACTGGCCCCGCAGGCCCCACGGGCGCGACCGGCCCGCAAGGCGTCGCAGGCCCAACTGGCCCCGCAGGGCCCACGGGCGCGACCGGCCCGCAAGGCGTCGCAGGCCCCACGGGTGCCACAGGCGCGCAGGGTGTCGCAGGGCCCACGGGTGCCACAGGCGCGACTGGCGCCACGGGTGCCACCGGCCCGACTGGCGCCACGGGTGCCACCGGCCCGGCCGGCGCCCCGGCCCTCGGCCCCGTCACCGCAGCGAACCTGAACAGCACCTATCCGCCGTCGACCAACGCCGGCCAGCGCGCGCTCGTCGGCTCCGCAGCCCCCTACGCCGTCTACTCCTGCGATGGCGCCGAGTGGACGATCAGCGGGTTGCCGATCGGCATCAGCGGCCCGACGACGCTCTCCAACTCCCTGGACGGCCAGCCGCTCATCTGCACCGGCACGCCCGTACTCACGATCAACACCGGGCTCAAGATCGGCTTCGGCATGCCGATCAGCGGCGCGTTCACGACGGCCGGATCCGCCTCGATCGTTGACGAGCGCGCCACCACGGGTACTGCCCGCTGCTCCCTGGTGCAGGTCGACCCGACCGGTGCGGGCCTCTCCTACGAACTGTGGGGGACGAAGTAATGGGCGCGAACAAGTATGTGCTGGCTGCGTGCTTGGCGGCCATGGGCGCCGCGACGCCGACCTGGCCGTCCCCGCTCGTCGCCCCGACCATCGCACTGGTCGGGGACTCGATCACCGCGTATGGGAATGTGCAGACCGCAGTCGCCAGCGGCACGACGATCACGTCGGATGGCGCGGGAAACCTCACCGCGACGGTCTCCAACCAGGCGTACGGCAACCCCGAGGTCTACCTCAACAACCTCAACAACTCGGCCTACGAACTGGCCGGCCGGAACACCTACAACGCCTCCAGCATCAGCATCGCGGAGGCGGGATTGGCGGCGGGCACGACGACGGCCGGCACGTTCGGCGCGATGACGCTGTGGGACCGCTTCACGGGGCGCGGCATCTTCTTGAACCTGAAGTCGCTGTTCCAAGGCGGCATCGAGTTCGGCGGCAACTACGGTCACGGTGGGCAGCTCGCGAGCGCGATGTCGGCGCAGTTGGCTTATGCGCTGTCCCGCAGCCCGAGCATGGTGATCCTGATGACGGGCACCAACGACATCCACAACGGTGGCGTGTCCGCGGCGACAGTCTGGAGCAGCATCAACGCGCTGATCCAGCAATGCATCACGGCGGGCGTACCGGTGGTCGTCTGCGCGGTAACGCCGGTCGGCACAGCGTTCACGGGGTCCGCCTACGCCACCGTGAACGGCACGGGCGCCAATGGCATTCAGACGCTGAACGCCCTCATCAAGGCTGGATGTGCCTCGACGCCGACGAAGACGGTGTACGCGGACACGTTCACGCCGATGTATGACCCGGTTAACCTGTGTGCCTACCCGCACTACGTGATCTCGGACGGCCTGCACCCGACGGCGGCGGGCGCGATCATCATGGCGACCGCGGTGCAGACGGCGATGTCCGCGTGGGTGACGGCCCCCGTGCTGCTGCCTACCAGCGCCACCGACACCGGCAGCGTCAACGGCCACGCCAAGTTCCTCCTCAAGGGACCGTGGGTCACGACCAACGGGGGCATCTTCGCCACCGGAGTCACCGCATCGACGGGCGCAGGCTCCGTCGGGCAATTGAACTACCTGCCGCCCTCGAGCGGCGGCCTCGCCTCGAGCGGCGGCCTGCCCCCTGGATGGGAAGGACTGCGAGGTGTCGGCAGTCCGACCGCAACCTGCTCCATCTTCGACCCCAATGACGGCAAGGGCTGCAAGGTTCAGTTGATCGTTCAGCCCGCCGCTGCGAACGACTCCGTGAGCGTGGCGCCGATCTGGAACGGCACCTTGACTTCCCTCGGACTCGTCCAAGGGGACGAAATTTGCTTCGCGGCCGAGGTTGACTGGTCGAACGCCAACAACTCCGGGCTCGGTGCGGTGAGCCTGACGCTGCAGAGCAACAGCTCAGGCGCGTACGGCCAGGCTACGGCGGGAGAGACGACCGAGGCGACCGGGGTGCTCCCTGACTCGATGACGGGTCGAATCCTCGTGACGGGTTGGCTGAAGATCAACAATGCCAGCCTCACGCAGCTGCAGGTCTTTGTGAATGGCGCGTTCTCCTCTGCAGGGGCCAGCCCAGGGGTCATCAACGCCCGGCGTTTCACGATCTTCAAGCGCTAGTCGGCTTGACTTCGTTAAAACGAAGCAGATAGACTCTGCACCATTCCCTAGGAGCCCCTGTGCCGCCCAACAATCACCGTGACGACGAGGCGAGCCCCTCGGGCTGGCACCTCGACAAGAAGGTGCCCATCGGGATGATCTTCGCCATCATCATCCAGTGCGTCGCGTTCACGATGTACATGGGCCGGCAGGACACGCGGCTCACCGTGCTGGAGCAGTCCCGCGTCGACGGCCGCGCGGCGCAGGCCGAGCGCGACCAGCGCCAGGACGACCAGAACAAGGCAGCCCTTGATCTCCTGCGCCAGCAGTTGCAGAACATGGACGCCAAGCTGGATCGAATCATCGAGCGGGGCGGCCGATGATCTCCGCAGCCAACCTCGTCGCCCTCGGCCTCACCGAAGCCCGCGCCTCCACGTGGGCGCCGCTGCTCGACGCCGCAGCCGCCAAGTTCCAGATCAACACGTCGGCCCGCGCCGCCGCCTTCACCGCTCAGTGCCGCGTGGAGTCCAACGACTTCGCCAATCTGACCGAGAGCATGTATTACGACGACCCGGCCCGCATCCTGGCGATCTTCCCGCGCGAGGTGGCCACGCTTGCCGACGCGAAGCTGCTCGTGCAGAACCCGGAGGGGCTCGCGCAAGCCGTCTACTCCAACCGCATGGGCAACGGCAACGCCTCGTCTGGCGACGGCTGGCGCTTCATCGGCCGCGGCATCGCGCAGCTCACGGGCCGCGCTGACTACATGACGGCGGCCGTCGCGCTGCTGCGCCCCTACGCCGCGCAGCCCGAGCTCGTGGCGCAGCCGCCGGACGCCGCGCTCACCGCCGCGTGGTTCTTCCAGTCGCGCGGCTGCAACGCGCTCGCCGACAAGCACGACTGGGACGGCATCACGCTGGCGTTCAACGGCAAGGCGATGCTGCAAGCGCAACGCCGCGCCGCGCTGAGCGACGCCGGCCTGAATCTCAACTGGAGCACCCCCGCATGACCCGATCCAAATTCTTCGTCCTCGTCGCGCTCGGCATCGTCGGCTACATCGGGTGGGCCGTCATGGTCTACCTCGACCCGTCGCAGCGCGGCGATTTCCTCAAGCTGCACATCACCGTGGTCGGGGGCGTGGTCGCCTTGGCGCTGCGCGAGATGCCTGCAGCCGCTGCGCCGCCGCCGCCCGCGCCGCCCCTCGTTCCGGCCACGCCTGCCAAGCCGCAGCCGTCCGTGACTGTCCCGTTCGACCCAACCCTCACCCCCTAAAGGAGATCCCATGACCCGTTCCATCTTCCGCTTCGCGCTCGTCGCGATCCTCGCCATCCCCGCCGCGGCCTGTACCACCGTGGCGCCTGACGCTGGCGGCGTCCAGGCCATCACGCAGGCGTGCCTCGTGGACGCCACCGTGCGCCCGCAGCTCGACGTGCTGCTGGCCGTGCCCGGCCTCGCCACGCCGGCCGAGCGCGTGACGGTCGCCGACGCGCGCCTCGTGATCGACCCCGTGTGCGCCAATCCGAGCGGCACCTTCGCGGCCAACACCGCCACCGCGTTCGCCGGGGCCACGGGTCAGATCGCCGCGCTCGTGGAGCAACTGGCCGCGCGCAAGACCAAGGTGCCCGTGCCTGCGCCGGTCGCCAGTGCCGTCAAGGTCAGCGTCGCGCGCATTCCGTACATCGTGAGCGTCTGATGACCCCGGCCGACTACGCCAGGTTGGCCGCGCGTGCCTACAGCACACCGCCCACCATCGGCAGCGAGGACACCGCCGCGCGCGCCGTTGACTTCGGTCAGGGCGTGATCGGCTTCCCGGGCACCAACAACCTCGCGTGCTGGCTCGCGGATCTGGACGCAGGCACGACCTACGTTCCGGGCCTCGGCAAGCTGCACTCCGGGTTCTGGTGCGCCTTCGACATGATCTCCGCACCGCTCATGCTGCGCACCGACGTGGTGGTCACGCTGGGCCACAGCGAGGGCGCCGCGCTGGCCATCCTGTACGCCGCCGCGCTGTGTCAGGCCGGCAAGCCGCCCAAGGCGGTCTACGCGTTCGAGCCGCCGCGCACGAGCTGCGATGGCACGCTGGCCGCCCTGTTCGCCGCACACGGCGTCACGCTCTACCTCACGCAGAACGGCGAGGACATCGTGCCGATGGTGCCGCGCCTGCTCGATGCTTGGCAGCACCCGGCGCCGCTGCACCGCATCGGGCACGCCACGCTGCCGTGCCCCAACGTCGAGGACCACATGATCGACCGCGTGGTCGCCGCGCTGGTCGCTGCATGACCACGATTCGGGCAACCGACGGCGGCGCGCAGGAGGCGATTCTCCGCGCGCTGCAGATCGCCACGTTGCCCGGGGACACGCCGATGTCCACGCGGGGCGGCTGGTGGTGGCTCGCCCACGACGGCTGCAAGCCCGTGGCGTTCGCCGGCCTGACGCGCAGCTCGAAATGGGCTGACGCCGCGTACCTGTGCCGCGCAGGCGTGGTCGCCTCGCACCGCGGCAAGGGCCTGCAGCGCCGGCTCATCACGGTGCGCGAGCGCAAGGCCCGCGCGCTCGGCATGCGCTGGCTCATCACCGACACCTTCGACAACCCGGCCAGCGGGAACAGCTTGACCCGCGCTGGCTTCCGTCTGTTCTCCCCCTCCAAGCCCTGGGCCGCGTCCGGGGCCCTGTACTGGCGAAAGCGCATCACATGAATCTCGACCACCTGATCCCTTTCGCCACTGAACGCCAGGTCGAACTGCTCGCCTCCGTCAAGGAGCACGGCAGCGCGCGCGCCGCGGCCGACCAGCTCGGGATCCACCACAGCGGCATCTCGCGCAACATCCAGTCGCTCGAGTCGCTGGCGGAGATCGCCGCGCGTCGCGGCAAGGCGCCCGGCCACTTCAACAGCGGCACGGCGCCCGGCTACCTGATGGGCAAGGTGACGGTCCAGCGCGATGACGCCGGCAAGGTCGAGCGCACGTGGGAGCGCCAGTCGCCCGACGCCGAGCGCCAGGCCGCGATGCTGCAGACGTTTGCGGCCACGCTGAGCGAGGGCGTCAAGGGCCTGGCGCCGATCTCCAAGGCGCCCGCCGGCCAGGCAAAAGACCTGCTGAGCGTCTACCCGTGGGGTGACCCGCATTTCGGCATGTACGCGTGGTGGCAGGACGCGGGCGCGGACTTCGACCTGAAGCTCGCGGAGAAGCTCACCTGCGATGCGGTTGATCGCCTCGTGGCGTCTGCCCCGGAAGGCTCGACCGGGCTGCTGCTCAACCTGGGGGACATGTTCCACGCGGACAACCAGAAGAACGTGACCCAGTCGGGCCACCAACTCGACGTGGACGGCCGCTGGCCACTCGTGCAGCAAGTCGGCCTGCGCGCCATGATCCACTGCATTCGCCGCATGCTGGAGAAGCACTCCACCGTGATCGTGCGCATCAACAAGGGCAACCACGATGGGCACTCATCCTATGCGCTGTCCCTGATGTTGTCGTGCTACTTCCACGAGGACCCGCGAGTCAAGGTGGACCTGTCGCCCTCGGTGTGCTGGTACTACCGCTTCGGCGCGGTGAACATCGGCTCGACCCACGGCGACACGATCAAGGGCAAGGACATGGGCGCCGTGATGGCGGCCGACAAGCCGAAGGAGTGGGGTGCGACCACGCACCGCTACTGGTACGTTGGCCACGTCCACCACAAGGATGTGAAGGAATACCCCGGCGTGATCGTCGAGTATGTCCGCACGCTCGCCGCGCGGGACGCATGGCACCAGGGCCAGGGCTACCGCGCCGGCCGCGACATGCAGCTGATCGTCCACCATCGCAAGTTCGGCGAGATCGAGCGCCACCGCTGCGACGTGGGCATGTTGTGAAGTCTCGCGCGCAGGCGCTGGCAGACGGCGAACCGTTCTACACCGGACGGCCCTGCCCGAAGGGGCACCCTGGCCTGCGCCGCGCCAGCTTCGGCACCTGTATCGCGTGCGAGAAGGCGATCTCCTCGTCGGTCGCGAAGAAGGAGTACGACCGGCGCCGCGTCAAGGCCAACGTCGAGAAGATCAGCAAGCAGGGCCGAGCGCGGTATCAAGCAAACGTCGAGGCGCGCAAAGCGGCAGCCGCGGAGTGGGCCTGTAACAATCGCAGCGCCAGGCGCTCGATCTCCAAGTCCTACAAGGCGCGGCGCCGGCAGCACGAGGAGGGCGGGGACTCCACCGCAGCGATCCACGCGTGGGAGCGGGCGCAGGAGAAGGTCTGCTATTGGTGCCGCAAACCGTGCGCGGTCGCGTACCACGTCGACCACTATTTCCCGCTCGCACGAGGCGGCACCCACGCGATCAGCAACCTAGTCATCTCGTGCCCGACGTGCAATATGCGCAAAGGTGCCAAGAACCCGCTCGATTTCGCCGCGCTGATCGGCCGCTGCGAGGCGTAGACTCTGCGGCATGAAAACCGCCGTCCTCACGCTACCCATCCTCCTGGCCGTCGCCGGCTGCGCCGCGCCACCGACCCGCGAAACACCGGGCGCGTTCGACGCCACGCGGTCCGGCCAGGTGCCCCCGCAGGTGGCGGCGCGGTTCGCCGACTGCGTGGCCGACGGGTTCCAGCGAGCGCACGGGATGCTCACGAACATCACCTCCGCGCAGGCGCGGCGCAGCGACGGCTACCGCGTCGAGGCGTCCACAGGGCACACGGTGCTGGTCAGCGTGGACGTTCTGGACTCGGGCGCCGCCAGCCTGCTCGAGTCGCACCTCGCCAAGTTCATCGACACGAGCGGCGAGCGCCGGGCCTTCTCCGATTGCCTCGTCCGGTTCGCCCCGTAGCGTTCGGTAGCACGCCCCTAAGTCGTTGATTTATAACAGGGCGGTCGGATTGCAAATCCGTCTAGCCCAGTTCGACTCTGGGTCGCGCCTCCAAAAACGCTAATGAAATCAACGACTTAGACGCCCCGCACAAACGGGGCGTTTTCATTTGCTTCGTTACGTCGAAGTAAACCGCGTGGCTGCTACCGTGATCTAGTAGCGTTGCTACCACGCAGCGGATCGATAAGTGCGTCTACTCGGGTTAGACTGCGCCCATGGGGATCAACGTACAGCGCCGTGGCGCGAAGTTCCAGCTGCGCGTCACGCACGCCCTGCTGGAGAAGCCGTTCTTCTACACCGCCGAGTCCGACGCCGACGCGCGCGGCTACGGCGACAAGTTGATGGCGCTGCTCGCGCGCGGCGTGGTGCCGTCCGAGCTCTTGGTGCCCGAGGCGCCAGGCCGGCGCACCGACCCGTTGCTGACCCAGGTCATCAGCGAGTACGAGCAACTCGCCCCCATCACGTCGTCCGACGCCGACCTGCTGCGCGTGGTGCGCGGCGAGGTGGCGCTGGTGCGCATCTCCGGGATCACGTTCCCCTGGGCCGAGGGCTACATCGCCGGCCTCCGCAAGCCCGAGCACCACCTCGCACCGTCCAGCATCCGCAAACGCGTGGGCGTCCTGTCGCGCGTGCTGCAGTGGCACCTCAACCGTGCCACGGCGGCCGGCGAGCGCGTGCCGGCCAATCCGTTCGACCTGCTACCCGACGGCTACAGCCTGTACACCAAGCCCGAGGCGGAGGTGCTGGCGGCGCAGGGCCTCGAGGTGAAGCGCGATCGGCAGCGCGACCACCGGCTCGACGCGGACGGCGAGGCACGGGTGCGGCGCGCGCTGGCCGGCGAGAAGCGGGAGGGGCGCGAGCGCGCGCTGGCGGTCGACCCCGAGTTCACGATGCTGTTCGACCTAATCGTGGACACCGGCCTGCGGCTGCGCGAGGCGTACCGGCTGCGGGCTGGCCAAGTCGATCTCGACAAGCGGGTCATCCACGTGGATGGCACGAAGGGGCACCGCGGCGTCATCAAGCCGCGCACCGTGCCGATGAAGCGCGTGCTGGTGGATCGGCTGCGACCGGCGATTGAGCGGGGCGGCCTGCTGTTCCCCACGCTGTGGAACGGCGAGAACGATGACCTGACGCAGCCGGT
>Ga0302310_10000167_pt1 | contig 62542 bp, 65 predicted proteins | sample III_Palsa_N1_2_FD_200451 | JGI IMG/M metagenome (GOLD analysis project Ga0302310, IMG submission 200451) | Peat permafrost microbial communities from Stordalen Mire near Abisko, Sweden - III_Palsa_N1_2 | ecosystem: Environmental > Terrestrial > Soil > Palsa > Peat permafrost | place: Sweden...
GTCGCCAATCACAACAACACGCCCCGTAAGTGCCTCAGCTTCCAAACTCCCGCAGAAGTCTTCAACCCGTTGCACTTCGAATGTGAATCCACACCCGGATCAAGTCCGGGATGACGAAATAGGCTGGTTTAGCGCGTCGGGACTTTAGTCCGGGGCGACGATAAGGGTGAGGTTACGCTTTGGTTTCAGGGGTTGGCCAGACCGGGCGGTCCAATTCGAACAGGTCAGTCCCGCGCGCGTAAAAGCCGCCGCCGTGGACGCGGCCGATCAATTGCATCGCCGGGGTGTCGAGGCGGCGGGTCGCGGGGTCGTAGAATTCGTCGCGGACGTGGAAATGCAGGACTTCGCCGATGACCAGCGTGGTCGTGCCGATTTCGATCGTCTGGTGCACGCGGCATTCCATGGCCACCGGCGCGGTTGCGATGCGTGGCGGGGCGATCGCGATCGAGGGGGCTATTTCCAGGCCGGCGAGCGTGATTTCGTCGATTTCCGGCGGGGCGTCGATGCACGTCAGGTTCATCGCCTCGGCATCGGGTTCGCCGACCAGGTTGACGACGAATTCGCGGCTTTCCAGCATGTTGTGCGCGCTGTCCTTGTGCGTGCCGTCGGGCCGGCGCATCATGCCGATCACCACGATCGGCGGCGCGGCGCCCATCATGTTGAAAAAGCTGAACGGTGCGGCATTGCGCTTGCCGCTGGCCGACTGGCTGGTGACCCAGGCGATCGGGCGCGGCGTGATCGCCGAGGCCATCAGGCGATAACGATCGGGGGCGGACATCGTTGAGAAATCGAAATGCATCGTATCAACCCTTGCGCGATCTGGCTTTGGCGCCTCAAGTAAGAGCTTCTTTCCACGAAGTCATCCCCCCGCCAACGGGTGCGGTGGCGGCAGAGAGGTGCGCGATGCAAAACGGTTTCAGGCTTGGGCTGGCATGTGCCGCAATCATTGTGTCGGTGCCTGCGCAAGCGCAACCAGCGCTCGGCTGGCGCACCGATCTCGAAACCTTCGCGCATCAGCATTTTCGGCACCCCGCCTGGGGCTGGCAACACAGCCGGCGCGATTACGAAGTCGCGCGCGATCTGGCGCAGGCCGATCACGTGGCGGTCGATGACGATGTGCTGTTTGCCGCGGCCTATGTTCATGACATCGCGGGGTTTGTGCCATGGCAGGACAACACACCTGGCCACGACCATTCCGATGTAGGCGCGGCACGGCTGGGCGAAGTGCTGACCAAAGTCGGCTTTCCGGCGGCCAAGATCGACGCGGTGCGCGAAGCGACGCGCACGCATATGTTCTATCGCAAGGCGGTGTCGCCCGAGGCGATCTATATCCACGATGCCGATGCGCTCGACTGGCTGGGCGCGATCGGCGTCGCGCGCATTATGGCGACGGTCGAACATGGCAATCCGCCGCCGGTGAAGCCCGACCGGGAATCGGCGCGTGACCTGCCTGCGGCTGTTGCCGAGATCGAGCAGAATTTGAAAGACGTGCCTGCCGGGGTTCAATCGCCCGCCGCCCGTGCGCGGATGCCTGCGCTGATTGCGGAGGCGCGGGCGTTTCTGACCGAGTTGAAGGCGGAGTCTGATGATGGGGCGGCGCTTTAACTTGCCTTTACTGCACGCTGTTATCTAACCACCCCCCGCTCATCCTGAGCCCGTCGAAGGATGCGCGCTAACTCCTGCCCAATGCGCGGGCGCAAGTCACCAAGCCCACGGGCAGCGCGCATCCTTCGACGGGCTCAGGATGAGCGGGGTGGGGTTGGGCTTGGCTGGGGCTGGGGTTGGGTTGGGTTGGTTGGAGCGGAGTGTCGTAAGGTGAGGTCAAGCGCGCAGAAAATAGCGCGCGGCGATCCAAATCAACCCCGCCCGCGATACCCCGCAACGCCCTGATCCGGCACCCACAGCCCATCAGGCACCGGCCCTGACTGCCAGAACACGTCGATCGGAATCCCCCCGCGCGGGTACCAATAGCCGCCGATGCGCAGCCAGCGCGGGGCCATTTCGTCGAACAGGCGCTGGCCGATGCCCACGGTCACGTCTTCGTGAAAGCCGGGGTGGTTGCGGAATGCGCCCAGGAACAGTTTCAGCGATTTCGATTCGACGATGTGTTCGCCCGGCGCGTAATCTAGCACCAGGTGGGCGAAATCGGGCTGGCCGGTGACCGGGCAGAGCGAAGTGAATTCGGGCGCGGCGAAGCGCACGCAATAGAGCGAACCGGTGCGTGGATTGGGCACATAGTCGAGCACCGCGGCCTCGGGCGAGGCGGGCAGCGTGCTTGGCTGGCCCAGATGCAGGGGTTTCATATCGGGCATCGTATCATCCTTTTGGTCTCGCGCGCTTTGCCGTGCCAGGCGAGTCGGGGCAAGTGTGCGTGTGCGATCTGCCTCGACGCTGGGTGTGCACGCGGTTAGACATCGCAGCCTGACATCACAGGAGTACGGAATGGAATCGCTGGTCAGCACCGCATGGCTTGCCAAGGAAATGGGCGCGCCCGATCTGCGGATCGTCGATGCCAGCGCGTATTTGCCCGAGCACAAGCGCAATCCCTCGATCGAATTTGCCGCCTGCCATATCCCCGGCGCGGTGTTTCTTGACCTCGACACGCTGGTCGACGCCGATGCACCATTTGCCAACACGCTGCCCCCGGCGGATGTGTTCGCCGGCCGAATGCAGGCGCTTGGGCTGGGCGATGGTGCGCGGATCGTAATTTATGACGACAGCCCACTCCATTCGGCGACGCGCGCTTGGTTCATGCTCGGGTTGTTTGGCGCGCATAGTGTTACCTTGCTCGATGGCGGGTTCGCCAAGTGGAAAGCCGAAGGGCGCCCATGCGCGCAAGGGCATGAAGACCAAACCCCCGCCGCGTTCACTGTAGCGGACGCCGCGCGCCAGGTTCGCAGCAAGGCGCAAGTCATGGCCAATGTGGACAGCCACGCCGAACAGGTGGTCGATGCACGCGGCGCCGGGCGCTATACCGGCGATGTCGCCGAAACGCGGCCTAGTCTCGCCTCCGGCCATATCCCGGGCGCACGCAATCTGCCTTACGCAGGCCTCTTTGCCGCTGATGGCACCTGGAAACCGGCCGATGGCTTGCGTGCGGCGTTTGACGCGGCAGGCGTCGACCTGGACCGGCCGATGGTTGCCTCGTGCGGGTCGGGGATGACGGCCAATATCGTGCTGTTCGCCGCGCACCTGCTCGGCAAGGACGATTTCGCGCTGTACGATGGCAGTTGGGCCGAATGGGGCGCCGACCCTGCGCTGCCCGTAGAAACCGGGCCGGCCAGGCCGCTTTAGTTGTCTTTGCGCGCCATACCTGCTTTGACCAATCCATGAAAAACGACGGCGAGAGCAGCAATTTCGTGGCCAAAAATCTGGGGACGGGCACGCGCGTCACCGCCGCCGGGCGCCGCGACGAATGGACCGGCACTCCGGGCCACCCCGGCGCCGTGGTCAGCCCGCCCGTCTGGCGCGCGAGCACGCACCTGTACCCCGACATGGCCGCGATGCGCGCCTACCCCGCCAACGAAGACGGCAATTTCTTCTACGGCCGGCGCGGATCACCCACCCAGTGGGCGCTGGCCGACGCGCTGACCGGGCTCGAGCCCGGCGCGGTCGGCACAGTGTTGTATCCGTCTGGCGTCGCCGCGATTGCCGGCGCGTTGCTCACCGTGTTGCGGCCCGGCGACGTGCTGTTGATGACCGACAACGCCTATGAGCCCAGCCGCGCGATGGCGCGCGGATTGCTGCGCGATTTCGGAGTCGAGACGCGCTGGTTCGATCCTTCCGATCCCGCCAGCATGACCGCCGCGATCTGCGAGCGCACCCGCGCCGTGCTGCTGGAAAACCCGGGCAGCCTGACCATGGAACTGGTTGACGTGCCGCGCCTCGCGCAGATTGCGCGCGAGCACAAAATCGTCAGCGTGCTCGACAACACCTGGGCCTCATCGCTCGGGTTTACCGCGCTGCGCCACGGTATCGACATTGCGGTGATGAGCCTGACCAAGCATGTCGGCGGGCATTCGGATGCGATGATGGGGTCGGCCAGCGCGGGCGCGGAGTGGTATCGCAAATTGCGGATGCGTGCGCAGGGCCTCGGCATTGTCGTATCACCCGACGATGCCGCGCTGATGTTGCGCGGGCTGCGCACGATGGATCTGCGCCTGCAACGCACGACTGCGACCGCGCTGGCACTGGCGCAATGGCTGGCGGCACAACCACAGATCGCGCATGTGTGCTGCCCGATGTTGCCCGGCACGCCGGGGCATGATCTGTGGTTGCGCGATTTTACCGGCGGCTGCGGACTGTTCAGTTTCGTGTTCAAGGGCGGCAGCAGCGCGGCGCGCGATGCCGCGATCGATGCGCTGGCGCTGTTTGGCATCGGGTTCAGCTGGGGCGGGTTCGAAAGCCTGGCCACGCCGGTCGACCCTGCCGCGATGCGCAGCGCAACGCCATGGCCGCCGGCGCATTGGGACCAGGCGGACAAGTTCGGCGTGCGGCTGGCAGTCGGGTTGGAAGATGCGGCCGACCTGATCGGCGATCTCGCCAGTGGCCTGCGCGCATGGTCGGATTTTGCCGCATGAACACCGCGACCAAGCACCTGAGCGTACAAATGCGCGCGGTCTACGACGCGCTCGACGATATCAGCATCGATATCGGGCACTACCATGTGTCGCTCGCCAACGCGATCTGGATGGCGCTGGTGATTTTCGCCGCGCTCGCGTTTGCGCGGTTCGGCGGGCAGATGGCGCGGCGGTTGTTGCGCCGCCTGCCGAATCTCGACGCGGCGCAACGCGTGCTCGGCGAGAAACTTGTTACCCTGCTGATCTGGGCATTTGCGTTCTTTTCCGCGGTCGATGCGCTGGGCATCAGCCTGACCGCGTTTACGGTGTTTTCGGGCGCATTTGGCCTCGCCATCGGCTTTGGCCTGCAGAAGACGTTCGGCAATATGATCGCCGGGATCATCCTGCTGCTCGACCGCTCGATCAAGCCGGGCGATGTGATCGCGGTCAGCAGCGGCGGCACCAATACGATGGGCGTGGTCAACAAGATCGGCATTCGCGCGGTATCGGTGACCACGCTCGACAACCGCGAGTACCTGATTCCCAACGAAATCCTGATGACCAGCCAGGTCGAAAACTGGTCGTATTCGTCACGCCGCGTCTCTGTCTCGATCCCGATCAGCGTCGCCTATGACAGCGATATCGCCCAGGTCGAAACGCTGCTGCTCCAGGCCGCCGGAAAGATCGAGCGCGTTTTGTCAGATCCGCCGCCCAGCGTCGTGGTGGTGGCACTGGGCGCCAGCGCGATCGATATGTCGGTCAGCGTCTGGATCAACGACCCCGAAAACGGCATCGGCTCGATCCGTTCGGCCGTGTTGAAAAATGCCTGGGCCCTGTTCCGCGAAAACAAGGTGGAGATCCCGTTTGCGCAACAGGATCTGCATCTGCGCGAGTCCGAACCCTTGCGCCAGTTGATGCAATTGCTGGCAAAGGCGCCAGCCACGCCCGACCCATAAAGCTGTTCTAGCGAGGGTAATAGGCTTTCTGACTGGCGAGCCGGGGCGCGAACCCCCATCTGCCGGACCATGGCTAATCCTTCACATCCTGTTGGCACTGTCCACCTCGTTGGCGCCGGCCCTGGCGATCCAGATCTGCTGACCCTGCGCGCGGCGCGGTTGATCATGCATGCGCGGTTGATCGTGCATGACGGGCTGGTCGATCCGGCGATCCTGGCAATGGCGCCCGCCAGCGCGCGGTATATTTCCGTCGCCAAAAGCCGGGCACGCCACACGATGAGCCAGGACGATATCAACGCGCTGCTCGTGCGCGAAGCGCTGGCAGGCAACGACGTCGTACGGCTGAAAGGCGGCGATCCGTTCGTGTTCGGGCGCGGCGGCGAAGAAGCCGAGGCTTGCGCCGCAGCCGGCGTGCCGGTGCAGGTCGTGCCGGGCATCAGCGCGGCGATGGGCGCGGCGGCGGCATCAGGCATTGCGCTGACTCACCGCGATGCGGCCTCGATCGTGACGTTCGTCGCGGGCCAGTGCAAGGGTTTGACCGATCAGGACTGGTCGGGGCTTGCCGGCAAAGGCCGCACGCTCGTCATCTATATGGGCGTGGCGACCGCGAGCGCGATCACCGACAAGTTGATCGCCGACGGATTGTCGCCCGAAATTCCGGTCGCTGTCATTGAAAATGCCACGCGGGCCGATATGCGCGTGTTGCGCGGTGTGCTGGCGGGTCTCGACGCGCTGGTTACTACGCACCGGGTCAAAAGCCCGGCCCTGATTATCATCGGCGATGTTGCTGCGCGTGAAGACGCGGCGGCGCTTGCAAAAATTGCGGAGACTGTGCGTTGAGCGGCGATCGGATCAAGGTTTTGACCGGCAACGATTTGTTGTCTGGCGATGTGACATGGTGGACGGGCAGCGCCTGGTCGCGCAAAGTCGATGACGCCGCCACCGTCGGCGACGATGGCGCGGCGATCGCGGCATCGGAAGAAGCCGCTCAGCGCGTCGTCGGTGCCTATGTGATCGACGCGGTTCGCGAAGACGGGGCGCTGCGCCCCACGCATATCAAGGAACGCATTCGCGCGCTCGGGCCCACCGTGCGGCTCGATCTGTCGCTTCGCCCCAATGACCCGGCTGCGGCCGGCTGGATCGCCTGAGAGGCCCAGAAAGGCAGCACCCATGTATCAGTATGACACCCATGACCAAGCTATGGTCGATGCCCGCGTCGCCGAATATTCGGACCAGGTCGCGCGCCGGATCGCCGGCACCCTGACCGAGGACCAGTTCAAGCCACTGCGGCTGAAGAACGGGCTCTACCTGCAATTGCACGCCTATATGCTGCGCGTTGCGGTGCCTTATGGCACGCTCGATTCGCGCCAGATGCGCATGCTGGGCGACATCGCGGACAAGTATGACCGCGGCTATGGCCATTTCACGACGCGCCAGAACATTCAGTACAACTGGATCAAGCTCGAAGATTCGCCCGCGATCCTGGCCGATCTCGCGACGGTCGGCATGCATGCGATCCAGACGAGCGGCAATTGCATCCGCAACACGACCGCCGATCATTTCGCCGGCGCCGCTGCCGACGAAATCGCCGATCCGCGCCCTTATGCCGAACTGTTGCGCCAGTGGTCGACGTTCCATCCCGAATTCGATTACCTGCCGCGCAAGTTCAAAGTGGCGATCATCGGCAGCGAAACCGACCGCGCCGCGATGAAGCTGCACGATATCGGCATCCAGGTCGTGCAGAACGAAGCCGGCGAAACCGGCCTGCGTTTCTACGTCGGTGGCGGCATGGGCCGCACGCCGATGATCGCGCCGGTCATCCGCGATTTCCTGCCGCCGCTGCAGATGATCAGCTATCTCGAAGCCTGCCTGCGCATCTACAACGCGCATGGCCGCCGCGACAACAAGTACAAGGCGCGGATCAAGATCCTCGTCCACGAAATCGGCGCCGATGCCTATCGCACGCAGGTCGAGGAAGAATTCGCGCATATCCTGACCTTGAACCTGGAACCGCCGCCAGCCGAGCTGGAGCGGATCAAGGCGCAATTCGTCGATCCCGGTTTCGACGCTGCGGCCACTGACGCGATCGACCTGTCCGATCCCGATTTCGCTCTGTGGGTCGATCAGAACGTGCACGCGCACAAGGCGCCGGGCTATGCGATCGTCACGGTCAGCCTAAAGCCGGTCGGCGGCATCCCCGGCGATGCCACCGCCGATCAGATCCGCCTGATGGCCGACCTCGCGCGCGACCACAGCTTCGACGAATTGCGCGTCAGCCATGCGCAGAACATCGTGCTGCCGCATGTCAAAAAGTCCGACCTCTATGCGATCTGGCAGCAGCTCGATGCGGCGGAACTGGCGACGGCCAATCTCGACCTGATCAGCGATATCATCGCCTGCCCCGGCCTCGATTATTGCAGCCTGGCCAATGCGCGCTCGATCCCGGTCGCACAGAAAATCGCGCAGCGGTTTTCCGACATCGGCCGCCAGCGTGAATTGGGCGAGCTGAAGCTGAAAATCTCGGGCTGCATCAACGCCTGTGGTCACCACCACGCCGGACACATCGGCATCCTGGGCGTCGATCGCAAAGGCCTGGAAAATTACCAGTTGTTGTTCGGCGGCTCCGAAGGCGCCGACACGTCGCTGGGCAGCATTATCGGGCCCGGGTTCAGCGAAGATGGCATTGTCGACGCGATCGAAAAGGCGACCGACGTGTACCTGGCCAAGCGCGAGGCCGACGAACGTTTTATCGACACCTATCGCCGCATCGGCACCGCACCGTTCAAGGAAGCTATTTATGGGTGAGACCCTGATCCGGCTGCGCGATGACGCGGCCAGCACTGCGCCGGTGGTGGCACTCGCCGACCTGGCCAGCGAAACCAACGCAACCGCCGTGCGCGTGTTGCCGGGCGAGGACGTGAGCGCGCTGTTGCCGCTGCTCGACCGGCTCGAACTGGTCGAAGTGGCCTTCCCCGCCTATACCGACGGGCGCGGCTATACCTCGGCGCGAACTTTGCGTGAACGTGGCTATACCGGCGAATTGCGCGCGACCGGCGATGTCCTGATCGACCAGATCAGCCATTACCACCGCTGCGGGTTCGACGCGTTCCTGCCCAACCAGCCGATCACGCGCGCCGCGGTCGACAAGGCAATCGCGACCTGGCCCGAAGTCTATCAGCGTACGGTCGACGGCCGCGCGCCCATCTGGGCAGCACGTCATGGCTGAGAGTACGCGCCAGATTGCCGACCGCAAAGTCGACCGGATCAATACGGAGCCGCGTTTTCGCGACGCCGATGCGATCCGGCTGAACAACCTGTTCCGGGGCACCGACACGCGCGAAATGCTGCGCACGGTGATCCGCGACGGGCTGGCGGGCGATCTGGCCGTGGTCTCGAGCTTTGGCGCGGAAAGCGCGGTGCTGTTGCACCTGGTCGCGCAAGTCGATCCGTCGACGCCGGTGCTGTTCCTCGACACGCAGAAACACTTCCCCGAAACGCTGGCCTATCGCGACCTTTTACAGGAGCGCCTCGGCCTGACCGATCTGCGCGTGCTGATGCCCGATGCCGAAGTGCTGGCCAGGAAAGACGAAAAAGGCCTGCGCTGGTCGTGGGACCCCGATGGCTGCTGCGAAATCCGCAAAGTCGTCCCGCTTGCCAAAGCCCTGGCCGGTTTCGACGCGACCATCACCGGCCGCAAGGGCTTCCAATCGGCCACCCGCGCCGGCCTGCCCCGCTTTGAAATCGACCACTCAGATGCCGAAGGCCGGTTGAAAATCAACCCGCTGGCGAGTTGGTCCCACGACGAACTCGAAGCCTGGTTCGAGGCGCACAACCTGCCCCGCCACCCGCTGGTAGAACGCGGCTACCCGTCGATTGGCTGCGCCCCATGCACCAGTAAAGTCGCGCCGGGCGAAGACCCCCGCTCGGGCCGCTGGAAAGGCTGGGACAAGTCCGAATGCGGCATCCACGTCCCCGGCACGCCCGACGACGAACTGCCGCCGGGGTTCGAACCAGCGTTCTGAACGCGGCCTCCACGCCCAAAACACCAGCCCCTCGCTCGTCGTCCCGGGCTTGACCCGGGACCCCACTTTTCTGGCGGGCTTGCCTCGCATTGAGGCCTGCGAACAGAAAGGCAGCGGGACCCCGGATCAAGTCCGGGGCGACGATAATCTTATGTCAGCGTTTCGATCACGAGCCCCGCGCCGTCCGAGCGAACACCAACCCCCACGTAATTCACCACCGACTGCTCTGCGGGCTGCGGTGCCCCCGGCGCATGCGTCTGGGTGATGACCAGCACGTCCCCACCCGCGGCATGGCCCGCCGCAATACCGGCGGCAGCATCCTCGAACACGAGGCAGTCGGCCGGATCGAAGCCCAATTGCGCGGCCCCCATTTTGTATCCATCCGGTGCGGGCTTGCCGACTTCGACGTCTTCGCTGCAGATCATCAGCGGCGGCATGGGCAGGCCAGCCGCCTTCATGCGCGCCATGGCCAGCGCACGCGGCGCCGATGTCACGACGCCCCAGCGATCGGCGGGAATCGCACTTAGGAACGCCGCCGCGCCCGTGATCTGTTCGATACCGGCGACATCCTCGATTTCCATTTGCGTGAGCGCGGCGGCTTCCGCGACGGGGTCAACGCCGGGCAGCGCGAGTTCGCGGATGGTGTCGATCGCACGCTTGCCGTGGATTGTCGGCAGGAATGCCGCGACATCGAGCCCGTGATCGCCCGCCCAGCGCGCCCAGCAGCGCTCTGCCGAGGCAATCGAGGTGAGCAAAGTGCCATCCAGGTCGAACAGGAAGGCCGAAAAGGTTCGGTCGAAAATCGGGCTCATGCGTGCTCCGCGGTGCTTTGGGGGGTGGTGATCGCGGTAGGGGGCCCTGCCCGAGTTCGTCAACCGCAGCCTGCGGCTTTATAGCCCCTCCCCTTCAGGGGAGGGGTTGGGGTGGGGGCCGTCGACTTGGCTCGGCGAGTGGGGAGAGCCCCCACCCCCAACCCCCTCCCCTGAAGAGGAGGGGGCTAAGCCTTGCGTTATCTCGGGTGTCGCGCGGCCAAGGCGATCCCCGCGAGATTGTGCTGGCGTTTGATCCAGCGGACGTGTGCGGGCCGCGATTGCATGGCCAGTGCCAGGAATGTCGCCGCGTGTCCGGTCGGCGCCGAGCCTTGCTTCAGCGCCGCATTGGCCTGGTCGACCACCTGCAGCGCGTCGCCGATCAGCACGAAGTCGCTCAACTCCCCCACTTGGCACAGTTTCAGCGCGCAGATCAGCGCGAGCCATTCGGCGTCGTGGCTGCTGCCTTCGCCCAGGTCATCGTAGATATGCGCCTTTCCGCGCAGCACCACTGCGGCCTCGATCGGGCCGGGGTTTGGGCGGGCGCCGCCGTCGAAGAATACTTTTGTCCTGCGCTGCGTCATGGTTTCCGATCCTGGCCGACCATCACATGTCGGGACTGGTCAGATGCCGCGCCATGCGCGTTTTCAACAAATCGACCAGGGCCGGATCCATGAATGCGTAGTCGTCCGGTATATCCAGGCAGATGATGCGTTGCCCACGCAGTGACGACCGAAACCGCTGCTGCAATTTGGCGCGATGCTGCTTTTCCATCACCACGATCACGTCGGCCCACGCGACCAATTCGCCGGACAGCGGATTTTCGGCATCGTGATTTGTCCCGGCGGACGAGACTTCGATCCCGGGATAATCGGCAAACACCTGCTCGGCGGTTGGGCTGCGCAGCCGATTCTGGCTGCAGATAAACAGGATGGTTTTCAAGCGCGCCCCGGATGAACAGGTGAGCACGATAGGGCGCACGTGTGCGCGGTCAATTGTTTCAGACCGGATTGGCGAACTTCAGCCCCATTTCGGTCATCAGCCGGCGGTACATCATCGAGCTCATGTCGGCCTGCAGGTGGATTTCGGCCGAGGGGTCGAGCGGCAGCAGCGTGGGCTGCTGGGTTTCGACCATCAGGCGGTCTTCTTCGAACACGCGGGCGTTGAACGCGTGGACGTCGGCGACGGGGATGTCGAAATCGAAATTGCGGGCGATCGGGGCGAACATCCGGGTGACGCCGGCCGAAACCGGTGATGCAGCGTTCATAATCGACAGGCGGCCTTCGCCCGGGAAATGGACGACGAGCGTTGCGTTGAAGGGCGGGGTGCAGCGGAAATGGCGCAGCCAGTTGAAGCCTGCGGGGCCGGTGTGTTCGGCGCCGGCGGGGTAATTGCCGACCGTGCTCCAGTATTCGGCTTCGAAGCCATAGTCGGTGCGGCGCGGGCGATAGGCGGGGACAGCCTGGTTTTCGGGGTCGGCGAAAGTTGCGGTGTGGATGAAGGCGAAGTGGCCGACGTCCATGAACCCTTCGAGCTGGCGCCCGGCGAACCCGGCGATATCGACCGGGGGGCAATTGATCTGCTGAAACCCGGGCTCGTCCCAATGCGGCATTTCGGGGAGCAGGGGCGGCGTTTCGGTCGCGAGGTCGAGGCATGTCCACACCAGCCCGTGGCGCAATTCGACCGGATAGGCGCGCAGGTTGAATTGCGCCGGGATCGCGCGATCGGGTTGCGCCGGGACATGGACACAGCGTCCGCCGGTGCCAAACCGCAAACCGTGGTAAGGGCAGATCACGCCCTGGGGCCCGGCATCGGCCGCCATCGTGCCGTGGCCCAGCGGCACGCCGCGGTGCGAGCAGAATTCCGAGGCCACGACGATTTCGCCATCGGCGCAATAGATCACCAGGCGCTGATCGAGCAGGCGCACCGCCAGCGGCTTGTCCGCGACATCGCTGACCAGCGCGACCGGGTGCCAGTACCGCGCCAGGATCGCGCGATCGGCGGGGTCGAACGTCGCTTCGCGTGGCAGCACATCGGGCAGGCCCGGCGCAGGGAGTACAGGGGTGGTAACGGGGGCATTCATGGCTGGCGCTCTGGATTTGATGCCCCTTTTCCCTCACACCCCCCTGCACAATCAAACGCAATGAATGCCATGGTGCGTTGCAAAAATGTGTGCGGCTTGTGCTCTTCGATCAGGGGTTTATGGGCTGCTGCGTGACACCCGATGCCCTCCCCGCTCCCCGGTTTGCCAACGCTGCCCTGCATCAACGCCTGATCATGGCGCTGGTCAGCGCGGCGCTGTTCATGGAAATTCTCGACGGCACGATCATCACGACCGCGCTGCCGTCTATGGCGCGTTCGTTCCACACCACGCCGGTCGCGCTCGATATCGGGGTTTCGGCCTATCTGCTGACGGTCGGCGTGTTCGTTCCGGCCAGCGGCTGGGTCGCCGACCGGTTCGGCGCGCGCCGGGTGTTTGCCGCCGCGATCGCGCTGTTTACCGTTGCCTCCGCGCTCTGCGCGATCGCGCCGAACCCGACCTGGTTCGTGTGCCTGCGCATCCTGCAGGGGCTTGGCGGCGCGCTGATGGTACCCGTCGGTCGGCTGGTGGTGATGCGCCTGACCCCGCGAGAAAAACTGGTCGAGACCCTGGCCGCGCTGATCTGGCCCGCGCTGATTGCGCCGGTCATCGGCCCGCCGCTGGGCGGGTTGATCACGCAATGGTTCGGCTGGCGCTGGATTTTCTATTTCAACGTGCCGCTCGGCGTGATCGCGCTGGCCGGCTGCCTGTGGCTGATCCCCGATGTGCGCGAAATCGCACGGCGGTTCGATCGGCTCGGCTTTGCGCTATCGAGCGTCGGGCTGTTTGCGCTGCAGATCGGTCTGGAGCGCCTGCCGCGCCATGCCGATGCGCTGGCGCTGGTGCTGACTGTCGTGGGCCTGATCCTCGTCGTGCTGACCGTGCGGCACATGATGCGCGCCAATCACCCGCTGATCGACCTGGCGGCCTGGCGTGTGGCCTCGTTCCGCGTGGCATCCCGCGGCGGATCGGTGATGCGCATCGCAATCAACGCCGCGCCGTTCCTGCTGCCGCTGATGCTGCAGGAAGGCTACGGGTTCAGCGCGTTTCACGCCGGCATGTTCGTGCTGACGCTGTTTGTCGGCGATATCTCGATGAAGGCGTTCGTCACCCGCATCCTGCGCCGCTATGGCCACCGCCCGGTGCTGATCCCCAATGGCTTTGCCTGCGCGGCGTCGCTGCTCGCAATGGCGTTCATTACGCCCGCGCTGCCGCTGTGGGTCACCGTGATCATCCTGATCGTCCACGGCCTGATCCGCAGCCTGGAATTCACCAGTCTGACGACGCTCGCCTTCGCCGATATCGACCGCGCCGCGCTCAACGATGCCAGCACGTTCTTCAACACCACGATGCTGCTATCAGGCGCGGCGGCGATCACCGTGGCCGCGATGGCTGTCCATGCGGGCACCGCGTTGCTGACGCTGCCGGCCCTCGCCCCGCTGGCCGGGCCCGGCGCCGAATACCGGATCGCATTCGTGATCGTGGCGCTGATCGCGCTGGTCGGTACGTTCGATGCTTATCGCCTGCCCCATGGTGCGGGTAGTACGCTGACGCAGTGATTTAAGGGCCTCCGGCGGCCTAGGGCCATTGCCCTAGGGACCCGTTATCTTCTTGAACTGCGTGCTGGCTATGCATTTGCGCCCCGCGCAGCGATGTCATTGTCTCCCGACGCAACGGCGGGATGCATGGCCGAACGGGCACATGAACGCGGACGAAAACGGGATGCAAGGGCCCCTGGCCCTTGCCCGCCGGAGGCACTCTAAGCCATCCGCAATCCTGCTTACCTGAGCACGAAACGATCGTCATCAAACCCGGCTAGATTTCCGTTACTTTCGCGAGCGCGCTTGCGGCACACAGAACGGAAAGACGAGATGGCCGAGACCGCCAACCGGATTCTGCGCTTTTTTTCGTCATCGGGCGATCATTCCGCCGAAACTGCCCCTACGGCCCTGCCCTCTCTGCCGCCCCCGACCGCAATGGACCGGGCCAGCGAACGATTGATCGGCGAAATTGCCGATTTTCTGGTGTCGTGCCGCTTGTCGACCACCGCGCACAACCTGATGATCGCGCATTCGGCGTTCAGCGGCGAGGACCCGCAACTGGCGCGCGAAATCGGGCGTCTGCGCCTGCTGGGCGAACCGGTGACGCAAAAGTGGCTCGATGCGCAGATCCGCAGCGACGATCGTGAGACTGCGATCCGTACGCTGATTGCGCAATTGTCGGATTCCCTCGACCGGTTTGCGGCGACTGCGATGAAGGCTCGGTCGAATTCGGCCGATTGCAGCGCGCTACTGTCGGAGCGGGTCGATACGGCGCAGGCTTTGCCGGAGAGTCTGAGCGCGGCCGATGTGCTTGCGATGGCGCAGGTCGTGCTCGATCATAGTCGCAAGCTGGAGTCCGATATCCGCGTCAGCGAAGAGGAAACGCGCAATCTGCGCCAGCGGCTGGCGCGGGCGCAGCGCGATGCCGAGATCGACCACCTCACTGGCCTGCCCAACCGCCGCGCGTTCGAAGCGGTGTTCGATCGGCACTATCGCGATGCGCAGGCGGATATCGACCATCTGTGCGTGGCGTTTTGCGACATCGACCATTTCAAGCGGGTCAACGACAACCATGGGCATGAAACCGGCGACCGTGTGATCCGCGCGGTCGCCGAAACGCTGTCGCGGCTGAGCGACCAGCAATGCCATGTGGCGCGCCATGGCGGCGAGGAATTCGTGCTGCTGTTCCGCGGATTGTCGAAACACGAGGCGCGCGACAAGCTTGATGCTTTGCGCGAGACTTTTGCGCAGCGGCGGTTCGTCAATCGCCAGACTGACGATCCGATTGGCCGGATCACGTTTTCCGGCGGGGTCGCGGATGTGTTCGCTTATGCCAATCCGCGCGATGCGCTGCGTGCGGCGGACGAGGCGCTGTATCTGGCCAAGGAGCAAGGGCGCAACGCGGTGATGGCGGCGCCCTGAGGTATTTCAGGCGGTTATGTCGAAGGCAGTTATTGGTGGATTTGCGACGGTCTTTTTTCGGTGTGAGCCGCAGTTAGCGGTCGTTCCCGGACTTCATCGCCTGAAACGGCGAACCGCGATTAGCCAGCCAAGCCCAATAATAGCGATAGCCGCCCCGGTCTTCGCAATAAATCTCGTGACTTCGTATCCTCCGTTAGCGGGAGGAGCGATTGTGCCGTACAGGCCCCAAAAGCCGAACAATATACCGAAGCAGAAGAAGGCCCACGCTAGTACCTTTCCGACGCGGAACATTAAGCCTTGTCTACTCTGCTTAGCGATTAGAGCACGCAGGCTACCAGCGCCTCTGAGGGTTCGCTATCGGAAAATGCCAACTTGTTTGCGAACGGTATATTTTGGGCGTTGGTTGTCGTAAGGCCGAACGCAATCCCAAAAGCAATGACCACCTCATTTAAGCCAGCCCGCCTCACGGTACCACATCGCGGTCGAATGCAGCCCGCGTTTGGTGTCGACTTCGGGCCGCCACAGGTCGGCCGGCGGCTGCATCAGCACGTCCGATGACCAGTCGGGGTGGCACATGTAGCCGACCCGGTCGGGCGTCAGCTTGGCCTTGCCCTTGCGCACCATGCGATCGGCGCGCGCGGCCCATTCGAGGACCTTGCGCGGCAAGGGGAGCGCATAGGCGCGGCGGCCCACGGCGATGCCGATCGCGTGCGCCAGTTGCACATGGGTCCAGCCGCCGGGCACGCCGTCGTCGGGCTCGAATGTCGCGCCGGTGACATCCTCGCTGCTGGGGATCAGCGCGAGCAGGAGCGCGGCCAGGTCACTGACGTGGATCAGCGATACGCGGCCCTTTGGCGGCAGGGGTACGAAGCCGCCCCGGGCCATGCGGAACAGTTCGAACATTTCGGTGTCGCGCGGGCCGAATACTGCGGGCGGGCGGACGATCGTCCAGTCCAGGCTCGATGCCATGACGATGCGTTCGCCTTTGCGCTTTGACGCGCCATACAGCGACAGCTCGGGCTCGCGCGCGGACAGCGACGAGACGTGGACCAGGCGGTTGATCCCGGCCGCCAGCGCCGCGTTCACGACATTCAGCGTGCCGCGCACATTGCCCGCGACGAAGCCGGCCTCGTCCACGCTGTTGACCACGCCCGCGATGTGGATGACCATCGTCGCGCCCATCATCAGGCGGCGGAGTGTGCGTTCATCACCCAGGTCGCCCAGCACCCATTCGACACCGGGCCGTGCGTCCTGTTCGCGCCGCGCCAGCGCGCGCACGTCATAGCCTGCGCGCAAGGCGGCATCGAGCACCGCCTGCCCGACGAACCCGGTGGCGCCGGTGATCGCGATCAATTGCGGGGTCACAACAGCACCAGGTGATCGCGGTGGATCAGCGCCGAGCGCGGCGCATAACCCAGGATATCGGCATGATCGCGCGAATTGTGCCCCGCCAGCGCGGTGCATTCGGCGGCATCGTATTCGGACAGGCCGCGCGCCAGCACATCGCCGCTCGGGCTGAGCACGGCGATCGCGTCGCCGCGCACGAATTGCCCCTCGATCCGCACCACGCCCGCCGCCAGCAGGCTGGCGCCCTGGGCCAATGCGGCGGCGGCGCCGGCATCGACCTGGACCGAGCCACGCATACGCATCGTGCCGCCCAGCCAGGCCTTGCGCGCCTTGCGGCGTCCGCCCTCGCCGCTGCTTCGCGCGAGAAACAGCGTGCCGCGTCCGGTTTCCAGCGCGGCGGCGATCGGCGTTTCGGGGCGGCCATCGATGATCGCCAGCGCAATCCCGGCGGGGCAGGCAATTTCGGCCGCTTGCAATTTCGAGGTCATCCCGCCCGAACCGAGGCCCGACGCGGATCCGCCTGTCGCCATTGCGCGGATTTCCGGCGTGACCCGGCGCACCACCGGGATGCGTGTAGCATCCGGCTCGCGCGGATCGCGATCGTACAGACCGTCGATGTCCGACAGCAGCAGCACTGCGCTGGCGCTTGCCGCCTGTCCCACGCGCGCGGCGAGGCGGTCGTTGTCGCCAAAGCGGATTTCTTCGGTCGCGACCGTGTCGTTTTCATTGATCACCGGCACCGCTCCGCGCGCGAGCAAAGTGCCCAGCGTCGCGGTAACGTTCAGCCAGCGCCGCCGGTCCTCGAGGTCATCGAGCGTCAGCAGGACTTGCGCCGCGGTCAGGCCGTGTTGACCCAGCAATTCGGCCCAGATCCCGGCCAGCGCGATCTGCCCCACGGCTGCTGCGGCCTGCGCGTCCGCGAGCGAGCCGCGCCCGCCCTTGGCCAAGCCGAGCCGGCGTGCGCCCAGCGCAATTGCGCCCGACGATACTACGATCACATCCTGCCCGCGCGCCCGTGCCGCCGCCAGTTCGGCGACCAGCGCGTGCAGCCATGTGCGGCGCGGCTCGCCATCGGCACCGACCAGCAGCGCCGAGCCGACCTTTACGACGAGGCGGGGCGCCAATGCGGGATCGGCGAAATGGTCGAGCTGGGTAATCGTCATGAACGCGCTCGCTTAGATGATCATGACGGCAAGGTGAAGCATCTTGCGTATCACGACGTATAAGCCCCTCCCCTGAAGGGGAGGGGGGCTTGTCAGTAGGGCGACCAGGGCTGCCGTGTTGCCTCGTCCTCGATCTCACCGGCGGGGCGCTCGGTCGCGGTCGAGGCGGGCAGATATTCGAGCACCGCATCGAGCAGCGCATCCATGCCTTTGCCCGTCGCGCCCGAAATCGGAAAGACCCGGTCTGCGCCGGCCGCGATCAGTTCCGCGGCAAATGCGCGGACGAGTTCGCCATCGACCAGGTCGATCTTGTTGAGCGCGATCAGGCGCGGCTTTTCATCGAGCCCGGCGCCGTAATTGGCCAGCTCTTCGGCCACCACATGCATCGCCTCGGCCGGATCGGGGCCGTGGATGTCGACGAGGTGGATCAGCACGCGGCAGCGTTCGATATGGCCCAGGAAGCGGTCACCGATCCCCGCGCCATCGGCCGCGCCAGCGATCAGGCCGGGAATATCGGCCAGCACGAATTCGCGATTGCGATGATGCACGACGCCGAGCTGCGGCCGGGTCGTGGTAAAGGCATAAGCGCCGACTTTGGCCTTGGCATTGCTGATCTGGTTGATGAACGTCGATTTGCCCGCATTGGGCAGGCCGACGAGGCCCGCATCGGCGAGCAGTTTCAGCCGCAGCCAGACCCACAGCTCTTCGCTCGGCCAGCCCGGGCCCGACTGGCGCGGGGCGCGGTTGGTCGACGATTTGTAGCTGGCATTGCCGCGCCCGCCATCGCCGCCGCGCAGCAATACGACTTTTTCGCCCGGCACGGTCAGGTCGAGCAGCACGGTTTCGCGATCGTCATCGAGCACTTGCGTGCCGACCGGAACCTTGATCACCAGGTCGTCGCCGCCCGCGCCAAAGCGGTTCGAGCCCGAACCGCCGCCGCCGCGCTGCGCCTTGAAATGCTGGGTGTAGCGGAAATCGATCAGCGTGTTCAGCCCGGGCACGGCTTCGAACACGATGTCGCCGCCCTTGCCGCCATTGCCGCCATCGGGGCCGCCGTATTCGACATACATCTCGCGCCGGAATGCGACCGCGCCGGCGCCACCGGCGCCCGAGCGGACAAAGATTTTGGCTTGATCGAGAAAATGCATCGTTAAATTGTCCGGTGGATCATACACTGGTGGAGCCGAGGGGGAACGGCATCACAAGCGCAAAACCCGCAGAAACCCTAGACTTTCACCCATGCTACAAACCGCGCGTGTAACGCCAATGTGTAACACCGTCAACGGGGATTGACGCCGCTTCGAACGCCTCACGCACGCCTGCGTCGCACATGACCAGCAGCTACCGTCGCCAAATTTCCACCGCGATGCGCTTCAACCTCGCGACGGCCAATGCGCCCCTCTCGTTGCGGCTCCTACTTCCGGGCTGCATCAAGGAACGGCGCGATCTCTTCGAGTGAAGCGGGTTGCACCATTATCGCCGTGCTTCGAACAGGAGCCGACAGGCATATTCAGCCTCAGCCAATCGTGCCGCCCGAAAATCGAGCCGGACTTGCAGCATGCGCGCTTCTAACGCCGCAATGCCCTTGTCAGCGTTGCGAGCGGACTTAGCCTTCCCCTCGGCTGTCTTGGGACCTGTAGCTTGTCGCCATGGCTGCCAGCGGCGGATCGCTTCCGCCTGTTTCGCTCGACGTTCATCCGACCAGCCCGACTTGCGCATCATCGTCTCTCCAATACTTCGTTCTAGCAGTACGCGTTCAAGACGCTATGCGCCAGCCCGCCAAGCACCCGCTGGCGAACGAGCGCCATCGTGCGCACTCGGCGAGGTCGAAGGGGGGAGACTGCGCTTTACGGGCCACATAACGGGGCTTTGGGATGCATTTGAGGATGCGCGCGCAGTGGCCAGATGATAGCCGCTTAGATCGTAGGGACCGTGGCAATGTCTCGTTTCGTTGGACGGATGCTGCCCTCGCTGCGAGGTCAAGCCGGATACCGACACGCCGGGTTCCACTGGACCTTATGGCTGGGCAGCTTGGCCAGTGTCTACGACTGCTGTCGGGCTGCATCCCCGGTGCGCGCGATGATGCCGATGGCCCTTCTGATGCTTCATGACCTGACAAGGCGCTGCCGTCGCCGCATCCGTTGATTGCGCTGGCTGGGGAGCCGCGTTCAACTGCGCTTGGTTGGCAAGAAAGGCAGCGACCATGAAGACGCCGACAATGGCCAGCACCAGTACGAGCGTCTTTGACGACATCCCATTGGCGGGTAGACGCTGAACCTGTGCGGGGTGCCCTGCCACGTACGCCTGCTGGATGCGACGGTCTGTCCGTGAGAGAAACGACATGGTCGAAATGCTCATGAAAATCGACAGGATCATGCGGATGATAATGAGGGGCAGCAGCAGAACTTGCATCCGTGGGTTCCTAAATGTTGCCCTGCGCCGGGCCTGACGTTCCTTATACCCTGCAAAACGTAAAAGAATTGTCACTCATCAGGAACATGTCACTGATAAACGGTGGCTGGTGGGTGACATCTAGACCCAAGTCAGCCTATGGAGAGCGATGTCTGCAAACGCCTCGGCGCAAACTTGAAACGCCTGCGCAATGCTACGGGCATATCGCAAGAGAACTTCGCCATCGATGCCGGTCTTAACCGCACGTATGTTAGTGATCTGGAGCGTGGCGCACGCAACCCAACCATCCGGGTCGTAGACAAGCTGGCCAAAGCTCTTGGTGTTGGTTTAGGCGAATTGCTCGACTAACAACAACCACGGGTGGTCCAGTGCCTTAGCCGGTCTTTAACCATTCGTATGCAAGTTGCCATGATGGCATCGGCACCACCAAGACATGTCACCGGCACGCCGATAGCGCCGATTAACAGCGCCACCGCCTATCGCGCCTTCGCATACCGCTTTCCTGCCTTCGTCGCCCACCTTCGGGAGTTGAAGGCTCAACGCAAGCAAGCGGTGGACGCATTAAAGAACCTCGGTCGCCGTGACCAGCGTGACAAGCTGCGGCAACTGCTGCACGAGCGTCCGTTTGCCGTCTACGATGCCTATCGCGGGGTACTCAAGGCCGGGCGGATCGGCAACGCGACGCCGCAGTCCATTGAGGAACTGGCCGCTTCGCTTGATCCGTTTTCGCCGACCCATGAAAGGGTTGAGCAACGGCTGATAACAACCAACGCGCGCCAACGCGAAGTTCAATCATTCGGTCCTCGTAAGCGGGCGCTCCAGCTATTCGTCGCGGACCTGATCCGCGCAATCCATCCTCCCCGTGCGAACCAGTACTTGTTCCACGGAGGGATACCGGCAGCCACTACGGCTGTTGAAGCGGCCTACGAACGTGGGATGACGCATGCCGTGGAACTGGACGTTAAAGCGTTCTACGACAGCATCCCGTTTGCGTTCTTGGTCGGTGTACTGCGCCCACTGCCGAACGCGGTAGTGCGTCACGTGGTTTTCGATGAGACGATCAGGGTTCGACCCCAGTCTGCATCACCGACCATCATACGGCGTGCAATGGTGCCTGCTCCCCTCAATGAAACCCAAGGCATTCCGCTGGGTGCCGCTACGTCTCCAATCGCCGGTGAAATGATAGTAGGCCAACTGCTGGCCGCCCACGAGATCGATTACGGTCCCGACATCATCACGTATGCCGACAACCTGCTCGTCTTCGGGCGATCAGAAGAGGAGGCGTCTGCGCGAGCAGAACATCTGACGGATGTAGCCGCAAGGCCAGCCTATGGATCATTGAGGATGAGGCCAAAAGAGCGAGGTCACCTGCTAACCAATGGCACGTCTTCTGGAGGCGGCTTCTCGTCGGGCGTCATATTCGCAGGTCAATTCGGCACCGTAGACGCCAGTGGCATTTTCTCATGGGAACCCGCTCCAGATCGGCGGTTGCAACACCAAATCGCTGACGGCGAAGTTTGCCCAACCATTGAGCAAATCGACAAGGCGCTTCGTCGGGTCTCCTCCTTTCACCGCGCATATCCTAAATGGCGAGATCGGGAACAACGGGAAGCCCGCGACCGTGCCTTGCTGACCAGCGCGCGTTATCTGCGCTTATCCTCACCCGAAAACCTAAGCGTGGCTATCCGGGACATTGCGCTTGCTTGCCTGCTCAACAGACGATCCGTGGACATCCCTGAACTGCTCCCCGATTACGGTCGAATGTATGAGGGAAAGCGCCAACGCCTGATGACCGAGGCACAGCGTTTCCTTGAACGCATCTTCGACGAGGACGGCGCTGCTGAACAAGCCGCCTAGTTCGATTTACGTTACGACGGCAAACGCGAGTGCGCCAGCATGTTACCCGGCAGCGCCACCGCAATAGCATCCGGCAGAGGCGCTACCGGCGATCTCTCGATGTCGGCAGCACGCCAGCCCCACTTGTCCCGCAGGTGCCCGGCGATGTCGATGCTTTGCCGGGGCATCAGCGCAAACCACTCCTGACCCGTGACGGCTGATGCATTGACGACCCGGCGCCACGCACCCCACTGCCAAAACCGAAGATGTACCGCACGATGACAGGCGCGACACAGCGCTGGATCGCTGGGCAGGTCGTAGTAATTTTCCCCATGCAATTGAAGTGGACCGGGTCTGGCGCAAATTTCACACCGCTCGGGCAACGTCAGGCAACCCGACGCGAGAAGCCAATGACCAAGTTGCCCGGCGCGCCTGCGCTCTGTGCCAGTGAAGCCTTGATAGTCCTTCAAGAGCGGGTAGTTCCACACTTGATAGCGGGTAGGCGCATTGAGACGGGGTGCAGATATAACGCGCCGGGGAAGTGCGCCAATATAGGCGTCGATGTCGAACGGCGCGGCGCGATCAGTCATGCGCATTGCTAAGGCGCTGATTGATCTCGTCAACTATGCCGCCCATCGCCACGATGGCCATCCGAAGATGGCAGGAAAGCGCCCGCTGCATGTCCGGCGAGTTACTCCGGCTATGCCCATCAATGCTGATTGCGTGCGTGTCTTCTAGCTTGGCGGTGATATCGGCGAACAAGTGCGGCACGGTTTTCATGCTGTACCCTCCGCGACGATCCGATGCACCGACGCCCTGCTGATCCCAAGTTGGGTCGCAATGGCGCTCGCGCCGACACCGGAAGCGCGCATTTCGCGGACCTGCGGGGCAAGTCGCCTCGCGGTCGGTGCCCGGTCCCGGTATTTACCATCGGCCTTGGCTTTGGCGATGCCGATCTTCTGGCGTTCAAGCATGACAGCGCGTTCAAACTCGGCGACTGCGGCGAACATGGTCAGCAACATTCGGCCTGTCGGAGATTTGGTGTCAACCTCGGTCCCTCCGAAGTCGAGGATGCGGAGGCCGACGCCTTTCGCCTCCAGCTTGGCGACAATGGCCAGCAGGTCTGCGGTGGACCGGGCAAGGCGGTCGATCTTGCAGACGACAAGCATGTCGCCCTCGCGCACGTAGTCGAGCGCCGCCTCCAGTTGGTCCCGCTGGGCGACTGATGAGACCATCTCGCCAAAGACTTTGGCGCAACCCGTTGCAACCAGTTGCACTTGTTGGTCCGAGTACCCGGCGATTTGTTCGCTAGTGGATGACCGCCGATAGCCAACTTGTGTAAGCATCTGACAACCTCGTTTTTCTTACATCGGCAATGCCAGAAAATAGAAGCTAAGTCAGGGAAATAATGCGCTTTTTTGTCAAGCGAGGGCCAAGGCGATCACGATTGAACCGGCTGAATACCCTGCTCGCCTGCCGGGCTATAATCCACCGGGAGCCGGACGCCGTGAACTGGGCGCTGGTCGCTGCCATTTTATTCTAGCCGTCGCCGCCAGAGGTGTGCCGGGTCTCGGCCTCACTGACCAACAAGGTGAAGGGCGTATTTTGGTGGGAAGCTGCCTAAACGGTTTGCACTACGATCCCACCAAAACGCGCTTCATCTGCCCAGCACTTCGTACCGTCCACGAAGCATTCATGACTGGGGTAGTCGGTCCCGGAAGCCACATATCGTGCAGCATACCTGCCGTCTGGATTTGACTGAAAAAATTGAAGTTGCTGGCCATTTGCATCAGCCGCCCGCTCAACACATGCCCGACATAGATAGCGCGGATATCGTGGGCTGGCCTCCACCTCTTGACCGCAAATTGGGCACGTCTGGTTCATAGGGAAACCTCTGCCACAAAACCTCCGACACACGCAATGTCTGCAAATGGCGCGCTAGCTGCCATTGTGTATCTCGCGCCTGCCTTACGCTCGGGAACGGCGGAAAGTGGTGGTTAGCTGCGCTCACGGATGATAACTACGTCGCATGGAACAAGACCCGCGTTATCTTTCAAATCGGAGTAGGGATGGCCATGAACGATGCCGACGTTATCAACGGCGTCTCAATGTCGGGACGATTGGGTGGGAATTACTGTTTGCATTCCTTTTTATAGTGTCCCTTACCGACCGTCTGGCAGCACGCGGCTGGGGCTTTGCTGATGGAACTTGGGTATTTTTAGGATTTATGGTCGCCGGGGTGGTATTATGGTTTCTTAACACTGCAATAAATAAGATAATGCTCGCCTACATCCGGCACACATACGGCCCCACGCCCAGCGATTGACGGTTCATAAACGGCGACTTTTGGGGCGTAAGCTGCCGTAGGACCCATGTCGGAACCCCCGCACTCGGGAGCGGCGGAAAAGTGGTGGTTAGCTGCCTGTCTGCTTTCAATTGCAGATGAAGAAGTAGCGGACGAATTTTCCAGCCGGACAGGCTATCGGTTGCGCATCGGTTTTCTCGCGAACTTGCGAAGATGAAACGAACCCCATGCAAAGCCAGCGGCAAAAATCGCCTGAAAGGCAATCTCGATCCAAAATCCGCTGGGATCGGTCTCTCGTAAGTCCACGCCGAACTTTTTATGGGCGATGCCTGTGTGAATTTCCCAGCCAATCCCAAGCAACAATGCGACCGCGCAGGAAGCCAGAAGGCCAACGAAAAATCTCCCAACGAGATAGTCCGAGTTTGTCGGAGTGTCAGTCATAACGCAGTGATGACCGCTCCTGATGAAGATGACAAGGTAATCGAACGTCGGCAACTGGGACGTTAGCCGCCGACAATCTGATACGTGATATTCACTCCGGGAACCCGCGCCTCTTGTTTGAACAACCTAGACTTCGCGGCATATTGGATGAGAAGCCGTTCCGGTGACAGCCATTTCATCTCAGCCCATGATCCTTCCCACTCACCGACCCTAGCGGCACCGTGATCGTCGTCCGCGACAAATGCGTTACCGCCGCCGGACGGTTTGTCGTCGGCGTCCAGTATTGAAATTTGGGTGGAGAAGCCCGTGGTCGCTCCGCAATCACGTTGGAACAACACCGCGACATGGTTGCCATCGGGCGAAGGGCTTCGCGAAACCACGGTGTTCTGGCAGGCATCCGAACAGCCGGAGCACATCAACAGTGCGGCGAGAAAGGCTGCCTTCATCAGTCCGGATTGTAGCCTTGGCATCGCCGTCGTCAACGGCCAGTTTTGAGGCGTTTCCAGCCATTCGCAATCACACTAGGGAATGACCGAATTTGTCCACGCTAGGCTTGTCCGAGTTGCTTGACGTCGAACGGGTCATCTTGTCGCGACAACCATAGCATTTGCTCGCGGGTCAGTTCTGTGAGACCGATTTTGGTGAACCAAGCGCCTTCGTATGCGTGTTGGGCGACGCGCATCAGCCAAGGCGACGGGTCAATGAAGCGCCTATGCGCTAAACGGTGGCAGGACCGGCACACCGGCATGGCGCTGCACGGGCGCGCATATACCTCGTTATGTGCGCCGACGAACCGGGTGGAGCAACAGACAGAACAGAACTTCGGCCACGGGATCAGGCCAAGCTCCCTACCGATTATGTATCGGTTGCCGCAGTCGCGGCGTTCCTGTCCGGTCGCGCCATTGTATTCGCGAAGGAGTGGGTAACGACTGACGGGGATTGGATGCCCGGCACTGATGGCAGCGCGCGCTTGGGCATCAACAGCCCGGTCATCCCATCCGTCCATCTCCCAATAGCCGACAGGCCGCAGCGGCTTGTCGCCGAGATCGAGCTTGGGCTGCGCGATGTAACGCTGCTGGCGATCAGTCACGGGCGTCGCCAAGCTGATGCTTGATCTGGCTGACGATGCCATCCATCGCCGCCATTGCCATCCGCAGATGACTGGCAATCGCCTTTTGCATGTCCGGCGAGTTGTCTCGGAGTTGGCCCTCCACCGTCAGCGAGTGAAAATCCTCTGCCTGCGCCGTCAGTTCGGCGAACATGTGCGGCACGGTCTTCATGCTGCGCCCTCGGCGACGATCCGGTGCACCGATGCCCGGCTGATCCCAAGCTGGGTCGCAATGGCGCTCGCGCCGACACCGGAAGCGCGCATTTCGCGGACCTGCGGGGCAAGTCGCCTCGCGGTCGGTGCCCGGCCCCGGTATTTACCACCGGCCTTGGCTTTGGCGATGCCGATCTTCTGGCGCTCAAGCATGACAGCGCGTTCAAACTCAGCGACTGCGGCGAACATGGTCAGCAACATCCGGCCTGTCGGAGATTTGGTGTCAACCTCGGTCCCTCCGAAGTCGAGGATGCGGAGGCCGACGCCTTTCACCTCCAGTTTGGCGACAATGGCCAGCAGGTCGGCGGTGGATCGGGCAAGGCGGTCGATCTTGCAGACGACAAGCATGTCGCCCTCGCGCACGTAGTCGAGCGCCGCCTCCAGTTGGTCCCGCTGGGCGACTGATGAGACCATCTCCCCGAAGATGCGCGTGCAACCCGTTGCAAGCAGTTGCGCGTGCTGTGCTTCGTAGCCTGCAACCTGCTCATGCGTGGAACTGCGCTTATAACCCACGAACGTAGCAACCATCGAAAACCCTCACTTTATCCATTCAAAACAATGGCATAGAGCAACATCTAAGTCACGGATTTTCCATGATGATTGACAACAAATGTCGGGCGTTTGGCATCATGAGCATAATGTCCTTTCCCTTGCTGAGCACAGTGATTAGACGAAGCAGCACGTCCCGAACCGGGCGCTGGACACTAAGCTAATGTCCGCAGCATATTTCGACTTTTCGGTCGGTGCGATGACTGTTTCAGCGTCAGTGAACACTGGCTGACGGATTGGCGGATGGCAGCTTCCAGAGTTGAGCGGACCCTAGCGCACATGTAGGACGTGTTTGGCCAGCAACGAGAGCCGGACCCATGCGCGCTTCAAGGATCGCATGCAGATCGGCTGATTGGAGACAACCCGTGATCCGCAACGTCTTGGCGTTATTCCTCACGCTGGTCATAATGATCCAGTCGCCAGCGACGGCTGCGGATGCTCCGCCGAGACCGAGAGGGCCGGTTTGGCAACCCACAGGCCACGTGCAGATACCGTTGTGGCCGAATGGATTGCGCATCGCGCAGCCGGAGGTCGATGGACCTGAGGCGACAGTGACCGGAAGCGTGCCGGTCGGCGGGCGCTCATGGACGGCCATCTTAAACGTCACTGTGCCGACTATGACGATCTATGCCCCGAAAGCTACCAACGCCCACGCCGCTATTATGGTCTTTCCGGGCGGTGGGTACAAAGCACTGGCAATTGATCTGGAAGGCGAAGAAATTTGCGACTGGGTTACGAGTATGGGCGTGACCTGCGTTCTGCTTAAATATCGCGTTCCGCAGGATTGGCACAGAGATAAGGAACATGAGCAAGCGCCATCCGTCGAATTACCCGTACAGGATGCACAACGGGCGATGGGGATACTTCGTCAACGAGCGGCCTCCTTGAAAATCGATCCAAACAAAATCGGCGTGATCGGCTTTTCGGCAGGTGGCCATCTGGTCGCGGCGATCAGCAACGCTGACAAACGCAGCTATTCGCCTATCGACGCAGCCGACCAACTTTCATCCCGCCCTAACTTCGCCATCGCGCTCTATCCGGGCCATCTATGGACCGACGATATGCCCGTTGACCGAACTAGGCTTGCGCCGTGGAATACGGTCAGTCGCAACGCACCGCCGACGTTCCTACTCCAAAGCTCGACTGACGCTGTCGATGATGTACGCAACACGATGTTCTATGCGCTGGCGCTGGGCGATGCGGGAGTGCCGGTCGATCTGCATCTCTATGCCGGAACGGCCCACGCATTCGGCTTGCGCCCAAGCGTGAACGCGATCTCCACGGCGTGGCCTGCCCTTGTGGAAGCATGGCTCAAGAGGATCAAAGTACTCGATCTATGAAATGCCAATGCGGACACAGAGGGCGTGCTGCAACCGGGTGCGCCGTCGAACATACCTCTATGATCCTGCGCGACAGTGCCTCACTGGGCTTTCAGCCATTCCATTGAGACAGGGTTCAGCAGTCTTGCGGCTGTCGCGCATGGGCAAGACCTGCGAGACACGCACCGACCGGGCAGAGACAGGGTCATTTGACCCAATCGCCGTCAAAGTCCTCCCGCACGTAGGCTTTGAGATTGTCCGTCAGTTCTAGGTCGAGGCGCAGCCCCGCAATGTCAGCGACCAGTGCCTGCATGCCCTCGCGGTAGAAGTTGTCTGTCCTAATCCGTACCGCGTTGTCGACATCGGTGATCTCGATTGTTGTGAAGGGCAGACCCTTCGTGTTCTCAACCGGCATGTAGCCATCGCTGATAGAGGTGATGTCACCAATCTGGACCGTGAAAGTCTTCCCCCCGAGATAATTAGGGCCTATATACCTAACTAGCCGTGCGGCTCGTCCGGCGGCGCGGCCTCCCAGTCGAGGCGGTGCAGGTAGAAGTTCCTGACGCTTTGATCGACGAAGTAGCGCAGCCCTGAAATGGCCGCGAACGCACCCACGAGCGCTGCCGCAATCTCAGGAGGCGGCAGCTTCCGGACAAGGTAGAAGAGGCAAGCGGCCCACACTAGGTCCAGCACTTGGATTATTCGTCCGTCACGCTTTTGATGCTCGCTGAGCGCGGCTCTCACCTCTTGCCGCGAGTGGCCTTGGCTGAACAGATTTGTATGCATAGCCTTCCTCCCTAGCGTTTATCCTCAAGGGCTTTCGGCTGATACATCGAAGCCAACCTTTGAGCCTCCGAGACCCCACCGGGAAGGACATTGGCCTTCTTAAGAATGTAGATTGGGTATTTCGTCGGTAGATAAACCGTCCGCAGCCAGTTCTGAAACTCTGCCCATGCCTCATTAGGATAGGCCCACGCGTCCTGCGGGTTGCTCTGACTTTGAGGATACTCAGGTGGGTAGTAATGAGGGTATTTGACGCGTTCGCCGTATCGAGCGGATAGATTGTTATCCGTCCAATATCGCCCCCATGTTCCCCCCACGCTGCCATCGGGGATGGTGTGTTGATTAACAGATAGACCGGCATTTATAAGATCAACAATTAGCCCAGAGCTTTCTTTGAATACGCTGAAATACCCCAGAGGCACACTGTCCTTGAGCAAGGATATTCGCGCGTTGTGGAGCTTCCAAGGATCCGGTGGAGTGTAACCAAGAGCCGTATATACAAACTCTTGAAAACCAAACCGTGCAAAGTTGCGATAGTTTTCTACTGCCGTGGCGTTAGTTCTCTGCGCTTCAAATGAAAAATATTCCAAGAATGCCATGCATACGACATCGGGGTATGCATAGTAGGGCGAGCCGTTCCGGATTAATTCAATATAAAGATGCGGCTCGCTGTATCCATTTTTGGTGAGATAGTCGTGGAAGAAAGCAATACGGCTTCGCGCCGAGAACGCTCCGCCCTTCATGGCGGCCTCCCATTCCTGAGTAACCTCAAAGACAGTGGATCGGGCGGCCCCCGCAACCTCAGCCAGTCCCGTCTGAGTGAGGTAGGGGATGCCGTTCTGTAGCACGCCCATTTCGACGCCGCCAATGGTGCGCTCGACTTCAATGCCGAGGTCCAGCGGCAGTTGGAGGGGTGCCGGACTTTGCGTCGAAACCATAGGTAACCCCTTGCGTTCATTGGTAAATGTGGGTGCCGGACTTACTAGCTTACGGGCCACGGCATCAAAGTCGGCGTTGATCGGCTCAATATCCTTAGCCATGGATCAATTCCTTATAGGTGAGGCGCTTCCCGCCGTCCCAGTTGGTAATCATGGTAGTATTAGCCACGTACAAGAAGACTATCACACCCATTATAACCGCGTAGCGATACCATGTCGGGCGGCGCTGGAGATAGTGATCAGTCATTTGTCGGCTGATGGCCAAGGTGGGATAGCAGGCCGAAGACGTATTGCATGTAACCCCCGGCATCAACGGTGCCGCCAAAGATGTGCCCCGCGCCCCAAAGGCGCCGTTCCAATTCCTGTTGCATGCGCTTGCTCATTGATCCCCCAAATGCGCGGCCTGTAACCGCGCACGAGGCGAGTTACCGGGATCGGGCTGATGCCTGCCTATGACGGACGGGCGCGATAATCAACGCATGTCGTTATCGTGCAATGGGTGCAACTGCGTTCCGATGCAGCCTGCAAGCACCTGCCCGCTATCGGCAAGATAGCGGTGGCGGTGGAAGCGCCAAGCCGGGAATGCGATACAGCTTCATACCCTCGACAAGCTGATGCAAGCTGTAGCCGCTTGGCCCATATTCGTCCGCCGTATCGCCGGGGCTATGCCCCATGATCTGACGCTGCACGCCCTCGATCATTCCGACATGCCGGGCATGATATTTGAAGGTGTGGCGGAATGAGTGAAAGACCAAGCGCCGGTCGGCAATGCCGCACACGTCGCGACGATATATGCTCCACCATTCGCCCCACTTCGCCCCAAGCCGACCATACTTGTTCGGCGTGAGCGCCGGGAATAGGCGATCATGACCAGCGGCGACGCATTGCTCGACGTGCCTGACAAATCCAAGGCGCAACAGGTCTGGATGGACCGGGATGCGGCGTTCGCTGTTGGCGGTCTTGGTCGACAGCCCATCTTCCTGCATCACGCAGATGACCCATGTAGTTTGTTGGCGGTCATCACCGTCGAGGTAGGCTTCTTTCCGAACATCCGAGACACGAAGCTGCGCAATCTCTTCCAGTCTTGCGCCGGTATAGAGCGCGAGCAGGGGCAACCAATAGGCTGCTTCCCCTCGGCCCATTGTTGGTCGTTCGTTCGCTGCATAGACCGGGCTGGAGAACAGCGCGTGCAAGGCAGGAAGCTCAAACTCCTTGCGCTTCCTGCGATCTTTGTCCTTGTCGTGCACACTGACGCGATCAGCCGGGTTTGCCTCCAGAAGGTCATTCTCGACCGCATAGCCAAGCAATGTACGCAAGCAAGATAGCTTCGCGTTGGCATTGGCAGCAGTTACGCCCAGCGTCACCATCTTGTTCTTGAAAGCAAGAACGTCGCGTTTCGTGATCGCCTCGACCGGGATAGCGCCGACATATTCGTGGAACCAGCGGGCAACTGCGCGGTGCTTATCGACGCCCTTGGCAGAGACCTTCCGCTCCTTTGACCAGCGGTCCACGATGTCCGGGTCCAACGATGTCGACCCTTCCCGCGCTGCCACCGGCCCCACCCCCTGCGCGGCTACGACGCCTTGATCGGGCGAAACGTCGAAGAACAGGCTGTCCGTGATCCGGTCAGTATAGTCGCCATCCAGCCGGGCAAGCCTGATCCGGCACGTTTGCGCCATCGCTCGACGCAGATAGTTGTGCAACAGGTTGCACGGCTCGCCATCTGGATCAGCGCGTATCCCTGACTTGCGCAGCACCGCCACTTTCGATCCATGAACATCGTCAACGCCATCATCAGGCTCTTTGCCTATGAGGCGAACGAGCATCGCCTCAAGTTCCATGCGCACGGATGCTAATTGACCGTTCTGCACGTCGGATGGCGGAGCCGGTTCCGCGTCCAGCTTTCGGATCGCATCTGCGAAATGCTCTCGTGCCAAACCTGCTGCCTGATTGCTTGTCAGCACAGGCAGTGACGGATCGTCAGGCCAAGCCTCCCGCACGCTGCGAGAAAAGATGCCTGACGGCTCCGGCGGCTCTTCGCGATGATCGAAGATGCGGTGAAACCTTTCCCGCATGGCAGGCAGCTTTGTCAGTGCATCTTCGTATGACGTGGTCTCTAGACTGCGCTGGACGGCTTCGGGATCGCCCGGCCTCCGCAAATGTTTCGGCCATCGCTGGCGATACTGCCACGATGCGCTGTCATCCCGACGAACTAGACCTGCTGGTTTCCCCACCTCTTCCATACCCCGTGTGTAACACCTGTGGGTAGCAAGAGTGTAAATAACCCTCGGGTTTCTGCGGGTTTAGCAGAAACCCGAGGTTCTACACTGGATTGGTGGAGCCGAGGGGGATCGAACCCCTGACCTCGTCATTGCGAACGACGCGCTCTCCCATCTGAGCTACGGCCCCGTTCCAGCGTTCGTATCCGGCAAACGGGGGCCCCTCGACACGGGACATTCACGCCTGACAGAGAGGCGCGCCCATAGCGTAGGATCGGCGGTTTTGCCAAGCGCCAAATTGCCCGGCCGCCGTGATGGCGTGCCGGGCATGATCGCTTACTGGTTTGGCGGCCCTGCAGCGGGGGCCGCTGGCGTGGGTGCTGGCGGCTCAGCAGCCGGAGGCGCCGGCGGGGTCGCTGGCGGCGTTGCAACGGGCTCGTCGTGCGGTCCGCTCAACAGATCGGGCAAGTGCCCGGATTGCGCGGGTGGTGTCGCGGGTTCCGATTTGGGAATGGGCTGGGCCAGGTTCTGGACCGGCGCCTGCACCGCAGCCTGGACCGGCGGCTGGTATGGCGCGGGCATCTGTTCCGGCGGAGCCTGATACACCGGACCCTGGGTGGCGGGACCCTGGGCGGCAGGAGCCTGGGACGCAGGCGGGGCCGCGGCTTCAGACGCGGGGACCTGATCCACGGTCGCGGGATAGCGCGCCGGCCCGTCGACCTGGTTGTGGAACGGGGCGACCGGCGGCGGTGGTGGCGGCGGCGTCTGCAGGCCGAAATGGCCGACGCTTACATGGCCGACCTTGCCGTATTTTTCCTGCCAGGCGGCCAGCGCGTTCTTGTACTGGTCATACCGCGTGTAGAAATCGTCGAACACTTTTTCGATCAGCGGCACTTTGGCCGTGGCGAACATGCCCAACTGGTCCGCGGGCACGGCGATGCCATCCTGCAGGACCTGGTCGACGACGTTGCAGAACTCTGCCTTCGTCGGCGGCAGCGCGTAATGGTTGTACAGGACGGTCAGGTAGTCATCGCGCAGTTTTTCACCGCCGCGCTGATACTTCTCGCGGAATTCGTGGTCCATGCCGTCGTAGACCGATTTCAGCGCGCCCGCATTGCGCACCAGGAACGACCGGTAATTCGTCAGGATCTGGGCATTGCGCGGATCGAGGCAATCGAGCGCGGCCACCGTATAGGCAGAGCGCAGGTTCCAGACCATCTGGTTGGTCGACACTTTGCGATTGACCGATTCGCGCTGACCATCGGCGCCGATTTCGGGCGTGACGAGCGTTGGCGCGGCGCCATCGGGCGGGGTCGGTTCCGGCGGTGGCGGAACTTCGATCAGTGGCGGCGGCGGAGGTGGTGGCGGCGGCAGGGGTTTGCTCGCGCACGCGGCCAGCACCATCGCCAGCGCGGTGGCCGCGACCATGCGCAAGCGACGCGAACGCGCCTGTGACGTCATCGGCAAATCGAATTCGCCCCGGATTTCGCGCCCCGGAACGGACCTGGTAGCTGGCCCCACAAATGCATCGCTATCATTCACGGTCTTCAAAACCTTTCCGCGCCGGATCGTCCCAGCTTTGGTCTTCGCCCGCCCCTGGCCGAGGCGTTTACACAAGCAGCGCCCCTGCGAAAAGCAAAACACCCCGCAGGATGTAAAAATCCTGCGGGGTGTGGGAAATTAGAATCAGGTCGGATTTAGATCAGGTCAAGCCCTGCCCGAAATTCCGTGTCATGTTCAAAAATGCGGATCAGCGGCGATCGCCCATGAAGCGCAGCAGGAACATGAACATGTTGATGAAATCGAGGTAGAGCTGCAGCGCGCCCAGGATCACGGCCTTGCCAGCCATGTCGGTCCCGCCGACGTAGCTGTACTGGTCCTTCAGCCGCTGCGTATCATAGGCAGTCAGGCCGGCGAAAATCAGCACGCCGAGGAAGCTGATGCCCCAGGCCAGGCCTGGCGAATGCAGGAACATGTTGACCAGCGACGCGATCAGGATGCCGACGAGGCCCATGATCAGGAACGTGCCCATCGCCGACAGGCTTTTCGTCGTGGTGTAGCCAAACAGGCTGAGCCCGGCGAACGCACCGGCGGTGGCGAAGAAAGTCACCGCGATCGACGGGCCGGTATAGATCAGGAAAATCGACGAGAGCGACAGCCCCATCGCCACGCTGAACGCCCAGAACAGGCCGCGCATCGCGTTGGTCGACAGGCGGTTCACGCCAAAGCTCATGACCATCGTGAACGCCAGCGGCGACAGCGCGATCAGCCAGCGCAGCGGGGTGACCATGATCTGTTCGGCGAGGCCCGATGCGGCAAAGCCGAGCGCAACCACGCCCGACAGCATCACGCCCGAGGCCATGTAGTTGTAGATCGAAAGCATATGCCGGCGCAGCCCGGCATCGCGGACAGTGCCACGATCCCAGTTGGCGGAACGGCCAGTGGACGCGCCGAAGCCCGTCGTCGTGGGCCGTGGGTCGTTCCAGTTTGCCATGAGTTTCAAGTCTCCAGATGCCGGGCCCTAGATCGGGCCCACTGGCGCAATATCGCCCCTGATGCCCGCGCTTTCAAGCGAAACCCGCTAAAATTCCACTAGCACCGCTTATGCCCCCGGGGTCATTACCGATCCCTGAACAAAATCAGCGGAAAAACGTCAGGCTTTCAGCGCGCGTATGGCGTCTGCGGTCATCTCGGCGCTGCGGTCGCGCGCGCCTTTCAGCGTGTCCTCGATCAGTCTGGTCAGGCGATCGTCGGCATCGAGCACGTCGAGCCCGATCTGGGTAACACCGCCCGGACTGGCCACGCGGCGCGCCAGTTCGGCCGGGCCGTGCGGAGAGGCCGCGGCCAATTGCGCGGCGCCCTCGACCATCGCCAGTGCCAACCGGTCGGCCTGTTCGCGCGGCAGGCCGAGCGCCGCCGCCCCGCTCGCCAGCGCATCGATGAAGCGATAGACGAACGCCGGGCCTGATCCCGCGAGCGCGGTGACCAGGTCCATGTCGGATTCGTGCGCCAGCCATTCGGCCTGGCCCAGTGGCGCCATCAGCGCATCGGTGTGACCACGTGCGGCGCCCTTCGCGTCGCCGAACAGCGCGATCGGCGATTTGCCGATCGCTGCGGCCAGGTTGGGCATGACGCGCACGATTGCGCCTGCTTGCGGGAATGTCGCGCGCAAAGTCGCCATATCGACGCCCGCCAGGATCGAGAGGACCAGCGTCGTATCCCCGATCAGCGGCGCAATCGCCGGCGCAGCGGTACCCAGTTGGTGCGGCTTGAACCCGAGCAGGACGACATCGGCGGGCACTTCATCGGGCGCGGCATCGAGATGGCGCACGCCCGCGGGCGCGGCGGCCAGATACGGATCGATGATCGTGAACGCCGCAGGATCGAACCCGCCCGCCAGCCATCCGGCGAGCATCGCGCCGCCCATGTTGCCGCAGCCAAACTGGAAAAAACGCATGATCAGGCTTCGCCGACCGCATCGACCAGTGCGCTTGCAAGCGCCTCGGCGGGGGACTTGTCGCCCCACAGGATGAATTGAAACGCGGGATAGAACCGGTCGCATTCGTCGACCGCCGCCTCGATCGCCGATTGCGCCTGGCCCAGGCTGAGCAGGCCTTCGTCACCGAGCATCAGCCCGTGGCGATACAGCAGCACGCCGCCGTTCGACCACATGTCGAAATGCCCGACCCAGACCTGTTCGTTGATCAGCGCCATGACTTCGTAGACTGCGCTGCGCTTGTCATCGGCGACGCGGATATCGGGCAGGCACAGCATCTGCAGCACGTGGTCTTCTTCGCGCCAGATGCAGCGGATCTGGTAATTGGCCCATGACCCCTGGATCTCGCCATGGATCTCGTCGTCGGACACGAATTCGAACGGCCAGCCGCGCGCCTCGAACAGCGAGGCAAGCATGTCGACAGGCGCCGCATCGTCGCGCTCGGCATTATCGTGGGCAGTCCGCATCATCGCCACTCCAGTACACCAGTCCGGTTATCGCAGGCGAGACCCTTTTTCGGCCTTGCGTGCCTAGACCCCTATTCGACCAGATTTGCACGCCGTGATTGCCATGACAGGCTCCGTGGGGAGGAGTAGCGCGCAGCGCGGGCTGGTTAGCCCGTGCAAACGCTGCGACGCTCCCACGGGGCCTGTCATGGCAACCCCTCCGGGGCGGGCCGATTTTGGCCCATCGCAGCGTCAATCGTCGGGCACAATGTGCCAGCATTGCACTCTCCTCTTTCCTTGCGCTGGGCCAAAATCGGCTCCGTCACGGCGTGCAAATCTGGTCGAATAGGGGTCTTAGTTACCAACCGCTGCAGCTTGCGTTCAGACCCATCGCCAAGCGGCCCGCATAGGGCAATGACGGGCGCTAAACGGGTTGCGCAAAACTCGATAAGACTGTGCAAAACCTGTGGACATAAAAGTTAAAAGCGCATGAGCCCGCGTTTGGGTCCATTCCTTAGGGAATTAGCGCCTTAACTTAAGAACCCAGACTGTCGATCGCCTGGCCTGCCGGGCTGGTCCATTCATAGCTCGGCACACCCTCCTTGCGCAGTTGGGCGATGAAGTCCTGCGCTTCGGCATCGCTGTCGAACGGCCCGGTCAGCAGGCGGAAATTGCTGTGCCACGGCGTGATATAGGCTTTGTGCCCTTTCAACGAATGCGCCTTGTGCACGAACGAGCGCCATTCGCCGGCCATCTTGTCGCGATCGCCGCCGGTCAGCACCTGGACCCAGATGCGGCTGGCGTAATGCGCCTTGCGCCCCTTTTCACCCTTTTCCGGAGCCTTGTCGCTGTCGGTGTCCTTGCCCTTCTTGCCTTTGGCCTTGGCTGCTTCTTTCTTGGCCTCTTTGGCCGTGAGCTTCGGGTTGTCGTCGCTGTCGTTGTCGCGCGATACGTCGCCTGGGCCATCGGGGCGTTCGCCCTTGGCTACGGGTGCGCAGGTCTGGTCGTCATCATCCGCGTGCGCTTTGCCTCGGGCGTGCGTTTTGCCATGCGCCGACCGGCCTCGGGCCGAATGCGCCGGTTCGCTATGCGCCGCAGCGCGCCCCTTGCGGCCCTTGGCCGGGGTCGCGGGCTTGCATGGCTCGAGCGCGGGCTGGTCGTCGGCATCCTTGGCTGCCGCGCCCTTTGCGCCTTTGCCCTTCTTGCCTTTGGTCTCGGCCTTTTCCTTCTCGAGCGCCTTCTCTTTGTCGGCCGCTTCGGCGGCTGCCTTGTCCTTGGCGGCTTTGATCTTGGCCTTGCTGTCTTTGGCGCTTTTGGCCGTAGGCGTCTCTGGCTTGGGTTCAGGCGCTTCGGGCTTGGCCGGTTCGACCTTTTCCTTGATCACCTTTTCGGGAATCGGTTTTGGCTTGGGCGGCTGCTCGACGGTCGCGGGAATGGGCTCGACGACGGCATGTTGCGTCACAGGCGCGGTTTCGACCGGCGCGGGTATGGGCTGCACCACCGGGGTTGCGGTGGGCGAGACCGCGGGCAATTCGCTGCCAGCGGCTGTCGGTTCCGGGATTGCGGCGGCGAATGTCGCGGGCGCGGATGCCACCTGAGTCGGTGGCGCAGTCGTCACGGGTTGTGGCGTCGGCGCTGCGGCCGGGATCTGCGCCACAACGGCACGCGGCGTCGATTGCACGACCGGCGACGAAACCATCGCGGGCCCGGTCGATTGCACTGCTGGCAGCTCGCCAGTCTGCGCCTCACGCTGCGGCGTCCCGAAATACTGCGTGGTAATTGGCGGCGTCGGGGCGTCATGCGCCGCTGGCGGCGTATAGGCGCGATGCCCCGGCGGCGGCATGTCGAGCTTTGACAGGACCGCAGGCTGCGGCACCCTGGGCGACATCGGCTGCGAACCCGCCGACAGCGGTGCCGGGGTCGGCGTGCGCGCGCTGCCGCTGGCTTGCGCCACGTCGAATGCCGAGCGGTGCGTCGTGGTATCGCGGCTGGCCGTCGGGACGACAGGCGCAATGCGCGCGACCACCGTCGGCGCATGACCTGCGCTCGGCGCGGGCGTGGGCCCGGTGTTCGACGCCATCATGACCGGCGGCGGCGGCGTAGGCATCGCGACATCGGGCAAAGCCGCCGGCGTCGGCGTGGTTGTCGTGATCGGCAGGTGCTTGCGGCGCGCGTTCCTGATGTCTGCCGCGGTCGGCGTGGCTTTCGCCAAAACGGGCGCAGACGTCACGGTCAGCGGCACGCGCGGATGCGCTGCGGCATAAGCGGTCACGCGCGCATCATCGCGGCCGATATCGGCGGCGCGCGGAAACCGGCCAAGACTGGCGGCAGCGGCCTGTTGCGCCGGGGTCAGCCGCACCATGAACCGCAAATAGGGCGAGATCGATTCGGCGAGTTCCGGCGGCATCGTCGCATGCGCGACACCGACCGCGTCTTCGCCGCGCCCGCCGATCGCGAGCACGAAGATATGCGTGCGCCACGCCGCGCGGTCCTGCCGCTGCAACAGCGGCAGTAGCGCCATGTCCGCAGACCGCCGATCCCCGCCGATCGCCAGGCTCAAGGCTTCGCGGCGAGTCGCTTCGTCGCGCAGCGCCGCGTCGCGGCTGCGCGCCAGCACCAGGCGGTATTGCGCGATCGAGGCGGCATTGTCGCCGACCAGGTCGAACGCCAGCCCGCGATCGAGCGCAAAGGCCGACGGTTCGGCACCGGCCGCCTGCGCCTCTGCATACCAGCGCAACGCCTCGACCGGATCATCGAGATGCAGCCGCGCGCCCGCGATCGCCACCTTGACCGTCGCATTGTTTGGCGAGACCTGGTCGGCGCGCGTGAAAAAGCCCAGCGCCGCTTCATTGTCGCCCAGCGCCAGCGCGGCATTCCCCGCCTCCAGCAGAGCCCCGACATTGCGCGGATCGCGCGCCAGATGGCCCAGCGCATCATTGAGCGCCTTGCCCGCGCTCGGCGCAGTAGGCTCGACCACGGGACGCGAAACCGAGCCCGGCGCCTCGTCATCGTCGGCAACCTGCGGCGCGGCCATCGCGGACGACGCGCAGCACACGGCCGCGCCCAGCAGGAACAGCCGAACGCGGTTACGGAATGGAGATGTGGGCCTCGAGGCGAACCGAATCATTGCGAGCGCCTCTACCTTAAAACGAACGGGCTGGCAGCATGATGCGATGGATCATGCCCCCAGCCCGTCGAAACGCACGCCGCGCCCAATTCGGGCGCGGCGCTTAGTTGAAATTACTGATTATTCTGTCGGCCAAGAAAGCGCGGAATGCTCGGCGCCTTGCCGTCATCCTCGGGCTCTGCCTCTTCGCCGGTGCGCGTGCCGCGCGACAGGCTGGCCATGCGCTCGAACAAGGTCGATCCACCAGCCGCCGGACGCGCCGGCGCAGCGGGTTCGCCGAATTCGGTCGATTCCGTCGCGCGGCCAAACCGCGGCAGACCCGAAGGCGCCGCTTCCGGATTTTCGCTCAGGTCCAGCGTAAGGTCGAACGGCTCATCATCGGGCGATGGCGGACCGTCGGACTGCAAGGTATGCGGCTCGGCCGAAACCGGCTTGACCTCTGCAGGTTCGGACGCAGCCTGGGCAGCGATCGAGGCTGCGGCAGGCGAAGCAGACGTGGGTTGCGGGGCGCTGACCGGCGGACGGGGCGCAATGCCCTGCGCCGCGCCGGGAAATGCCGGGCCGCGCGAACCACCGACCGAAGCCGGGCGCGAAGCAATCTCGGCCTGCTCGCTGGTCTGCTCGATACCCGTCGCAACCACCGAAACGCGAATCTTGCCATCGAGATCGGGATTGAACGCCGAACCCCAGATGATGTTCGCATTCGGATCGACCAGCTCGCGGATATGGTTGGCCGCTTCGTCGACTTCCAGCAGCTTCATGTCGTCGCCGCCGATGATCGAAATGATCACGCCCTTGGCGCCCTGCATCGACACGCCATCCAGCAACGGATTGGCAATCGCGCGTTCCGCCGCCTCAAGCGCACGGTTCGGACCTTCACCCTCGCCCGTGCCCATCATTGCCTTGCCCATCTCGCCCATCACCGAACGAACGTCGGCAAAGTCGAGATTGATCAAACCAGGCATGACCATCAAATCGGTGATCGAACGCACGCCCTGCTGCAGGACTTCATCCGCCAGCCCAAACGCTTCCTTGAACGTCGTCTCCGCCTTCGCGACCAGGAACAGGTTCTGGTTCGGAATGACAATCAACGTATCGACGTGCTTCTGCAGTTCCTCGATGCCCGTTTCCGCCGAGCGCATCCGCCGCGCGCCCTCAAACAGAAACGGCTTCGTCACCACACCAACCGTCAACACACCCTTGCGACGCGCCGCCTCGGCAATCACCGGCGCCGCACCCGTCCCGGTGCCGCCGCCCATGCCCGCCGCGATAAACACCATGTGCACACCCTCAAGCGCGCGCTCGAGCTCAGCCATGGTCTCTTCAGCCGCAGCCCGGCCAACCTCAGGCCGCGCACCCGCGCCCAACCCTTGCGTGATCGCAGGCCCGAGCTGAATACGCGTGTCCGCGATCGAGTTGTTCAACGCCTGCGCGTCGGTGTTCACCACCACGAAATCGACGCCCTCGATCCCCGCGCGGATCATGTTGGCGATGGCGTTGCCACCCGCGCCGCCAACCCCGATCACCGTGATACGGGGCCGCAGCTCGTCGATCGACGGCGGTCCGATGTTGATGCTCATGTCGGTCTCCCGGTACGGACGAGGGGCACCCCGTCTAAAAGTAAATCCATCTTTGGCACACAATGATTCGTCAGATCAAAGTCAAACGTGTCTTTTCCACAGATTAAGGGCGCTTTAGGGCCTCCGACGGGCAAGGGCCATTGCCCTTGCATCCCATTACCGTCCTGAACTGCACATTACCCATGCCGTTGTACCCCGCCGCAACGCGGCTGAAATCCTGCCGCCATGCGGCGGGACACAAACGCAAAATCAGCACGCAATTCAAGCCGGTAACGGGTCCCTAGGGCAATGGCCCTAGGCCGCCGGAGGCCCTTAAAACTCAAAAATACTCCCGCACAGCCCGCCAGATCCGCGAAACCATCGCCCAGAACCCACGCTCATCACCATCGCCGCGCCAGGACGGACCGATCGCGCGAATATCGACCGGCTCGGCCGCGGCGTACAGCAGCAAGCCCACAAGCGTCGAAGAACTGGGAGTCGCATTGCCAGGCGGCAATCCCAGCATCGTCGGGGGCGATCCGATACGGACCGGGCGCCCGAGTGCGCCCTGGGCGAAATCCGCCAAGCCTGGCAATTGCGCGCCGCCGCCGGTCAGGACCACTTGTTGGCCGCGTTGGCCGGTGAAGCCCATGGCTTTCAGGGCTTTGGACACTTCTTCGGTGATGTAGCCGAGTTGTTGCGTGATGACGGAGATCAGTTCCGCGCGGGGGATGCGGTTTTTGTCGTCGGCGTGGCGGGCGATCGGGCCGGCGCCTTCGGGGTCTCCGGGGGCGTTGACGGGGATCATTTCGCGGTGGTCGGCGGGGCTGGCGATGGCCGAGCCGGACATGCATTTCAGGCGCTCGGCCTGGTAGCGGCGGATGCCAAAGGCGGAGGAGATGGCGTCGGTGATGTCGCCGGATCCGAACGGGATGACTTGCATGCCGAGGAGCATGCCGGTGGCGTAGACCGAGACGGTGGTGACTTCGGCGCCGAATTCGACGAGGGCGACGCCGATTTCGCGCTCTTCGGGGGTGAGGCAGGCGTGGCCGGTGGCGACGGGGGAGCCGACGACGGCTTCGACGCGGAGGTGCGCCTGTTCGACGGTTTCCTTGATGTTGCGGATGGGTGCGCCATCGGCGAGCATGACGTGGATATCGACGGCGAGGCGTTCGGCGTGGAGGCCTTTGGGGTTGGGCACGCCGTGGGCACCATCGAGGGTGTAGTGCGCGGGTTGCGCGTGGAGGACCTGGCGGCCTTCGGGCTGGATGACTTCGCGCGCGGTGATCAGCAGGTGTTCGATATCGTCCTGTTCGATGCGGCGGCCGCCGATATCGACTTCGACGCGCGCGGTGGTGCTGACGAGGCCGGCGCCGGCGCAGCCGATCCACACCGACTGGACGCTGGCATTGGCCATTTTTTCGGCGCGTTCGATGGCGTCGCGCACACAGTGCGTGGCGGCGACCATGTCGATGACATAGCCGCGCTTGATCCCGGCGCTGGCGCGGTGGCCTGAGCCAAGCACGACGAGGTCACCCGTTTCGGCGAGGCCAGCGATCATCGCGGACGTGCGGAACGAGCCGATGTTAACGGCGGCAAAGACTTTGGTGATCCGGGGAATGGCCATCAGATTGGCATTGCGCTTTTAAACAGAGCCACGCCACTTATCTGGGGCACGCGGCCGCTCCCGACAAGCCCGCTAGCCTGAACGGCATCGCCCATCACACCAACTCCGCTCATCCTGAGCCTGTCGAAGGACGCGCGCAACGGCCGTCCAGGTAGAAGAGGCGCATTGGGCCGGTCTTGGCGCGCATCCTTCGACGGGCTCAGGATGAGCGGGGGGCGGGTTGAATCAAGGCAAGAAGGGGCATTAAACATCAATCGTGCGCCGTCGCGGCAGCATGCGGGGCACCGTCCGCGCGGGTAGCCGTTTTAGCCGCAGATTTCGAAGCCGCTTTCGCCGGCCCATCTGCCCCGTTCGCGTGTGTCGCGCGGGCGACGGCAGCGGCCTTGGCCTCGGCCACAACCGCATCCGCATGGCCAGGAATTCGCAAATAAACCCGCTCGGGCACGCGCATGTCGAACGCGGCGACTTTACCGCCGAGCAGGCGATCGACTCCATCCATCCGCGCAAAGCTGAGCAGCGCGGCGGCGCTTTCGTCGTCGCCTTCGGGCAGGGCCAGGACTTGCCCTGTCTTGAACGTCAGGTTCCAGCGGCGATTGCCGACCCATTCGGCATCGGCGACCTGGGTTTTGAGCGCAGGCGCGGTTTCCAGCAATTTGTCGAGCGCGCCGACTTGGCCTTCGACTCCGGTGCCGGCCAGCACGAGCATGCCGCGGGCGCGCGAACTCGGCACTTGTTCGAGTTCGTGCCCGGTTTCGTCGATCAGCACGAAATGGCTGCCATCGCGCAGCACCGCATGCGGGCTGCGCTCGACGACATCGACGACCAGCGTATCGGGCAATTGCCGCGACACGCGCGCATCGCGGACCCAGGGCAAAGTCAGCAGATCGGTGCGCAACGCGGCCAGGTCGAGCCGCGACATCACCTGATCGCGCTGGCCCAGCACTTTTTCATAGATGGCGAGTTCGTTCATGCGGTTCACACCACGCACTTCGACGCGTTTTACCTTGAAGCCAGCGTGGCCGGCCATGACCGCGACTTCGTTTTCGGCCATTGCCGGCACACCAGCCAGATCCGCGGCGATCACGATCGCGCCGAGCACGCCGCCAACGATGGCGGTAATCAGCAGGCGATGCAGCGTCTCGTCCGAAAACGGCAGCCAGCGCACGGCCTGGCCGACGATATTGCCGGTCTGCTTGCGCGCGGTCGCAACTCGCTTCTTGGTGGTGCGCGCGGCGGTTGCGCGCCGTACGCCTTTACCGCCACGCCGGATTGTCTGGGCCATGTCAGCAGGCTCCCTTGCGCGCGAGCGCTTCTTCGATAACTGCTTCGACGAGTTCGCCGTAGGACATTCCGAGCGCGCGCGCCTGTTCGGGCACGAGGCTGAGCGGGGTCATGCCAGGCTGGGTGTTCACTTCGAGCAGGAACAGCCCGTCGATGCCGCGTTCGTCATCCCAGCGGAAATCGCTGCGGCTGGTGCCCCGGCACCCGAGCAGGCGATGCGCGCGCAAGGCGATTTCGCGGCAGGCTTCGGTGACATCGTCGGGAATTTCCGCCGGGCAGATATGGTCGGTCATGCCCTCGGTGTATTTCGCGTCGAAATCGTAGAAGCCCGACTTTGGCCGCAGCTCGGTGACCAGCAAAGCGCGGTCGCCCAGCACGGCGGTCGTCAGTTCGCGGCCCCGGATGAACGGTTCGGCCAGCAAATGGTCGAACTGCTGCCACGGGCCGACGGCTTCGCGCGCGATCGGATTGCCGTAATTGCCGCTATCGGTGACGATCGCCACGCCGACCGAAGACCCTTCGTTGACGGGTTTCAGCACATAAGGGCGCGGCAACGGGTCGTGTTCGAAAATCTCGGACACGGCCACGACGCGCCCGCCAGGCATCGGGATACCATGCGGCACCAGCGCCTGCTTGGTCAGTTCCTTGTTGATCGCGATGACCGACGCGGCGAGGCCCGAATGGGTATAGGTCAGCCCCATCAGGTCCATCATGCCCTGCACCGTACCATCTTCGCCGGGCGTACCGTGCAGCGCGTTGAACACGACATCGGGCGCGGTCGCCGCCAGGACTTGCGCGACATCGCGGCCCATATCGATCCGCGTGACCTGATGCCCGCGCGCTTCCAATGCGTCGGCGACGCCATTGCCGCTCATCAGCGAAACCGGCCGTTCGTTCGACCATCCGCCCATCAGCACGGCTACATGGTATTTATTCACGCATCACCTGCTTTACCAACGCGCCTGATTTCCCATTCCAATTCGACACCGGTCGCCGCGCGCACTTTGTCGCGGACCAGTTCGCCCAGCGCCTCGATCTGCGCCGCTGTGGCGGTTCCGGTGTTGATCAGGAAGTTCGTATGTTTCTCACTGACTTGCGCGCCGCCGAGCATAAGCCCGCGGCACCCTGCAGAATCGACCAGTTCCCACGCCTTGTGCCCGTCGGGGTTCTTGAATGTCGATCCGCCGGTCTTGCTGCGCAGCGGCTGCGAGGCCTCGCGCGCGGCGGCGATGCGGTCCATTTCGGCCTGGATCGCAGCGGGTTCGCCGGGAACCCCGCGAAACCGCGCGGACACGACGACCGCACCATCGGTCAGGTTCGAATGGCGATAAGTAAAGCCCAGTTCGGAAACCGGCAGTATCACCCGTTCGCCGCTGCGCAGGATCACGTCGCAATCGACCAGGACGTCCTTGACTTCGCGCCCATAAGCGCCGCCGTTCATCCGCACGAAACCGCCAACCGTGCCCGGGATCGAGCGCAGGAATTCCAAGCCCGCGATGCCGTTGTCGCGCGCGGTCGATGATACCAGCACGCCCGACGCACCACCTCCGCATTCCAGCGTGACCTCGTCGATCGCGCGCACCGCCGCAAACGGTTTGCCCAGGCGGACAACCACGCCCGGCACGCCGCCATCGCGCACGATCAGGTTGGAGCCCAGCCCCAGCGCCATCACCGGCGCCTCGGGCGCAAGCGTCGCGAGCATATCGCGCAGATCATCGACATCCGCCGGTTCGAACAGCCACTGCGCCGCCCCGCCCGCCTTGAACCAGACGAGCGGCGCCAGTGGCGCATCGGCGGTCAGCTTGCCGCGTGTCTCGAGGTCGGCCGCGATCATGCCGCTTCCAGTTCGCGCCGGACTGCATCGGCCAGGCCCGCGGCCCAGCGGGTGATATCGCCCGCGCCCAGGCACACCACGATATCGTCGGCGCGCAGGATCGCCGCCAGTTCCGCCGCCAGCGCATCGGCGCCCGCAATAGTATGCGCGCTGCGATGGCCGCGCGCCTTGATCCCTTCGACCAGCACATCGGCATCGACGCCTTCGATCGGTGCCTCGCCCGCCGCGTAGACCGGCGCGGCAAAGACCACGTCCGCATCGTTGAACGCGCCCTGGAAATCTTCCATGTGATCGCGCAACCGCGTGAACCGGTGCGGTTGCACGACCGCGATCACGCGGCCCCGCGCGCCTTCGCGCGCGGCAGCGAGCACCGCGCGGATTTCGACCGGGTGGTGGCCATAATCGTCGATCACGGTGGTCACGCCGCCCGCGAACGCGATTTCGCCAACTTTGGTGAAGCGCCGTTTGACACCCGCGAATTTGGCAAACCCGCCGCGGATGACATCGTCTTCCACGCCCATTTCACGCGCCACGGCAATCGCGGCGAGCGCGTTCTGCACATTGTGGCGCCCCGACATCGGCAGCATGACATCCTCGATCCGGTGGAACCCGCCATCGCGATTGCGCAGCACGACGGTGAAACGATTGCCGCCCGGCACCGGCGTCACCGCTTCGCCGCGCACATCGGCCTGCGCCGAGAAACCATACGTGATCACGCGGCGGTCGCGGACCATCGGGATGATCGCCTGGACCACCGGATGATCGATGCACAGCATCGCCGCGCCATAGAACGGCACGTTTTCGATGAATTCGACGAACGCCGATTTGACCCGGTCGAAGCTGCCGTAGTGATCGAGATGTTCGGGATCGATATTGGTGACGATCGCGATCGTGCCGTCGAGCCGCAGGAACGAGCCATCGCTTTCGTCGGCCTCGACCACCATCCAGTTGCTGTCGCCCAGCCGCGCGTTCGAGCCGTAGGAATTGATGATCCCGCCGTTGATCACGGTCGGATCGATCCCGCCGGCATCGAGCAGGCAGGCGACCATCGATGTCGTCGTCGTCTTGCCATGCGTGCCTGCCACCGCGACGGTGTTTTTCAGGCGCATCAGTTCGGCGAGCATTTCGGCGCGGCGCACCACGGGGATACGCTGGTCGAGCGCGGCGACGACTTCGGGATTGTCGCGGCGCACTGCGGTCGAGGTCACGACGACCGCGACGCCTGTGACATTCGCCGCGTTCTGCCCGATCATCACCGCGATGCCGCGCGCGCGCAGCCCTTCGACGACATAGCCCTCGGCAATGTCCGAGCCCTGCACGCGATAGCCCATGTTGTGCATGACTTCGGCAATGCCCGACATGCCGATCCCGCCGATCCCGACAAAGTGGATCGTGCCGATATCGATACCGACGCCCTTCATGACGCAGGGCCTGCGGCGGCAGGCGCAAATGCCGAAGCGGGCGACGCAGTCTGCATACGAATCACATCCATCACCGGCGCACCGCCAAAACTTTCGACCAGGTCGGCCAGGTCGCTGACCGCGTCGGGAAACCCGCAATTCCACGCGGCATGCGCGGCATGCGCCAGCGCATCGGGCGCGAGCGCGATCGCCTGGACCTGCTTGGCGAGTTCCTTGGGCAAAAAGCCGGGCTGGCGGATCGCGCGTGCGCCGCCGGCCTTGACCAGTTCGAACGCATTGGCCGCCTGATGATCGTCGGTCGCGATCGGCAGCGGCACCAGAATGCCCGGGCGGCCAACCGCAGTCAGTTCGGCAATCGTCGATGCGCCGGCGCGGCCGATAAACAGGTGCGTTTCGGCCAAGCGCGCGTCCATGTCTTCGAAATACGTGCCCAGTTCCGCCGGAATCTGGTGCGCGGCATAACGTGCGCGGACCATTTCGATGTCCTCGGGCCGGCACTGCTGCGTTACCTGCAAGCGGTGGCGCAGCGCGGGCGGCAGCATCGCCAGGCCATCCGGCACGACTTCGGCCAGAACCGTTGCGCCCTGGCTGCCGCCAGTCACGAGCACGCGCAGCAGCCCATGTTCGCCCAGCGGCGGAAACGATGCTTTGCGCAAGGCGAGCACTTCGGCGCGCACCGGGTTGCCGACGAGGTGGACTTTGTTCAGCCATTGCGGCTTCATCCGCCCGACTTCGCGATAGGCAGTGGCGATCGCATCGACGCGGCGCGCGAGCAGGCGGTTGACCCGGCCGAGCACCGCGTTCTGTTCGTGGATCACGGTCGGAATCTTGGCCGATTGCGCCGCGAGCAGCGCAGGCAAAGCGGGATAGCCGCCGAACCCGACGACGCACGACGGCTGAAAGCTTTCGAACAGGCGCAGCGCCATCGCGCGGCCCTGCCAGATGCCGCTAAGGCCCTTGGCCCAGGTCAGCGGGTTTTTGCCCAGCCGTCCGGCGGGCAGCACATGCGCGGGGCAGAAATCGGGCTTGCCCGGAATGCGCGCGCCGCGTTCATCGGTGACGAGCGCGACGTGATGCCCGCGCCGATCGAGCTCGGTTGCCAGCGCGAATGCGGGGATCAGGTGCCCGCCGGTTCCTCCGGCAGCCAGCACATAGTGGTGCGATGCAGCGGTCGTCATGGCGTAACTTTTTCCCTAATCCGATCCTTCGCGCCCCGATCCTTCGGCGCGAACGCTTCGCGCGACAGATAGGGGTTGCGCCGCGTTATGGCGAGCAGGAACCCGACGCCGAGCAACAGTGCGATGGTGGACGATCCGCCATAGCTGATCAGCGGCAAAGTCATGCCCTTGGACGGAAACAGTTGCAGGTTGACCAGGATGTTGATGAACGCCTGCCCCGCCAATTGCGCGGTCAGCCCGGCCGAGGCGAGCACGGTGAACAGATCGTCTTCATCGAGCAGCCGCAGCAGCACGCGCATCACGATCGCGCAATACAACAGCACGATCACGCCGCACATGATCAGCCCGAATTCTTCGCCGATCACCGAGAAGATATAATCGGTATGCGCCTCCGGCAGCGCCATCTTGCGCGTGCCCAGCCACAGACCGGTCCCGCCCCAGCCGCCGTTGAGCAAGGTACGCATCGCCAGGTCGACCTGGTCGAATTCGCTGCCGCCCGAAATGAACGCATCGATACGGTGCGTCGCGTTGGGATAGAACAGATAGGCCAGCACGAGCACCGCCGCGCCGCCGCCGACGCTCCACAGGATCTTGCTGACCGACAGGCCCGACAGCAGCACCAGCACGAACCACACGCCCAGGAACAGTACGGTCGAGCCGAAATCGGGCTGGGCCATCAGCAGCGCGCCGACCAGCCCCATCACCCCGATCGAAATGCCCATCACCGGGATTTTCGGATCGCGCACCCGCCATGACAAAATCCACGCGAGCGCGATCGCAAAGCCGGGCTTGAGGAATTCGGACGGCTGCAGGCTGATCCCCAGATTGAGCCAGCGCCGCGCGCCTTTGACTTCGGTGCCGACCAGCGGGACTAGGATCAGCCCGACGATCATCGCCGCCGCGAGCACGATCGCGAGGCGCCGCGCGGTTTCCTTGGGCAGCAGCGACGCAAGGAACATCGTGACGAGGCCGACCGAGAGCCAGCGCAGATGCAGCCAGAAGAAATGCAGGTCGGACAGCGACTTGGTCCCGGTCGACAGCCGGTGCGAACTGGCCGGCGAAGCCGAAGCCACCGCGATTGCGCCGATCACCACCAGGATCATGACGAGGCCGAGCAGCACGCGATCGATTTCGCGCCACCAGATCACCAGTTCGCTGCGCCGGCTGCGGCGATAGCGATTGGCGCGGCCGATCACGCGGACCCCGCCGTCGCGCGTCTGGACCGGCATCGGGCGGCTGGTGGTTGCGACACTCGCCATCAGGTGGCTTCCTCAACGTTGGGACACGCTGCATCGCGATCGGCGATGAGCGTCGTCACAATCTGGCGAAAAGCATCGCCGCGCGCTTCGAAATCGCGAAACTGGTCGAAACTGGCGCACGCCGGCGACAGCATGATCACCTCTCCCGGCCGCGCCGCCGCCATCGCCTGGCGCACCGCGTCGCACAGCATTTCGCTGCGCGTGACCGGCATGTGGGGGCTTAGCAGTTCGGCAAAACGCGGACCAGCCTCGCCGATGGTGTAAGCCGCGACGACATGGCCGAATGCGGGCGCGCATTCGTCGAGCGTGTCGGTCTTGGGCAGGCCGCCGCAGATCCAGTGCACGCGCGGATAGGCGGCGAGCGCAGGCGCGGTCGAGGCGGGGTTGGTCGCCTTGCTGTCGTTGACGAACAGCACGCCATCCGCCTCGGCGACGCGCTCCATCCGGTGCGGCAGGCCGACAAAGCTGGCGAGCGCGGGCCGCCAGACGTTTTCGGCGATGCCAAGCGCCTGAGCGACCGCGACTGCGATCGCGGCATTTTCCAGATTATGCGGCCCTTGCAGCGATGGCCAATCGGCCTGGCCGGTCAGCGCCTTCGGATCGGGGATGGAGACATTGCCCGAACCGCGTTCCGCCGCCACGCGCGTCGCAACCGCCAGGGTGACCAGATCACCACGCCCGAAAATCGCGTGTTGACCGGCGGTCTGCATCGCGAACAGCCGTTCTTTCGACGCCGCATAGCCTTCGAAGCCGTCATAGCGATCGAGGTGATCGGGGCTGAGATTGATCAGCACCGCGACATCACAGGCGAGCGTGCGGGTCAGGTCGATCTGATAGCTCGACAGTTCGAGCACATAGACGCCGCCTGCCGCCAGCGCGTCCTCGCCCAGCACCGGCAGTCCGATATTGCCGCCCATCCGTGTCGGCAGTCCCGCCGCTTGGCACAGATGGTGAACCAGCGCAGTCGTGGTCGATTTGCCGTTGGTGCCGGTGATGCCGACCACGCGATGCGGCGGCAGATCGGCGCGGATCTGCGCCATCAATTCGATATCGCCGATCACCGGCACCCCGAATTGTGCGGCATGTGCGGCAATCGGGTGACGGTTCAGCGGCACGCCGGGCGACACGACGACGCCGGCAAATCCGGTCAGGTCGATCGTCAGCGGATCGGCCAATGTCGCAGTACCAGCAACTTTATCCCGCGCATCCTCGCGCGCATCCCATGCTGTCACGTCTGCGCCGCCCGCAACCAGGCTGGCAACGCTGGTCAGGCCCGAACGGGCAAGACCCAGCACCGCAAAGCGTTGGCCGGCAAAGCGCGAAGACGTGATCATGGCGAGGCGCTTACCTCACTTTCAATGTGGCGAGGCCGACCAGCGCGAGCACGATCGACACGATCCAGAAGCGGATCACGACGGTCGATTCCTGCCAGCCCAACTGTTCGAAATGGTGGTGGATCGGCGCCATGCGAAACACACGCTTGCCGGTGCGTTTATAGACGAAGACCTGCACGATGACCGACACCGCCTCCATCACGAACAGCCCGCCGACGATGGCCAGCACGATCTCGTGGTGCACCGATACCGCGATCACGCCGAGCGTACCGCCCAGCGCCAGGCTGCCGGTGTCGCCCATGAACACGGCAGCGGGCGGTGCATTGAACCACAGGAACGCAAGCCCCGCGCCCATCACCGCGGCGCAGAAAATCGCGAGTTCACCCGCGCGCGGCACGTGCGGAATACCCAGGTAATGCGCATAGTCGGCGCGCCCTGCGAGATAGGCGATGATCGCAAATGTGCCCGCGGCGATGATCACCGGCATCGTCGCCAGCCCGTCGAGCCCATCGGTCAGGTTGACCGCATTGCCCGCACCGACAATGACGAACGCGGCAAACACGTAATAGAACGGCCCCAGCGGGATATACATATTGCTGAACACCGGGACGTAGAGATTGGTCTGGGTGGACACGAGCGCGACTGCAACGCCGGCCACCGCGAATTCGGCCAGCAGGCGCAGCTTTGCCGACACGCCTTTGTGCGCCTGCTTGGTGACTTTGTCGTAATCGTCGAGGAACCCGATCAGCCCGAAACCGAGCGTGACGACCAGGCACGCCCAGACATAGCGGCTGCCCAGGTCCATCCACAGCAGCAACGCGACCGACAGCGCGATCACGATCATCAGCCCGCCCATCGTCGGCGTGCCGCGCTTGGCCAGGTGCGTCTGCGGGCCATCGGCGCGGATCGGCTGGCCCTTGCCCTGGCGCGAACGCAGCATGTCGATGAAGCGCGGCCCGATCAGCAGCCCGATCGACAGCGCGGTCAGCAGCGCCGCGCCCGAGCGGAACGACTGATAGCGGATCAGATTGGCCAGACCTTCAAAGTGAAAGTACTGCGCGATAATATACAGCATTCAAGTGTCCCCGGCCGTGGTGTGCGGCGCGTCTGTGTCTGGTCTCTTTTGCGTCAACGCCTTGACCAGCGTGGACAGCCTGACCGAATTTGAACCCTTGATCAGGATCGCGTCGCCGCCTTGCGGGGCCCAATCGCCTGATGCCAGGACTTCGGCGGCCTGCGCGGCGCCGGGCACGTGGACGAATGCGATTGGCACGGCAAGCGCGGATTGATCGATTGTCCCCAAGGCAGCGGCCAGTGGCGCCATTTCCGCGCCGACCAGCAGCGCGCGGGCAACGCCGGCCGCAATCAACGGCGCGGCGAGCCCGGCATGATAGGCATCGCCGCCCTCGCCCAGCTCCTTCATCGCGCCCAGGACAGCCACGCGGCGCCGCGCCGGGGTCGCGCCCAATTGCGCAATCGTCGCGAGCATAGAAGCGGGATTGGCGTTGTAACTTTCATCGATTAGCAGCGCGCGCCCCGAACCGTCGCCGCCTTGCGCCACGACCTGGTGCCGCGCGCCGCGCCCGGCCAGATCGGGCAATTCGGCCAATGCCAAACCGGCAGCGCCCAGATCCCCGCCGACCGCAGCGACCGCCGCCATCACCGCCAGCGAATTGACCGCCCAATGCGCACCCGGCTGCGAAATCGTATAACACAACTTGCGCGCCATGCCGGTGCTGGCGCCGAATTCCGCTGTGACCAGTGTACCGCCGCTGGCTGTAGGCAATGCGTCGATCAGGCGGACATCGGCGCTGACCGACGTGCCGAACAGGATGACATGCGCACCATGTTGGCGCGCGACGCCGGCCAGCAATTCCGCATGCGGACTGTCTGCCGGAATGATCGCGATGCCGCCCGGCTCAAGACCCTCGAAGATTTCCGCCTTGGCCTGCGCAATCGCGGCCTCGTCGGCGAAATGGCCGATGTGTGCGGGCGCGATCGTCGTCACCACCGCGACATGCGGGCGGACCAGTTGCGTGAGCGCGGACAGTTCGCCCGCGTGGTTCATGCCCATTTCGAAAATGCCATAGCGCGTGCGCGCGGGCATCCGCGCAAGGCTGAGCGGCACGCCGACATGGTTGTTATAGCTTTTGACCGAGCGATGCGCCTGCCCCCGGCTCGACCGGTCGAGCGCGGCATACAGCGCCTCTTTCACGCCGGTCTTGCCCGCGGACCCGGTCACTCCGATCACGCGCGCGTCTTCGCTCAGCCGCGCGCGCGCCGCGCGGCCCAGCGCATCGAGCGCGGCACTCGTATCGGCGACACAGACATGCGGGTGCGGCACGGCACGATCGACCAGCAGCCCGCTCGCGCCCTTGACCACCGCGCCATCGACGAACTTGTGCCCATCGGCGAGTTCCCCGGTCAGCGCGATGAACAGGTCGCCTTCCATGACTTCGCGGCTGTCGGTCGTCGCGCCCGCCACTTCGAAATCGCCGCCGCCGACGGTGCCGCCGGTCGCCTCGGCGATCTGTGCCGCGGTCCATAGCGCGGTGCCGACTTCATCGCCGGGTTCTGCGGGCCAATCGAGGATGGCGCTCATGCCGTACACTCCCGCGCGACGGCGACATCGTCGAACGGCAGCACGCGTATCGCATCGCCGCGTCCGATGATCTGGCCCTGTTCGTGTCCCTTGCCCGCGATCAGCACGATATCGCCGGCCCCGGCCTCGGTAATCGCCGTCGTAATCGCGGAGCGACGGTCGCCGACATCGCGCGCAACGCCATAGCTCTGGGCGTCACAGCCGACCATTACTTCGGCGCGGATTGCGCCCGGGTCTTCGCCGCGCGGATTGTCATCGGTCACAAACACCAGGTCGGCCCCGGCCACGGCAGCAGCGCCCATCGGCGCGCGCTTGCCCGCGTCACGATCCCCGCCCGCGCCGAACACCAGGATCAACCGGGCCTCGACATGCGGCCGCAGGGCTTCGCACGCAGCGGTCAAGGCGTCAGGCGTATGCGCATAATCGACATAGATCGGCGCACCGCCGACGTTGATCGCCGCGCGTTCCAACCGCCCACGCACCGGCTGCAACCGCGCCAGCGCCTCGAACGTGCGATCGGGATCGCCGCCGGTCGCCAGCACCAATCCGGCAGAAACCAGCGCATTGGCCGCCTGATACGCGCCTATCAGCGGCAATGTGATTTTATGGGTGCGCCCGGCATGTTCGAGCGTCAGCGTCTGGCCGAGCAAAGTCGGCGTGCGGTCCACAAGCCGGATCGTTTCGCCAGCAGTGCCCACGGTCATCAACCCCAGTCCGCGCGCGTGTACATGCTCGATCGCGCGGCCGGACCATTCGTCATCGGCCCAGACCACTGCCGTGCCACCATCGCGCACGACTTCGTCGAACAGCCGCATTTTCGCCGCGAAATACGCGTCGAACGTCAGGTGATAATCGAGATGATCGCGCGACAGATTGGTGAATGCCCCGGCGCTGACCGCCAGGCCATCGTTGCGATACTGGTCCAGCCCATGGCTCGATGCTTCATAGGCGAGATGGCTGATCCCCTCGCGCGCCAGCCCCGAAACATTAGCCAGAAACGTCACGATGTCGGGCGTCGTCAGCCCGGTCGACACGCTTTCATCCGCCGTCGTCACGCCCAGTGTACCGATCGAGGCCGAACGGTGCCCGGCCATGCGCCACAGTTGGCGCGTCATTTCGACCGTGGATGTCTTGCCATTGGTCCCGGTGACCGCGACGATCGTTTCGGGCACCGGCGTAAAGAACTGCGCCGCGATCCGCGCAAATACGCGGCGGGGTTCGTCGGACGCGATGTGCACCGCGCCTTCGACAACCGCTTCAGGCCGCGCGACCACCGCAACTGCACCGGCGGCTATTGCTGCGGGGATGTAATCCTCGCCATTGACGCGCGTCCCGGCAAAGGCGCCGAACACAGTGCCCGGCGCGACTTTGCGATGATCGATCGCAAACCCGGTCACATTCGCGTCAGAAGTGATGCTGGCAAGACCAGCAGCGCTGATCAGGCCAGCCAGTTTCATTCGCCGTCTCCATTGGCAACGAGCGGTGTCAGGTCGGACACGTCGACATCGCGCTTGGCATCGGGGGTCACGCCCAGCAGCGGCCCGGTGCGCGCCACCACCCGGCTGACGATCGGCGCGGTGTTCCACGCGGCGGTGCGCTGGCCCGATGTCAGCTCGGTCGCCTTTGGCTCGTCGAGCATCGCGATCACGACATAGCGCGGGTGGTCCATCGGGAACGCCGCGGCAAATGTCGCGATGATCGCGGTCTTGTTCTTGTAGCCCGCGCCGTGGCCGCCCGCGATTTCCGCCGAACCGGTCTTGCCGCCGACGCGAAAGCCCGAGGCTTCGGCCTTGCGACCCGTGCCGTCGACCACGATCAGGCGCAGCAATTGCCGCATGCGCGCGCTGGTCGATGCCTGGAACACGCGGCGACCGGCCGGCGCATGCGCGGGATCGACTTTATACAAGGTCGTCGGGCGCCAGATCCCGCCATTGACGAGCGCGGCATAGCCCGCCGCCAGGTGCAGCGGGGTCACCGCGATGCCGTGGCCAAAGCCGATCGTCATCGTGCGCAACCGCGGCCATTCGCCCTTGGGCCAGATCGGAAAGCCCTTCGCCGGCAGCTCGATCATCGGGCGCGCATTCATGCCCAGCGCGATCATCGTATCGCGCAACCGCTTCCCGCCGAGCTTGTCGGCGATCTGCGCGGTGACGATGTTCGACGAATGGATCAGCGCCTCGGGCACATTGAGCGACGCGCCGAACGCATGGCTGTCGTGGATCGTGAACTTGTCGATTTTCAGCGGCGTCGCCGGATAGCGCACCGCCATGTCGGTGATGACGCCGGCATCGATCGCCGAGGCGACGGTAAACGGCTTGAACGTCGAACCCAGTTCATAGACCTGGTTCGAGGCGCGGTTGAACACCAGCGCATTGCGCGCAAGATCGGGGCGATTGGGGTCGAAACTGGGCAGCGAGGCGAGCGCGATCACTTCACCGGTGTCGACATCGAGGATGATCCCGGCCGCGCCCTTCGCATGCGTTTCCAGCATGCCGCGCGACAGTTCGTCCTCCATCGCGCCCTGCGCGCGCGCGTCGATCGACAGCGCCACCGGCTCGGCGCGGTGCGCCGGATCGGTCAACCGCGCATCGAGCGCCTCTTCCATGCCGAGCTTGCCCCGGCCGTCTTCCTCGACATAGCCCAGCACATGCGCGGCGAGCGAACCCTGCGGGTAAAACCGCTGGGTTTCGCGCGGGAATTCCAGCGCGGGTTCGCCCAGCGCAAAGATCTTGTTGGCCTGTTCGGGCAGGACGCGGCGGTGCAGATACGTCGGGTTGCCCGCTTTCAGCTTGGCCAGCATCTCGCCATAGTCTTCCTCGGGAAAGATCTGGACGAGCGCGCGCGCGACTTCCTCGGGGGTTTTCACCAAGGGCTGGCCCTTGGCGCCCAGCGCCTTCGGATTGAACCACAGCGAATAGGCGGGAAATGCGCGGGCAAGCGGCACCCCGTTGCGATCGGTGATTTCGGCGCGCGGCGGCACCAGCGCATCGCCAGCCGCGCCGTGATCGGGGGTTTGCGACACGAAGCCGAGTTGCCCGATGCGCACGAAGGCGGTCAGCGTAAAGAACACAAAGCCGACGACGACCCACAACAGCCGCATTTTCGCGGTTTGCAGCGACAGCAGCCGGATGTTCGCCAGATAGCGTCGGCCCGGGTGACGCACACCGGTAACGGTCGCCGCGCCCGGCGTCGTCGCGCCGGCAAAGCTCGGCGTGGTGGCTGGCGCGCCTGGGCGGGGGGCGTTGCTATAAGCGTTCACTTGTTGGTCTTTACGTCCCTCAAGGCGAGTTTGATCAGCGGCGTGCCCGATCGCGCGGACGGCAGCGCGCGATGGTGCGGGTCAGCGCTGGCCACACGAACCTTCGACTGCACGAGGCGCCCGGCAAAGGCCTTCGACGGGGATTTGCCCCCGGTTTTAACGGGCCCGGCTTTGGCGCTTTTCGTCTTTGCAGCAGGCTTCTTCGCGGCAAGCTTGGTCGGTTTCGCCTTGTCCGCCGCGTGGCCCGCATGGCGCACCGTGCCGAGCCGCGCGCCAAGCCCGGCCAGGCCGACGACGGCCGCCACTTTGGTCAGCTTTGGCGCGGCATGATCGGCGGCAGCGCTGGTCTCGCCCGATGCCGGCGTGCTCATCGGCTGCCCCGCCATCGGCGACACCATCGCCGGGAACGCCGCGGCCGCGACCACGGCATCATCCGCGCTGGCGACGCGGATCGGCGCGGGAGCGTCGGGTTCGACCGGTTTCGCATACGAGGCAAGCTGGCGTTCGTTGTCGAGATATTGCGAGGCGATCGGCGCGACATAGCCGAATTCGACATCGTTCCACGTTTTCAACTGCTGCTGGTTGGCGCGGGTTTCGAACTCGGTTTCCAGGTACATCGTTTCCTGCTTCAGAGCGATGATCCGGGCCTGCGACATATGCACCTGGCTTCGCAGCGCGTTCACGCGAAACGCCAGGATCATGACCAGCGCGACACAGACGACGAGCGTCGCCATCCAGCCGATCGAACGCAGGCGATGGGCGGTGACCATCATGCCGCAAGCTCCCTGATATCACGTGCCGAAGGATCGCGCGGGGGGGCATCGCTACGGATGGCCCAACGCAAAGTGGCGGAACGCGCGCGCGGATTGCGCGCCAATTCTTCATCCCCCGGGCGGATCGCCGCAGAGGGTTTGCCGAACACCGGCGCCGAGGCGCGGGCCAGTTCAGGCAGATGGCGCGAACCGCCGGGCACCATGCCCGATGCTTCACGCAGGAAATGTTTGACCATGCGGTCTTCCAGGCTGTGGAATGTCACCACGGCCAGCCGCCCGCCGGGCGCCAGGACTGCTTCCGCAGCGGCAAGCCCTGCGGCCAGCTCGTCGAGCTCGCCATTGATATGAATGCGCACTGCCTGGAACGCGCGGGTCGCCGGGTCTTTCTTCTCGCCGGTGTGCCAGCCGAGCGCGCGGCGCACGATGTCGGCGAATTGCCGCGTGGTCGTGACCGGGCGCGCCGCAACGACCGCACGCGCGATCCGGCGCGACTGGCGTTCCTCGCCATAGCGATAGATCACATCGGCGATCTGCGCCTCTTCGGCGGTGTTCAGGAAATCGGCCGCGCTTTCGCCATCGCGCGCCATGCGCATGTCGAGCGGGCCATCGGTCGAAAAGGCAAAGCCGCGCTCGGCCTGGTCGAGCTGCATCGAGCTGACCCCGATATCGAGCACGACGCCATCGACCAGGCCCACGCCCGCTTCGCGCAATGTGTCGGCCAGTTCGGAAAAGCGCCGGTGATGCAGGATCAGCGATGGCGCCGGCCCGGCGGCTTCGCCCAGCAGGAGCCCATTGGCAATCGCATCGGGATCGCGATCGAACGCATGGATCTGCGCACCAGCACCAATCAGCGCCAGCGTATAGCCGCCCGCGCCGAATGTGCCATCGGCCATGACCATGCCCGGCGCCGGGGCCAGCGCGGCCACGACTTCATCGAGCAGGACGGGGATGTGCCCAGGTGCTGCGAGTTCTGCACTCATTTGCCGCGCCCCCGCAACAGGTTGCGGTTCATCGCTTCGGTCATCTGCGCGCGGCAGTTCGCCTTGGCGCCATCCCAGCCGGGGCCCATCTCGAACAGCACATCGGGCGTCCAGATCGTGAAATACGTGCTGCCGCCGTGGAAATACAGCCCATCGGTGACCTTGGCGTGATCGGCCAGATAGTCGGGCAGCGTGAACCGGCCCGATTCGTCGAACTTGGTCCGGTGAAAGGCACTGATCTGGCCGAGCCGTTCCTCGGTATCGAACCGCTCGCCGCGTTCCAGCGCGACACGTTCCTCATGCGCGACCTGGGCTTCGAAGCCCTCGGCGCGCGACAGGCCAAAGCCAACGAGGCAGTGATGATTGTGATGCGAATCGAGGCAGAGGGTGGGGACATTGTCCGATGCGGTAAGCACGGTAGCGCGGAAATCGGTGGGCAGGACAAAGCGGCTCTTGTCGCCACGAAGCGAAAAGCCCTTTCCCCAATATTTTGACGGCCCACCCGTCACGCGATTGCCCCCATTGTAAAACGCCTTGGTTCCGCGCGGCAGAACCGGCTCTGTGCAGCTAAAGAAATACCCTCCCCACCAGGCAAAACCCTGCTCGCCTGCCGAACGCAGTGGCGCGGCAGTTCATCTTGCGATGCGGCAGGAAATTCGTCCCGGTGGCACGGTCTTATATGGGGATAGTCCGGGCTACAACGGGAAATTACGGGAAAAAGCGGAAAACGGCGGATTGGCGTGGGGATTTCGCGCACGACGACGGGGGGAACCGAACAGGGTTACCGGGCCGATAACCACGCAAGTCGCGCAAAAGCATTGGAATCAAGTGAAACTTGTATTTGTACGTAGCGGTGCGGGATCGCCGCGTCCGTATTGTCCGGCGCCCTCGTGAGCGTCAACGCGACTCGCGCAAAACCGAGCTATTCGGTGGGATGCGCCCGGACAGGCGCACCAATTCCCGTGATTTCCCGTAGCCAGCCCGCTCAAATCGATGCGCGCTAACGCGAACCTGCCCCCCTCCCCTTCAGGGGAGGGGCTGGGGGTGGGGGCTCTCCCCACTCTCAAGGCCGAGCCAGGAGGATGGCCCCCACCCCAACCCCTCCCCTGAAGGGGGAGGGGCTTTAGAGTCGCGATGGTATCAGTGCGCCCCGGCGGGCTTCACCGGTTTGTGCGCCGCAGCATTACTGTCAACGGGAACTTCAGGAGCCACACCCAGGTCGACCAACGGATCGTTGGCCGACGCAGCACTCGCCGAGCTCGTCGGCAAAGTGGCGATCGCGCTGCGATCGGCGGTCTGCACGCGTTGCATGATCACGCTGGCCAGGCTGACCAGCAACAACATCCCGGCCAGCCCGAACAGGCCGACCTGCAACCGGTGCACCGCCTGCGCGCGCAAATCGCGCGATCCGGGCTGAACATGATGGAGCGGCAAGGATGCATTGCTGTCGGCCGAATCACCCTGCCCCCCGGTAAAGCCGGTGGAACGGCTGCGGATGCGCAGCAGACTTCCCGATGTTTTTCCAAACAGCGCCATTGCCGGCGAGTTTAGCTTATCTCGCGAGCCAGGGGAAGACGGGCAAACCTTTGGCGCGCAGCCAGTCGGCATTGTACAAGCTCGACAGATAACGAAAGCCGGTATCGCACAGGATCGTCGCGACCCGGCTGCCCGGCCCCAGCCGTTTCGCCAGCGCGACCGCGCCTGCGACATTGATCCCGCTCGACAGCCCGAGGCACAGGCCTTCCTCTGCAAGCAGGCGTTCGACCCAGACCATGCCTTCCTCGTCGGAAATGCGGAATTGCGTGTCGATCGGCGCGCCTTCGAGATTGGCGGTGATCCGCCCCTGCCCGATCCCTTCGGCAACGGAGCTGCCTTCGGATGCCAGTTCGCCGCACGCGTAATAGCTATAGAGCGCGGCGCCGTGCGGGTCGGTCAGCGCGATCGTGACTTTGTCGTCGAATGCTTTCAGCCCCAGGCCCGTGCCCGCCAAGGTGCCGCCGGTGCCGGCCGCACAGGTAAACCCGTCGATCCGCCCGTCCATCTGCGCCCAGATTTCGGGCGCGGTGCTTTCGATATGCGCGCGGCGGTTGGCGATATTGTCGAACTGGTTGGCCCAGATCGCGCCCGGCGTTTCCTCGGCAATGCGCCGGCTGGTGTGGACGAAATGCCCCGGATTGGAAAACGGCGCGGCGGGCACCAGCACGAGTTCGGCACGCAGTGCACGCAGCGTGTCCATTTTTTCGCGCGATTGCGTTTCGGGCATCACGATCACCGTGCGATAACCCAGCGCATTGGCGACCAGCGCCAGCCCGATCCCGGTATTGCCCGCAGTGCCCTCGACGATCGTCCCGCCCGGTTTCAACGTGCCGCGTTCCTCGGCATCGCGCACGATCCACAGCGCGGCGCGATCCTTGACCGAAGCGCCCGGGTTCAGGAATTCGCACTTGCCATAGATTTCGGCGCCCGCCGCCTCGCTCGGCCCTTTCAGCAGGACCAGCGGCGTATTGCCGATCAGCGAAAGCGTGTCGGGAAGTGCGGGCGGCAAAGTCTGTGTTCCGGTCATAGGCGATCAGGTAGGAACGAAGCGTCGCCTCGGCAACGCAAAAAGCGTGGTGGCCGCAAAAGCGCGCCTATTCGCGCGCAGCCCGGACCGCAGCGCCTGCAGCAAATGGCGCAATCGCGAAGGCGACCAGACTGGCCGCGGCCAACAAGGCCAGTCCATCCGCACCGCCCGGCTGCAACGATCCCGCGCCAAAGATCAGCAACGGCACCGCCAGCGGAATCAACAACAGCCCGCCCAGGGCCGCCCCCGCGCGCAAGCCGGCGGTAATCGCCGCAATCGTCACGCCGATCGCCGCCAGTCCGGGAGTCCCGGCCAGCAGCCCGATTTCCAGCCGCAGCAATTGCCCGCCATCGAGCGACAGCCACGCCGCCGCAATCGGCGTCGCCGCCATCAGCGGCAGCCCGAAGCACAGCCAGTGCGCGACAATCCGCACCAGCATCACCGCCTCTTCGGACAGACCACGCAATGCCCACTGGTCGAAAAACCCGTTCTCCACATCGGGCTCGACCAGCCGGTCGAGCGGCAGGATCGCCGCGAGCAGCGCCGCCACCCAGATCACCCCCGCCCCGGTCCGCGCGAGCAGCCGCACATCGGGCCCGACCGCAAACGGATACAGCATCGCCACCGCCAGAAAGAACAGCAGCGGCAACATGGCCCCGCCCCGCCCGCGCGACCCGCCCAGCAGCAGCGCGCAATCGCGGCGGAAAATCAGCCAGAGCTGGCGTAAAGTCCGGCTCATGGCACATGACCCAGCAGTGACAGGTGTTTTAGCCGCTGCAGATCGAGCGCCTGGTGCGAGGCAATCACCGCAATCCCGCCGCCCGCGCGATGCGCCTCGATCGCGGCCTGCGCGACATCGGCCCAATGCGTGTCGAGCCCGTTTAGCGGCTCATCGAGCAGCCAGATCGGCGCCCCGCTGGCCGCCACGCACGCGAGCGCCGCCCGCTTGCGCTGCCCGGTCGAAAGATACCGCACCGGCACATCGGCCAGGTCATCGAGCCCGAAATTGGCCTGCATCGGCTGCTGCCCATCGAGCCGTTGCCAGAACGCAAGCGCCGTTCCCAAAGGCTGATGCGCATCGAGCGCCAGGCGTTCGTCCGACAGCGCAATCGCCCCCGTCGCGGTAACCGACCCGGCATAAGCGCGCATCAGCCCCGCCAGAATCCGCAACAGACTCGATTTGCCGATCCCGTTGGGCCCGGCCAGATGCAGCGCATCGCCCGCCTGCAAGGCAAACCCGACTCCGCGCAACAACACCCGGTCGCCCCGGCGGCACGCAATATCCTCAGCGATCAGGCAGCACGGTTGCATCCGCCCAGCCGATAGGGGAAATGCAGGGGCCTGCCAAGAACACGCGCATAAAGGAGAGCCCGCATGGCGATTGCCCAACTGACGACAGCCGAACGCGACACCGCCCTGGCCGCCCTGCCCGAATGGACGCTGGCCGAAGACGGGCTGTCGATCGAGCGCAAAATCAAGTTCACCGACTTCGCCCAGGCCTTCGCGTTCATGACCCGCGTGGCAATCATGGCCGAAAAAGCGGACCACCACCCGGAGTGGTTCAATGTCTACAACCGCGTCGAAATCCGCCTGACCACGCATGATGCGGGCGGGCTGTCGAAACGCGACGTGGCGTTGGCGAAGGTGATCGACGGGTTTGTTTGAGGGTATGACGGGTTCGCGTAGGCTATTCGGCCGTCGCACCACCTCAACCGATCGTCGCCCCGGGCTTGACCCGGGGCCCCACTTCTTTTCAGGTTGAGCGATAACGCGCCGACCCG
>Ga0302310_10000168_pt1 | contig 62362 bp, 51 predicted proteins | sample III_Palsa_N1_2_FD_200451 | JGI IMG/M metagenome (GOLD analysis project Ga0302310, IMG submission 200451) | Peat permafrost microbial communities from Stordalen Mire near Abisko, Sweden - III_Palsa_N1_2 | ecosystem: Environmental > Terrestrial > Soil > Palsa > Peat permafrost | place: Sweden...
AATCGTGGGCGGCATGTGGCAGGGCCGCGCGGGCACCGTGAGGCATGACGCCGTAGTCTGGGGATATGCGCGCGCCGCCGATCAACTGGGCGTCGATATCATCCAGGAATGCGCGGTAACCGCAGTCCAGCGCGATCCGTCGAGCGGCGTGGTGACTGGCGTCGATACCACCAGGGGACCGATCCGCACGGAGAAAATCGGCGTCGCCGTTGCCGGACATTCGACCGTGATTGCCGATATGGCCGGCTTTCGCTTGCCGTTGCGCAGCTACGCGTTGCAGGCATTTGTGTCGGAACCATTGAAGCCGGCGATCGACATCATTGCCTCATCCAACCTGTTGGGCGTCTATGTCAGCCAGTCGGACAAAGGTGGCCTGGTGATCGGCGGCAACGCCGATGCCTATGCCTCCTATGCCCAACGCGGCAATGTGCCGTCGATGGAGACGACGCTCGCCGCGCTGGTCGAGCTGATCCCCAGCTTTGCGCGGGTGCGGCTGCTGCGCCAATGGGCCGGCATTGTCGATTACGCGCACGACAGTTCGCCGGTATTGGGGATCAGCCCGGCGCCCGGCCTGTTCCTCAACTGCGGCTGGGGCGGCGGCGGGTTCAAGGCGATCCCGGCGAGCGGTGAAACCATGGCGCATACCATAGCCACCGGCGAGCCACATCCGCTGACCCGATCGTTTTCGTTGGACCGGTTTCGCGATCTCGCGCTGGTCGACGAAGCCGCCGCGGCCGGGATTGCTCACTGATGCTGCTGATCCACTGCCCCTGGTGCGGCCCGCGCGACGAAGACGAATTCGCCAATGGCGGGGAAGCGCATGTCGACCGTCCGAACCTGCCCGAAACCGTTTCCGCGCAGGATTGGGCCGATTACCTGTTCATGCATGACAACCCAAAGGGCCTCCTGGCAGAACGCTGGGTACACAGCTTCGGCTGCCGGCGCTGGTTTCATGCGCTGCGCGATACGGCAAGCCATCGCATCGCGGCGACCTACCGCATCGATGAAACCCGCCCGGATATCGCATCGTGACCGGCTTTCGTCTGTTGCAAGGCGGAGATGCCATCGACCGCAACCGTCCGCTCGATTTCCGGTTCAACGGGCGGGCCATGACCGGCTACGCCGGTGACACGCTGGCCTCTGCGCTCATCGCGAATGGCGTCGGCATCGTTGGCCGCAGTTTCAAATATCACCGCCCGCGCGGCGTGATCGGCAGCGGCTTTGCCGAAACGAACGCCCTGGTGCAGATCGGACGCGGCGACCGTCTGGTTCCCAACATGCCTGCCACGCTGGTGCCACTGACCCAGGGCCTTGAAGCCAACAGCGCAATCGGGTGGCCATCGGTCCGCTTCGATCTTGGCCGCGTGACCGACCGGCTCTCCGCGCTGCTGAGCGCCGGGTTTTACTACAAGACTTTCATATGGCCCAACTGGCACGTGTTCGAGCCGTTCATCCGCCGCGCCGCCGGGATCGGCCGCGCGCCTAGTCTGCCCGATCCCGACCGTTACGAGGCCGCAGAGCGCCATGTCGAAGTGCTGGTCATTGGCGCCGGCCCGGCAGGGTTGGCAGCGACGCGAGCCGCGGCCGGGCAAGGCCTGAAAGTTCTGCTCATAGAGGCGACCGATCGCATCGGCGAATTGCCACCTTCGGTCGCCGCGTTGCGCAACACCGTGGCGATCGGCTATTACGACGGCAACTTCATCACCGCTGTCGAAACGATCGACGCCCCGGGTTTGCGCCAACGGTTGTGGAAACTGCGCGCGGACCAGGTGGTGATCGCAACAGGCGCGTTCGAGCGCCCGCTGCTATTTGAAAACAACGACCTGCCCGGCATTATGCTCGCCTCGGCCGCGCAGGCCTTTGTCGATCGGCACGGCGTGGCGCCCGGTCGCGCGCCGCTGGTCGCGACGCTGGGCGACAGCGGATACGATGCCGCCTTTGCAATGAGCGACGCCGGCCTGGCCGTGCGTGCCATCGTCGATGGCCGGAAACCCGGTGAGGCGTTGGTCGCGCAGGCGCGTGCGCGCGGCATACCTCTATTCTCCGAAAGCCGGATCGTGCGGGCAACCGGCAACGCGCGCGTCAAGTCCGTCGTGATCGACGGAGCGGCCGGTCGCAGCACGCTGGCTTGCGACATGGTGGCGATGGCGGGCGGCTGGTCGCCCGCAGTGCAATTGTTCAGCCAGTCGGGCAGCACCACCCGATATGAATCATCGATTGGCGGCTTCGTGCCCGACCGCGCGGCGCAGGCGGTCCACGTCTGCGGCATGGCGGCGGGGATATTCGATCACGCGGCGGCCATCGCCGACGGCCATGCCGCAGGGGTTGCGGCGGCGCGTGGCGAAACGCGCGCTGCCAGCGTCTTCCCGGCAACTCCGTGCGATCCCGCGCTCCCGCCGGCTACCGGCAATCCCAAGCGCATGTTCATCGACATGCAGACCGACGTGACTCTTGCCGACCTGCGCCAGGCTACGGCCGAAAACTATCGCTCGGTCGAACATGTCAAACGCTATACCGTCTGGGGCATGGGCGTCGACCAGGGCCGCCTGAGCGCAACCAACGGCGTGGCGGCGCTTGCCGCGATCCAGCAGGTCGATCCAAGCAAGCTTGGTACGACAAAGCACCGGCCCCCGTTTGCGCCGATCGCGATTGCCACAATGGCAAGCGATCGTCCCAACGGCGCGCTGTTCCGACCCTGGCAGCACCTGCCCTCCCATGACTGGCACATTGCGGCGGGCGCAGTGTTCGAGGATCTGGGATATTTGCGTCCGTCGCACTATCCGCGCGCGGAGGAAACGATGGCCGCCGCCGCCCGGCGCGAGGCGCTGGCCGTGCGCAACGCTGTGGGCATCATGGACAGTTCGTCGTTCGGCAAGATCGAGCTCAAGGGACCCGATGCCGGCCGGTTCCTCGATCTGATCTCGCTAGGCCGCCCAAGCACGATCCCGGTCGGTCGCATCCGCTACAACCTGTTGTGCGACGAACTGGGCGTGCTGCTGGACGATGGCGTCGTCACGCGACTGGCCCACGATCATTTCCTGCTCAATGCCAGCAGCGCGCATGCCGCGCGCGTGCGCAGCTGGATCGAGGATTGGCACCAGTGCGAGTGGCCGCTCGACCTGGTCACCCGCGATGTGAGCGAGGAATGGGCAGTGCTGACTCTGGCTGGGCCCCGCGCGCGCAAAGTGCTAATCGCGGCCGGCTGCGACGATCTGCCCGAAAGTGCGGATTGGCCGCATCTAAGCTTTTGCCACGCCACGCTTGGCGGACATCGCGTGCGCATTCAGCGGGTCAGCTTTACCGGTGAGATGAGTTTCGAAATCGGTATCGCCGCGCCCTTGGCAGGAGAGCTTGCCAAGCGGTTGTGGGAGGCGGGCCAGTCGTCTGGATTGGTGCCCTTCGGGCTGGAAGCGCTGGATATTTTGCGGATCGAGAAAGGCTTTGTCCACATCGGCACCGATACGGATGGCGCCACGATACCTGCTGACATCGGCTGGGGCAGGATCGGGCGACGCGAAGGCGACTACCTCGGCAAGCGCTCCCTGATGCACCCGAGCGCAAACTGCCCCGGACGTCGCCAGCTTGTCGGCCTGTTGCCGCTGGACGGCAACCTGCCGTTGCAGGTTGGCGCCCACCTGGCGACCAATAAGCCCCGCAGGAGCGAAGGGTTTGTCACCAGCAGTTGTTTCAGCCCGACGCTGGATACGTCGATCGCCCTCGCGCTCCTGGCCGATGGCCGCAAACGTCACGGTGAACAGGTTACAGTCTGGTTCGATAACGAGGCACGGCTGGCGCAAGTCACCTCACCGAAGTTCTTCGATCCCGAAGGCACCAGACTGGAAGGGAACCAGAGCGATGGCTGAGGACATCCGCTTCCGTCACGCAGATCCGGTCGCGCTTTATCGGCTGACATTCGACTCGGTGCGCGATCCGGCGCTGACCGCCGCAGTGATCGATCGGCTCGGCGCGCCCCTGCCGCAGCCGCGCCAGCCCAGCGGCAGACGTCCGCTCCTGATCTGGCAGGGGCCGCACGATATGCTTGTCGACGGACTGGAGACGAGCACCGCGGCGCTGCACCAGACGATCGCAGGGCACCCCGCTTTGTTGGGCGATGCCGGCGCCGGCTTGGCCATTTTCGACCTGTGGGGAGACGACCTCGATCACCGCCTGAGCCATGACCGTCCGGACGCGGGTCTGTGCTCGCGCGTGATGAAACTGGCGGGGCTGCGCGTGACTGCGGTCTGGCTCGGGGAAGCGCAGATCCGGGTGCGGCTCTATGTCGATCGATCGCACGCGTCCTACGTGTCCGCTTGGCTGACAAGCCGGTGGAACGCCAGACCGGACCATTCCGCATGAAGCGGTGGCTTATCCTGTTGGCAGCGCTGACCATCGGCAGTGCTGCGGCGCCCCCGCCCGCCGGGCCGCCACCCACCCCTGTCGATCTGCTCCGCACGATGGTCGAGGCCGATACCACGCATGGCACGCGGGCGCTTGCCGTCGCCTTGCGCGGTCTCATGCTTGCGCAGGGTTTTGCGCCGGCCGATGCGCAGTTGCTGGCCCCCGATGACAAGCCAAATCAGGCGAACCTGGTCATGCGGCTGCGCGGTTCGGGCCGCGCCGCACCGGTCCTGTTCATCGGCCATCTCGATGTCGTGCCCACCGCCGGACAAAGCTGGACGGTTGAGCCGTTTGCCCTGACGGCGAAGGGCGGCTTTCTTTACGGGCGCGGAGCGCTCGACATGAAGGGCGAGAATGTCGCGATGCTGCTCGGCCTGATCGCGATGAGGCGCAGCGGCCTGGTCCCTGATCGCGATATCATCCTGGCGCTGACCGCTGACGAGGAAACCGGCGCGGCCGATGGCATCGACTGGCTGCTCAAGACCCATCGCAGCGCGATCGATGCGGCCTTCGTCGTCAATCCCGACGAGGGTGCGGCGGGCGAGCGCCACGGCGTTCGCGATTTTTACGGCATCCAGACCAGCACCAAGCGCTACGTCACCTACCGCCTGAGCGCGCGGGCACCGGGCGGCCATTCCGACTTGCCCCCGGCCCGAAATGCGGTGTTCGTGCTCGCCGCCGCGCTTGGCCGGCTGGATGGCTATCGCCTACCGGTCCATCTGACCGAGGCAACGCGCGCAAACTTCGCCGCGCTTGCCGAACGCGCCAGCAGCAGTGAAGCGCGCGACCTGCACGCGGTGCTGGCTACCGATCCTGGTCCGGCGGCAGTGGAGCGGCTGTCCGTCGATCCGCAAAAGGCGGCGGCGTTGCGCTCCACCTGCGTGCCGACGATGCTCCACGCCAGCGAACAGGAAAATGTGATCGCCGAGGAAGCGTCGGCGACGATCCAGTGCCGCCTGCTCCCCGGCGACGATCCCAAACGATCGGGGGCCTGCTGATGGCGCGGATCGCCGATCCCGGCCTGTCCTTACGCGTGACCGAACCCGGGCTACCCGCGCCACCACTGCCGATCGACCCCGTCATCATCGCGCGCGTCCGCGCTTCTGCCCAAGCCTTCTGGCCCGGCCTGCTGGTCACGCCGGCGCTGAACCTGGGTTCCTCCGATTCCGACTACACCCGCGCGGCAGGCTATCCCACGTATGGCCTTTGCTCGATCTTCTACGACATCGACGATGACCGCATGCATGCAGCGGATGAACGTATCGCGACCGCCGCATTTGCCGACGGCGTGCAGTTCATGGCGGCGCTCATGAAAACATTGGGCCGGCAGTAACATCCACCACAAAGAACCGGTCTGATGCAACCAAAGCCCCATTTCGAAATGTGTATTGTTGGTAAATGCGCTGTAACGTAAGCGCCTACAGAACCTGCCAGCGCCACGGCAGCAACTCCTCGATCCGATTGATCGGATGGCTAGGCGCTGCGCGATACGGCCCAAGCCGCATGACGAGTCCGCTGTCTCTTTCAGCTCTGTTCAAACCGCCAAATTGGGATCCCGACCTCCTGCCGCCGCTGGAAATGGACGGCTACCTGACCGGCACCTTGGTCACGCCAGAAATGGAAGCCTCCGACTGGGTCGCCGACTTGTGGACAGCGATCCCGCCTGTGGTCGATCAGACCAGAATGAAGCAGGGCCTCGCTGCCGTTCTGACACGGCGCAAGGCGACCGAGACGGAACTTCAAAAGGGATGGCCTGGCTATCAACCCAGCTTCTCATATTGTTTGGTCTTGAAATGCCCGGCGTCAAAAACGTGGGACCAGCAGCAGGATCGAGCCGAGCGCGAGTACTTTAAGTTCGGGAGGAACCATGGCCGGCTATCCTGCGAGCGAGAGGGGAATCGACGCGCCGGTGATCGCACCGGATTCGGACGAGATCAGGAACGCGATCACACGTGCCGCTGCCACCGGTTTGACCCAGGCCGAGGTATCGGCATCGGGCATGTCCTTGCGATTGGTCGGCGTGTCGATGATCGTGGGCAGCACCGCGTTGACACGCACACCTTTGCTGCGCATTTCCTCAGCCAGGCTTTCGGTCAGCGCGCGCACGCCCGACTTTGACGCGGCATAGGCCGCCATGCCCATTGCAGGCTGGCTGGCGCCCGCCGCGCCGATATTGACGATCGCGCCCTTGCTTTCCAGCAGGAACGGCAGCGCCGCACGGCTGGAGATGAAGGCGGTCTGCACATTCATCGTGTACATCCGGGTCCAGCTGTCGACAGCGCCGCCCTCGACCGGTTCCCACACAAAACCGCCCGCGATATTTACCAGCGCATCGATCCCGCCCAGCGCAGCCGCCGCTTTGGCATAAGCCGTACCGACCGCGTTTTCATCAGTCAGATCCACACCGCCCAGCACGATTTCGGCCCTGATCCCGTCCGCCGCCGGCGCGACATCGACGGCCGCGACCTGATGGCCGCGCGCGGTCAGTTCGGCGGTGACAGCCCGGCCCAACGCGCCGAAAGCCCCGGTAATGATTACTCCAGCCATCCGTTTTCGCTTCCCTGGTCAGCGGGCTCGTGCGCCGCGATTGTCGCCCATTCAGCACGATCGGGCGCGCGCGTCCACGCCGCAAAATCAATAAATTTACCGCCGCACGAACCCGCGCCCGGCTTTCGCGTATTGAACCCGAGACATCGACTTGGCGCTGCCTTCCCCGTCGGGCGCTTCCTGCGAAAGTAATCTTATGGCCGAGCCAATCCTGCATTCCGCAATTCCTTATACCCCCAGCGTTGAACGGCCCGAAGCGGACGAAGCCGACACGGTCAAAGGCCTGAACGAACAGATCCATGACATTCAGGAGCAGACGGCCAAGGATTATGGGTCGGCAGCGCGCGGTCTTCATGCCAAAGGTCATGCCATTCTCAAGGGGCGGATCGAAGTGATGGGCGGACTTGCTGCACCACTGGCGCAGGGTCTGTTTGCAACGCCCGGTTCCTATGACGTGATCATGCGCTATTCGACGGGGACCGGTGACATCCTGCCCGATGCCGTCAGCGGGCCACGAGGCCTGGCGATCAAGCTGCTAGGCGTGTCCGGCGATCGCCTGCCCGGGTCCGAAGGCGACACCACGCAGGATTTCGTCATGGTCAACGGCCCCGCATTTGTCGCGCCCACGCCCAAGGCGTTCCTGGGCAGCCTGACGCAGCTGGCCAAGACCACCGACAAAGTGGAAGGGATCAAGGAAGCCGTATCGGCGACGCTGCAGGTGATCGACAACGCGCTGGAAGCAGTGGGGATCAAAAGCCCGACCATCCAGACGCTGGGCGGCGCGCCCAATACGCATCCGCTGGGCGACACCTATTACACCCAGGTGCCGTTCCGTCATGGCCAGTTCATCGCCAAGCTGTCGCTGGCGCCAGTAACCCCCAACCTGACCGCGCTGAAGGGCGCCAAAGTGGAAACGACTGACCGCAACGATGCCTTGCGCGAAGTGATCCGCGAAACCCTGATCGAACAGGACGCCGTCTGGGAACTGCGCGTCCAGTTGTGCACCGATCTCGAAAAGATGCCGATCGAGGACGCGACGGTCGTTTGGGACGAAGAACAAAGCCCGTATGTCGTGGTCGCGCGGGTAACCGTGCCGGCGCAAACCAGCTGGGAAAACGGCACCACCGACACCCAGGACAACGAACTGGCGTTCAGCCCTTGGCATGGCCTTGCCGCGCACCAGCCGCTCGGCGGCGTCAATCGCATCCGCAAGCCGGTCTATGCCGCATCGGTAAAATTCCGCGGTGATTTCAACGGGTGCCCGATGCACGAACCGCGTTCGCCGGGGTGATCGCAAACTTGCCCAAGTATGGCAGGAGATGCCTCCGGCGGCCAAGGGCTATTGCCCTTGGATCCGCTTAACATCTTGAATTGTAATCCGTTTTTTCCATTGGGCCCCGCCGCGTAGTGGTCGGCATCACAGCCGCTTCACGGCAGGCGCTTTAACGCAGAATGGCCGAAGGCGAGCGTACGGCAACGTTCCTTGCCCTGCTCGTCGGCTTCATTGAAACTGACGAGCCAATCGAAGAGCGCGAAGACGCGGATGCCATCCGCGACGAACACGCAGAGTTCCTACCACGCGCCATCGTTGCAATGAGGAAGCTGGCCCTGCTGCGGGATGGCGACGCAACCGCGCTCAGGTCACTCCAGGCCAATAAAATTAGACGAAACGACCCTTGCCCATGCGGCTCGGGCAAAAAGTATAAGCGCTGCTGCGCAGCATAGGCTGCCAGCGTCAAGGCCGGGTTCCGTCGGCGCTTACCAAAGAGCGATACCATCACCCTTTACGTATGCATTCGGCGGGCACCCGTTGAACCCACCCCCCGAACCTGGACATTCTGGCTCGTTGACCTTCATGAAATTGGAGGGCGGTTGTGGCATTCCCACTCCCCCACCAAGGCTGTGTCATCGATAGTCCTTGCCAACCAACAGAGAATGACCAAAGAATCAGGTCCATGCGCACGAACATTGATCACCTCCCTGCCGCAAAGCAGCGGGAACTCGAGCGCATTGTCGAAGTGATTTTCGATGAGTTTCGCGAAGCTACCGAAAATGCGACCGGACGCCGCAAAGGCGCGCGCATTTTGAAGGTCATCCTGTTTGGCAGCCATGCACGCGGCGACTGGGTCGATGCACCGCTGTCGGCAAACCAGTATAAATCAGATTACGATATCCTTGTCATCGTCAGCCAAAAGGAATTGACCGACCGCGCGACCTATTGGGTGAAGGCTGAGGAACGGCTGGTCCTGGCCTACACGATCGAGAAGACACTTCGGACGCCGGTCAATTTCATCGTCCATTCGCTGCATGAGGTGAATGACGGGCTGGCGCATGGCCGGGTTTTCTTCATGGAGGTCGCCAAGGACGGGATCGCCATCTACGAGGCAGACGATCGTGAACTTACGAATCCCAAGCCGAAAACACCTCTGCAAGCACTGAACGCAGCTCGGGAATATTTTGATGAGTGGATGCCGCAAGCAGCTAGTGCCCAGAAGGGCTTCTTGTTTTTCGTGTCCCAACACGAATATCGAGACGCAGCCTTCATGCTGCACCAAGCAACGGAACGTCTTTATTCAGGCCTACTGCTCACGCTGACTTTCTACGCGCCACATAATCACAATATCGCCTTCCTGCGCTCGCTGGCTGAAGGGCTCGACCGCCGTCTCTACGGCATTTGGCCAGAAACCGCGCATCGCGAGCGCTCCATGTTCCAGAAACTGAAGGAAGCTTACACCAAGGCGCGCTATTCAAAACATTACAAGATCAGCGAAGAAGAGCTGGCATGGCTGGGCGCGCGGGTCGAGGAATTGGGCAGCGTCGTGCATCAGGTCTGTTCTGAACGCATCGCCGCTCTGGAAGCCGCCGCACACGGTTAGGGGCAGCGCGTCCGGCGGCTTGCTGAACTTCGCTGCTTCTGGCATATTTGTCGCCACGGGATGGAAAGACTGGCGGCCATCTCCGGGATAATCCTGCCAGGCATCATGTAGGTTCGGCCACCACGGTCGGGCAGTTGCTGTAAGCCGCTTGGTCGGCACACAGCGGACACCGCTTGCACCTCCGCGCTTCACCGCGCGGACCGCTGGTGTGCGAGCTGCAAATGACACCTCCATTCGACGTTTATGCGCGCGAAGTCGTCATGGCGCGCGTCGGCCATCTTGTCCGCCGCAAACAGGGCGAGGTTGAACGCATCGCGCGCATTCTGCGTGGCTGTTTCGATCCCACCCAAGTGCAGTCACCCCGGCCGGGCCAAATCAAGCGGATCATCCTGATCGGCCCCTATGCACGCCGGTCCTGGTATGAGGACCGGCACACGATCGCCTTTTCCAATTACGAGTTCTGGATCGTCGTCAACCATCCGCTGTTCAAAGACGAACGCTGCTGGCGGCGCGCCCGGAATGTCATCTTTCGTGAACTTGGCAACCGCTGCGCGGTCGATCTTGAAATCTATTCCAAGGCCGACATCCGCATCGCCAAGGTCGAGCGCGATACCTTCATCCTCGATCGGATCGAAGCGGGCATCACCCTCTATCGCGCCTCGCGCGATACGCCGCTCCATGCGCGCGACGGCCGGGAGGCGCGGCCATGATGCCTTCCGAGACAAACGCTGCTTTCCGACAGGTTTATCGCACCGAACATGGGCGGCTTCTGCGCTATTTCAGCAGGAAGGTGGGCCCTGACGAGGCACCCGATCTGGCGCAGGAGTTGTTCATGCGGTTGCTGCGTAGCGGCGTGGTCGACCGGCTCGAAACTCCGAGTGCCTATCTTATGCGGTGCGCTCGCAATCTGTTAATCGATCGTGTGCGCCGAAAGATACGGGAACGAGGCATTTCCTGTCCATTCGAGGACGGCCGCGATGCGCCCGTTCCCCCTGAGCAAGCGTGGCGGATCGAGGAAGTGGATGCGCGGCGGATCTATCGAAAGGCTTTCCTTGCCATGCCACGGCGGACCAGACGAATTTTTCTCATGCATCGGTTGACCGACAAGACATATCGCGAAATCGCAGAGGAGCTAGGAATCGCCGAAAAGAACGTGGACTATCATATGATGCGCGCCTTGGCGCAGTGTCGGCGGGCAATGACAAGCATGAACGCGCCATCCCGGTCGGCGACAGCCGGTGCCCCCAGATCGTCAACGCCCGGTTTGCCGAACGCGGTACCGTGACCGCACCGATTGGCAGTTCGCAGGGCTGAAATTAGCTGCGGCAGCACCTGCATTGAGCGCGGCAAGCGGCGCAGGCCCTCGCTCAGTGAGTCGAAGTCGCTGAAGGTCAGGATCATCGGATCGAAGACCAATCTGCTCCAGCCTTTGCGGGCAGATTAAGTCCCGGAACAAGGCTGACGGCAGTGCCCAGCTTTGTTCCCAAGTGGTGCACCTTCCGAGAGCGACTTCGAACCTCCTATTCCAGATTCTCGCGGAATGGTCATAGCGTGCCTGAGTGGGTAGCGGGCGATTGGATGGTTGAGAATGACGGCTCAAGCATGAGATGGCATTTCACCAAATCCCGGTTCATTGCCGATCTCGATTTCAGTTTTGATTACAAGCATGAACGACAAGAAACGCTGTCGGAAATTCAGGCAACGCGAGCGGCGCGCATTACCTTCTAAGGCCAGTTTTCGTTTAAGACCACAAGAACGCTATCAGATGTTCGTAGTTGCCATCATCAGCGGCTTTGAGCGCGGCGATGTATTCTTTCCGCGTCTCTGATGGATCAACGAGATTGACGCGCCCCCATGTGAAGCGCGACTGGCCTAGCTGGACGGCGAGAAGATCGCCGATCATACGCGAGAAGCGTCCATTGCCATTCGGATAGGGATGTATGGCGACAACCCTGTGGCTGAAGCGAACGGCGATCTCGTCCGGGGGAAACGTATCGTTCGCGACCCAGAATTTTGCGTCGTCGATAACCTGATAGAGTTCGACCGGAATGCGATAGGCGTCGATGCCGATGTTGCGCGGCGTTGTTCTGTATTTGCCCGCCCACTTCCACACGTCGCCGAACATGCGCTTGTGCAGCTCATTCAAAAAATTCTGATCGAGAATGTCTCGCTTACGCGCGCCAAGCCAGCGGTTCGCATCGGCGATGTTCGCCAGCTCCGCTTCATTCAGCTCCGCGCGTATCGTGATGTAGGAAGGAATGAGCTGCTCGCTATCCTCGGCTTCGAGCGGCGTGTTGGCGTCGTCGTCGCCTTCAAAGAGTGGATCGCTCATTCCTTTTCCCACAATCTGCGGGAGAAGTTTGCGAGGTAGTCGGCGACGATCCGACGCTTCTGATTTTGAAGTGCTTCTTCCGTCACCGCCTGATTTTCGAGGCGCATCGTGTGATTGAGATGCACGAGTTCGTTGCGCACTTTCCGCTCGGCCTGATCGATTAGGATGTCGTCGAGCGGCTTGATCGGCACGAATGCGTACACGAGCTGGCAGTCGAGGGCTTCGGCTGTCTCGCGCAGGGTTTTTAAGGTGATGGCCCCGGTGGTCTCCGCCTTCTCGATCGTGGTCACGCGGCTGGGTGCCACGCCCATACGTTGGGCAAGCTGGCGTGTCGTCATACCAAGGGATTCCCGTATGGCTTTCGTCCAGCCGCGCGGAGGCGTCGCTATACGCTCTTCGCGTAGCGGGTTAAGCCGTTTATCAAGGCTCTTTCTTGCCAGTCTTGCTTGCTTATCGCTCATATATATGTGTCCATTCCTGCGGAATAATAGCACATATATATGAGCAAATCAATTAATCTTGATCATCTTAATATAAGCAATATCGATAAAATCGCTCATATATAAATGAGCACACTAGCGTATTCAGAATTTAGTGAGGGGCCAGTTCCCCATAAAAATAGCTGGATGTGACTCCGCCATCCATGATGGATATCCGACCCGGTGATGAAGGCGCCACCCGCACCCATGAGCAACGCGCCGACGTTTCCAACTTCGCCGGGCGTTCCAGCTCGGCCAGCGGGATAAAGGTCAACATGCGGCGATAGCCATCACCGCGCGGCCCGGTAAGTTCGTCATTCACCAAGACGCTGACTTGGATCGCACGATTGCGACGATGCTTGGTCGCATTGTGGATGCCGATAGCCGCACAGTGATGTCAGCGCTGGAAAAACGAGTCGATGAGCTGGAGCAACGCAAGCTCGTATTAGGCGAAAGTATCGCCAAATGTGGCACGCCCGCGAAAGACTGTGACGAGTCTTTTCGAACCGCTTTGGGATTTTTGGCAAACCCTTGGAATCTTTGGGAAACTGATAAGCTTCAAGACAAGCGAGCCCTGCTGAAGCTCACTTTCGCGGACCAGTTACGCTATAACCGCGAAACGGGTTTTCGAACCCCAGAATTATCTATGCCGTTCAAAATGTTAGACGCAGATTCATCGCGCGTTTCGGTAATGGTGCACCCGACTGGATTCGAACCAGTGACCTTCGCCTTCGGAGGGCGACACTCTATCCAGCTGAGCTACGGGTGCGCGCAGCCGCCCTAGCAACTGCGGGGCCGATCGCCAAGCCATATCAGCGCGCGTGCCGCACGCAAAAAGGGAGAGGGGGATCGGGGATATCGCAACCAAAAAGGGAATTGCGATGAGAATCGAGATCGAAGGTGGGCGCCTGCGCTACAGGTTTGATTATTGCGGCATCGAGTGCGTTGAAGACAGCGGTCTCGCCCCAACACCCAACAACATCCGCATTGCTCAGGAAAAGAGCCAGAAAATAGCTGCTGCATTGATGGCAGACGATTTCGATTATGCTTCGTTCTTTGCTGAGAAGACTGCTGCAAAAAACCCTGTCAGGGCGCCCATAGCTGCCACCGAATGTCCAACATTTGAAAAGTTCGCAAATCTATGGTTCGAAGAGCGTCGTATCGAATGGCGACGCTCCTACGCATCGACAGTGCATCTTACACTGAACAAATACCTGATCCCGAAATTCGGACAATGCCGTGTCGACGAAATCGGGAAAGAATCGATTCTGCGCTTCCGTGGAGAGGTTGCCAAGATGCCTGGGTTGGGCGGTAATGAAACCCTATCGGCTTGCCGGATCAACAAGATTATGCAGCCTCTTCGGATGATCTTGATCGAGGCCTCCGACCGTTACAAATTCGAAACGACCTGGCGAAACATTCGCTCGATCCGTCTCGTCCGCAATGACGTGCACCCTCTGTCACTTGCTGAAATGGAACTTTTTCTGCGCACTGTCCGCCCCGACATGCGGCGCTATTTCGAAATTCGGTTTCTGACCGGATTGCGCACCAGCGAAATTCACGGCCTAAGATGGTCTTCTGTCAACCTTGATGCCGGTCAGATCCACGTCCGCGAAGCCTGGAGCAAGGGCAAGAGACTGCCGTGCAAAAATGATTCGTCCAACCGCGTCGTCAAATTGTGCGCAAGAGCGGCCGAAACCTTGCGCCAGCAGCTGGCCGAAGGCGCCGATGAGCAAATCGTATTCCCTTCAAAATATGGTCGCCCGATCAACAACAACTGGATGACCAATCACGTCTGGTACCCGACACTCAAACAAATCGGGTTCGATGCACGTCGTCCCTATCAAACACGCCATACAGCCGCGACGCTTTGGCTGTCGTCGGGCGAAAATCCGGAATGGATCGCCCGCCAGCTTGGCCATACGACGTGCGAATTGCTGTTTCGGGTTTACTCGAGGTATGTCCCCAACGCTGTAAAAACTGACGGATCGAGTTTCGAGCGGTACCTTGAAAGCGGCGTTTATGCTCCCGCCCCGGACAATTGACCGCTTGTCGCCGCTCAAGCGACCACTGCGAAAAGCTGCCAGAGATCATCAGCAGTGGCGGCCCACGGCTCAAGTGCCGCGAGCATGTAGATGGCAAAGCGCCACCCGGCCGAACTGCGACGCTTATTGGTTCGAAGCTTCGCCTTTTGCTGGTTGTCGGCTCGTTCGACTATCAGGCGGACATGCCCCTTGGCCCATGCGGCATGCGGACGTTTTTGATCATCGGGCAACGGCGTATAGTTGAGTCCGGCTACAGCGTCCTTCCATTGATCGGCCATCTTCTTCGTGGTGATGCGAAATTCGGCATGCAGAAACTTGTCTGCAATTCCTGCCGTGTTGAGTATCGCGCGCATCCGCTGCAAATCCGCCGGGGTGCGAAATGGAACCCCGGTGTTGTTAACGTCGGAATGATTGATGACATAATCTGTCAACCAACGCGCGTCATCGGCGTGGAGTGGGTTCACTGATGCAGCGACGAGCTTCTCGATATAAAACTTCGCGCTATGCACTTCGCTTTTGGCCGGCGGCAGGGGTGGAACAAGCGGATTTGCAGGTGCGCTGGCGCGGTCTTGGGCGATAAGCCGGCGTTGCCCTCGCTTTGTGCGCAATTCGGCTAGAATGCGACATCGCGCGACGATCTTTTCAAAACGGACGGCATCGAGTCCAAATTCTTCCGCCGCTGCTGCCCATGTCCATCCGCGTTCGACATGCGACAGCGCTCCCCAGAGCTGGCCAACCACCAAACGGGCCAGGTTTTCGAAATTGCGTACCGACACCGCTGGTGGCCGCGCAAGTGGCGAACCTGCAATTGGGTGATGTTCTGGCGCCACGAGCGACTTCAGCCGTGTTCCAAAAAGCCTATAACCGTCGGCAACCTTCGCGGACTTGAGCAGGTCACCACGACCACGCTGCAACAAAGCCAGCAAAACTGTCCGATCGTTGCCTAGAGCCAGGCGTTTGCGGCGATGCGCGACAATCTCGGGCAATATATGCAGATAAGATTCGAATGTCTGCTGCACGCGGGCATGTCCCAGAAACGCTGACATACCAGTGAAACGCAGTTGGCGCGCATTGGCATGTGGGACAAAGGCCAACAGCACCTGGTCCTGTTTCAGCACATCCCAGCCAGTGTATTGCTCGCACAGATCGCTCTCGCCGAGTGCCACCAGCAACAGATTGTTGGCCGCGACATGGCGCAAATGATGGAAAGTCCATGCCTCGCCGCCAACCGTTTCGCGAAGTGCCTGGCTGACCAGCCGGCTGATGTCTTTGGGGTCAATCGACCAGCCAACCAGCGACGCAACGATGCTGGCGCGGGGGTGGGCTTGAACCTTTGCCAAGATATCGTCGAGGCGTGCGCTTTCATCGTCTGTGAGTATCCGGCGCAAGGGTATCTTGCGCCGCGCGGCCTCCGTCTTAAGTCCGCGCTCGGCATTGGCCCTTACAAAAAGCCACTTTTGGTCAGAATTTTCAAAGTCGATTGATCGCAACCCGCAAACCTCACCCAGCCGCAATCCACAGCGCGAGGCAAGAAGCGTCGCAAATATGGCGGCACGGCTCCACGGCGTGGGCAATTGTGTTTCGAACCAGTTTTGAACCGCCCTGAGGTGTTGTATACGCAGATGTCTAGCGCGCACCATCCGCACGCCAGACAATTGCGAAATGCCTTCATCGAGCTCCGGCAAGCCAAAACGGCGCACAGCAAAGGCATGGAACTGCGCCAACAGCTGCGAAACGAGAATGGCATTTTCACGCGATCTGGTTGCGGTAATGCACGATCGGTACGCTTCTAAAAAATCCTCTTCGCCAATCCCGACAAGCTCGGTTTCACCAAATTCGGCGAACAGACGTGGACCGATCCGCGAAAGATAGGTCTTGGCCGTCGCCACTTTGACGCCGCCCACATAAACGACTTCGCGCAACCATTCCGCCAGGAGCCTGGTCGTGTCGATAACCACGCTATGCGCGATGATGGCATTCAATTCCGCCACCAGCGCTGTGCTCGCGCCCGGCTTTGCGGCTCCCACGGCCCGGCGCAGCTTTTCGAATTGCGGCGCTCGCGACACGTCAAACGCAGCGGGTTTCTGGACGACAGTCTGACCCGCACCCACCGCAGCAGCACTTGCTCGACCGTCTTGGTGGAGAAGCGCAAAGGCGGTATCATCAAGGCCGGTTACCGACCAGGATCCACTGATCGCCGTGATCACCGCTTCTGGCATTCCCAAACCTTGCCAGCCGTCGAAGAACCAGGCCGCTGATAGCACCAGTTCGGCAAGCGAAGCGAACGGCAGAATCCCGCCCGCACGTTCGAAAATTTGCTCCGGCCTCGGTGTGGTGCCCAATACAAAGTCAGGCGAGCTGCGCAGATTCATGATCAGCGCCAGCGTCAACGGATCAGGATACCAATAGTGGACCCGCCCCCGGGCAGTCCCCTGGCGCCAATTGCTGTTGGACCCCGCGCGAGGCCCTCGCCCAGTTAGCCCGACAGGACGCGCTACGAAGAGGCGCACCACATAATCCTGCCCGGTGGTCAGCTGAAGTGGCTGCTGAGCATTGAACAAGGCGCAAACAAGCGCCTCAATCAGTTCGGATTCAGCGAGGAAACCGCGCGTCGCAGCGGACCAGCAAACAAGCGCGAGCCACACACGGGTCGGTGTGGTGTTCTCTTTTGCGCCCAATGCGGCGTGTTGGCTGAACAGCTCTTCGCATTTTCGCATCAGCGGCAGATCACTGAACCCGCGCTCTGAGCGACGCGACTTAGGCCTGGCGAGCCGAACTGGCGCAAAGAAAGGCTGCGCATCAAGACCGTATTGAGCAAGATGGTGTCGGCTATAGGTTTGGAGCAAGCGCTGGAGCAGGTATTTGAACGAGGGCGCGTGGGACGAACCCAGGATCGCGGTGCGGATCTTTGCCATCTGGTCTTCGTAGGTATGGAGATCCGATGTCACTGGTCGCGGGACCTGCTCCACTTGCGCAACCAGTCCTGCAAAAACCGCGCGCGCTTTCGTGAGGGTCCGACTTGCTCGTTTTGCGCGCTCGCTGGCACGCACGTCAACACCGGCCATCAGACGCCCAGCCCCACGAATGCCCGGCCCCTGATACGAGTGCAGTAGTCATCGAGCGCTTGCCGCAATCCTTCGAGATCGGCCAGTGCCAGCCCAGAATGTTCGGCAAACGGTTCGCGGCCGGGCTCATCGTGCGCCATGAGCGCATCGATGAGATCGCTTGTTACGCGGGCCCGTTGAAGTTCGCGCCGCAGCAGGTGGCGCCCGCTGCGCTCCGACAGCGGCCAGATGTCCTTCAACCATTCCTTTGCCAGGCGCGGACGGAAAGGCTCCTTCGTAATTGTGCCGTTGCCCAGTTCCGTCAGCGTGAAGAAATGGATGTCATCGCCGGTCGGAGGCAGACCTTCGATCCTGTATCGCGCACCCGATCCGGCCTCGGCAGCTGCCGCAGGCAGCGCCAGGATTTCGGCGAGGCGGATGAGATGGCTGTGCCACAACGCAAACTGGCGCAGGGCAAGCTGCGGCAGAGGAACAATCCGCCCGGCGTTGATCGAACGGATCTGCTTGTCGGATATGTAAAGCAGCCCGGTCTTGCAATCGAGTGTCCGGAGCCTGTCGAACGGCGCAATGACCGGGCGGTGCCCGGTCAGGATCATCAGATTGGCGACGACGAGCGCACAATAGCGATTGTGATAGGCAATGAGATTGCCGCGTGAACTTTTGTCGAACCGCTTCAGAACTCTGGCCGCTTCGCTGTAAAATTGCTGCACGACGGATATGCGCGGAGTGGTGGATGAGCCTGCACCGCCGGCGTAGAGATCGCCGTCGGGAGCGTTGGCGATGTCGGGCTCGCAACCGAGCAACAGAACGCCAAGCGTATGGGCAGCCTGCAATTCGTTCTGCGCAATATAAAGGTAATGCAGCCCGGTGGCCTGCATGGGCGACACACCGCAAAGAAGATCGACGACGGCACGGTCGGCATCTGCGCGGATCAGCGCCTCGCGGAGCACGCGCGCAAGCGAGCCCTCATTGGCCCTGCGCTCCTGCCCCAGACCGATGCCGCGCAACGTTGCGCGAATATCGCCGACGGTGACGGCGCTCTTGCGCGAAACCGCCGAAAAGTTCGTCGCCAGAATTGCCGGCAAGGCAATGCGGTGATGCCCGGCGACCGGCCCCTCGAACACTTCGCCTGGCCATTCGCTCTTTTTCCGGTTCGGTATACCGGGGATGAACAATGCCAGAACACCGTCTTTATACCCCAGGTAATGATGGGCCCCGGGCTTTGCGTGCACGAGCTCGAGAATGTCCGTCAAGGTCCGCCCGAGGTAAAGGCTGGCAAGGATAAACCAGTGGTGTGCCCGCATGGTCGGCCGCGCTGACAGATCCTCGTTCGCCGATACAATCGCAGCCTCGGCGGCTTGTCGGATTTTTGCGATTTCATGCTCGGTCAGGCTGTCAAAGGCGCTCGGCAAACCGGCGCGAAGGCTGTAATAGTGATGACTGAGCGCACGTGCTTGCCACCTATGGTCGCTGCTGGTTCGGGCAAATTGCGCGCCGCGATCGCGAACATGGATCAGCAACGAGGACGGGGCATACTCGATTTCCGCGAACTGCTTTTGAGTTGCAGATCCGGCAAACGACTGTTCGATGGCGAGGTCACAGGCGTTTGCACCTTCGTCCCCCGTCTCCTCGGCGTCACCCAAAGTGGCCTGAACAGGCGTCAGATACGTATGGTATGTCAGCGGCTCCTGCGTGCCGCCGGATTTGTCAGGCGCGCGTGCGCGCTGCAGGAATGTGCGTACCAGCACGCTGATCGGCTCCAGCAACCTGGCCGCTTCACCAGGGTGACTGCGGCCCTTGTTTCCTTCCAAGACATTGCTGATCGCTTCGAAGCTGCCGGTGTGGCCGTTCAACAGCGACAATTGGCGTCGCTCTTTCGGCCTGACAATGAGCCGCACGGCAACAAGCGCGGCATCGTTTCGGTGGCGGTGCTTTTCACGCATCCGCTCGTCTTCGTGCAGCAAATCGTTGAAAAGCTCGCCAACGAGGATGTGCGCGCGCAAAGCATCATGCGTGGCGCGCAAGGGATCGCCTTCGAGCAATTGATAGGCCAGCGCCCCCGCGAACGCATGAACGCGTATCCGCCGTTTGAGCGCCACTTCGATCTGGCGCTGATTGGCGCGCACACCCGGCATGGGTTTTTCGAGATCAGCCAGTTTCAAGGCGCGGACCAGTTGTCTTTGCCAGTGCCCGTTCAGCGATACGAGATCGATCAGCGCAAAGAGGCGCTCGGTCAGCGCGTCGTGAACGGCCAACGAAAACGGTCCCAGATAATCTGCTCTAAGAAGGTCGGCCATTGGACCCTCCCGGGCGGCTCGTCCTGCAAATTCTGTCCCAGATCCGAAGTTTTGCGATCGGGCTTGGACGGTGCAGAAAATCTTCTTCCGGCAACCCGGAAACATGCGCTTTGGCTCGCGCTGACGGGCGCTTGCGCGCAAACAGTGTGTGGTGCGCTCTTTCGCTCAGCGCTTCGCACAAGGCGTCGAACGCATCGGCCTCATCCCGATATCGGCCTTGTTCGATCGCACGCAGAATTTCCAGATCGAGCTGATCTTCGATCTCGCGCCGGGTCTGTTCGACGATGACAATATCGACAAAGGCGCGATCGCAATGGAGCTCCAGCCAGCAGGCATGGACGTAACTCGCAAGCTCGCCCACCACGGTATAACGGTCGCCACGCTCCGACCGCAGCACAATGACGGGTGGAAAGAGCCCGGCAAAATTCATTAATTTTTGGCGCACAGCGGCAACACGGGGGAGACGAACGAAAGCCCCCAATGGTTCGATCGCCAGCGGATGGATGCCAAGCTGACGCAGCTCCACACGCTGGGTTTTTGGCTGGAAAGGACCGACAGACATTTTAAGGGTTATTATTTTCGCCGCAAATTTATGTGACGATTTTGGCATCGAACCGACAGATGGCGCAAGCGCGCAACACCCATCATCTTCAAAATGGATGCTTTTCTTCGGAGAATGGGAGGGTTTTAGGGACTGCCGGAGGAGGGCAGTACTCTATCCAGCTGAGCTACGGGTGCATGCCGGAGCGCGCAGTTAGCAGCAAAGATTGGGTCCTGCCAGCGTTTTTGGCATCGCGCCACACCGCCATCGCATTCAAAGAAGCAGGCTTGGCATGTTGCCTATTTGTTCTTATGGTGCAGAATGGATAATGCTTTGAACAGGACCCCGCCCGCCGGCGATGTGCAGGCCGATGCGATCCAGTCGCGCCAGGCGGTGGTTGTGGCGCGCGGGATTGCGCGGCTGTTTGCGCGCAACGATATCTGGTGCGTGCCCGAAATGATGCTGAAGGGTGGGCGGCGTGCCGATCTGATGGGGATCGATGCACGCGGCAATGTGATCATCGTCGAGATCAAGGTGAGCAAGGCCGATCTGCTCGGCGATGCCAAATGGCCCGATTATCTCGAGCACTGCGACCGGTTCTATTGGGGCCTGGCCGCGCATCTCGATCGCGCGGTGATGGAAACCGAGATATTCCGCCCCGATCAATGCGGGATAATCGTTGCCGATGGCTATGACGCCGAAATCCTGCGCCCCGCACCGCTGCTGCCGATGGCCGCCGCGCGGCGCAAAGTCGAAGTGGAACGGCTGGCGCGCGCCGCGCTGCGCCGACTGACGGTGCTCGGCGATCCCGCCTGTGCGCCGCGGCTGAACGAGTTCTAGACCTTTATCAACCCGAGCAATTGCGCGCCCTGCCACAGGCCCAGCGCGATCAGCAGCAAGGCAGCGGCAAAACGGATTTTGGCGACCGGGATGCGGCGGGTGATTTCGCGGCCGAACAGCACCGCGGGAATGTTGACCAGCATCATCCCGGCGGTCGTGCCGGCCGCAACGGTCAGCGTGTCATGAAACCGGGCGCCCAGCCCGATCGTGGCGATCTGGGTCTTGTCACCCATTTCGACCAGGAAAAACGTGATCAGGGTCGTCAGGAACACGCCCCGGCCGCCGGGCGGAACACCATCGTCGGTATCCAGCGTGTCGGGCACCAGCGTCCACAGCCCGGTCGCGATAAACCCGATCGCCACGGCGGCGCGGAACCAGATGCTGTCGAGCAGCGACGCCGCTTCCGATCCGACCAGCGCGGCAAGCGCATGGTTGGCCAGTGTCGCCACGAAAATGCCCGCGATCACCAGCCATGGCCGGTTGAACCGCGTGACCAGGACGATCGCCAGCAATTGCGTCTTGTCGCCGATTTCGGCGAGCGCGACGACGGCGGCGGACGTGATGAAGGCAGATAGCATAAGCGTGCAAACTCGGTCAGCGCCGGATGAGGGTGCCGGCCACATGCTGCCCTGCACAAATTTTGTTGCTTTCGGAAGCAATATTGTTTATGGCATCGTTTGCAAGGACGGCATCGCCTATACGATGCAGGCCCGGGCAGCGTGAGATTCACCGATAAATCGGTTGTGATCCGCCCCGGCTGAGCGTTCCAGCAACCGCTTGCTTCCCAATCACGCCCGGGTCGCTCCATGAACCTTGGGGCTATTTCGCCGTTGGGGTTCCACCCCACGTGCCGCGCTCGCGCTATAAGCGCCGGGCGACCGGACCAAGTATTGTGAAAGACTACACATGTCCTATTTTTCCGACCTCGGCCTCGCCGAGCCAATCCTGCGCGCGCTCGAAGCCAAGGGTTATACCGACCCCACCCCGATTCAGCGCCAGGCAATTCCTGCCCTGCTGGAAGGCCGCGACCTGCTCGGTATCGCGCAGACCGGCACCGGTAAAACCGCCGCATTCGCGCTGCCTTCGCTGCACCGCCTCGCCGCCAACGCCACTCCGCGCAAGCCTGCCTCGTGCCGGATGCTGGTGCTGTCGCCGACCCGCGAACTCGCCGCACAGATCGCCGAAAACATGGAAGGCTATGCCAAGTACCTGAACTTGCAGGTCGACTGCGTGTTTGGCGGCGTGCCGATCAACAAGCAGGCGCGGCGCCTCGTCGCCGGCACCGATGTGCTGGTGGCAACGCCTGGCCGCCTGCTCGACCTGATCGACAACCGCGCGCTGACGCTCGGCCGCGTTGAAATCTTCGTGCTCGATGAAGCCGACCAGATGATGGACCTGGGCTTTATCCATGCGCTGAAGCGCGTGGCGAACATGCTGCCGGCCCAGCGCCAGAGCCTGTTTTTCTCGGCAACGATGCCACGCTCGATCGAAGAACTCGGCCGCAAGTTCATCAATGATCCGGTGCGCGTCGAAGTCGCGCCGCAGGCGACCACCGCCGAGCGCGTCGAACAGTATGTAACGTTCGTCAACCAGGCGGAAAAGCAGGGCCTGCTGACTTTGCGCATCCGTTCGATGCTGGCTGACCAGTCGCTCGACCTCAGCCTGGTGTTCAGCCGCACGAAGCACGGCGCCGACCGGATCGCGCGTCACCTGGTCGCCGCGGGCATCGATGCCCGCGCGATCCATGGCAACAAATCGCAGGCACAGCGCACCGCCGCGCTCGACGCATTCCGCCAGGGCACGTGCCGCGTGCTCGTCGCAACCGACATCGCCGCACGCGGGATCGACGTTGCCGGCGTCAGCCATGTGTTCAATTTCGAACTGCCCAATGTGCCCGAACAGTACGTTCACCGCATCGGCCGTACGGCACGTGCAGGCGCCAATGGCGTCGCGATCAGCTTCTGCGCGCCGGACGAAAAAGCCTACCTGCGCGACATTCAGCGCCTGACCCAGATCAATCTCGAGCCGATGTCGCTGCCCGCAGATTTCCTGGTCGAAGCGTCGAAGCTGCCCCAGCCCGCACGCCACACCGAGAGCGATGACCGCGGCCACGGCCGTGGCGGCGATCGTCGCGGCGGCAATCAGCCACGCGGCGGCAACGGCCAGCGCAACGGCGGCGGCGGCAATGGCGGCGGCGCAGGCGCCGGCGACGGCGAAGCCAAACGCCGCTTCCGCCCGCGCGGCGCGCCAGGCGTGGGCCAGCACCGCAACAAGGTGACCCGGGTCAACTGATCCCGAAGTCACGATGCATTTGAAATGCCGGCCCAAAGGAAACTTTGGGCCGGCATTTTTTATGCGCGGCACGACGCGCCGTTTGCGATAAAGCCGGCGCCATTGGTCTCCCCAAGCGAAAGACAACCCCATGTCGATTCTGGCTATTTTTGCATTGATCGGCTCAACCGCGACCCCGCCTTTCGACCTCGCCAATCACACGGTCGTCGCGACATTCCACGCGCAAGGCGACCAGGTCTACGAATGCAAGGCGGGCTCGGCGGGCCTGACATGGACTTACCGCGAACCGATCGCCGCGCTGTTCGAAGACGGCAAAACCGTCGGCCGCCATTTCGCCGGCCCGCGCTGGGAACTGGACGACGGCAGCCTGATCAAGGCCAAAGTCGCGCAAAGCCTGCCCGCCCCCAACCCCGCAGATATCGCGTGGCTGAAAGTCGACGTGGTGCAGAATTCCGGCGCCGGACGATTGGCGCAAGTCATCACAGCCTATCGCCTGAATACGCACGCCGGCATGCTTACGGGGGTTTGCGCGACACCCGGCGAGCTTCGATTGGCACCCTACAGTGCCGACTATGTTTTTGCCCGGTAAGGCGCTTTTGCGCGGGTAAAGCCCCTCCCCTTCAGGGGACGGGTTTGGCGTGGGGGCTATCCTCTTGGCTCGGCGTCGAGATTGGTGAGATCCCCCACCCCCAGCCCCTCCCCTGAAGGGGAGGGGGGCAGGTTTGCATCAGCGCGAGCCTCCAATAATTACGACAGGCCCTTGAGCGACAAGAGCAGCATCATCGGATTGGTGGGCGACGCGACAAAGCCATAGCGCTCGTAAAACGCTTTCGCGCCGTCCGAAATCGCATGAACCAGCATCCCGCGCGCGCCGACGATCTGCGCCGCCTGCACGGTCCGCAACACGGCGTCCTGCAGCAAAGCGGTGCCCAGCCCTTTACCCTGCTGCGTTCGATCGACAGCCAAACGGCCCAAAACCGTCATCGGCAGCGGATCAGGCATGTTACGCCGTAGCGCCGACGTCGCGTCAAACGCCGCGACTGCGCCCGCTGCCAGGCAATAATACCCGACGACTGCAGCCCCCTGCGTCACAACATACGTGCGCGACGCCCCGCCAGTCTGGTTGGCGCGTGCACGACGTTTCAGCCAGTCGTCGAGGCTATCGACGCCGCTGTCGAACGCGCCAAGCTCATGCTCGTCGGACAGCAGGCGCGGTGGTTGCAACTGTGTCATGCGCTCCAGGGTCGTGGCGCGTTCATCAGGCGGGCGAAATTCTCCGATTCAGGCGGCTGGTCGAGCAAGGCGACAAACCGGTCATAGTCGGCATGGTTCACCCGGATCAGCGCCTGATCGAGCAGGGCCTCTTCGGCAGCGCGGCGCGCGGCGTCGATCATGAACTCCGATCGCGATTTGCCCTGGGCCTTGGCCGCCTGATCGATCAGCGCGCGGGTATCATCGCGCATCCGCAGATTGACGGCCTTTGCATGGCCCTGTGGGGTCGGAATACTGTCCATCGGTACCACCCCTCCGTGGGCTTGGCGTGCTTAGTATACACAATGTGTATCATCGCCCATGCGATCGCACAACGAACGAAATCCGTCCGACACCCAATCACGTCTGGGCATCGCGGCGCACACTTGCCATAAGGCGCGCGATGATACCCCCGATCCTTTCCGCGTTTGCGATGACGGCGATTGTCGCGCTGCGCTATCTGATGGTCAGCGGGGGCTTTGCCTGGGCGACCAGGCGCGTGCGGCCCGGCCATTATGGCGGGCTTGGCAAACAGATCCGTATGGAAATCGGCTGGAGCCTCGTTGCCAGCGTTATTTATGGCCTGCCCGCCGGCGTGATCGCGTGGGGCTGGCAGCAGCATGGGTGGACGCGGATTTATTCCGATCCGCATGCGTATCCGATCTGGTGGATGCCGGTGTCGTTGCTCGTCTATCTGCTGCTGCACGACACCTGGTTCTACTGGACGCATCGGTGGATGCACCGGCCGGCGGTGTTTCGGCGGATCCATTCGATCCATCATGCCAGCCGCCCGCCGACCGCGTGGGCGGCGATGAATTTTCACCCCATAGAGGCCGCGATCGTCGGGTTGTTCATTCCTGCGCTGGTGTTCGTCGTGCCGATCCAGGCGGGGATGCTCGCGGGCGTGCTGGTGGTGATGACCGTGATGGGCGTGACCAACCACATGGGCTGGGAAATGTTTCCGCAGGCGCTCGTGCATTCGCGCGCCGGGCACTGGCTGATCACCGCGAGCCACCACGAACGCCATCACGAACAGTACCGCTGCAATTATGGCCTGTATTTCCGCATCTGGGACCATATCTGTCGCACCGACCGAGGGGTTTCCAATCCATGACCATACGTGCCGGCATCCTTGCCATGATCGCGGCGCTGTCCGTCCCGCAGATCGCCAACGCCGAAGATGGCGTGACCGTCACCGTCGCGATCGCCGGCCTGCGCAACACCAACGGCAATATCCTGGCGTGCCTGACGACAGTCGCGGCGACGTTTCCCGAATGCGAAAAAGACCCGCATTCGCTCCGCCTGACCGTGCCCGCGCGCAATGGTCCGGCGCTGGTGTTCCGCCACGTCGTGCCCGGCACGTATGCGGTGTCTCTGTTCCACGATGAAAATGCCAATGGCCGGCTGGACAAGACGATGGGCATTCCATCCGAAGGCTATGGTTTCTCGCGCGACGCCGCGATCCGCTTTGGCCCGCCCAAATTCGATGCCGCAAAGGTAACCGTGGCCGCCGCGGACGTCATCCTGCCGATCAAGGTCCGGTATATCCTGTGACCGCAGCCGCGCCCACATCCAGACGCGGCGCGATGGCGCCGTTTGCCTATCCGGTGTTCCGCGACATCTGGATCGCCAATCTCGCGTCGAGCATGGGGTCGGTCATGCAGGCGGTCGCCGCCGCGTGGATGATGACCGAATTGACCAGCAGCCACATGCTGGTCGCCTTGATCCAGGCATCGAGCGCGCTGCCGTTCCTCGTGTTGGGCGTGTTCGCCGGCGCAATCGCAGATGCCTATGACCGGCGCCTGGTGATGCTGTGGTCGCAAGTGTTCATGCTTGCGGTCTCGGCGGTGCTGTCGGTAATGGGCTATGCGCATTCAATTACACCATTTGCGCTGATCCTGCTGACGCTGCTGGTGGGCCTGGGCACCGCGCTCAACGCCCCCGCATGGCAGGCATCGGTGCGGATGCAGGTCGATCACAGCGACCTGCCGCAGGCGATCGCGCTCAATTCGATCGCGTTCAACATCGCGCGCAGCCTCGGCCCGGCGCTGGGCGGGATCGTGATTTCGCTGTGGAGCGTCAACATGGCGTTCGCGCTCAACGCGATCAGTTACCTGGCGATGATCGTCGTCCTGATGCGCTGGCATCCCGTCCAACAGGAGCGCGTGCGCGCGCCGATGGGGCCCGCGATCATGCTGGGCCTGCGGTTCTGCGTGAAATCGAGCCCGATCCGGCGCGTGCTGTTGCGCGGGCTCGTGTTCGGATTTGGCGCCGCCCCGTTCCAGGCGCTGATGCCGGTGATCGTGCGCCAGCAGATCCATGGCGATCAGCTCGGCTATGGCCTGGTCATTGGCGCATTCGGCCTGGGCTCCGTGCTGTGCGCGATCTGGGTCGGCAATGTGCGGCGGCGGATCGGCAGCGAAAACCTGATCGGGATGGCCACGACGGTGTTCGCCGCAGCGCAGATCCTGATGTCGATCGCACATGGGTTGCCGGTGGCGGTCCTCGCTTCGCTGTTTGCCGGGGTCGGCTGGATCGCCGTGCTGACCAGCCTGAATGTCGCGATGCAATTGCGGTCGCCCGATGCGATCCTGGCGCGGTGCATGTCGATCTACCAGGCGGTGGTGTTCGGCTGCATGGCCGTTGGCGCCTGGGCCTGGGGCGCGCTGGCCGATCACGTCGGGCTGGTCGCCACATCGCAGTTGACCGCGCTCTGGCTGATGCTGACGCTCATCCTGCGCATTGTCGCGCCGATGCCCGCGCGCGACGAAGGCCGCATCGAACCACCTGCCGTAATCGGGGAAGAAACCGTTTGAGCCAGTCCGATAACACGCCGCTGCGTTCGGTGCTGTATATGCCCGCGTCGAATGCGCGCGCGATGGCCAAGGCCCGCACGCTGCCCTGCGATGCAGTCGCGCTCGATCTGGAAGACGCCGTCGCGCCCGAGGCCAAGGCCGATGCGCGCGCGGCGCTGGTGACCGAGGCCCATGCCGGCGGTTTCGGCCATCGCCGCCTGATCGCGCGGGTCAATGCGCTGGGAACGCCATGGGGTCATGACGACCTGGCAGCCCTCGCCGCTGCGCCGATCGACGCCGTGCTCGTGCCGAAAATCGACAGCGAAGCAGATATCACGGCGCTGTCCGAAGCAATGGATACGCTGGGCTATGGCGAGCAAGTCGCGCTGTGGGTGATGATCGAAACGCCGCGCTCCGTGCTGGCGATCGAGCGGATCGCCGCCATGGCCGCGACGACCCGCCTGGCCGGATTTGTGCTCGGGCTCAACGACCTGGCCAAGGATACCGGCATGGTCCAGGCGCCCGGCCGCGCAGTCTTCGTGCCGATCATGGTACAGGTCCTGCTGGCCGCCCGCGCCAACGGCCTGATCGCGCTGGACGGCGTGTGCAATGCAATCGACGACCAGGACCGCCAATCGGGCGAATGCGCACAGGCGCGCGACCTGGGCTATGACGGCAAGACACTGATCCACCCCGCGCAGATCGAGATCGCCAACACAGTGTTCGCACCCGCCGCCGAAGATCTCGCCGAAGCACACGCGATCGTCGCAGCATTTGCCGACCCCGCCAATGTAGGCAAAGGCGCGTTGAAAGTCGGCGGCAAGATGGCCGAACTGCTGCACCGTGACATCGCCGCGCGCCTGATTGCCAAAGCGGCGGCGATTGCGGGGCGCGTTTAAGGGCCTCCGGCGGGCGCTTAAGGGCCTCCGGCGGGCAAGGGCCAAGGGCCCTTGCATCCCGTTACCGTCCGCGTGGGTGCGCTTGCTCGGCGGAGCATCCGGCCGCTGCGTCGGTAGACGATAAACGCTGCGCGGCGGGACGCAATTGCCTGAACAGTGCGCAGTTCAAGACGGTAACGGGTTCCTAGGGCAATGGCCCTAGGCCGCCGGAGGCCCTTAAACCCGCCGGAGGCCCTGAACAAAAGCCGCGACCGCGCCGCGTCACACCGCCGCGATATAGGCAAAGCGGAACACGAACAGCACCGCCAAGGCGAAAAGCAAAGCATTCTCGCGCGTGAATTCGCCGCGGAACGCCTTGATCAGCGCGTGCGTGGTGATGCCGAACGCCAGTCCGTTGGCGATCGAGAACGTCAGCGGGATCATCACCAGCGCCAGGAACGCCGAGATCGCCTCGTCGCCCTTGTTCCAGTTAATCTCGGTCAGCGGCGCCATCATCAGTGCGCCCACGACGATCAGCGCGGGCGCGGTTGCGGCCAGCGGGACCAGTTGCGCATAAGGTGCGAATGGCAGCGCGACCAGGAACAGCAGGCCGGTGACGACCGCGGTCAGGCCGCTGCGGCCGCCGACTTCGACGCCGGTTGCGCTTTCGACATAGCTCGTCACGGTGGTGGTGCCGAGCAGCGCGCCGATCATCGTCGACAGCGAATCCGCGTACATCATCCGGTCGACGCCGGGGATCGAGCCATCGGGCTGCATCAGGCCGGCCTTGCGCGTGACTGCGACCAGGGTGCCGATGTTTTCGAACAGATCGACGAACAGGAACACGAACACGACTTCGAGCACGCCCCAGCCATGGCCGAACAGGCGCCAGGCCCAGGCCGGATCGAGCGCGAGGAATGTCGATCCCATGTCGGCCCAGCCGGAATGCACCGGCGTGATCGGCGCCATGCCGGTGGCGATGCCGATCACCGTCGTCACCAGGATCGAGATCAGGATCGCGCCGCGCACTTTGAACAGCGTCAGCGCGATGATCACCGCCAGGCCAAGCAGCGACAGCAGCGGGCCCGGCGCGGTCATCTTGCCCAGCGCGACCAGCGTTTCGGGATTGGCGACGACAATCCCGGCATTTTTCAGCCCGATCAGCGCGATGAACATGCCGATCCCCGCCGCCACCGCCGCCAGCAGGTGGTGCGGGATCACCGACATGATCATCTGGCGCACGCCCAGCCGCGTCAGCAGGAGGAAAAACAGCCCCGACAGAAACACGCAGACCAGCCCGACCTGCCACGGCAGATGCATCTGCTGGACTACGGTAAAGCTGAAATACGCGTTCAGCCCCATGCCCGGCGCCATCGCGATCGGCGCGTCGGCGAGGAAGCCCATGATCAGGCAAGCGAGCAGCGACCCCACGCAGGTCGCGGTCGCCACGCCGGCGACGGGCATGCCCGCCATGCCCAGGATCGCCGGATTGACGACGATGACATAGGCCATCGTGAAAAACGTGGTGAGCCCGGCGAGCACTTCGGTGCGCATGTCGCTGCCGCGCGCGCGGAACGAAAAATGGCGGTCGAGCCAGGTCGACGCGGCGGGTTCGGAAACAGGGGCGGCAACTGACGACATCGGTTCACCCAAAAAGTATCCAACACGCGAACAGCAGACCCTAACGACGGGGACTGCATCGCGCCAATGCCCTTTTTAGCTTCAGCGAAACGCAAAAAGCGCGCGCCCATTTTTCGCAATGAGCGATGCGAAAAATCGCGCTGGACTTTGTCCTTGCGGCGCCTAGCCGAAACGTATGGATCAAACCGACCCCGTTTTGTGGAACGACTGGCACCCGGTGGCGGCGCGATGCACGCTCGATCCGGCGCGTGCGCACCACACCATGTTGCTCGACGTGCCGCTGCTCGTGACGATGGATGGCGCCGCGATCGTAGCCCGGCGCGCCGACGACACGCCGCTGCATCAGGACGAACGCTATGGTTTGGTCTGGGTCTGCCTTGGCACGCCCACGCGCAGCGTTTTGCCGATCCCCGAGGCCGATGAACCCGACCGCCCGGCGATCGTCGTCGGCGCAATCGCGGTGCGCACGTCGGCGCCGCGCGTGATCGAAAATTTCCTCGATCTGAGCCATCTCGGCTATGTTCATGCGGGCTATCTCGGCGATGATCCGCACACGCAGGTCCTGCCCTACCAGGTCGATCCGCTGCCCGAAGGCGGGGTGATTGCGACGCAATGCCGGATGTACCAGCCTCAGGCCTCGCCCGCCGCGACCGAAGGGTTTGTCGTCGACTATGTCTACAAAGTCGAACGGCCGCTGGTGACGTGCCTGTACAAGGCGAATTCGGTGATCCGCGACCGGTTCGATGTGATCTATCTGTTCGTGCAGCCGGTGACCCAGGAAACCAGCGTGGCGCATCCGCTGCTGCTGTGCCTGGAGGACGGCAGTTCGCCCGAAGCCCTGCGCGCGTTTCAGCAGACGATTTTCATGCAGGACAAGCCGATCCTGGAAAACCAGGTGCCCAAGCGGTTGCCGCTGGGCGAAGGCGCGGAACTGGCGATTGCGGCGGACAAGGCCTCGGTCGCGTACCGGCGGTGGCTGTCTGCGATCGGCCTGACTTGGGGCGTGGTGCAGAACGCGGCATGACGACGCATGGAAAATCTCCCCAAGGTCCGAACGGAGCTGGAAAAGTAATGGATGGCGCGGGTCATGCTTGATCCGCGCAATTGGTACGCAATCGCGGCCGACCATGACGTGCCGCACGGGCATATCTATCGCACCACGCTGGGCGGGCACGAACTGGCGGTGTGGCGCGGCAGCGATGATGCGCTGCATGTCTGGCAAAACCGCTGCCCGCATCGCGGCGTGCGGTTTTCGCTGGGCGAAGTGGTCGATGGCGAACTGCGCTGCCAATATCACGCCTGGCGCTTTGCCGCGTCGGGCGCGTGTACGTTCATCCCCGCCCAGCCCGACAGGAAAGTGCCCGGATCGATCCGCGCGACGGTGTGGCCGATGGCACAAGGTAGCGGCATGATCTGGACCGGGATCGATCCTGTCGGTTCGCCACCAATGCTGCCCGATGGCGCCGTGATCCGCGCGATCCCCATCGCAAAACCCGCAGCCGTGGTCACGCAGGCGCTACCAACGGATGGCCTGGCGCTGATGTTGCAACCGCTGGACGAAGCCTCCGCCATGGTGCGCGGCATCGCATTGGATGGCGATCTGGCGCGCGCCGATCGCGTGCTCACGGCATTGCGCCGCCGGCTGGAGCGCGCGGCATGATCCTGTACGATGCGCATCACCTCGCGCGCTGTTACGCGGTGCGGCTGCTGCTCGGCTATCTGGGCCTGACTGCCGAAATTCGCCCATTGGACGTCTATCCCGGACATCAGCACCACAGCGACGAATTCCTCGCGATCAACCCGCTCGGCACTTTGCCGGTGCTGATCGATGGCACGCACGTCATCACCGACTGGCAGGAAATCATGGCGCATATCGCGCTGAACCACGCCCCCGATTGGGCGCCGACGCACGATTCCGCGCTGATCGGCTGGCTGGGTATCGCGCGCGATCTGGGTGCCAGCGCCGGGCTGGCGCGAATGATCGACACTTTTGGCGAAGCGGGCGACGCCGTGGCCGCGCGCACGCAGGCCAATGCCCTGCTCGACGAAGTCGAGCGGCGCGTGTGGTTTGCCGAAAACGCGGGCCAGCTCTGGCTAATCCCGGGCGCGCAGCCCAGCATCGCCGACATCGCGAATTTCGTATTCATCGCCCCGTGCGAAGACGGCGGACTGTCGCTCCGTGATCGCCCCGCGCTGCGCCGCTGGTGCGATCGCATGCGGTTTCACCCAGGATTTGTCGCGATGAGCGGCGTGTTTCTGCCGATGGCAAAACCGGCGCGCTGACCGGGGATAATTGCGGCACAACTTAGTCAAATGTTTACCATGTTGCGCCACAACCGGTTCGTTATCGGTACGAACTGATGGGGGACCGCCCAGCCAGGACCGTGCGCGCGAAAGGTTGCGAATCTCCATGGATGTGCTGCGCGGCTCAGAATTCGGATCGGACAACGGGTATGAAAACTCGGGCCACGACGACGTAGTCGACACGCTGCCCCCGGTCATCGGCCAGGACGAGCGGCGCATGCAGGTTCGCGCGTACAATTACTGGGCCGGTTTGCTGGGCAAACGGCGTTTTCCCGTGCCCGACGAACTGCTCGCGGGCAAACTTCCCGAATTCGGCCCCAATGCCGTCCTGCTGCATTTTTCCAACGGTATCGAAGATCCCGCGGTGCTCGTGCTGGGATCGAAGCTCGCGGCCGAAAGCGGCGCCGTCGCGTCGATCGACATGGCCTCGATCGGGCGGCTCAGCGATGTGCCCGGGCGATCGGTGCTGTCACGGATCACCGACCATTACCTTCAAATTATCGCCAACGAGGCGCCGATCGGGTTCGAAGCCGAATTCATGAACGCGCGCGGATCGGCGATTCTCTATCGCGGCATCCTGCTGCCGTTTTCGACCGACAATGCGAAGATCGACTACATCTACGGCGTGATCAACTGGAAGGAACTGGCCGACCAGCGCACCACCGACGAGCTGATGCTCGAAATCGGCCATGCGCTCGACCAGGCGCCGCCGCTCGCCCAACCGTCTGCCGCACTGCCGCTCGCGCGCGACGCCTGGTCGGACATTCCCGAGGAAACGTCGGCCGATGGCGGCTGGGCCGATGGGCCGGCGGCTTTCGTCAGCGATGCGATGCTCGACCTGGCGCCGTTTATCGATGAGCCGCAATCCGACCTGATGTTCAATCCAGGGTCGGCTATCGCGGAGCCTGTCACATCTGCAGAACCCCATACGCTGAGCGAATGGCTGGAAAAAGCGCGCGCCAGTGCGCTTCGCGCGATCGCCAACGAAGATCGCACGCGCCAGTCGCTCTATGCCGCGATTGCCCGCGCCTGGGATTTTGCGCTCGCCGCCGATCATGCGCCCGAGGATTACACGCGCCTGCTCGCGGAGGCCGGGCTGCGCATGCAGGACCGCGCGCCGCTGATCCCGCTCGTCAAACTGGTGTTCGGCGCCGATTACGACAAGACGCGCCTGACCGAATACGCCACCGTGCTCGGCCATGCCCGCCGCATCGGCCTGGGCACGGGCGATCTCGCCGATATCCTGACGCACACACCCGGCGGCATCAAGGCGATCATCGCGCTGGAACGCGCCGCACGGCGCGGCGACAAGCCGGTGCCTGCTGCCAACTGGCAGACCACCGCGCGGTCCCTGCCCGCGCGGCCGCTGAGCGAATTGTCGCGCGATGGCGCCGAATTTGCGCTCGTTCTCGTCCGGCGCCAGCCCGGCGGTGATCCGGCGATGATCGGCGAAATCACCGACGATGCCGCCTTGCTCGCACGCGCCGCGCGTCACATTTCCACACTCTGAGTCAGCGGCGGTTCAGGCAATCAAGGCATAACCGCGCTCGTGCCCTCAACTGGTTTTTCCCGCGCCGCAACCGCGCTCGCGCTCGTCCTTTCGCTGACCGCCGGCACCGCCCGGGCGCAGGAAGTGCTGCGCGATGCCGAAACCGAAGCGTTCTTTCGCGATATGTCGGCGCCGGTCATCACCGCCGCCGGGCTCGATCCGAAAAACGTCGATGTCGTGCTGCTGAACGATGGCGAAATCAACGCGTTCGTCGCGGGCGGGCAGACGGTCTACATGAATTCCGGGCTGATCGGCGCGGCCGACCATGCCGAGGAAGTCCAGGGCGTATTTGCCCACGAACTCGGCCATATCGTCGGCGGCCATACGATCCGGGGCGGCGAAGGATCGCGGCCCGCGATCGCGATCACCTTGCTGTCGCTGCTGCTCGGCGCGGCGGCGGCGGCGGCGGGGTCGCCCGAGGCGGGCTTGGGCATTTTTGCAGCGGGCACGACCGCGGCCGAAGGGTCATACCTGGCATTCAGCCGCGCGCAGGAAGCGACCGCCGATGCCGCCAGTTTCAAATTCCTGTCGACTGCGGGCATTTCCGGGCGTGGTTCGGTCGCCTTTTTTCAAAAGCTGCAGAATATGGAATACCGCGCCGGGTTTCACAAAACCGCCGACGACGAATTCTACAGCACGCACCCGATGACCGACGACCGGTTGACGACGATGCGCGATTCGTTCGAGCACGATCCGGCGTGGAGCAAGCCCGAAGACCCCGCGCTGCAACGCCGGTTCCTGCGGGTGAAGGCCAAATTGTATGGCTACCTGGCCGAACCGCAGCAGACGCTGACCGCCTATCCCGAATACCTGACCGATATCCCTGCGCGTTACGCCCGTGCCTATGCCTATCACAAGGAGGCGTTCATGGACAAAGCGCTGGCCGAGACCGACGCGATCCTGGCGCAGAATCCCGATGATGCCTATGCATTGGAGCTGAAGGGCCAGGTCCTGCTTGAATCCGGGCGGCCGGCCGACGCGATCCCGCCGCTGCGCCGCGCGGTCGCGCTGACGCAGAATCAGCCGCTGATCGCCACGACATTCGCCCACGCGCTGCTCGCGACCGAAGACCGCGCCAATTTTCCAGAGGCCGAGCGCGTGTTGAAAGTCGCGGTGGTGAAGGACCATGACAACCCGTTCGCGTGGTACCAGTTGGGCATCGTCTACGAGGCGAATGGCGATACGCCGCGCGCGCGGCTGGCCAGCGCCGAGCAGGAATCGATGCAGCTCGATTACGTCGAGGCGATGCGCAATGCCGAAGCGGCGCAGGCGACGCTGCCGGCCGGGTCGCCCGATTGGCTGCGCGCGCAGGACATCGCGATGAGCAGCCGCGCGATGGTTGAGCACAAGCGCAAGAAGAAGTAGGCCCGGCCTCATGGAAACGTTAAAGAAATCGCCCAGCCGCGTTAGCCTCGCCGTCATGGCGATCGCGCTGTTTGCGCTCGGCGCGGGCTCGGTCGGGCTGTACCGCATGGTAAGTATGCGTGGCAGTGACGCCGTATCCGCAGACCTGGCGCACGCCGGGATCGATCCGGCGAAACGCGTCGCGATCGAGGAGCTGGTGCATGCCTATATCCTCGAACACCCCGAAATCCTGCCCGAAGCGATGGACAAATTGCAGGCGCGCGAGGCTTCGGACCGGCTGAAACCCGTGCGCTCGGCGCTCGAAACCCCGTTCCCCGGCGCCATTCTCGGCAATCCGGCGGGCACCGTCACGATGGTCGAATTCAGCGATTATTCGTGCACCTATTGCCGGGGCAGCGTCGCCGACGTCAACGCGCTGGTCGCCGCCAATCCCGACCTGAAAGTCGTGCTGCGCGAATTGCCGATCATCGCGCCGGCCAGCGAACCGGCAGCAAAAATGGCGCTCGCCGCCGCCGCGCAGGGCAAATACAGCGCGTATCACGCCGCGATGTTCGCCGGCGCGCACCCCGACGATGCCAGCATTGCGGCAGCCGCGACCAAGGCCGGGGTCAATCTCGCCGCCGCGCATGCGTTTGTGGCGCGCCCCGAAGTGCAGCAGGAAATCGAACATAACCTGGCGATCTTCCGCCAGCTCGGCATGAACGGCACCCCCGCGTTTACCATCGGCAGCCAGGTTATCGCGGGCGCGGTGGGCAAGGACGCATTGCAGGCGGCGGTCGATGCAGCGCGCAAAGCCGTGACCCAGGCGTGACCCGATTCGCCGGCAGCGATTTTCAGGGCCGCTGACCGGGAAAGCGGCGATCGGGTGCAATTAACCAGATTTCCCGCCCAAATCACCTGAATCAGGGCTCGCGCAGCGCCTTTTGGAAACCGATCCTTAAACCCCTTGTACGTACAATCCCCTGGCTATGGACCAGTGGGCATCATTATTCGGGCACCGCGCCCCCAATCGTCGTCATGATGCGCGCACGCCAAAGCTGCTGGCGCGCCTGTTCGGCAGCAGCGAAGCTGGCGCCGCGATGGAATTCGCGCTCGTCGCCCCGGTGTTTTTCGCGCTGATCCTCGCAACCTTGCAACTCGTGCTCGTGTTCCTGGTCCAGGCCGGGCTGGAAACCGCATGCGAAGGCTCGGCACGCTATGTCACCACGGGCCAGGCGCAGGCGAATTTCACCGGCTCGACCAATGCCCAGGGCGTCGTCACGACATCGCAGCAGCAGTTCATGACGTATGTGTGCACGCAGATGCCCGTGTTCATGGGCTGCGGATACCTGTTTGCCGATGTCACCAGCGCCGCAGATTATACAACGGTCAGCGTGGCCGAGCCGCAATGGACATTCAACCCCACCACCGGCGCCATGACCAACACGTTCACCTATTCGCCAGGCACGGCAAACCAGATCGTCGTCGTTCGCCTGTATTATTTCTGGCCGGTGATTTCGCTGCTTGGTTTTGGCATCACGACGCCGTTCTACAACACGTCCGGCGCGCAGATCGCGTCGAATTATGACGTCGTTCTCGCCACCTCTGTCGCCAAGACGGAGAGCTATTGATGCGTCCGCGCAAAGCCCGGTCGCCGATCGCGATCATTCGGCACCTGGCTGCGCTGGTGCACGACCGCTCGGGCTCCTCCGCGCTTGAAATGGCGCTGATAGCACCGGCGCTCGTGCTGATGTATTGCGGGTCCTATGTGGTCAGCGACATGGTCACCTGCGGCCGGAAAGTCAGCCTGTCCGCGCATGCGGTCGCCGATCTGGGCAGCCAGTATGCATCGCTGACCTCGGCGCAGGTCACCGCCATTCTCGCAAATTCGGCCTATGTCATGGCGCCCTACAACTCGTCCACGGCCAGCATGCGGCTGAGCGAAATCCAGGTGACCGATGCCAGCCACGCGACCGTGGTGTGGAGCCAGGCGCAGAACGGTCCCATCCTGGCGACCGGCGCCATCGTGAACCTGCCAACGGGCATGGCGCCGGTCGACATGCAGCCCAATGTCACCACGTCGACCCCGGGTTCGTATTTCATCATGGGCGAGATCACGTATCCCTATGCGCCCAGTTTCGGGATGGGCTGGATACCAGCGCCCAATCTCTACAACCGCTATTTCATGCTGCCGCGCGTTTCGACCACGGTGCAGTACCTCCCATGACGAACCTGGCGATCATGAAAAAAACCCTGCGAAATTCTGCAGTTCTGGCAAGACTGGCGCGCTTTGCGCAGCGCCTGGCCCGATCGCATGACGCCAATATCACGCTGATCGCGTCCCTTACCTTGCTGCCGACATTGTTCGGCCTCGGGTTTTGCATCGATTATGCGCGCGCCGAAATGCTGCAGTCGCGGATCGCCGCGGTGGCCGACGCCGCCGCACTGGCCGCGACCGACCCGGTGTATTTTACCAAGAGCAACGCCACCGCGACCGCGGCGGCGACGACGATTTTCAAGCAGCAGGTCACCGATTACGCCGATTTCAGCTATGCCCCGGCGACCCAGTTGATCGTCAAGATCGATGACAGCGGATCGTATTCGCAGGGACGCATTGCCACGGTGTCGTGGGGCGGGCAGTCCGCCAACATGTTTTCGACGATCCTGGGGTCTGCCTCGCTGGCGATCTCGGGCGTATCGCAATCGACCGCGTCGCTGCCGCCATACATCAATTTCTATATCGCGCTCGACACCAGCCCGTCGATGCTGCTGCCCACCAGTTCCACCGGGATCACCAACCTGACCAACGGTGCCATCTGGAAAGGCGAATCCACGTATTATCCTGGAAACACCGACGGCTGTGACTTTGCCTGCCATTCCAACAACATGCATATGTGGAATTCGGGCGTTTTCGTGATCGACGCCAACGGTTACGCAATCTTTCAGTCGGGATCGACATTTTACCGGGCTTCGTGCCCCACCACCAGCGGCAAGACCACCACCCCGGGCAATGTCTACGATGCGTCGGGCAACCTGCTCGGCAACACGCCGAGTTTTACCGGGGTAAATACCAGTAACAAGACGGTTTCCGCGACGACCTACTGCACGAGCGGCACGCTGGTCGCAAATCCGATCACCATGAGTTACTATCCGACCAAGTCTTCAACGCTGACTTCGGTCTCGGTTACCTTTCCCGATACCTGGTGGCTGGCGCAGAACTATTCGCTGGTCAACCCGGGCCAGGCCAATATCAACCTGCGCACCGACGATGAATCATCGGCAGCCGCGGGCGTGATCCAGTACGCCTATAACTATCAGGTTCAACTGGCATCGACGTATGCGTCCACCTCTTCTCCGACGTACAACATGCAATTCTACACGTTCGACGTGAATGGAGCGGTAACCCTGACTGCGCCGTTCGGAACGATGACGGCGGTTTCTACGTTGCAAAGCCAGCAGTTTCCCAACCTCGGCGCGGCGGCGCCGCTGATGTACGCAAACAGCTATTGGACAACGCAGGCGCAAGTGACCAACAACGCCGATAGCAATTTCTCGACGATGATGGCGAACATGAAACTGAATTTGCCACTTGTCCAGGGCGCCGGCACAAAGGCATCCCCGCAGAACGTTTTGATCATCATTACCGATGGACTGGAAGATGACGCTACTGATGGTACGACCGCGTTGAACGCTACCAACATCGCCCAGTGCACTTACATCAAGAACACCAATTTCACGAGAATTGCCATTCTCTATACGCAATACGATCCCAATACGATCAACTACACCGGGGATACCAACTTCAACACGATCGCGACGAACACTGTGCCCAGCATCGCCGCCAAGCTGGCCGCATGCGCCACAACCAATCCCGACGGATCGGTGCTGATGCAGACCGTCACCACCGGCGGCAGCCTGGCGACCGCGCTGAACGAGCTGTTTGCACAAGCCGTGAAGACCGCGCATCTGACCCAGTAGTACCAGGTTGCGCTGATGCGAACCTGCCCCCTCCCCTTCAGGGGAGGGGCTGGGGTTGGGGCCTCGCCCCACTCGCGACGCCGAGCCAGGTCGATAGGCCCCACCCCAACCCCTCCCCTGAAGGGAAGGGGCTTTAGAAACATGGGCATCGCACTTGGTGTAAACGGTCAAGATGCGCGCATAAGGGTTTTCCCGCATCAATTCGCCGCCCGATGCTTAAGCGGTCGTCAGCCATGATTTCCCGGTTCGATGGACCAGGAAACACACCATTGCGGGCGCCTCGCCCCCCAGCGCCGCCGCGCGGCTGCGACCCGCTTGCGCGGGTTGTTCGCCAGCACCGAGGCGGGCGCCGCGATGGAATTCGCGCTGGTCGCGCCGCTGCTGTTCGGGCTGATCCTGGCGACATTGCAGATCGTGCTGGTGTTCCTGGCGCAGGCCGCGCTCGAAACCGCGTGCGAAGGGTCGGCGCGCTATGTCCTGACCGGGCAGGCGCAGACCAATTTCCAGGGCGTCTACAACGCGCAAGGCGCGCTGGTGACCACCCCGCAACAACAGTTCAACACGTATATCTGTTCGCAGATCCAGGGCTTCCTCGGCTGTGGCTATCTGTTTGGCGATGTGTCGAGCGGATCGAGTTATTCGACGGTCAGCCTGGCCGAGCCGACATGGACATTCGACGTGAACGGCAATGTTTCCAACACCTTCACCTATAGCCCCGGCTCGCAGGGATCGATCGTCGTCGTGCGGCTGTATTATTTCTGGCCGGTGATTTCGCTGCTGGGCTTCAACATCACCTCGACCGTCGACGTCAACAACAACAGCACGATGTTCGACGTGCTGATCGCCACTTCGGTTTCGAAGACGGAGGGGTATTGATGCGAAACATGTCGAAACTCGCCCGCGTGATCGCGCATCTGCGCCGTCTCGCCCGCGATTGCGACGGCGCGGCGCTGGTCGAAATGGGGATCATGGCGCCGGTGCTGTTCCTGATGTACTCGGGTTGCTACGTCGTCGGCGACATGGTCACGTGCGGGCGCAAAGTGTCGTTGACCGCGCACACGATCACCGACCTGACCAGCCAGTATGGATCGGTATCGAGCGCCAACCTGACCGCGGTGCTGTCCAATTCCGCCTATGTGCTGGCGCCCTACAGCACCGCGACCGCGACTTTGCGCATCAGCGAAATCCAGGTGACCGACGCCAGCCATGCCACCGTCGTGTGGAGCCAGGCGCAGAACGGTACCGCGCTGGTGGTCGGCACGATCGTGAACCTGCCCACCAATATGGCGCCGCCGCTGATGGTCCCCAACCCCACGGCAAACCCGGCGACCGTCGGCGGCTATTTCATCATGGGCGATATTTCGTACCCGTATGTGCCCGCCTTCGGCCAGGGCTACCTGCCCTCGCCCACGCTCTACAACCGCTATTTCATGCTGCCCCGCCTGTCCAATTCGGTCCCTTTGACATCATGAGGCGCGCAATCATCCAGATCCTGGCCCGCTTGCGCATCCGCCTGGCGCGCGATCGCGATGCCAATGTCACGATGATCGCGGCGGTCGCGCTGATCCCGACGATGTTCGGCCTCGGGTTCAGCATCGATTATGCGCGCGCCGAAATGTTGCAGTCGCGCATCAACGCCGTGGCCGACGCGGCCGCGCTGACGGGCACCGACCTCGTCTATATCGAACAGTCGGCCGCGGTGGCCAAGGCCGCCTCGACCCAGATCTTCACCACCCAGGTCACCGATTACGCCGATTTCAGTTATGCCCCGTCGACGCAACTGGTCGTCACCGTCTCCAACCAGGGCGGATTGAACCTGGGGCGGACGGTCTATGTCGGCTGGGCGGGGCAATCGGCCAATATGTTCAGCGGTATCCTGGGCATGGCCTCGCTGTCGATCAGCGGGTCCTCGACGGCCTATGCGACGCAGGCGCCTTATGTGAATTTCTTCCTGGTGATGGACAAATCACCCTCGATGCTGCTGCCCACGACATCGACCGGAATCACCGAAACGCAGGGCGCGACCGCCGATACGTGTGCCTTTGCCTGCCACCAGCAGTTTCCCGGCAGCTATATCAAGGACGTCAATGGCAAGACCGTCTTCATCAACCAGAATTTCTATTCCACCACCGGCGCGACCGGCGCGGGGACGTATTACCTGATCGACGGCAGCAACAACCTGTACAATTCGGGCGGCACCTTGCTGGGCGCGATCCTGACCAATGTCAGCACGACCGCGAACACGACGCTGACTTATAAATACGCGTCGGGCACCACGAAGACCTGCAACATTTTCGGGTTCAACTGCGTCACCACGACCAATTATACCACGGTAACGATCGTTGGATTCTACGCCGACGGGTATTGGCTGACTCACAATTACACATCGATCTATCCGTCGGGCACCAAGATCGACTTGCGCGTGTCCGACGAAACCGTCGCTGCGCAACAGTTGATCCCCTATGCGCAGAGCCAGGCGCAGATCAACAGCGTCGCCTACCAGATGCAGTTGTTCAGCTACGACTGGACCCACCCGGCGGCATCGAGCCCGGTGACGCAGTACAACGCGATGACCAATGTCAATTCGATGTCATCGTCGACCGTGCCCAATCTCGATACCAGCCAGGATTGGTGGGCCTACAACAACTGCTATACCGTCGCATGCCTGTCACCCGGCGACGCCGCGACATCGACGTATGGCATGCTGACCTCGATGAACGCGGTAATGCCCGCGCCCGGCACCGGGCTGACCGCTGCCACCCCGCAGGAAGTCATGCTGATCATCACCGACGGCGTGTCCGACGAAATCATCAACGGATCGCGCACCAATCGCGAATTCAACGCGACCGACATCGCTGCGTGCACCACGATCAAGAACCGCGGGATCAAGGTCGCGATCCTCTACACGTATTACGATCCAAACACGCTGGCGGGCGATAGCTGGTCGCAGACCAATGTCGTGCCCTACCTGCCCAATGTCCTGCCCGCGCTGCAATCGTGCGCATCGACCGCCAACAATGGATCGGCGCTGGTCTATACCGTGCAATCGAACCAGAGCATCGCCACCGCGCTGCAGACGCTGTTCCAACTGACGATCACCAATTCGCATCTGATCGGGTGAGCGCGCCAGAACAATCCGGTTGTTGGGCGGAAGCCGATTGGCCTGCGTTCGACTGTTAGTAAGCTAATGTTATATAACAAGTTCCGCTCATCCTGAGCCTGTCGAAGGACACGCGCCAACACTCGCCCAATGCGAGGGCAGCACCACCAGGATTGAGCGTAGCGCGCGTCCTTCGACAGGCTCAGGATGAGCGAACTTTTTAATATACCACGGCAAATCATAGCGCTTTGCGAGGTGGCAATCCCGCGGCTCATCATGGCGCGGCTTTGCTAGTGTGGCCAATGCGCCCAGCGCACACACGACAATGGGCCAATACGTCGCAGCATTTCGGCTGCGATGTATTGGCCCATGCGTATGCTGGCCGTTGATCCTACCCGTTACACGAACATGAAATTCGCCGCGGTCAACTGCGCCATAGTCACATGGTTGAGTGTGATCTGGTCGTGCGCGTCATAGCTGATGACGACATTGGCGCCCGACTGGTGCATCGCGCCTTCGACGGCGGCGTAATTGGCGAACAGCGCCTTGTCGAACTGGATCACATCGCCAGAGGCTGCGCCGGGTGCAAATCCGGTGATCTGTTCCAGGCCGAACCCGCTGTGAAATGCAAAGGTATCCTCGATGCCTGTCGCGGTGATCGCAGCGCCGCTGATACCGGTGATCGTCATGCCCGATGCGACAGCCGTAATCGCCTTGGCTGAGCTGCTGGCAGTCGCCGACGCCTGGTGCGTGATTTCGACGACCAGCGGATCGGCGCCCACTGCCAGAGAGATCGTCGACACATTGTGATAGACCGCGATCGGCGTAGTGCCCAGGATCGGATCATAGACGTCGATCGTCGCCTGGACATTGGCGAAATGGATCGTGTCGGTGTGCGACACCGGCGCGATTTCGGCGTGCGTGGTGTTGTTCCAGATCTTCTGTTCGTCCCAGATCACGACATCGAACGTGTTCGTCGACTTTTGCAGGACCATCGAGCTCGTCGTCGCGTCGGCGCCGCCGATCGTGTAGCTGACGGTGCCGGGGATATAGCTCGTCGTCCCGCCGCCCAGGATCGTGGTCAGGTCGTGCAGCGCGACTGCGGCCGGCTTTGCATTGCCGCTGTAATCGAACAGGCCGAAATGATTGCCCGTGCTGGTGCCGGAGGCATCGGCATAGGCATCGAGCAATTCGTAGACGAACACCGTCGCCGCGCCCGCCGCTTTCGCGTCGAAGATCATGTCGAGATTGTAGATTGCCTGGGTATGGCCATCGACCCCGCCCGATGCGGTGCTCAGCGTAGAATAGCCGGTTTCGGTGACGACGAACGATTTGCCCGTTGGGATCGCGGTCATGTTGGATTTCAGATAAGCGAGCGGCGCATTGGCGTTGTTCGCATAGGGGTGGATCGCGGCATAGTCGTAGCCGGTGGTCGAAGTCGCGCCGGCGTTCATCGTATAGCTGTAGACGGTGGTGCCGTTCAGCGTCGCATCGGCACCGACATCGGCATAAAGCGCATTCTGGAACGCGACGGCTGCGGCCGCGCCGGTCAGGCCATTGTAGCTGGCGGCGAAATTGTTGACTTCATTGGGACCTTCGACTGCTGCGATCGATCCGGGGTGGGCGGTGGCGAACGCGGCGAGTTGCGCCACGCTGTTGGCGGGGGTGCCATTGGCGTACAACAGCATGTCGAACCGGATGCCGCTGCTGGCGGCGAGGTTGTACGCCGCCTGCCCCGTCATGCCGGTAAAATAGGCATCCGTGCGGATCAGGCTGACACCCAGATATTTCAGATCGGCGAGGTCCGTCTGTATATTTGCGTATTTGCCATCTGTGTAATCGATTGCTGCATCGACCCCGATTGAGGCGACAAAAGCGGCGGCGCTGGTTGCGTTTGTTTTGGTCATGAGTGTTTAAATAGTCGGCAAACGTTTGCTGATATTTTGACAACACTGGTAAAACGTAAATTCATTTCAAAAAATATGTATTGCCAACAAATACATGAATACTATTCATCGCGTGTTGGGCGCGGAAAACTACGTATACGCTAAAACAGGCTATTTTGCGCGGTGTTGCCGCCCCAGGCGCTTCAGCGCCTCGCGCACGTCTTCGATCCGATAGGGCTTGCGGATCCAGTCGGTGCAGCGATCATCGACGAGCGAGGGATCGGGCAGCTCCTGCGCCTGCGACAGCAGCAGGATCGCCAGGTCGGCATGCATCGCGCGCAATTCCCGGGCGAGGCCGATCGCGCGGCCATCGGGCAGATCGAGATCGAGCAGCACCGCATCGTAGCCGCCATTGCTCGCGCGCACTTTGCCCAGCGCCTCGCCGGCGTTGGCCGCCTCGTCGATCGCGTGCCCTGCGCGCGTCAGCGCCTCGGCGCTCAGCATGCGCACGCGCGGATCGCCCTCGATCAGCAGCAGCCGCCCCGAGCGCCCCGAATCGAGCACATCGCGCACCTTTTCGGACAGCGCCTGGTACGTGAACGGCTTGGGGATCATTTCGACACCCGGATCCAGCCGGCCGCCATGCACGATCGCATTGCGGGTATAGCCACTGGTATACAGAACCTTGAGCTGCGGCCGGATCAGATGCGCGGCATCGGCGAGTTCGCGCCCGGACATCATCGGCATGACGACATCGGTCAGCAACAGGTCGATTTCAACATCCGGCCGCTCGATCGTGCGCAGCGCGGTCGGGCCATCGGGCGCCTCGATCACGGCATAGCCCAGTTCGCGCAGGATCTCGACGGTATAGGCGCGCACATCGTCGTCATCCTCCACCACGAAAATGGTTTCACCGCGCCCGTCATGCGGATTGGCAGTGTCCTGCACATCGTCGGGCAGCACCGCTTCGCCGACCAGCCGCGGCAGGTAGACCTTGACTGTCGTGCCCTGGCCTTCCTCGGAATAGATTTTGACGTGGCCGCCCGATTGCTTGACGAAGCCATAGACCATCGACAGCCCCAGCCCGGTGCCCTTGCCGACTTCCTTGGTCGTGAAAAACGGTTCGAACACGCGCGCCACCACATCGCGCGGCATCCCGCCGCCGGTATCGCTGACCGCGATGACCATATAACTGCCCGGCGACACTTCGGCATTGCCATCCGAATAGGCCTGGTCGAGCCAGGCATTCGCGGTTTCGATCGTCAGCTTTCCGCCATTGGGCATGGCGTCGCGCGCATTGACCGCCAGGTTCAGCAGCGCGCTTTCCAACTGGTTGGTATCGGCCTCGACCCGCCACAGCCCCGGCGCGGTCACCGTTTCGAGGTGGATCGTTTCGCCCAAGGTGCGCTTGAGCAGTTCGGACATGCCCGCGATCAACCGGTCGGCATCGAGCGGCTGCGGCGCCAGCGGTTGCCGGCGCGAAAACGCGAGCAGGCGCTGGGTCAGCCCGGCGGCGCGGTCGGCGCCTTTCAGCGCATTGCCGATCGCGCGGCGCAGTCGGTGGTTGGCGTCCTCGTCGCCGAGCATCCGCAGCGCCATGTCCATATTGCCGGTGATCACGGTTAGCAGATTGTTGAAATCGTGCGCGATCCCGCCGGTCAATTGCCCGACCGCTTCCATCTTCTGGGCCTGGCGCAGGACTTCCTCGACTTCCTCGCGCTCGGCCACGGCCGCCGCGATGCGTTCCTCGAGCGATGCGTTGAGATCGCGCAGCGCCTGCTCGGCCAGGCTGCGTTCCCTGATCTCGCGCTGCGCGGCGTCGAACAGGCGCGCGTTGTCGATCGCGATGGCCGCCTGCGATGCGATCGCGACCGCCATCTGTTCGTGCGCCTGGGAAAACTGCCCGGGCTCGGGATGACCGAAGAACAGTGTGCCCATCACTTCGGATGTGCGCGAGATCACCGGCAGCGCCAGGTACGAGCGCACCGGCAGATGGCGCGGCGGCATGCCGTGATACGGCGCGTTTTTGCCGTAGCGCGGGTCGGCCAGGATATCGTCGGACCGGACCACCGCGGTGCCGCTGAACGTCGGCTCGAACAGCGCGGTGATGCGCGGCATTGGCAGATGCGCGAAATCCTCGGGCGGCGCACCCGACAGCGTGTACAACATATACGCTTCGCCATCGGCGTTCGTGGTGTTGTAGAAAAATGCGCCGAACGCGGCCCCGGCCAGTTCGACCCCGGCATCGGTCACGACCTGGACCACGCGCTGCAATTCCAGCTCGCCCGCGATCGCCGTGCCCGTCTGGTACAGGCGTTCGAGCACCAGGTTCTGCCGCGCCAGGTCGGATTCAGCATCGACCCGCTCAGTCACGTCGGTGCCCTGGACGAAAATCCCGGTAATCGTGTCGAGATGATCGGTCAGCGGCTGGTAGACGAAATCGAGATGGCGCAGTTCGAGCGGCGCCCCGGCTATTCGCGCCAGACTGATCGGGATGCGCGTGGCGACATAGGGTTTTCCGGTCCGGTAGACTTCGTCCAGCAGCGCGAGAAAGCCCTGTTCGGCGACTTCGGGCAGCGCTTCGATCACCGGACGGCCGATGACATCATCGCGCCCGATCATGGTCAGGTATTCCGGATTGGCCAGTTCGAACACATGCGTCGGCCCGCGCAGCACCGCCATGAACGTCGGCGCCTGCTCGAACATCTGGCTCAGGCGCTCGCTCTGGCGGCTGAGCTGCACATTGACTTCGCGCAGCGCCGCCTCGGCCTGGCGGCGCACGACTGCCAGCTCGACATTGGTCGATACGCGCGCGATCAGTTCGCGCGCGCTGAACGGCTTGACCAGGTAATCGTCGGCGCCCGCCTCGATGCCATCGACGCGCGCCTCTTCGCCCGCGCGCGCCGACAGCATGACCACGGCGAGGTCCTGCAAGGCCGGATCAGCGCGGATGATCTGCAGCAATTCGAAGCCGTCGAGCCGCGGCATCATGACATCGGTCAGCAGCAGATCGGGGCGCTCTCGGCGGATCAGTTCCAGCGCGGCCTGGCCATCGGCCACGGTTTCGATGTCGAAGCGGGGCTCCAGCAGGCGGCGCACGTAATCGCGCATGTCGGCATTGTCGTCGGCAAACACGATCCGCGGCCGTTCGGCACCGATCCGCGCCAGCCCGTTCGACCAGGTACGCGCTTGCGGTTCAGCTGCTTGCAGTTCGGGCACTTGCGGGGCGCCATCGTCCGGCATCCAGCGCAGCGCTTCTTCGACAAAACCCGCCGCGCGCGCGGGCCTGGGCGCGCCACCCGTGGGCAGATCGTGCGCACGGGCTTCGGAATGCATAGGAATGGTGATCGTGAACGTCGACCCCATGCCCGGCTCGCTGGCGACGGTAACCTCGCCGCCATGCAGGTTGACCAGCTCGTGGACGAGCGCCAGGCCGATCCCCGAGCCTTCGAACGTGCGCCCGCGCGCGCCTTCGATCCGGTGAAACCGTTCGAAAATCCGCGCCAGGTCGTCCGCCGCAATGCCGATCCCGGTGTCCTGCACGGTCAGCACGGCGCTGTCGGCATGTTCGCGCAAGGCAATGCGGATTTCGCCTTCGAACGTGAATTTGAACGCGTTCGATACGAGATTGAGGACGATTTTCTCCCACATCTCCTGATCGATATCGATCGGCCGTGACAGCGGCGGGGTGTCGACGACCAGCGCCAGCCCGGCCTTTTCAGTCGCAGAGCGGAATGACGAGGCGAGCTCGGCGGTAAACGCGCCAAGGTCGGTCGGGCGGAAATGTGCCTCGACCCGGCCCGCCTCGATCCGCGAAAAATCGAGCAGCGTGTTGACCAGTTTCATCAGCCGCAGACCGTTGCGATGCGCGGCCTCCACCAGCGGGAGACTGCCCGCCGGCATCAGGCCGGTCGACTGCGTCAGCACTTCTTCCAGCGGTCCGAGCAGCAGCGTGATCGGGGTGCGGAATTCGTGGCTGATATTGGAAAAGAACGTCGTCTTGGCGCGATCGAGCTCGGCCAGCGCTTCGGCGCGGCGGCGCTCCATCTCATACGCTTCGGCGCTGACGAACGCGGCGGCGATCTGCCCCACCGCGAGATTGAGAAAGCCCTGGTACGCGTCGTCGAACAGCCGCAGCGGGTTCAACCCGACGATCAGCACGCCGTCGCGGCCCTGACCGCCAGCGGCCAGCACCGGCAACAGCACCGCGCGGGTCACCGGATAATCTTCAAAACCGACCGGGCATGCCGCGCCCAGCCGCTCGACCAGGCCATCCAGCACCACCGGTTCGCGCGTGGCCAGCACCGATCCGACGGGCCAGAGCGTGGTATCGCGCGCGATATGATCGGGCGCGAAATCGCACCCGGCCGGGATCTGCGACGAGGCCGTCAAAGCCAGGCCGCCGAGATCGTCATCGGCCATGTACAGCAGCGCAAACGCGATATCGCGCGTGTTGGTGCGCAGCGCGCGTTCGATCGATTCCCCGGTTTCGGCCCAGGTGCGCGCATCGGCGGTGCGCACGCCCAGTTCGCTCAGCAGCTCGAGCTGGCGTTCGCCGATGACGCGCGCGGTATCATCGGTGTTGAAACAGATGATCCCGCCGGCATTGCCGTCTGCGGCCGGGATCGGGCTGTAGGAAAACGTGTAATACGTCTCTTCGGGATAGCCGCTGCGCTCCATGATCAGGAACTGCGATTCGACATAGACCCCCTCGCCCGCGGCCGTGACCTGGTCGAGCAGGGGCCCGACGTAATCCCAGATTTCGGCCCAGACTTCACGCGTCGGCCGGCCCAGCGCCCAAGGATCGCGATCGCCGACGATCGGCTTGTAGGCCTCGTTGTAGAAAAACGTGAATTCGCTGCCCCAGCCGACCCAGATCGGATGGCCCGAACTGAGCATGATCTGCAAGGTGGTCTTCAGGCTGTGCGGCCAGCGGTCGGGGGCACCGAGCGCCGTCTGCGACCAGTCATGCCGGCGGATGCGCTCCCCCAGGTCGCCGCCCCCTTTCAGGAACGACCAGGTTGCGGCCTGGATTTCGGAATCGGATGCCGCATCGGCCGCCTGTTCCTGTTGATCACCCGCCGCCATGCCTTGCTATCCTTTGCCCGAAACCGCGCCATACACATGGCTTGACGAATCCCGTGGCATCATCGTTAATTGCCATTCTGTTCATGTTGGCAGGTTTTTTGGGCCAGCGCGATAACCCACTTGGGTCCATCCCATGATAACATGCACAATCTGGCGCTGTTTCGTTCTGCCCACGACCCAGGCTGAGCAACGCGCCAAAAACCCGCAATTCCGCAACGGGTTCCGCCGCAACGACAATTTTTTTCGCGCCCGCAATCATCGCTTGAACAGGCGCAAGGGGTTGTGACAATGTCGCCGAAATGATCGAAACCCGGCCCGCGACAGGCGCCGGATCACTGCCAAGGGGCCAGGAATGTACCACGCGCTGGTTGCCGAAGACGAAGTGTTGATCCGCGAAATCCTGTGCGACGAACTGGAAGATGCCGGCATGGCGGTGCGCGGCTTTGCCAGCGCCGAAGACACGATCGCCGCGATCGCCGGCGGCGCGCAGATCGACCTGCTGTTTACCGACATCAACCTGTCCGGCTCGATGAACGGCTGGGACCTGGGCCTGCAGGCGCTGGCCATCCACCCCGAACTGCGCGTGATCTACGCAACCGGCGGCAGCGAACCCCCGCGCGCGCTGTCTGCGCAGGAACGCCGCATCATGAAACCGTTCCGGTTCACGGCCATTCTCGAAATGCTGCAGGACATGGGCCTGGCCACCGCCTGAGCGCATGCGAGGCGCCATATCGTCGGCGCAATTAACCATCCAACCTAAGGTAGTATCGGCGTAATTGCCCTCACGGCGCGCTTGCGCGCGCCCCGTCATTATGAAATTCAGCGACCAGCAATCGTTTTCATATGACGATCTTTGGGGGTGCTGACGATGACCGATTTTCCAGACCAGATGTCGCGCCGTGCGGTGCTGATCGCACTGCTGGCAGGCGCTGCGGCGCTGCCGTTCGCGCGCGTGGCGCATGCCGCCGGGATGTTGCCGGGGATCGGATCGGGCGGCTTTGGCAAATTGCTCGACCATGCTTCGGATTCCGCGCTGAACAAACTTGGCGTACCCGGCGCGTTTTATGGTGACCCGGCCGTGCGTATCGCGCCACCGACCGGCGGTGGCAGCGGCGGTGGCGGTCTCGGCGGAATGCTCGGCGGGGTCATGTCAGCCGGATCGAAACTGGGCCTGACCGACGGCCTGACGCACAAGCTCAACCAGGCGGCCGGCTTTGCCGCTCTGCAGGCCAAGCCGGTGTTCCACACCGCCATCTCGCACCTGTCGCTGTCCGACGCGCCCGGCATCGTCAGCAAAAGCGACGGCGCGACGCAATACCTGCACACGAGCGCCGGCCCCGACCTGCACCACAAATTGCGCCCGATGATCGACGATGCACCGGCCCAGGTCGGCGCGTTCAAAATGCTCGAATCAAATGCGCAACTCGCCGCGCTGATCGGCGCGGGCCGCGACAAGCTCAGCGAGTCGGTGACCAGGCAGGCGCTGGACGGCATTTTCAAATACATCGCCGCCGAAGAACGCCACTTGCGCGCCAACCCCATGGGGCCCGCCGGCTCGGTGCTGAAAGGCATGTTCTAAACCACGCGCGGCGATTGCGCAGACGAATCAGACGCAGTACAAAACGGAACGTGCTCCAAAACATGGTTGGAACACGGTCCGTTCTGTAAATGGTGGTTCGTGAGCGAAGACGTGGTCGATCAGGCTGTGATGGATACCAGCCCCGAAACCGGGCGCCGCACCCGTGCGGATGCGCAGCGCAACCTGATTACACTGCTCGATGCCGCAAAGGCGATATTTGCAGAGGCCGGCGTCGATGCGCCCGTCCGCGCCATCGCCGAACGCGCAGGCGTAGGCATCGGCACAGTCTATCGCCACTTCCCCCGCCGCGCCGACCTGATAGCAGCCGTCTTTCGCCAGGAAATCGACGCCTGCGCCGACGCCGCAGACCAGCTCGCAAAAACGCACCCCCCGGTCGAGGCCCTGTCGCTATGGATGCGCCGTTTCGTGGAACTCGCCGCCACCAAACACGGCCTGGCCCAGGCACTCCACTCCGGCGACCCCGCCTACGCCGCGCTACCCGCAAGACGCGAAACGCGCCTCCTCCCCGCATTCCAGGCGCTGTTCGACGCCGCACAGGCAACGGGCGAAATCCGCAAGGATGTCGCCAGCGCCGAATTCCTGAGCGCGGCTGCAAGCCTGTGCACCTCAGCCGGCGCGGCCAACCCCGACCTCGCCCAACGCCTGGTAGGCCTGCTCGTCGACGGATTGAGAAACGCGGCCATCAAGGCATAACCAGCCGTTTCGCCATCTGGGCATTGAGCGCCCGGGGGCTAAGGCGCAGGCTTTCGGTTGCCAGCGCGAGCAGCAGGCTGGGGATAACCACGGTCTTCCTCCGCCTGGCCATTGCCCGCATCGCTGTCGCCACGACGCGCTCGGGCGACATCACCGGGAACCGGGTCTTTTCGACAGGGGAATTGGATCGCGACCAGAATTCCGTGCGCGTCGCGCCAGGACAGAGCGCCATCACGTAAACACGGCCGGGATGGCTGTCGTTCACCTCGACCCCGAGTGCCTCGGTAAAGTGCAGCACATAGGCTTTGGTTGCCGCATAGGCGGACATGTAGGGGACCGGTTGAAACGCTGCGTGGGAGGCGACGTTTACGATCGTGCTCTCGTGTTCGACAAGCCGAGGTATCAACAGCCGGGTCAGTTCGGTCAGGGCGCTGATGTTGACTGCGATCATTGCGTGCACAGCCGACGTTTCGCTGTCCGCGAACCGGCCGATCGGCACCTGGAAACCTGCGTTGTTGATCAGGCAGTCGATCGTCAGATCGCGGGTTGCCGCGGCAATGGCGCCAGCAGCACCAGGCTCGGCGAGATCCTGCACGATTACCCGGATGTCCACGCCGTGCTGGCCTGCGAGCTCTTTGGCGAGCGCTTCGAGCCGATCGCGATTGCGGGCGACGAGCACCAGATTGTGGCCTTTGGCAGCAAGGGCGTTGGCAAAGCAGCGACCGATGCCCTCCGACGCGCCGGTAATGACAGTATAGGCTTTCAGCATCAGTCTCGCCCCGTTATGTAAGCGTCGCTCACATGTAGAGAGGCAAGTAAGCAGTGTCAACATCGAGACCATTTCATCATGGCGACCTGAAAGCCGCGCTGGCGCGTCGCGCGCTGACAATGGTCGAGGTGTCGGGCGTGGAGGCGGTTTCTTTGCGACAGGTTGCGCGTGAAGCCGGCGTATCGAGCGCGGCGCCGTATCGGCATTATCCCAGCAGGGACGCGCTGCTTGCCGAAGTCGCACGGCACGGCTTCGATCTATTGCGCGAACAGCTTCAGGCTGAGGAAGCACAGGATCATCCGGACAGGTCCCTGCGCCTGTGCCTGTCCTACATCCGTTTCGCCATCGAGCACCCGGCGCTTTACCGCCTGATGTTCGGAGCCCAGATCGAGAAGGCTTCCTGTCCCGACCTGCTCGAAAGCGGGAAACGCGCTTTACGCGCTGCTGGAACGAAACGTCGGGGATTCGGCAGCCACACCGCGGGGCAACCGCGCCTTGGGCTGCTGGGCACTCGTCCATGGCCTGGCCACGCTGGAACTGGACAAGCAATTGCAGGCGCGACAGGGCGAAGCACCCGGAACGATGACCGCAGATATCCTCAGACCGCTCATCGCGGTCCTGGAGCGGTAATATCCCTGGAGCCGCCTCAAACGGGCCCATGGCCAAACCACGTGGCGTGGAAGAAAAGATTCGAACCCCACAGCGAAGCAGCTTGCTGCGCAGCGCATCAAAAGACTCAGAGGATTCCGATAGGCTGGGTGGCACATCTCAGATGTGCCACCCCCAATAGGCAAACTGGAGCGGGCGAAGGGATTCGAACCCCACAGCGAAGCAGCTCGCTGCGTAGCGCAACAAAAGACTCAGAGGGTTCCGGGAGGCTGGGTGGCACATCTCAGATGTGCGCACCCCCAATAGGCAAACTGGAGCGGGCGAAGGGATTCGAACCCTCGACCCCAACCTTGGCAAGGTGTCCGACACCCTTTTCCAGCAATATCCGCATCTACGATGCAGCACGATATAGTACTATTTTTCAATATTTTATACAGACTCCATCCCGCCGGTCATATCCAAAACGCACCCTACAACTCACTCCGAAACGCTTGGAGTTTTCTTGGATCAGGCTATAATCGGATGATTCTAAGCAACTTTTGGGCAGAGTGCTGATATGGCTGGTGAAAAGTTGACGAAGCGGATTGTCGACGCTTTGAAGGCTCCCGAACCTTCCAAGGTTGGGGTCAAGGTTCGAGAACATTTCCTCTGGGATCGTGAACTGCGCGGCTTTGGCGTGCAGGTCATGCCGTCCGGCCTCAAGAGCTTTGTTATTCAGTTTCGTTCACCAGAAGGAAAGAACCGCAGGTCTGTTATCGGCCGGTACGGACTGATGACAGTCGAAGAGGCTCGCAAAATTGCTCATGAGAAGCTGGTGGCTGTTTCCAAGGGCGTGGACCCTGTCGCACAAGAGGCCAAGGCGGCTGGCCTGATCACCGTTGCAGAGCTTTGCGATTGGTATCTTACCGAGGCCAAAGCAGGACGGGTGCTGGGTCGACGCCGCCGGCCGATCAAAGAGTCGACGCTGGCGATGGATCGTAGCCGCATTGAAACGCACATCAAACCACTGCTCGGGAGGCGTCGCGTGGGGGCGCTCAAGCTTGGTGATATTGAAGGCGCGCAAGCCGACATCGCCATCGGCAAGACGTCGAAGGCTCGCGTCGGCAGCCGTGGCGGCGCCACCACCGGCGGCGAGGGCGTCGCAGCGCGAACGATTTCGACACTGCATTCAATCTTTGAGCACGCCGTCCGGCTAGGGCAGATCGAAGCCAATCCTGCCAAAGGGGTCCGTAAGCTTGCGGCTGTCCCGCGCGAGCGGCGGCTCAGTCGCGTGGAAATCGAGAGGCTCGGCAAGACGCTTCGCGAGGTTACCGAAGCGGGCGAACATCCGACCGGGCTTGCCGCCATACGGTTCCTTCTCCTCACCGGCTTTCGTCGTATGGAGGCTTTGGGCCTGAAGCGGACCTGGCTTGACAAAGAAGAGGGGGCAATCCGCTTTCCTGACACCAAGAGTGGCGCGCAAACCCGTGTGATCGGGCACGCAGCGATTGAACTGCTCCTCGCTCAGTCAAAATCTACTTCCCCCTTCTTCTTTCCTGCAGACTGGGGCGATGGTCATTTTATTGGGCTGGTGCGCGTTCTCGATCGCGTCTGCCAAAAGGCGCTCCTGCAAGGTGTCACGCCTCATACGTTGCGTCATACTTTTGCCAGCGTCGCAGGTGATCTGGGTTTTTCCGAATTGACGATTGCTGCTTTGCTCGGCCATTCCGCACGAGGCGTCACGCAGCGCTATATCCATATAGATGAAGCGCTCAGGATGACAGCTGATCGGGTAGCGAACGAAATTGCCGACTTGCTCGATGGCCGAGCAAGAAACCGAACTACAAATACCCTCCGCGATGACTTTCGAAGACAATGATCAAATTTATTTTATAATAAGCGATGCATTTCATGCGTAATTACCCACCCCATGATTTGAGCCGTCAGGCGGAGACAGCGCCAAGGATGGTGGGTAATTACCTTTGACGCGCCGCAGACCGATGCGGCTACTCTTTTCCAAGGGCGGCTTCCTTGATTGAGTTCAACGAATTCACTCTGGCATATTGCGATGCCGTTGGGAGCCGTCCACCCCAACAGTATCCGACTGAAGTCGGAGGGGTTCTTCCCGGTAGAGGACTTTAAAATTTATTCGCAACATACGCTATTCCAAATACGTAAATAGCATAATCGACAAATACTAACGGCATCGCCAAAATCGTAAAGTGCCTATCACTTGCAAAAGGAATAAATGACATAAAAAAATTAGATAAAATAAATAATAAAAGAAATAATTTGACAGAAAGAATTTTTCTGCTCGGGAATGATTGATATATCGAAATTACAGAAATAAAACATGCTATGCCAAAAGCATTTCCATTCCCGTAATTTGTAGTCTTATCGTAAATAAATGCCAATAATATTGCGATGATGGTTGATGCCAATATCGGCACCATCCCTAAATCATTCGAGGTGAATTTTCCAATATTCGTTGGCATTAAAAGCACCTTGTAGCCGCTAAATCTCGAACACCGAAAATTACTGAAGCACCCAATCCTAAACCTGGAACGTTTTTTGCAAGCATCTTCATCCCGCCGCCACCAATCCCCGCTGCAGCTGCATCTGACCCGATTTGCAGGGCAGCGCTGGTTGCTCCGCCGGCCTCCGCAAATGCCTGGTCTGAAAACTCACCTGTCGCATAGGCCGTTAGAGCGGATGCTCCTGCCGCGACAAGTCCAATGCCTGTTGCGACCACTACGACCGGCGCTGCGCCGACCGCAAGTCCAACCACCCCAACCCCCGCAGCCGCAATCCCAACGGCGTCCAGTCCCAGCCCCAGCTTTGTAGAAGCTGAGAGATTACCAAGACAATGCAACAAATTTGGTACGGAATTCTGCGTCAACGGACTGAATGGGCTGACGAAAGACCCGGCAGCCTTAGGATGCCCTCTTACCGTAATACTCCCTCCTGGATCACCCGGCGCGGCCGGTTGGTAAGTAAAGCCAAAAATATCTTGAATACTGCCTTGAATACCAGGAGGATTATCCACAATAGGCGGCTTAATTCCATTTGATATTATTTCGTCATCCAAACCACTTGTATCACTTCCGTTAACCGGATCGCCATAGGCGTAGTTATACCAGTTGAGCCCGTCACCATAACCAATGGGATCAGTCTGCATAAAGCGGCCAAGGCTCGGCGAGTACCAGCGCGCCTTGTAATTATAGAGGCCCACTTCAGGAAACCACGTCTGCCCGGTGTACCCAAATCGGCCGACATTGGTCGAGGCGGGGATACCGAATTCGTCATAGCTGTTTGCAGCGACCAAGCCGCCGCTGCTGTTGGTCACCGCGATTACCGAACCGCGCTCGTCCACCTGCAGAAACTGCGGCGTGGTTGTGTTGCCCGATCCCTGATACCAGGCCACCACTTCGTCGATGCCCGCGCCGGGGACATACCGCTGCATAACGGTTCCCGACGGGTTGGACACCTCGGCGACAGGAGTTCCACCGGAATAGAAAAAGCGTGTCGATGCAGTCGTGTCATATTCGGTGATCCGGCCCAGCGGATCGTAATAGATCCCCACCCCCGCTGCCGGAACAGTGGCGAGGTCGTTCAGCTTGTCATAGGTGTACGTGCTGGACCCCGACGTAGTCAGATTGCCGCGCGCGTCATAGCTGAGTGCAATTCCGCCTGAGCTGGTATACTGATTGAGGCCGTTGGGGGCATAGGATCGCGACACATTGTAGCCCCCGGTCCAAGCATAGGCATCGTTGCTGCGCGTGATGCCCGCGATCTGCGATGCGGGTGAATAACTGATCGGCGTGCCCGATCCGCCAACGCCGCCGATCAGATCGTTGTTGGCGGTATTGGGGAAGCCGAGTTGGATCCCGGCAAGCCGGCTGACCGCGTCATAGCCATACGTACTGACCACGCCATTCCCATATGTCACACCGGTGCGGCGCCCCCGATTGTCGTATGAATAGCTGGCAAGCACACCCACTCCCGATGTCGCGCCATTGGCCGCGATTGTCGTCACGCCACCGATCGTATCATAGGCGTATCCCGCGTAAAACCCATCAGCCCATGTGATCCGCGTACGGTCGCCTGCCGCGTCGTACAGATACGTCATCGATCCAAAAGGCTGGGTCTCGCCGGTGACGCGGCCAAGCGCGTCGTAAGTATAGCCAAGAGTTTCTCCATATGCCGCACAGGCAATCTGTATAACGCTATTAACCAGATTGTAGGTGTAGCTGACCGCATAGTCGTTCGAAGAGATCGCGCTCGATCCGCCGGGCGTGCGCGTCGCCATCCTGCCAAGGTTGTCATATGTGAACGTCAGCGTATTGGCATCGCGCAGACGCCGGACCAGGACGTTACCATTTGCATCATACGCGTAGGTTTCATAGTTGTTCGCGTCGCTCGCGCTTGCGCCCTGAGTGGCAACGGGGAAATTCGTTTGCGACAGCCGATCAACCCCATCATAGGTGTAGGTTGTAAGGTTGTTCTTGCCATCCAGATCCGTAAGTTTGTTGCCGTTCGGCGAATATGTGACGGTCTGCAACGTGCCGACGCTGTCACTTATCGACAGCACCCGATTGTCGGAGTCATACCCGCTCTGCACCACCCGATCGGCCCCGTAGGGCCCTGTCGTCTGACTGGCAGCGCAGCTCGTTGTCACGCTGCCAGGGATTGCCGCCATGTTCATATACTGCACAGAGCAGTAAGGTCGCCCCATGCTGTCGTAGAGTTGGTCCGCCGCAGCATAAGTTGTGGAGCCGCTTACCGCCACCTGCCGCACGGGGCGGTCGTAGCCGTCGAGCGTGGTGAGGGAATGCGCTGCTTCGGTAAAGCTGTTCGTGAACGAACTTGCCGTCTGATCCGGAACCGTGCCCACCTGCGTTTCTGTGAGAACGCTGTCAGCGTTATAGGTATATTTGACCGCAGCCGGCGTGCGCGCCCCCGCGCCATCTGGATCGGGACTGACGGTGCCGGTCAGGCGCCGGTCAGTGTCGTAATAATTTACCGTAGTCTGGCCGCTGCCCAGCGCGCCAACGCTCGTCAGGACATTGCCGATGGTGTCATACGTCTGGCTGGTCTGCGCAGACACAGAGTTGTCACCGGCGGCGATAGTCTGATTTAGTGGCAGAAGATTGTTACCAGTCCCTGCGGCCTGTGGGCCATAGCTGACTGTTGTTCTGGTCTCGTCCGCAGTATTTACGCAAGACGCGCTGCCTGACAATGTAAATGGACCGACACCTGCCGTGCCACTTACCGTGGCGCCCGCCTGGGTACGGCACGACGATACGGTGGTCAGCAAATACGTGTTTTGACCCGAAGCCGCTACAGATCCTGAAGTATTGAGATAATAAGCCTGCATAGCGGTGTAAGCGATGCGCGTTTGAGGTCGCACACCGTTGGGCGCCGCAGGGCCAGTGATCGACGTGACCAATCCGGTCGTGGAGTCGTAGGTATAGTCCGTTTCGTTCCCCAGCGCGTCCTTTGTCCAATACGGCTGACTGCAGAGGGTTGAGGTGGTACAGTTGGCCGGATAGCCTGCTTTGGTGACGATCTGTGAAAGGCTGCTACCTGGCTTTGGAGCCACCGTTGTCTGGATAACCGCGCCATTGGCGTTGTAGGTGTACAGCGTCTGATAACCTTCGGGAGCTTTTGCAGATGCAAGCGTACCATTGGAATTATATGCGTACGTCGTTGTGTTGCCAAGCTCGTCCTGGACTGTAAGCGGCATGGCCACCGCGTTGCTGGAAATGACAGTGCGCGACGTGCCATTTGGATTTGTGATGATGGCTTTTGTTGTATTATTGTTAGTATTCGGCGAGAAGGCGTAGGTCCAAACTAGACCATTTTTTGTAACGGTACTTACAAGGTTTGAGCTATTGTATTGAACGACAAGATTTGGCGAGGCCGCGGCCGGCAGTTGCACAGAAATATATGGCCCTGTCGCATTCGAGCTGAAGACGTAAGAGGTTTTGTTACCCATTGGATCTGTTGAGGTCGGGCCCGTGCCGAACGTTGTTGTTGGCCAAGAGTTTACCGGAGAGCAGGTATAACTGGTGTAATCGCAGCGCTCGATGGTGTTGTTGATCTTGACTGCACTTACAAGTGTCTGCCATGAAGCGGCCTGCCCGCTGAGAGCAATGTCGGTATCGCGTGTGTAATGAAACCAGAGCTGATAGCCCATGTTATTGGTAACGCTCTGCAGGCGCTGCACTGTTACCCCACTGTTGGGGGGGCAGTTATCCAGCTTGCAGGTTGAGTAAGAATTCTGACGCCACCATACATTGACCAAGCGACCATTGGATTTCTTTATTTGCGTTATGAAATATGTCGCTGGAACACTCGTAGTTGCCTTGAACGACTGGGCATAAGTATACTGCGTTCCGTCTGAAATCGTCAGAACGTAAGACGATCCACTGAACGACAGTGTCGATCCCGATCCGTCGGTCGATGTATAGGTCGAACCCGACAATGAGAAAGTGTAAGACTTGAAACCCTGAGCGGTAAAGACTGATGCCGCATAGCCTGCGGTGCCTACTTGATAGACCGACAGATTATAGTTGTTGCTCCAGCCGTTAATGCTCCTATCTATCTTGAAAGCCATGCCGTTGTCGCCAGCCCCAATGCTCGCCTCGGACGACACCAAGTATTGCTGTCCAGTGGCAAGGTTCACGCCGTTTTGGTCGAGCAAATACTCGCTAGGAGGCGGAGCCGAAGACACTGTCTGCGCTGAGGCAGCGTGGCTGCAAATCCCCAGAGCGCTCGTCGTGAGCAAAAATGCTTTCGCCCCTACAGAGCGATGACGCAGCTTCCTAAGGTCAGATTTTACCATTACGCCCCCAATCAACGTATCGCGCAACCAATTGAAACTGCAGCCGAACAGAGCTGGCTCGGTTTGTCTGCACAGGGATCGGCAACAGATAAGTGGATCGTCTGCCGGTTGCTTTTTTGAATTGCCGATATTGGCCTTCACGGAGGGAGGGCGCAGCCCAACCGGAATGAAGGCCAATATCGGCGGCCAAAATCATGCTGCCATTTTCATGGGCAGGTTGTCAAAATACGCTTGATCGGGTGTCTTCGCACCAAGGCTCGAATGCGGCCTTCGTCCGTTGTAAAAGTTCAGATATTTGCCGATCGCGGCCCTCGCTTCGCTGACTGCGGCATAGGCGTGCAGATAAACCTCCTCGTATTTGACGGAACGCCACAGGCGCTCGACGATGACGTTGTCGCGCCAGGCGCCTCTGCCATCCATGCTAATCGCGATCTTTTCGCGCAGCAGCACGCCGGTGAAGGCTTGCGAAGTGAACTGGCTGCCCTGATCGGTGTTGAAAATCTCCGGCTTGCCGTAGCGGGCCAATGCTTCTTCCAGAGCCTCGATGCAAAAGTCGGCCTCCATGCTGATCGACACCCGCCAAGCCAGCACCTTGCGGCTGAACCAGTCGACGATGGCGACGAGATAGACGAAGCCCTTGGCCATCGGGAGTGGAGTAGGAAGCGCATCAGCGCTTCCCCTCCCCGAACCGTACGTGCACCTTTCAGCGCATACGGCTCTCTATTCAGCCTTGGCCCATGGCCATGGCGACATCATGATAGCGGGAGGTGACGGTGTTTCGGAGTTCGTCCCGGAATATATAGGGATTCCGCTCCGGGTTCCGCCACCGGAACTGCATCTTCTGGCTTGTGACCAGTCGGCGCGGAACGTGTCAACGAAGATGAGACAGCCGGATCGAGAGATTAGGCTTGCACAATGAGCTCGCGGCTCGGTGGATTGATCCAGACTGCGGTGGGTTTGAGCGGTGGCTGAGGCGGCCGATTGACGAAGCGCTCCGGGTTCATCTGGAATGCCTGGTCGAGGATCGTCTGGCGGGCGGCGTAGATTTCATCGACCTGCCCGTAGTGAACCTGGTCGGGCGTCATCAAGCCGATGCCGAGATGATGATGGTCACGGTTGTACCAGGTGAAGAAATGGCGGCAGAAGGTCTTGGCGTCCTGAATGCAGCCGAACCGCTTTGGAAACTGCGGCTGATATTTCAAGGTTTTGAAATGGCTTTCCGAGAAGGGATTGTCGTTCGAGGTATAGGGCCGGCTGTGGGATTTGGTGACGCCCAGGTCTGCGAGCAGGAAGGCGGTGGCCTTGGCGGTCATGGATGGTCCGCGGTCGGCATGGAGGGTGAGTTCATCCAGGGCCACGCCATGCTTGGCGACGCTTTCCTGGAAGAGCGGCTTGAACAGCGCTGCGCTCTCGGTGTCGGCGACATGCCACCCGACCACGCGCCGGCTGAAGATATCAATGATCACATAGAGATAGAAGTAAGTCCATTTTTGGGGTCCCATCAGCTTGGTGATGTCCCAGGACCAGACCTGGTTGGGACCTTGCGCCAGCAACTCCGGCTTTTGATAGACGACGTGCTGGCGTTGCTGCCGACGTTCGCGCACCTCGGCATGTTCGTGGAGGATCCGGTACATGGTGCGGATCGAGCAGTGGTAGATGCCCTGGTCGAGCAGCGTGGCGTAGATTTCGGCCGGGGCAAGATCGACATACTGCGGTTCGCGCAGCAAAGCGATGACGCGCTGCCGCTCTGGTTTGGGCAACGCGCGCGCCGGTGTTGGTCGTGGTTTACGGACAGCAGGCGGGCGGATCGCAGCTACCTGCCGGCGATGGAACGTCGCGCGCGACACGCCCAGCGCTCCACAGGCCGCCGCGAGAATGCCGGACTTGGGCTTGAGCGCCACCAGCTGGTCCATCAGGACTTCTCGTCGTCTGGAATCGCTAACCCCAGCAAAAGTGATACTTTTTTTTGAATATCAATCACGGCTTCGGCTCGTTCCAACCGCTTTTCCAGGCGCTTGTAGTCGCGCTGCAGCCGGGCATGTTGGGCAGACAACGGCTGCGCCGCAACGGGTTTAGGCCCACGCTTGACCGGGCTCAAACCTTCATAGGCTCCAGCATCCCGCTGCCGTCGCCAGTCGGTGATCGCTGAAGAATAGAGCCCCTCGCGCCGCATGATGGCGCCGATCGCGCCCGGGATGCCGGCAGCGCGATCAATTTCGCCCAGAATGCGCAACTTCTCCTTGGCGGTAAATTTGCGCCGCCGGGGCGGGACAGATAGTTCAGGGGATGCAGCCGCTGGCGCAGAAACCAGCGTCGGCCTACGGCCTTCCTCGGTTTCT
>Ga0302310_10000170_pt1 | contig 62190 bp, 48 predicted proteins | sample III_Palsa_N1_2_FD_200451 | JGI IMG/M metagenome (GOLD analysis project Ga0302310, IMG submission 200451) | Peat permafrost microbial communities from Stordalen Mire near Abisko, Sweden - III_Palsa_N1_2 | ecosystem: Environmental > Terrestrial > Soil > Palsa > Peat permafrost | place: Sweden...
GAACTGACGCCCACAGACTTTCGCAACTCGGCCGCAAGTCCTATTGTCTGGCTCAAACAAAGCTGAAAGAGTGGGCTGCCAGACAATAGGGTGCCGCTTTTGAATCACGATTCGAACGACGCGATAAATACTGTCGCTGCTGTAACCCACTGGTGGCAACGAGGTGTCATTTATCAGATCTACCCGCGCTCTTTCCGCGACTCGAACGCCGACGGCATAGGCGATCTGCGGGGCATTACCGAGAAGCTGGAATACTGCGCCGGCCTGGGAGTCGACGCGCTGTGGCTGTCGCCGATTTATCCGTCGCCCATGGCGGACTTCGGTTATGACGTGACCGATTACGCGGGCGTCGCCCCGATGTTCGGCACCCTCGGCGATTTCGACGCCCTGCTCCAGCAGACCACACAGCGCGGAATGAAGATCATTCTCGACTTCGTGCCCAACCACACCTCGAACCAGCATCCCTGGTTTACCGCCTCGCGCTCGAGCCGCAGCGATCCCAAACGCGACTGGTACCTGTGGCATGACCCGGCCCCCGACGGCGGACCGCCCAACAACTGGCTGAGCAACTTCGGCGGGACCGCTTGGGAATGGGACGCGGCTACGCAGCAGTATTACTACCATTCGTTCCTGAAGGAGCAGCCCGATCTCAACTGGCGCAACCCCGAGGTGGTGGCGGCTATGCACGAGGTCCTGCGATTTTGGCTGCGCAGAGGCGTCGCCGGCTTTCGCATCGACGTGCTGTGGCTCCTCATCAAGGACGATCGGTGGCGCGATAATCCGCCGAATCCGGACTACACGCCGGGCATGCCGCTCTTTCAGTCCCAGCTTCCCGTGTACACCACAGACCGCCCCGAGAATCAGGACGTGGTCGCGGGCTTGCGCGCTGTGGTCGATGAGTTCGACGATCGCGTCCTGATCGGGGAAATATACCTGCCGCTCAACCGATTAGTCGCCTACTACGGAAAGAACTTGAAGGGGGTACAGTTGCCCTTCAACTTTCAGCTCCTGCAATCCCCTTGGGACGCGCGCAGCATCGCGGACCTGATCGATCGATATGAGTCCGCACTGCCCGTCGGCGGCTGGCCGAACTGGGTATTGGGTAATCACGACAATCCCCGGATCGCCTCGAAGGTGGGCGCGGCCCAGGCCCGTGTAGCGGGCCTAATATTGCTGACCCTGCGCGGCACGCCGACCATGTACTACGGCGACGAGATCGGCATGCACAATGTGCCCATCCCTCCCGACCGTATCCAAGACCCTTTGGAAAAAAACGTGCCTGGCAAAGGCTTGGGAAGAGACCCCAGCCGCACGCCCATGCAATGGGATACCTCGCTCCATGCCGGCTTCGGTGGTCATGAGCCCTGGTTGCCCATCGCGGCGGATGCCGCGCAAATCAACGTCGCGGTAGAAGACCGTGATCCGGGATCTATCTTGTCTCTCTATCGACGATTGCTCGAATTGCGAAGACAGCATGCGGCGCTCTCGATCGGCGGGTATCAGGCCGTTGCCGCGAGGGGTGCAGTTCTAGCGTATGTGCGCCACACCCACGACGAACGACTACTCGTCGTTACCAATCTCGGTGTCGAGTCGGCGGAATTTGGACTTCAATCGATGGGCCGGGCGCATTCCGCCTTGCTATCCACCTATTTGGAGGGGGAGCCGGACATCACGGACGGCATTCTGTCTCTGCGACCGAATGAAGGGGTGGTCATTGAACTGGGGCCGGAGACCTCGGACCGCCCATGATCAATGATCTCTGGACAAGAACGCGGTCGTGTACTGCCTATCGGTGGCGACCTTCATGGACGCCAACGGGGATGGCGACGGGCCGTTCGGTTATTCCCACGTCAACGCCGCGCAACAGCGCCGCGAGCCCAACTCCATGCTCAAGGTGAACGTGCTCGCGGACGATCATAGCCAACCGCGCGCACTCAACGCACAGAGCACCCGTGTCCGGAGACGGTCTGGATGATCGCGTCGATCGCCCGATACTCGGTTTGAAAGGTATTGTCGTCGAATCGCGCAGCAGGCACGGAATCGAATTTGACCACCACCATGTCGGCGGCCGGATCCACGATCAGCAGCTGGCCTCCGAGGCCCACGCCCGCGAACCGCCCGCAGGACGCCTCCGAGAGCCACCAGAAACTCCGGTAGGTCCCTTGATCATGGCCAGGCCATGGCGCCGGCGCGGCAAGTCCGACGTCCTGTGTGCCATGACCGCCCGCGACGCCGTTGGTGCGAATGTCGTTCACCCAACTCTCGGGAACGATTTGCTGACCGTTGTACCGTCCGCCCTGCGCCATCATCTGGCCGAAGCGCCCCACATCTCGTAGTGTCGCGTTGAAGCCGGCCGAGGAGTAAGCCTGTTGATAATGGTCGAGCAGCATGTAGGCATCCTGTTCCGCGCCCAGCTTTGCCCAGAGATCCTCAGTCAGAAGCTGAGCTAGGTCTTTGCCGGTGGCTCGTTCCATGACCCAGCCGATGAGAATCGCCGACTGGTCCAGATACAGGAATTTCTTTCCGTTCTCCCCGCGCGGCCTATGCAGTCCCGTGAGGTAAGCGCGCAGGCCAGGGGCCGACTTCGCGGTGGCCGGGAGCCAGCCACCCGCCTCGTCGACTGCTTCGTACTCCTTTTCGGTGCCGCGGGTCGATTTCAATGCCTCCCGTTCCTTGGGATCCTCCACGCTCATGTCGAGAAGATTGCGTATGGTCGCACCCGCGTAGACGGTGTACTGCATCTCGGGAACGTAATCGGTGACCTTCTTTCCCACATCCAATTCCCCTCGCCCGACGAGGATGCCGGCGAGGGTGCCCATCACCGACTTGGACACCGACATGAACAGGTGAGGCTGATCGGGTGTCAGGCCGTTCCGATAGACCTCGGAGAGAATCCGCCCATGCTGCAACACAAGGAAACCATCCGTGAAAGTCGCATCCAGCATTTCAGCGACCGTCATGGATTCGCGCGTCGCCAAATCGTAGAAGGTGATCTGGGTCAGGTCTCGGTCAGCATGATCGAGGGCAACCACGGGCCCACTGCCGCGACCCACTTGAGCGGTCGGAAAAATGCGCCGAGTGTTGTGCCAAGACCAGCGATTGGCCGGTCCCCAGTACCAGTTTGCTGCCGTGACCTCAGCGGCACTGATTTCGTCTGGAGCCGGCTGAACTGCGGCTGCCGCGAGCGAGCAGGTCACGCCGACCAGCAACGCCATGAGAGGACCACCGAAACCACCAACGACTCGAACCGCCATGCTTTCTCCTTTCCCAGAACCGTCGTCACCTTCGTGAATGCCTGCAACATACGCCGTATGCACGTCGCGCGCTCCAAATACACTTGCCGGTGATTTACCTCTGTCGTAGCATCGAGCAACGAAGTCACTCCAGTGAGGAATCAAATGAAACGGATATTTTCAGTCTCCGCGCTCGTTTGCATGGCCGTCTCGGCAGTCCATGCGGCCGATGTGACATACGATTTGAGCGGAGGCGGTGCACCCACCTTCACCGCCTCGGGGGTCTTCGCAGACGGCGAACTCGCCCCCGTATTCCCCATCCCTGATGCATTTACCTTGGACACCTCGACCCTGTCCGGGACAGTGGTGAATGGTATTGGCACGTATAGCGAACATTTCGCCGCTGAAGGCAACAACGACATTTTTATCGACCAGGAGGCGGCATCAGCAACCTTCACAGTCAACTATACGGGTGCGACGCCAAAGGTGACGTCCTTCGACGCGGGGGTGCCGGCGGCCTATCCCTCGGGCGATCTCAAGGGAGTTATTTGGGGTTGGAATTACGTCACGGGCGCTGCGGGCAGTGCGCTCACCGTTACTGAAATTTATACCTCCTACATCACCGACGAGATTAGCGGCGCAACCGAAACCATCAAGGGCGTCAACATATCCGGGGCCAGCCCAATGCCGGCGCCCGAAATAGACGCTTCGTCGGCCGCGTCGGCCATGACACTTTTGCTGGGCGGGTTGGCGGTGCTCTGCTCGCGAAAGCGCAGATAGGGTCGACTTCGAGCGATTTCGCGATTGCCAGAAAGGGGCACGTCGCTGGCCCAGCATCAATCCCACGCCAATGGCGATTTGGCTCATCGCATGCAGCGTGTCATCAATGCCTTTTATCGCACGCTCATCGACATTCACTCGAGTCCGACCAAGTTGCTGAGTTCGAAATTGCCAAAAAATGTGGTTGGCCGGACTTGGGGTTAGCCCCCGACGGCCCGCCAGCGAATGTCCGCCTAGCTTGCGATCCCTCAAACCTGCGCGCATTCAAATAATGCATTAAAATCAATCAGTTAACTGCAGCGAGTTGCAGGTCGCATATTTGCATCCCGTGCGGAAACGTTGACCGTCTTGTACCGAAGGCTGGAATATTTGTAAGCTTCGTGCTACATATTAGCCTTATTTGTCGCTTGAAGCTTACAAATGCCCACACCTCATAATCCGCCCGCCGCCGTTCGGCGCGCTCTCCGCAAGCTCGGTGCCGACATCCTCGATGCCCGCCGGCGGCGGCGGCTTCCAATGGCTGTCGTGGCGGAACGCGCTTTCACTTCCCGCTCGACCCTGCAAAAGGTCGAGGCTGGGGACACGAGTGTCAGCATCGGCATTTATGCCGGCGTTCTTCAGGCACTCGGCCTGCTCGGGGGCTTAAGCCAGATCGCCGACATCAGTAACGACTCTGTTGGACAAGCTTTGACAAGCGCACAACTGCCCAAACACGCGCACCTCAAGCGGGTAGCGGGATCGTCTCGCGATGGCTGACTTTGAGGTACATATCGACTTGGACCGTCGCACGCGCCCCATCGGACTGGCTAGGTGTAATCGCGTACGCGGTACGGAAACGATACTTTTCGAATACGACGACGCTTGGCTCGCAGACCCAGACGGCTTCTCGCTGGAGCCTGCCCTTACCCTAACCCGCGGTCCCTTCGGCCCCACTCCCGGGCGGGCGACTTTTGGCTCCATCGGAGATTCCGCCCCCGACACCTGGGGTCGCCGTCTGATGCAGCGAGCCGAGCGCCGTCTTGCCGAACGCCAAGGCCGCGCTATTCGCACCCTCGTAGAAAGCGATTATCTACTCGGCGTCGGCGACGAGACCCGTTTGGGCGCACTCCGATTCCGCTGGGCAGGTGAAGAGCCGTTCCAAGCGCCGACACGCGCCAGCGTTCCTGCCCTGATGGAACTCGGGCGGCTACTGCAAATCACCGAGCGGATTCTCCGGGACGAGGAAACGGATGAGGATCTTCAGCTCATTTTTTCCCCCGGCTCCTCCCTCGGCGGCGCGCGACCGAAGGCATCGGTCATCGACCAACACGGACATCTCTCCATCGCCAAGTTCCCGAACGAGACCGACGACTACAGCATCGAGACGTGGGAGGAAATTGCGCTTCGCCTGGCCGGCCAAGCCGGCATCGCCACCCCGCACCATGAGCTGATCGAGGTTGCTGGCAAGGCGGTGATGCTGTCGCGGCGCTTCGATCGCGCAGGCGCTACCCGCCTCCCCTTCTTGTCTGCAATGGCGATGCTCGGCGCGAAGGACGGCGAGCGCGGCAGCTACCCGGAGATTGTCGACGCCCTTGCGCAACATGGCGCGCAAGGGAAAACGGACGCGCATGCCCTCTACCGGCGCGTAGTGTTCAACGTGCTGATCTCCAATGTCGATGACCACCTACGCAATCACGGCTTTCTTTGGCTCGGCAAGGCAGGATGGTCGCTTTCGCCAGTCTATGACCTCAACCCTGTACCCACCGACCTCAAGGCGCGTGTGCTGACGACGAATATCGACCTTGATGAGGGGACCTGTTCCGTCGACTTGCTCGAGGCGGCCGCGGAATTCTTTGCCCTCACGCTGACCCAGGCCCGCGCGATCATCAAAGAAGTCGCGACTGTGACCGCGAGATGGCGTGACGCCGCCAAGTCAGCCGGCGCCCGCTCCGCTGAGATCACCCGGATGGCTAGCGCATTCGAGCACGAAGATCTGAAACGGGGCCTCGCGTTATAGGCCAGTCAGGCGCTAGGGGGGAACAGGAATTTTTTACGGTTGCCAGGTTCCCGGACCGCTGCGCGAGAGGCTACGGTTGAGGAAATACGCCGCGCTGATGAATGACAGGTGCGTCAACGCTTGGGGAAAATTCCCCAATTGGAACCCGCGTCGGTCCAACTCTTCGGAATATAGACCGACATGATTGGCGTAGCGCAGGGCCTTTTCCATGCAAAGCTCTGCCTCCACCACCCGATTCGCGCGCGCGAGGCACTCGACGTACCAGAAGGAGCACGGCAAGAACGCCCCTTCGCCGCCTTTGAGGCCGTCGCTATTCTTATAGCGAAAAATCATTCCGTCGTCGGATAATTCTTCGTGAATGGCATCCATCGTGGCGAGCCATACAGGGTCCGTCGCAGAGACAAAGCGCATGAGCGGCATCATCAGAAGCGATGCATCGACATCCTCGCTCCCCTTGCTTTGCACAAAGTGCCCCTTGGTGGGATGTCGAAAATTCTCCCAGATGTCCTCCGATATCAAATCACGCTCTCGGGCCCAGTCTGCAATGGGGGCCGGTAGGGATCGCTTCAACGCCAAACGCACGGCACGGTCGAGGGCGACCCAGCACATCAAACGCGAATGCAGAAATTCCCGGGGGGCATCTCGGATCTCCCAGATGCCGCAGTCCGGTCGGCGCCAGTTCTGCATGACGTAATCGATATTCTTCTGCAGCGCGTGCCAGCCCGCGCGGTGTATGCCACGGCCGTACTTGTTGGCAAGATAGAAAGCGTCGATCAACTCGCCAAAAATATCCATTTGCTGCTGGCTGTGAGCGGCATTGCCTATGCGAACCGGCTTCGAGCCGCCGTAGCCGGCCAGATGATCGAGAGATATCTCATCAGCCGCTTCGGAGCCGTCGATGGCATACATGATGTGCAGGCGATCGGCGGTGGCTTTTTCCCTGATGATTTCGGCGACCCAGTGACGAAAACGTTCGGCCTCGCCCACTTGACCCAGCCTCATGAAAGCGTAGATCGTGAACGAACCGTCGCGGATCCACGTCGCCCGGTAATCCCAGTTGCGACCCGCTCCCGTCGCTTCCGGCAGACCGAAGGTCGCGGCCGCCGCTATCGACCCATGCTCGTGCGAGGTCAGGAGCTTCAGGGCAAGGGCGGAGCGGATGACCTGTTCGCGCCAACGGCCCTCGTAATCACAGTGCGCGGACCACTGCCGCCATGCCGTCACCGTGCGATCTAGACTAAGGCCGATATCCTCGGCCTTGATGGCTTCTTGTGCGGCGTCGGCCAGCACGAACCAAGTCTCCTCTCCCTGTTTGAGGGTAAACCGGCCGGTGGCCGCTCCTTTCCCCACGCGCAACTCGATCGGGGTACTGAGCCGCAAGCTCAACGACTTTCCTTCGAAAGTCACGCCGCCCGCGCAAGGCTTCGCCTTCGGTGTCTCACGCGCGTAGTCGAAACGTGGATTGACCCGCACGATCACCTCGACGTCGCCTCGCGTAGCGCGCAAACGGCGGATGAGACACCGCTGCAACGCGCCGTCGGCGTCCGGATGCGGCATCAAGTCCACACACTCGATGCTCCCAGCTTCCCCCAGCCAGCGGGTCATCAGAACATTGGTTCCCGGAAGGTATAACTGCACGGCGCGCACCGCGTCGATCTGCGGTTCGATCTCGAATGCGCCGCCCTTCTCAGGGTCCAGCAATCCGGCAAACACGGTGGGGCTGTCAAGATTCGGCCAGCACAGAAAATCTATCGTGCCATCGAGCGCAACGAGCGCCGCAGTGTAAAGATTACCAATGAGCCCGTGATTGCCGATTTCTCGCCCGGGAACGGGGTTCTGCTGTTGGTCCGATTTCATTCATCGATGGTAACAGCAGCCATACCGCGTCGAGACCCTCACGACGTCCATCTGTGGGGCGACGCAGTCGAAGGCGGCGAGTCCTGATGGTACGGTGGCCGCTTCTCACTGCCACAGGAGTTTTGCGATCATGGAGATTGAAATCGAACGTAGGTTCCGGGTCACGAGCGACGCGTGGCGCGCGAGTATTGCTCGTTCTACGCGCATCACCCAAGGATATCTCGCGATCACGGAGGAGTCCGTGATTCGCGTGCGAGTCCGTGATACTGAAGGGTATGTGACCATCAAAAGCCGCGACGGGGGGCTCGCCCGACAAGAGTTCGAATATGCCATCCCTCTGGCCGACGCCCAATCGCTCCTCAAGCTCTGCGGGCGACGAATTCTAGAGAAAATTCGCCACGATGTGGATCATGCCGGTTACCTCTGGGAAATCGACGAGTACAGCGGGCCCTTGGAGGGTCTCATCCTTGCGGAGGTAGAGCTGCTATCCGAAACCGAAGACCCACCGCGGCCGCTTTGGATCGGCGATGAGATCACGCACGACGGCAGCTTCTCAAACGCCGCGTTGGCAAAAAGAGTTGAGGCGGGTTGCTAGGGTGCTGAGCGCGCACGCGTCACAAAAGCGCTTCCCTGGTGCGGTCTCTCATCGTAAACACAGCGATGGAGCTGATGCACGCCGCGCCCATCAAATAAAACGCCACGGAGATGGGTCTACCCGTCCAGCCGACCAAGGCGGTGACAATCGCCGGTGTGAACCCACCGAATATCGTCACGCCGAGGCTGTAGGTCAGAGAAATTCCAGTTGCCCGCACCGAGGTGGGAAACAGCTCGGCCAACACCGCCGAGGCGGGTGTCGAGTAGATCAAGAAAAAGATCATCAACGCGATCTGCGTAGCCGTCAGCCGACCGACGCCGGGCGCTTCGATCAGAAACGCGTATGCCGGGTAGGCAACGCATAGCATGCCGAGCCCACCCACCATCATGACGCGCTTGCGCTGGAACCGATCGGCGAGAATCCCCACCAACGGGCACAACAGCCACACGGCGCCCACGACGACGGAACCCACATAAGATTGTGGTAGTGGTACGTGCAACTGGTTCTGCGCGAACACCGGGAAGGAATAAATCACATACTGCGAAATGGTCCAGAGCATGACAATGAACATGCCGGTCAGAACCGCCCGCCAATGGTGTCGCAAGACGATCCCGATCGACGGGACCGCCGGTCGATCGACCACCTTTGCGTTGAATATCGGCGCCTCATCGATCGCCCGCCGGATATAGAACCCGACGGGTACGATCAGGAGACCAACCGCGAATGCCAGACGCCAGCCCCACGCTGTGATCGCCTCAGCAGGCAACACCCAGGTCAACGTGAGCGGGACCAGTCCGGCCAACATGATCTGCGCGCCCTGAGAGAGTTGCTGGAATGAGGCGTAGAGTCCACGGCGGCCAGGCGGTGCACTTTCCACCAACATCGAAATAGTCCCGCCGATCGCGCCGCCGGCCGAGAATCCCTGGATCAGGCGCGCGACCAGCACGACAATCGGTGCGATCAACCCGACCCGCTGATAGCTGGGACAGAGTGCGATTATGCTGGTACCGAGCGCCATCAAGAGAATCGTTACTCCGAGGGCCTTGCTACGGCCGCGGCGGTCCGCATAACCTCCCAAGACAATCGCGCCGAAGGGCCGCGCGACGAACCCCAGCCCAAAGGTGATGAAGCTGAGCAACAGCGAGACGCCGTCATCTCCCGTCGGAAAAAAGCACTTCGAAATCGGGATTGCGAACGCGGCATAGATGACAAAATCGTACCACTCGAGCATGTTGCCAATGGTCGCGGCCACGACCACCCGCACGGGGGACGGCGCACAGACCACTTCGTCTGTCGCGATCAACTCACTCGCTCCCCCATGGCGTCGACTGTCCGGGCGAGCACTTGACGGCAGCGCTCCACCACCGAGCGCCTCCATTCAGAGTCGGAGGGATAGAAGCAATCCAGGAGTTCTTTCCGAATCTCCGCTTCGGCTGGAAAGCCGGCCGGCGCGCGAAGTCGGAGCCAATTGTCGGCCCGGAGGGCCTCGAACATGCGGCGAAATTCGACCGTACCGAACTCGACCGTGATCGACAGGGACTCCCTGCCCAAGGAGGAATCGAGAACGGCTTGATTCATTGCGCCGGCAATCGCGGTGGCCGACGATTCGCTGCTCCCTGCGGTTCGCAGTCCCAAGTTCTCGTACCACTCGGAAGCCCACCTCCTCGACGGAATATCCGGTGCCAGCGGGAAGAGGATCTCTCCGTAGCCGAACGAGCCCAATCCCGTATGCAAATCGATGTGAACGACATGCTTGGCCGAGCGTGGCAGGCTGGCCAAACAGGCTCGCCAAGTCGCGTTCGACCAAGAGAAGGCCTGACCCCCATAAAACAGGCCGTCTGCGTACCTATATTGGCCACGGCAAACGCCGTCTTGAAAGTCCCGTTCGCCCAGCTCGGCCCATGCGTCATCGATCATCTTGTCCGCCTGCCGCTTGGGCTCCTCCGCCCATGCCGTAGGCACGACCGCATCGTGCAAGCGCGCATAGACAGCGGAAGCCGCCGGCAGCGGCTTTGAAAAATCCACGAAATTCCTGTTGAGATCGATGTTGTGCTCATTGACTCGGCAGATATGAGAAAAGCCGAACGGATTGATGGCATGCACGAGAGCCAAACCCACGCCATCTCGACGCCACGTCGACCCGCCCTCGGCCAGAAGCGAGCACTGGAACCCCGAGCCGGCGTAGCCCTCGACACCATGTGTGCCCGAGGTCACGATGACCATGCCACGGGGTGTTTCCGGACCCAACCAGGCGATGTCGGTGGCAAGCACCTCGCCGTCACGTCCCTTCGCAAAGGGTAGCACTGCAGAAGTCAGGCGCGCCCCGGCTCTGGCCGCGTTGTCGCGGAAGCGCGCGCGCGCTTCCGCGTACGACTGGGAGAATTGCTCGTCTAGCATCACAGGTGTTTCCTCGCGCCAATCGGAGCCGGCCCGCAGAGCGAACCGCTTCCGGGCACGCTCAGAATTTCGCGCTGATCGACAACCCGATCACACGCGGGGTGTTGGTATAGGTGTACTTGCCCGGCGTGAACGGCGGGTCCCAATTCACGTTGGTGACCGCGAGCTTGTTACCCAGATTGTTGCCGTAGATTCCGACGGTCCACCGGTCGGATCGCAGTGAGATCCGTGCGTTGACCGTCGAGTAACCCCCAATCGCGACGAAACCAGGGTCGAGCGTAGTCGACGGCGCGCCGGTCGTCGCGTCCGCGAGATAGGGGCTGGGCAGATTTTGCGTCGGGCCGACATATTGATAGTCCGTATAGAGACGCAGCGAGTAATCGCTCCAGAGCGGGTACGTATAGTCGCCGGACAGGTTGAACTGTTGGCGAGGAACATACGCCAGACGGTCGCCCGCGTAACCGCTTTCGGTGACACCCGGATCGACGGGATAATCCGCGGTCAGTCGCGCGAACGTCCAGCCATACGTTGCTCCGAAATCAAGTCCCTGCATGGCGCGCACATGGGCTTCGACCTCGACGCCGTTGACCTTGGCGAATCCGGCATTCGTCGTAAAGCGATACAAGCCGTCCGGGGTCTCGCCTTGAACCTGGATGTTGTCCCAGTCCATCCTGTAGTAGTCCGCATTGATGAGCAGCCGCTTGCCAAACCATTCCGATTTGAAGCCGGCTTCGTAGTTTTTGACGGTATCCGGACCATATCCGGCGGGCACGGTGGGTTCGTTGACCACCGCCTGATTGGCGCCGCCGGCACGAAATCCCTCGCTGTAGGTCGCGTAACCCATCAACGTGTCGGTGAACTGATAGGCAACATTGAATTTCTTGATGAACTTTCGATCGGAAAAGGATCTGCCAGAATAGGCGCCGGTGTCCGATGCATTCGGCGTGGGATCTCCCCCCAAGTCGATCGCATAGCCGGTCGACTGTGTGGCGGTGAAGTCTTCGTATCGACCGGCGGCCGTGACGGTCAGCTTGTCGAAGAAGTCGTAGGAGACGTCGGCGTACCCCGCGCGCTGATCGAGGGACGACAGAATCGTGCGGGCTTGAAATAACGGATACGCCGGATCGACCTGGCCGTCCGCGCTCACGTACGGGATATTGCTGCCCGCACTGGCATTGCGATTCTGGAAGAACCCGCCAACGGTCCATTGAAGCGCCGTGGCCGGGTTCGGCGCGTTCAGCCGTACCTCGAAGGTTTCCGCTCCCGTGTCCTGGGGCTGCTCGACCAGTGCATTGCCCACGGTGGGCTCGCCCGCCATATAGGGTGTCAAACCCTGCGCACCGGCATAGCCCCATGGAATGGGCAGCCCAGCGAACACAAAATTGTAGAGAAAATCGCGCCGGAAATAGGACGCATCGGCGACCAGGGTCGCGAAATCGAAGTTGTAGCGTGCCGTCAGACCGTAGAGATGAATTTGGTCGTTCTCAGGATCGTAGGCGGGCACATCGGACTGATACTTCCCAAGACTGACGGTCGTTTCGTTTCCTGCGTCGTAATGGGCTTGATGGTAGAGGATCAACAGATCGAAGGTGAGGTGGTCAGTAGGCTGGTAACGTACGGCAATCCGGGCGCCGTTCGCATAACCCTGATTGATGTCCGCGACACCCAGTGTCTCGTTCTGAACGAAGCCGCTTTGGTTGATGTGATAACCGACCAAGCGCGCCGCGAGCACACCGTCGACGAGCGGCAGGTTGACCACGCCGTTGGTGTCGACGTTCTGGGTCCCATGAGAGACTTCGCCGACGTCCGTAGAGACGCTGCCGGAGAAGTTCCTGAGATCCGGCTTATTGAAAGTGGTCTGCAATGTTCCACCTTCCGATCCGGCCCCAAAGAGGGTTCCCTGCGGGCCGCGCAGAACGGCGACCTGCTGAACGTCGACCAATTTGATGTCGGGCGTAAAGCGGCCCGCGTCGTTGGTCGCCCCGGGCGTACTCGTAATGGGAAACTCGTCGTAGTAGATGCCGACCGTTGCTTCGCCGGCCCCCTCGATGCCACGGATGATGGGGCGTCGCTGGCCGGGACCATCGTCGAGAATCGTGAATCCCGGCACCGAGGCCGCAAAATCGATGAAATCGACCGCGCCCGTCTGAGAAAGCGCATCGGCTGAGACAGCACTCACACTGAGGGGGGTCTGTTGCAACGGGGTATCGCGGCGAAGTGCAGTGACGACGATCTCCGTCATGTCATCGGAGGCTCCCGCTCCAGGCGTCGCACTACCCGGCCCCGCCGCCTGTGCCCACGTCATCGAGCACGGCAGGCTGATCGCACCCGCGGCGAACATCGTCCACGAACGCGCCTTGCGCAAAGATCCCCTATACCTTTTCAAATTCGTCTCCCTGTTCCAACGTTGCGGAAGTACGGGATCAATCATGCCGACGATCGCATATAGGGAAAATCACTTTTCTGGCATGATTGATCCGCAAGTTTGCAGATCAGTTCAATCGGGAGACTCCATGATCAATCTCGGACGCAACCACCTCGGGAGCTGGGACGACGTGCAGTACGTCTTGGCGGTTGCGAAGACCGGCAGCTTCATCGTGGCCGCCGAAAAGCTCGGCACCAATCAATCGACAGTCAGCCGGCACGTGCAGCGGTTGGAGAGGCGGCTCGGCGTCAAGCTATTCGACCGTTACTCTCACGGAATGCGCCTCACGCCCAGCGGGGCAGGTCTCATCGAGAAGGCGCGAAACATGGAAGCCGCCGCGAACGAGATCGAACGGCATCTCGGGGGTGTGGATCAAAAAATGATCGGCTCCGTGCGTATTGCCATATCCGATGGGTTCGCTTCCTACTGGCTCATGCCCGCCATGCTGGAATTCCAACAGCATCATCCTCAATTGTGCTTGGAGGTCATCGCCGGGACCGGACAGATCGACTTGCTCGCGCGGGAAGCGGACATTGCAATCCGCCTGTTCAATCCAAAGCGGGATCGAGTGGTGGCGGTCAAAGTAGGGAAAATCAGATTTTCTCTTTTCGCCGATCGCCGGTATATCGAACGATTCGGCAGGCCGGACAGCATCGAGGAACTACGCACCCACCGCATCGTCGATCACATCGGATACGCGCCGCTGACGAGCCTTGGACATTGGCATACCTTCGTTGCCGAGCACCCGAATGTCGTCTGCCGGGCCAACACAACGAGTGCTTTCGTCGCCGCCGTTCGCGCCGGCTACGGCATCGGCCTTTTCCCTAACTTCTACGACTTCGCCGAGCCCGATTTCACCCGAATCGACGTGAAGTTCGATGCCGAATCGCCGTTGTGGCTGCTGTCCCATGAAGAGACCAACCGCAATGCCCGCATTCGCGCGGTGCTCGATTTCCTGGTTCAGCGTTTTCGCCAGGATCGACGCAGGTGGTTTTCGTGAGGCGATGAGTGACCGTGTGTCCGCGCCCTTCACCCGCGCTTAAAAGCGACTGAAATGCTCTTCATCCGGGGATTCGGTCATGGCCAATGCAAGATTCCCGGAAAAGGCGGCGCCCGCCTGGCGCGAGGCGGCTCGCGCCGGAGCACTCGATTTGCTTTTCGCACTCTGGGATCCTGACCGCAGCTTTGCCGTAGCGCCTGCGGCCAGCTTGAAGAAGGCCATGGTCTGTTGCAGCTGGGTAGCCTGGCCGCTCATCTCTTCGGCCGTCGCGGCGAGTTCCTCGGAGCTCGACGCGTTTTGCTGCGTGGTGTGGCTGATTTGCGTCACCGCGGAATTGATCTGTCCGACTCCGGATGTCTGCTCCGCCGATGCCGCGGTAATTTCCTGGACCAGATCCGAGGTCTTGCGAATATTCGGTACGATGGTATCAAGCAACTTGCCGGCTTTCTCCGCCAGCTCCACGCTCGAAGTCGCGACAGTGCCGATCTCCTGCGCGGCGATCTGACTGCGCTCCGCGAGCTTGCGCACTTCGGCCGCGACCACCGCGAAGCCCTTGCCGTGTTCGCCCGCACGGGCAGCCTCTATGGCGGCATTCAACGCCAGCAGATTCGTCTGATAGGCAATATCGTCGATGATGCCGATCTTATGGGCGATTTGCTTCATGGCTGCAACGGTCTGCCGTACGGCCTCACCGCCCTCGCCAGCCTCGCTCGCCGCCTTGGTGGCCATTCCGTCCGTCACCTTCGCATTCTCGCTCGTCTGGGTGATGGACGCCGTCATTTGTTGCATCGAGGCGCTGGTCTCTTCGATGCTCGCCGCTTGTTCGCTCGCGGACTGCGACAAACTCTGCGCCGTCGAACTGACCTGCTCAGCGGCACTCGCCAGGGCCTCGGCACCGCCGTTGACCTCGGCAACCACCTCCGACAGCTTGGTGACGGTGTCGTTCACATAGGTCTTCATCTCATCGAAAGAACCGCGATAGGGTTTGTCGATTCTCTGAGTTAGATCGCCCTGCGCGACCGCGCCGACGACTCGAACGACATCCTGGATGCTCTGACCGACGTTAGAGACCGTGGTGTTGGTGTGCTCCTTCATTTCCTGAAAGGAGCCGTGAAACGTGCCATCGACTCGCTGGTTGAAATCACCCTCGGCCATGGCATGCATCACGCGCACGACCTCGCTGATGCTCTCGCTGGCATTACTGACGGTTGAATTGACGTGCTGCTTCATTTCATCGAAGGACCCCTGGTAGGAGTTTTCGATTCTCTGGGTAAGATCGCCGTGCGCGAGGGCACGCATCACACGGACCACGTCCTCGACACTCTGTCCGGCGGTGCTGACCATATACTTGACGTTGAACAGCAGACTGTCATCGTCACCGGGGCGAGTCACCACCTCGACCTTGAAATCACCCACCGCGACCTTTTTCATGACATCCGCCGCATAGGCGGGCTCGCCGCCCAGGACCCGCGCGAGCCAGCGAGTAATGAGCACGGCCAGCAACATGCTGAGCGCAAACGAGCCGAGTACGATTCCGATAGTCCAGCGCCGGGCGCTCGAGTAGGTGTTCGCCGCATCGACTGCGGCCTGATTGCCGGCCTGGACATTGAGATCGCCGAGCTTACCGATGACAACGCGCAGCTTGTTGTAGTGCACGTCGGACTCGCCGTTGAGAAGGGCCATCGCCTCCCCCGTCTTGTGCTGCCGCGCCAGCCCCGCGATGGTTGCCTGATCGGCAACGAAGGCCTCGCGTGCGCTCTTGTACTCTTCGGACAATTGCCGTTCGGCATCCGAATTAACGAGTTTCATCCAATTCTGCTCGTATCCGCCAAGAGACTCGGCCTTCGCAGTGAGCTCCTGGTCAGCGGTCGCCACGTCGGCCGGGGTGGCCGCGCCAAGCAATTTATACACCAGCGCTCGCTGGTGATTGACGTTCGCCTTGATTTCAATCAAGTTGCGGACGCTCGGGAGCGAAACGCTCGAGAGTTCGACCGAGGCGCCGTTGACGGTCGCCAGTTGAAACAGTGAATACACACCAAGTCCCACCATCATTACCAGCACCACGGCGAATGCCAGAGCGAGCCGGGTACCGACTTTCATGTTCTTGAGCATAGTCATTTCTCGGTCGAGCGAAAGCTTTAGGAGGATCAGGCCATCTGGATAGCTATCGGCCTCTGCGGATCGGACTTTAGGGTGGGCGTTGCAACAACGTGTCGCAGCAGTGCAGCGAGGCGCCCGAATCGGCGAGTGTCGCCCATATACAGTACGCGCAGTAACTCAACACTCATCGCTGCCCTTGGGAGAATTGCAGCGCCGAGAAATCGATCCCCGGGAAGAACGCTGCGAAGCGGTTGCGCAACCAATCGGTCATCCAGGCGGTCTCAGCCGCGCTGCGGCCATAGGGCGCGCGGATCCTCAGGCTGGACCCTCGCATCACCGTCTGCAGCCCCAAGGTTTCCAGATAGCGTGTCGTCATCGACTGCAGGAAATCCTTGTCGCGGTGATAGGTGGTGCGGTCGGCATAGTCAATGACGACGAAATTGAAATGCATGCGCCAGTCCTCTGCCTTGGCATCCTGGCTGGCAAGCAACGCATCGACGCCGATGAATGCGGTGGAGTCCCACGTCCGCCATTGCTGGGCGGACTGATACAGATAAGCGACTGGATTGCGCACCAGCTTTGGCAGTCCTACGGCGGACTGGATTATCGCGTCCGGATGCACCCAGCCCAGCGCCGCGATCAGCGCGTCTACATAGCGCGCACGATCCGCCCTGTTGCCCATCGGCGCAATGGCGCCCGCGGCCGACAGTAGCCCCGAAAAGCGCCGGTGCGGCAGAAGCTGATCGAAACTCACGCCGGAAGCGCCGCGTAGCGCGGCATGCTGCGGTAGCAGCGGCGGAAACAGCGCAACCTCGCAGATCGTCAAATAGCTCAACAGGAACGCGTTGATGTCCCGCGAGTTTATCGATTGCAGGGCGCGGTGCAGGCAGGCGCGGTAGACATCGCGGCCCGGTGCCGCCGGCCGGCCGAGCCAGGCGGTAAGTCGCTCATAGGTGACGTCGCTCTGGAACAGCTCAGCGGCGACGGCAGCGCTTTCGATGACCGCCGATGCATCCCACGGATTGCCGAAGGCGGTCAAAGCCATGTCTGCCCTCTCGTCGCGAAAATCGACCGGCCCGCCGTGTTGCGGCTCCGCGGCTAGGGCGACGGCGTCAATCCCGTCAGGGAAGATCGGGTGCGCCGGGTCGGCCCCCACGCCGGCGGCGTTGAAGCCGCGGACGTAGTCGGTTAATCGGCGCTGCGCCCAGGCGAAACCGGACCGCAAATCGAGAAGCTCCGGATGAAATGGTGCCTGTCCGGCCTGCACACGCTGCGAGTCGGAGACGTAGAGTTCCATCATCTCGGTTTGGCGCTGTGTGTCCCCATGCAGCGCGGCGATGAGATAATCAAGATTCCACCAGGCGGCGTAAGCCTGGTGGGCCGGCGTGGGTCCGCTGCCCGCGGGCAACGGCACCTTGCCGCTGAGTGGCAAATTGATTGCCTGCCCCGCGGCCAGCAGCGGCTGGATCAGGTCAATGGCGGCCTGATTTTGCAGCAGCCGGAGAAGATGCAGCGCCATTCCATACGGCGTGGTGACGTATTGCAGGTAATGCGTCAGCTCATGGACATAGGTTGCGAATTCCGGCGGCTTGGGAGGGAAGGCGCCAGGCCGCAGCGACTGCAGCCAGGTCTGGGATGCACGCACAAGCGCATCCTGAGTAAAGGAGAACCTGACGCATAGGCTGGTCGCGTCGACGTCGCCAACGGCCGCCGCCGACGCTGCCGCCGGCGGGGCCGCACTCACGGCCGATCGTCCTCGAGCTTGGGTCGCACCGGGCTGATGACGTTATCCGGTTGTTTCTGATCCGTTACGGCGCTAAGTTGCAGCGTGACCTTCTGCAGGCTTTGCTCATCGTATTTCAGTTTGCCGTCCGCTTTGACGACCGAGATGCTAATGCCGCCGCCGCCCTCCTTCGAAGAGGTAACGACGAAGCTGACTTCCAGGGTGAGTGAATCGACCTGAAACACAGGGGGCAAGCCGGCGTCGATGCGCCGCTGCTGCGAGAGCAGAAGCTGGCTCGATACGGCGGCAACCAGCGTATCGAGCGAAAGCTCGTCTACAAGCTCAGTCATATGCGTTTTCCCCTACTCGCTGATTTATTGAGCGACTCTACCTTCGATCGAACCCAAGGGGAACATGTTTCCCTCCGACGCGATGGCGACCCCACGCAGTGGCTTTACCAATGCACCATCGGCAGCCCAGCCACAGGGCTTTGCACCCAGGGTATGGAGGTCGCGCGCAGCCCTCCTAGGAACAGTTTCCGCAAATCAGCTCCGCCAAAAGTGACGCTCGCGAGCCAAGGGCAGATCCTGCCCCCGCATTGCATCAGGACCTCGAACGGAATGGATTCCCCCGCGGCAAACATGCGTTCGAAATTCGCCGTCGCGACGGGATCGCCGTCGTCGAGCAATTCCAATAGATCCCCCTGCGGCGTGATCGCCACGAGTCGATCCGCAAAGATCATGGTGGCCCACAGATTGCCCGCCTCATCGAAGGCGATGCCATCGATCAGGCCGGCTCCCAAGCTCTTCGGCCCATAGATCTCGCGGTCCGTGAGCGCGCCATCCGGTTGCACCCGCAGCCGCGTCACTCGCTTGGCGCAGGTCTCCGCGACGTACAGCCAACGTTCCTCTGCATCCAGCCGAATCTCGTTGGTGAAGTGAAATCCGTCCGCCACGATGCGCGGCCCCCGCTCGTCGATGAGCACGATGTAGCCATCCGCAAGCCGCGGCGTGATGGCCGCGCTCCACGGGTTCGTGCAGGTCGAGATGGTGATCCACAGGCGATCGCGACGGTCACGCAGCACGAAGTTGACCTTGCCCAGCGGCTTACCGTCGATCCGCTCCAAGAGCACCCGCGTTTCACCAGCGCGGGTCATGGCCTCCAACCGGTCCGTACCGAAATTCGCGATGAGAATATCGCCGTTGAGCGCGAACGCCAGGCCATTGGGCAGCGTCCCGGCGAGCAGGCTGCTGCTCGCATCACGGCCGATGTCAAAGTGGCCGTCGGGCTTCTGTGCAATGAGTGACTGGGCTCCATCCGGGCGGATGTGCATTACCCCGCCCCGTGCATCCGCCGACCAGAGCGAACCATCACGCTCGGCCAAGATGCATTCCGGACGCTGCAAATCATGCCCCACGTAGTGGACCGCCTTGGGGTCGATGCGCCAGCCGACGAGAGGATTCTTAGGCATGGAGCACCTTAGTAGGCATGGGGTACTTTACCGCGCGCCCCGCAGTGTCGCGGCGGCGTCGGCAAACACCGCTCTCATGTATTGATGGCCTGGGTCGAACTCGTGGCGCACGTGCCAGGAAAGGGACTCATGCAACGCGGGCACCGCCACGGGAGACGGCAGGATCTTCAATGGCAGCGAAGCTGCCACCAGCTCCGCCAAGCGCTTTTGCACGGTCGCAATGAGCGGCGTCCCCAGCAGCATGAAAATGGAGGTGAAAAAACTGCCCATGGTGGAAGAAACCTTGAGATCCAGCTCCTCGATTTTCCACGCATGCTCGATCAGCGATTCGACGCCCGGACCCAGGCGCACCAGAATGTGGGGCAGCCGCTTGTAATCTTCCAAGGACAGCGTGTCGTCGATGTCCGGGTGGTTTTTCGCGACGACGCACACGAACGTGTCGGAGAACAGCGGCTCGTTCTTGATCTCTCTCCCCGGTTCGTCCGCGCTGAACAGACGCCAGTTGCCCGCGGCCACGGAAAAGTCGGTGGCACCCGAGCTCAACCGCTCGAAGTACTCATGACTCAGCGGTTCTATGGAGCACGATATATAGGGCGCTTCCCGCGCCAAGCGCTCCAACACCACCGGCATGAGCATCACCGCGGCGTAGTCGGACATGGACATGGAGAACGTTCGCTTGGCCGTGGCCGGATCGAAGCTCGGCTTGATGTCCAAGGTCGACTGAATGCTTTGCAGGACATCGCGCACCGACACCGCGAGCGAACGCGCGAGCGGCGTCAGCTCCATTTCACGGCCGACCCGGATCAGGAGCTGGTCTTCGAAGTACTCGCGCAGACGCTGCAGCGAGCCGCTCATGGTGGGCTGCGACACGCACACCCGGTCCGCGGCACGGGTGACGCTCCGCTCTGACAGCAGCGCGTCGAGCGACCGCAACAGATTGAGATCGAAACTTTTGAGGTTCATGGCCCAGCCAAAGACGTGATCTTACGCCGGGAGGCTGGCAAATGTCCGCTCGATCCAATCGGCGATATAGCTGCGAACCGGCTCCATGTTGTCCGCGCTGACGTGCTCCACGCCGCCTTCCCGATCGGTAAAGATCTTGAGCTCCCGCTGGGGGCTGTTGACCGCTTCCTCGTAGCATTGTTGGGCGTAGCTCAAAGGAATCTGACGGTCGTTGGCGCCGTGCGTAATGAGGAACGGCACGGTGATGTTCTTGACGACCCCCACCAAGGACACCTTGGGCGCGAAGGCCATGAAGTCGTCGAGAGTGTCCTTGCCCCAGACCCACATGACATGGTCCCAATAATGCGGCACCGGCCGGTCTCCTTCCCGAGCCAGGCGCTTTTTCTGCAATTCGCCCCAATTGTGATTCGCGCCCCACGCCACGCACAGCTTGAAGCGCTTCTCGAAGGCCGCGGCGCGCGGCGCATAGTAGCCGCCCAATGACCATCCCATCATCCCTACGCGCGCGGCATCAACCCGCCCATCGCGCTCGAGAAAATCGACCGCCGCACCCGCCCAGCGCTCGCTGTCATGCACTGCGTTAAGCCCGCGCAGGCGTAATGCCTCTCCGACACCCGGGTGATCGATCATGAGCGTCGCAATACCCCGGCGCTGCAGCTCCTGCGCCATACCGCACCGATAAATCATTTCCTTGACGCTGTCCAACCCGTTGCAAAACACCATGCACGGTGGGTTTTCCACACCCGGCACGGTGGCCAGCAATCCAGGGAATGAACTCCCTTCGTAGGGAATATCCACTCGCTCGCAGGGCAGCCCACCCAAGGTGATCCAGCGATCGGCCATCTCGAGCATCTTGGCGTAAGCCTCTTGGCGCGGCCGGTAGTGGCGGCTTTGCATGCGCTCGGCGGTCATGTAGTACACGCAGGCCCGTCCGTACTTTTCCGCGGCGCTCAAGGGACGGTCCGCCGCCGCGTCCTCATCGCCGAGGCTTCGCAGCCGATCCGCCATGTCGCACCAAGCGGTAAAGAAAGCCTCCGTGCCTCCGTCCTCCGACTCGCCGGCGGCAGCACGAATGCGCGTGTTGGCACCGTCCATTTCACCCATGGCTCCGCCCATGCACAGGGCGAGATTCACGGACAGGTTCCAAACGTAATTCCCCGGGAACGGCTCGTACATGGTGATGACTCGACTATGGCGCAGAGGCTGTGGCGGAGGTTTCCGCGTTGATCATTTGCGAAAGTATTCGCCGCACCCTGACGGAGGCGGCATCGATCCCGAGCAGGGCGGGATGCTGCTCCAGCAGATCCACCGCGCCGACGCGCCGCTGCTGCGCCTCGATCATGGGCTTGTCTTCGTGCTCGAACGCCGCGCGCAGACCCGTGGCGAACAATTCATTGAAGTTAGCATCGTCCATGAGGTAATTGCGGCTATTGCAGTAGAAGTAGTGCGTACGCGCCTCGCCTTCCGGCGTCATGATGTGCGCATTCCAGGTGTCGATGCCCTCTTCCCGCGGTTTGCCGGCCGGCGTCGCGCCGGTGTGCAAAATCATGACACCATTCGGAAACCACTCCACTTCCGTCCACATGTCCACTCGCGTATCCGGTGTCGGGAGCAGCGGCCTGAATATGGGTATGGGCGTTTCATCAAAGCTGTCCCAGGTGACATGCACCGAATGCTGGCGCTCCTCGACCCGCGCCCGCGCGCGCGTCATGGCGCCGCCGCCTAGGGTCTCGGGGTGCAGATAGTCCGCGTGGCTCAGATCGAGAATGTTGTCCGTGAGGAGCAGGTGGCTGGCGGCGGTGGGAAGATAACCCTTGCTGAAAGCGGTGGCCGGCACTCGCGACACGAACGACAGGTCCGGAATGGTGCCGGCATCGGCACCGTCCGGCTCTCCCAGCCACACCCAGATCATGCCGTACCGCTCCATGGCCGGATAGGCGCGGACGCGCAGCGATTGCACCACCGGCCCATGCGGATTTGCAATGCAGGCACCCGAGGTCCCGAATTCGAGTCCGTGATAGCCGCAGCGAATGCCCGCCTCCGTCCGTTGGCCCATGCTCAACGGCGCGAAACGGTGGGGACAACGATCCTGCAGGGCAACGACCGATCCCTCGTTGCCTCGAAAAAGAACCAAGGGCTGTTCAGCAACGGTACGCGCCAACAGCGACGTCACCTTGCCCAACCCACCCGTCGCCTTGCCCAACGCGTCGGTCGCCTTGCCCAACTCATCCGCCCATGCGGTGGCATACCAGACATTCTGAAGATACGGCATGTCAGTTCCCAGCGGCGGGGCCATCGAGAATGGCGACCGCGCGGGTCCAGCCCGCCGAGGCGCCGCGAATCTTCATGGGAAAGCAGGCGATTTGAAATCCGTCCGCCGGCAGCACCTCGAGGTTGTGCAATTTCTCGAGGTGGCAATACCCGATGTCACGCCCCGCCTTGTGGCCTTCCCAAATAATGCTCGGATCGGCGTCACGCGCATAGTTCTTGGCGGTGTGCACGAAGGGCGCATCCCAGCTCCAACCATCCGTTCCCGTGAGGCGCACGCCCCGCTCCAGCAGGTACATGGTGGCTTCGTAGCCCATGCCGCAGCCCGCGGACACATAGTTCTTAGCGCCGTAGCGCTTGCCGGCGGCGGTGTTAATGGCCACGATGTCGAGCGGTTGTAGCTCGTGCCCAATACGCGCGAGCTCTGTCTCCACGTCTTCGGCGCTCACCACGTAGCCGTCGGGAAAATGCCGAAAATCGAGTTTCACGCCGGGCTGGAAACACCAGTCCAGCGGTACCTCGTCGATGGTGATGGCACGCTCGCCGTGATTCATGGTCGACGCAAAGTGATAGGGCGCATCCAAATGCGTTCCGTTATGCGTAATGAGCTCGATCTTTTCGATGGCCCAGGCCTCGCCGTCCGGCATGTCCTCAGGCTTCAGGCCCGGGAAGAAACCAGCGAGCTGCGGCAGGGACATCTTGTGATCGATATACGTGATTTTCGGCCGATAGATCTCGGGATCCGACACCACGTCGTTCTCCAGATAAATCGACAAATCAATAATGGAGCGTGCCATACCTCAGGCCTCCACGACGGCGGCCGCCGGCTGGCCGGCGGTTTGTTCTTCGTGAATCATGCGACGGAGAATGCGCCGCGCGCGTATCGCGCCCGCATCCCCTTCCAGCACGATGGGATTGAGCGACCAGAACTCCGCGTCTTCCATGGCCTCGCGTTGAGCGACGATCATCGGCTTGTCCTGGTGTTCGAACGCGAAGCGCAGTCCCGCGTCCAGTTGCGCGTGGAGCTCCGCATCATCGATGCGAAAGTCGCGCGAGTTGGACCAGAAATAATGCGTGGTGACCTCGGTCTCGGGTGTCATCAAATGCACGCCCGGCGTTTCACGGCCGACGCGCTGGGGCGCACCCGTGGGAGCCACGCCGACCACGAGTTCCATGAGCGCGGGTGCGTCCCAGCGCACGTCCAGCCACCGATCCACCGGTTTGCCCGCGGTCTCGTACAACGCATCGAGCGGGCCCGGCAGGGTTTCATTGTGGGTGAGCCGGGTCGAATAGACCGTGGTTCCGTCCTGCCGCATGGCCGAATCGGCACGGCGTACCGCCTCGCTGCCCAATAGGCCCTTGTGCAAAAATTCGATGTGGCCCAGGTCCATGATGTTGTCGGTCATGTACTCATAGTTCACCGGCGTGTGCATGTAGCCCTTGTTGATGGCGAACCGCGCGGGGTCCAAGCCGCGAAATTGCGGAATGGCGGCAGGGTCGGCGCGCGCCGGATCCCCCATCCAGATCCACAGGAGCATCTGCTCTGCCACGAGGGGGTACGAGCGGACCACGGCCTTGGGCGGGATCTTGCCGTCGCCATGAGGATTTTCAACGCAGCGTCCATCGAAGCCGAACGTCAGTCCGTGATAACCGCACTGCACCGCGTTGCCACAATGATTGCCCAGATGTAGGGGCGCAAAGCGGTGCGGACAGCGATCCTGCAGGGCATGCGCGACGTTGTTCTCGTCGCGCGCCAACAAGATTTGCTCGCCTAAGATTCGGCGATGAAACAACGCGCCGGGGAGCACTTCGTCGTCCCACGCGGCCACGTACCATGCATTCTTGAGAAAGGGCATACCAACTCCTGCGCCGACCCCGTTTCGGATCTCGGCTAGTAATCTTCCAACAAAGCCAGCGTCGCCTCGTGCAGCAGCTCCCCCGGCCGAGCGGCCGGATTGACGATGCTGTTCCACTGTTCCAATTCCCAGGTGGCAATCTGATCCGAACAATCCACGACATATTTCGCGCGCTTGAAGCGTCGCGACATGAACTCCTCGAGCGCCGACTCGAGCGTACGGTCCTGCCCCAGAAGCTCACCGAGCAGCACGGCATCCTCGATGGCCATGGCCGCGCCCTGAGCCAAATGGGGCGTCGTCGCGTGCGCGGCATCGCCAATAATGAGCTGACGCCCCCGGTACCAGGGCTGCGGCAACAGCACCGACTCCATGGGTTTGTAGACCACGGCGGCGGAGTCGGTAATGACTTCGCGCAGCTCCCCCACTCTTCCCGTGTAGTCGCCCAGTCGGTCCCGCATGAGATCCGCCAATTGATCCGGCGGCATGCGGGGGTTGGACGGCTCCGCCGTCACCAAGAACATGTACATGGTCGTGGCCGACATGGGTACCAAGCCCACCTTGGTCCCGTTGCCGTAGTACACCTCACCCCAACTCATGTCGGCGGCCCGGGCAAAGTTGTAGCGCCAAACGCATTGGCCCGTGAAACGCGGCGCCACCGTGTCGCCGAAAATCCGGCTACGGGACGCCGAATTGATGCCGTCGGCGGCGATCAAGAGGTCGTAGTGCTTCCGGGTGTCGTCCGTGCAAGTGACGAGCAGCCCCTTGTCCGTCTCCACAGCCGCCTTCACCGTGACGCCGAGTCGCGCCCGGGTACCCGCGGACATCGCGGCCTCCTGCAAAATGGATTGCAGCAGCGGACGCGTAATGCCGTTGTAGGGCGGAAAGGCGGGGGCGGAACGGCTCGAGGCCGGCGCCTCGAATACCAGGGCATTGGTTTCCGAATAGATGCGCCAGCCCGGGTACGCCCCGCCATTGTCGACACAGGCCTGCGCGAGGCCCACGCGATCGAGGGCGCGCATCACGTTATTGGGCTGGATGATCCCGACGCCGTACACCGACCAGGAGTTCTTGATCTCGACGAGATCGACCTCGATGCCGGCGCGACGCAAGGCGACGGCGGCCGTCAACCCACCAATGCCACCGCCCACCACCAGCGCTTTGCCGATAGCCGCCATCAATGCCCCCCCACGATGCCTGTTATGTATCTAAAATCCCACTCGGGATTTTGCGCCAAAAATGGCGGCAAGTTGTGAACGAAATGCGAATAGGCGAAGAGCGGCTGCACGAATTCCCGGGGTACCCAGCTGTCATCCACATAGTCGGAATCGGCGCCGTACTCGGCCTCGCCGCCGGCGGGACAGGGCATGTAGTAGAACAGTGCGGAGTCCACCCGGTGTCGACCCAAGCCTAGGTGGGACGGCTCCCAGCCACAGCGGGTCATATGGTTGGCGCCCACCATGATTTCGTCGATGTCCTCGACGCCGAAATTGGTGTGATGAAAGCGATGCTTGCCATCCATGCCGGGGATGGGCGCGTTCGCGTTCAACAGGAGCAGCGTGTGATGATTGTTCGAACCGTCGGCCCGGAGGTACTCACCGAAGCCTCGCTGGGAGTCGGAGAGCTTGAAGCCCAGGCGCTCGATCATGAAGGTCGCGGCCTCGCGGTACCCGGGAATGGAGAACACCACATGGGCGATGACCTTGGGGTACGCGCGGAGCCGCCATTTGCGATGTTGATTGAGCCGATTGACGCGACCCGGTGAGTTCAACGGGTCGGGTGCGGTGAGCACCGGCTTCTTCGCATAGACGCGCAGGCCCATGGCGCTGCCAAAATCGGTCGCGAAACGCACGGTGCCATCCGCATCGCGGCGCAGGTTGCGATCCGAGCCCAACTGCCCGGCCAGCACCTCGACCGAGCGCGCGCTATCCACACCCCAGATGACTTCCCGCACGCCCGGCCCTTCGACCGTCGACTCCGGCAACGACGGGTGGTCGAGAGGACGCAGCAGGATCCGCGAGCCCTCGGGCAACTCGAAGCGACTTTCCTCCGAACTCGACTCGACCAGCTTGAGGCCGAAATCCTCGAAAAACCGGGTCGAGGTTTTGACGTCCTCGACCCCATAAACCAACGTATCGATGCCCAATATGGCCATGATGTGAAAATCCTTTAACGCTTCGAGATCTTACCGTTCAAAATTTCGCGCCGATGCGCACACCGTACGTTCGCGGCGCCTCCATGTAGACGCTGTTGATTCCGGGCGCCGAGGTCGTGCCCGGCCCCACGAACCGCGCAGAATTCTCCAGATTCTTGGCCCACGCGCCTATGTTCCATTTGTCGTCGGCGAACGTGTAGGTCAGCAGCAGGTCGGTCTTGGTCGTAGCGGGCTGATTGGTATTGGCCGGATGATAGAAAATCTCCCATTCACCGCTGTCGTAATGGGTCTGCACACGCCCCCTGACGCTCGAGCCGTTGGCGAGGTGCCAATCATGCTGCAGGCCGACGGTGGCGGTGGCGGTGGGAGAGTCGGGCAGTCGATAGCCATCAAAGTTGAGTGTCTCTCCCGTTCCCGTCGGCACGGAAAAGTCCCGGGCGTAGGCCGACAAGAGACCAATGGTCGCGTCGATCTGATCGTCCTTGGTGATGAGAAACTTCGCGCTGAGGTCATTGCCGTAAATGATGGCCTTCTTTTCGTTGTAGCTCACCGTCGTGCCCACGATCACGTTGTAGAAGGAGACCTGGTAGTTCTTGTAATCGTAATAGAACATCTCGTCATTGATCTGCAGGCGGTTGTCGAAGAATCGATTCTTGATACCCAACGTGACCGCCAAGAGCTTCTCGGGCTCGTACTGGTTGCTCAAGGTCGGTGTGCTCGGCACCAGTGAATAACCACCCTCCAAATAGCCGGAGGAGACGCTTCCGTACAGCAACGAGGTATCGGTGAGATCCGTCTCGGCGCCTACTTTCCAGTCGACGTTGTGCCAGGTGTGGTTGAACTCGTAGTACGACACCGGCAAGGGCACTTCCACCGGCGTGATCGGCGGAAACAACGTGACGGCGGTGGCGCCCGAGGCTTTCTTCTCGTCCGAGGAGTATCGAACACCGCCGGTTAGCCTGACCGTGTCGGTCAGAGAGTAGGTCACCTGCGAGAAAGCGGCATAGGACTCTTCGCGGTTATAGGTGTCGATACCGATGGTCGTGAAGGGATCGATGCCCTCGATGCCCGGCTCGACGATGTCATAGGTCGAGTGCGTATTGTCGTAATACGCATACAAGCCGCCGACCCAGCGCCATGGGCCGTTGTCGCCGGATAGGCGCAGCTCCTGGGTATATTGAGTCGCGGGCTCGAACGAGAGCAAATTGTCGGACGTCGCGGGGTCGTTGCCGTTTTGCGGCGTCGCCTGGTTCAGGCGGATGTAGACCCAGCTCGGTATGTACGACAGGGTCATGCCGTTGCCGAACTTGTAGTCGAAGGTGCCGCTTGCCTGATAAAAATCCCGTTGGTTGACCACGCCCCGCGAGTTCGGGTTGTCCGGCGCCTGCCACGGATTGCTCGGATTCACGTAGGGATACTGGACCGTCGCGTCGCCCAAGCCGCCATCGTGATAGTAGGTATACGTCACGAAAGCCGAAAAATTTCCCGGGGTGTACAACGCACTCAAGCGCACGGCCGTGGCGTCTTCATCGTCCAGGCCGTTGCTCAAATAGCCGGAGTGATTCTCTCGATTGACGGCAATGCGAAACTTGAGATCATCCGAGACCGGTAAATCGACGGCCGCGAATTCATGGGTCAACGAATAGTTGCCGGCCTCCATCATGGCCTCGCCGCTGAAGGTATCGCCGGGCCTCACCGTGGTGACGTTCACCACGCCGCCGATGGCATTGCGTCCGTACAGAGTGCCCTGCGGGCCGGGAAGAATTTCAACGTTCTGAATGTCGAAAAAAGACCCGCCCGTCGCCGAGCGCGGCGTGTAAACCTGGTTGATTTGCATGACGACGCTCGGGTCGCTGTTGGGAAAGTCGTTCGCGGTGCCGACGCCGCGTATATAGGCGATCATGTTCTGGCGCTCGATGGCGAAGTTCGCCGACGGTGCCAACACTTCGAGATCGCGGGCATTCGAAATGCGATCATCCACGAGATCTTGCCCGCTCACGACCGTGACCGCGGCCGGCGTTTTTTGCAGATTCTCGGAGCGCTTTTCGGCAGTCACCACCACTTCTTCCAACTCGCCGGATGAGGCCGCTGCCGGCGCGGCGACCGCATCGGCGTGCGCCGCGGGAGACAGGCCGACGGCGCCGAGTGTTGAAAGAAAGGACATCCCGACCATCCGTCTTATGTAATTGAGCGCCAACTCCGTTCCCCTTGTCTTTGAGATTATTTAGCGGCTCATCGAAGAGCCTTATTAGCTGTCGGCGCCAGTCTGCCCATCCTTACCCTGCGGGGAAAATTGCATTTGCCTATATGTTCTATCGGCAATACCAATTAACCGGCAGAAAAACCCGCTTACACTGTAACCAGCGCCATTAGAGCAACAAAGCGCGCTCTGATTTGACACATGTGACACGCCCAAGGGGAGAGCAATGTCCACTCGTTCGAACAAAGTCATCATTACCTGCGCCGTGACCGGCGGGGTCCATACGCCGAGCTTGTCGGATGCCTTGCCCTACAAGCCCGCCGACATCGCTCGACAGGCCATCGACGCCGCGCACGCCGGCGCCGCCATACTGCACCTCCACGCGCGCGATCCTTTGGATGGCTCACCCACCGGCAATCCCGAGGTCTATGCGCAGTTCCTGCCGCAGATTCACGGCGAGACCGACGCGGTCATCAACTTGACCACGGGCGGCAGTCCCGAAATGAAAATCGAAGACCGGCTCGCCGGAGCGCTGCGCTTTCGGCCGGAAATGTGCTCGCTCAACATGGGGTCCATCAACTTCGCTTTTCACGGCATGGCGGAGAAGGAGCGCACGTGGAAGTTCCCCTGGGAGAAGCCTTACATCGAGAACAGCGAAGGCTTCATATTCCGCAATACCTTCAAGGATGTCGCGCGTATCTATGGCCTGATGGCGGACTTCGGCACGCGCTATGAGCACGAGTGCTACGACATCGGGCATCTCTACAACCTCGCGTACTTCTTGGACAAGGGTCTGGCGAAGCCGCCCTTGTTCATCCAAAGCGTGTTCGGCATCTTGGGCGGCATCGGCGCGGAGCCGGACAATGTGGTTTTCATGCGCCGCACCGCCGACCGGCTGTTCGGCAATGACTACGTCTGGTCGGTGCTCGCGGCGGGCCGCCACCAAATGCCGGTGACCACGCAGGCTGCATTGCTCGGCGGCAACGTCAGAGTGGGCCTCGAGGATTCGCTGCACATTGGGCGCGGTCAACTGGCGTCGAGCAACGCCCAACAGGTGAAGAAAATCGTGGGCATTCTTCAGGAGCTCGGGTTCGAGATCGCGACTCCGGCGGAGGCGAGAAGCCTATTGGCACTGAAAGGAAAGAAAGCGGTGAACCTGTAATCGACACTGCGCCTGCAAGCGACGCTGAGCCTGCAAGCGATATTGAACCCGTATTCGGCAATGAACCTGTACTCGATTCGGGTTCGCTAGCCCAAATTTGCCGAGCGTGTTTTTTGCAGCGACACGCGAAACTCGCGAGGCGCCATGCCACGCCGTGCGCGAAATGCCCGCGCAAAGGCGAAACTGCTGCTGAAGCCGAGCCGCCGACGAACGGCATCGATGGACATGTCGGGCCGTGCGAGCAATTCCTCCGCCCGCGCGATACGCCAATGATTCACGTACTGCATCGGCGTCATGCCGACGAGATCCTTGAAGCGTTCGGCGAAAATGCTGCGGGAATGGCGAGCCGCGGCGGCGAGTGTCGCCACCGTCCACGGGGCCGCGGGGTCGGCGTGAATGGCCGATAGCGCCCGCCCGATATGCGCATCCGATAGACCCGCCAGGAGGCCGATGTTCACCGTCGGTTGGGTGATGACCGCGCGCAGGATCTGGATGAAGAGAAGATCCATCAAGCGCGCGGCCACCGCGACAAATCCAGGGCGCCTCACGGCGCTTTCCTGTCGAATGAAATCGAGCGCCGTGCGCAATTGCGGCACCAGACCTTCGTCTTGCGCTCGCAAGTGCAACAGGCTCGGCAGCTGCTCGATCAACATGCCGGCGCCTCGGCCCGTCAGGGTGAATACACCCGACAGAATATGCACCTCAGCGGGGAGAGTGCCCGACTTGATGAGCAGCGGTTGGTCGAGCGTGCCGCCCTTCCAAGCCGGAAGACCATTGGCGGCAATGACCTCGGTAATCAGCGTGCACGCCTCTGACGGAGACGAGGCCAAGGCATGCTGGGTCCAACCCGGGGCTACCACGAGATCGCCGGGCATCAGGCGGGTCGGAGAGTGAGCGTCCATCAGCCAACACCGCCCCTCCGTCAAATAATGGAAGGGAATGCCGTTGCGCAACTCCTTGTCGACGCGCAGCGCCATGTCGACGCCCAGCCCCATGTCGATTCCCCACGCGCCGCCGCACTCGATTTCCGAGAGGACCGACCCGCCGATGCGTATGGGGGTGAGAATTTCGCTCAAGACATCCATGAGAACCCGGACGAAATGTGCCTACATACGGACTCTACGCCTCTATACGTCCGAAACAAACCGCATAAGATGCTTAAAAAAAGGAGGTCCCATGGCTGGCAGTATCAGGCTCACCCCCGGAGACGCGGAAGCGCCCCGGGATCAATGGTATGTCATCGCGTTCAGCAATGAGGTCACGCGCACCCCGCTCGCCCGCATGATCATGGGCGATCCCGTGGTGCTCTATCGGCGCGAGGACGGCACGCCGACCGCGCTGTTCGATCGCTGTCCGCATCGCGGCATGCGCCTGTCGAACGGCGGCAAACTCATCAGTGACAACATTCAGTGCAATTACCACGGCCTGCAATTCGGTCCCGATGGCATGTGCCAAAAGATTCCCTCCGGCGGTCCCATCTCGAATCAAATGCGGGTGCAGCACTATGCCGTGGCCGAGATTTGGAATTGGATCTGGATTTGGCCGGGCGATCCCGCCAAGGCGGACCGCAACCTCATTCCGGATCATCATGCGCTCGGCCTCACCGATCCGTCATTGCACGCGTATTCGGGTCTCATGCTCGAGATGGAGTGCAACTATCTGCATGCCTACGAGAACCTCAACGAGGCCTCGCACGTCAGCTTCTTGCATCACGGCTTCGTCGACACCGGCAATGTGGCGGCGCATCCCTTTCGCGAGGAAGCCCAAGAGGATCGCATCAGCACCATTCGGGAGTTCAAGGATGAAGCCGTGTTTCCCTATGCCAAGCTGTCCTATGGACTCAAGAGCGACGTGGTCGATCGACAGCTGACGCTCGCCGCCATCGCGCCCACGCTCACCACGGTCACCGAACGATATCAGGAAAAAGGCGTTGCCGATCCGCGTCAACTATTGGTGCGCCTGGTCGTGCCCGTGACTCCCGCCTCGCACAAGAAATGCTACCAATTCGTCGCGGCCGTGCGCACGCTGCCGACGGAGTCCGGGCCGCTGTTCGACGGATTGCGTGGATTTCTCCAGGAAGATCAGGTGGCGCTCGCCGACGTGCAGCAGCTGTTCGACAGCTTGCAGCCCGAACAGCGCGTCGAAGTCAGCGTCAAAGCGGATAGTCCCGCGTGGCGCACCCGCCGCATGCTCGAAGCCATGATCAAGAAGGAACGAGCGAGCCCGGTTGCCGCTACCGGCTCACTATGAGCGTGCACAAGGCACTCATCATCGGCGGCGGGATTTCGGGCCTCACCGCCGGCGCGGCCCTCGCTCGCCGCGGCGTCGATGTCGAGCTGGTCGAACTCAAGAGCCAACTCGGCGACGAGGGCGGCATCGGCCTGTCCATCATGGGTAACGCCACGAAGGCGCTCGCCACGCTCGGCGCAGCGCAAGCCTGTGTCACCGCCGGCATGCCCGCCGATGAGTTCACGGTCCGCGCGCCCGGCGGGGAGGTTCTCGGGGTACCGCCGTGGCCGCCGTTGGGGAAACCCGAGTGGCCGGCGCAAATCGGCATTTCGCGCGCCACGTTCCACCGCATCTTGACCGACGCCGCGACCCAAGCGGGCGTGAAGGTTCGGTGCGGCGTCACCACCCGATCGATCACCGAGGACAAGGAGCACGCAAGCGTCGTGTTCACCGACGGTCGCAGCGGCGATTACGATCTCATCGTCGCCGCCGATGGGCTCTACTCCAAGACCCGGGCGCGACTTTTTCCGGAGGTCCTAGGCCCCCGGCAGACAGGACTTGCGATATGGCGAGCCTTGGCGCCGCGGCCTGATGGCATCACCACCACCCAAATGCATTTCAACGGGGCGCAGGGGCTCGTGGGCATATGCCCCATCAACGACGAGCATTGCTACATCTACTGCATGCATGAAGCGACGCCCGGCGAACGGCGCGATCCCACGACGCTGCACGAACAACTGCGCGAGAAAATCCAGAGCTATGGCGGGCTCATTCCGGGCCTTGCCGCCCAGATCACCGCGCCGACGCATGTGAGCTACCGTCCCATCGAGTGGCTGCTCGTTCCCGCGCCGTGGTACCGCGGACGGGTGGTGCTGATTGGCGATGCTGCTCACGCCAACCCTCCCAACATCGCACAGGGGGCCGCGATGGGCATCGAGGACGCCGTGGTCTTGGCGGAAGAAGTCTCGCGTCCCGGCCCCTTGGAGGAGGCCATGGCTCGCTTCATGGTGCGGCGCTGGCAACGAGTCAATCTGGTGGTCGAAGCTTCCTACAACGTGGCGAAGAACCAAGTGGAACACACGCCGGGTTTCGACGCGGCCGCGGAGATCAGACGGGCGAGCACCGTGTTGGCGCAGCCTTATTGATCCCTAGTTAAAGAGTAAGTACCGCCGATTCCGAAGGCTCCCGGAAGTTCAAGCCCACCGAAACCGTCGTGCTACCACCGAAATCGCTGGTCCCAACTCCTCCGGCACACCGGCTCGTCTCCCTCGAATGCTTCGAAGCTCACGCTCATGCGCAGAGCGCCGTCGTCCCAAGAGAATTCGGTGACACTCGACAGCCGCACGGACCAGTCCGGCCGCTGCATGAATTGAGAACGCCGCATGGTCACCCGCGCCGACGCCGGATCGCGCGGCTGCACTGAGGCGATTTCTTCGCCGTCGCCGCCGAACGTCAGCTCGCCCAGACGCATCGTGCGGCGTCGCGAGCGGCTGGTGAGACGCGTTTCGCCACTCGCGGCATCCCAGGTGAGCGAGCGAGAATTCGCACCGGGATCCAGCACCTCGTGCGCGAGTGGGCGGGCCCACTCGGGCGGCTCGAACGCCGGCGGCCCAACCTGAGCGCTCGGCGGCAACGCCGGCAACGTCAGTACCGCGCCCGCGGTCCAGAGCGTGAGGCCGCCTGAGGTAGGCTCCCCCCAGGCCATCGGCCAGTAGGCGCTGGACAGCGCAACTCGTATACGGCAACCCGGCGAGAAGCGATAGGCAACTCCCTTCAGCGGCATGTCCAGTTGAAACCGTTCACCCGGTGCGTGTTGCGGCGGACGCTTCACGCGCAGCAAACCAAAGGTCACCCGCGCCGACGTGCCGTCGGGCGCTACTTCGCACAATCGAACCGCAAGCAAGGTGGCGTCGCCTTGCAGCGATAGGGTTGCGCTCAACCGGGGCATGCCCACCAACTCCAAGGGCGCCTCGAGCACGGCGCTGTCGAAGCAGAGTGACAAGGCATCGTCCTGTCGCTGGTCGGCTTGAAATTCCGGCGCATCTCCGCCGCCGTCGAGTGGACACCATTCGCCGGCGTAAAGGCCGCAGTGCTGCGGCGTCTCGATGATGAGCGGCGTATCGGGCGCCGCCGGTGCCGACCACGTCAACACGCGAGTAGCGGCATCGAGAAACAGCGACGTCGCCGCAGCCGAAACCGGCCACGCGGGCAGCGTGAACCATTCCCCGCCGATCGCGGGACCCTTGGGATGCGGCCGCAAGTTCTCGCCCATCCACAGACGCAGCATGGGCTCCTCCAGGATGCCGGTGTCCTCCCCCAGCAACCACTGCTTCCACCAGCGCAAACACTCTTGCAGAAAACCTATCGCAGGTCCGGGCGTGCCCCAGGCCGGATACACATGAGTCCATGGACCGATCAGCGCCTTGCGCGGCACGGTGAGATTCGCCATGAGTCGGAGCACTGCGTCGGAGTAGCCGTCGGTCCATCCGCCGACGGCATACACCGGACAGCGAATGGCAGCATAGTCCTCGCACACCGAGCCATGTCGCCAATACGCGTCGTAATCGCGGTGGGTGAGCCAGGTGGAGAGCGGCGGCTCGAGCACCGCCAACCGCGCAAGCCACATGTCACGCCAGCGTGGACCCACTTCGGCGGGATCGGGAGGCCGTGCGAGTTGATTGAAGAATCCCACCCCCCACTGCAACCCGTCGGTGAGCAGAGAACCGCCCATGTAATGCACGTCATCGGTATAGCGATTGTCGGTCGAACAGCAGGTAATGATTGCCTTGAGCGCCGGCGGCCGGCGCGCCGCCACCTGGAGGGCGGCGAAGCCGCTCCAGGAGATGCCGATCATGCCGACGCACCCGTTGCACCATGATTGCGCAGCGGCCCAGGCGATGGCCGCGACCGCATCGTCTTGTTCCTGCGATGAGTACTCATCGTGCAGAATCCCGTCGGAATTGCCGCTGCCGCGCAAATCCACGCGTAACGCCGCGATGCCGTGCTCGGCAAACCATCCGTGGAGCATGGAATCGCCGACCGCGGTCAGATCGGATTGCCGGTAGGGGATCCACTCGAGAACCACGGGAACCTTGGCGGCACCCCGTTCCGGCGGCAGCCAGAGCCGGCCGGCGAACACGGCGCCGTCCGGCATGGATATCCAGACCTGCTGAAAGGCGGGAATTTCGGAAGCCGGGTCGTCGTGCACTGTTAAATTTCCTCGATGCGACAAAGCCGCGTCTCCCGCCAAGCATACGCAGAGTTCGCCGACCGGCCGTATAGGGTTTGTTTATGACTCGTCGAGCCTGGCTTATTGGAGTTGCGGCGCCAATGCGTCTAAGGTCTATCATGACCGAAAGCGCGACGCGGAGATGCCTTATGACTGCGACTGTAACGAGTGACATTGGAGCGAAGGGCAAAACGGAACATCCGTTGTCCGCGGAGCAGATTGCCGCATTCCACCGCGATGGCTACGTCATCGTCCCGGGATTCTTCAGCGCCGAGGAAATCGAGCCCTTGCGTTCGGCGTGTCTTGCCGATCCGTCCATCGGGGGGAAGCTGCGCGCCATCGCCGACTCCGACGGCCACGCGCAGGAGGTCATTGGCTGGACCGAATACAGCGATACGTATCTCGGCAAGGTGGCCTTCCTGGACCGCATGCTCGACAACGCCGAGGCGCTGTTGAAGAAGCCGTGCTACCACTGGCACTCGAAACTGTCCATGAAAAGGCCGAGCACGCTCGGCAAGTGGGACTGGCATCAAGACTTCCCGTATTGGTATGACGAGGGCTGCCTGTGGCCCGACATGCTCACCGTGACGGTTGCCGTCGACAAGAACAGCGAGGCCAACGGCTGCATGAAGCTCGTGCGCGGGTCGCATCATCTCGGCCGCGTCAATCACACCCGCGTCGGCGAAGCCGTCGGTTTCGACCCCGAGCGGCTGAAATTGGTTCTGGAGCAGTGTGAAACAGTGCCCATGGAAATGGAGTCGGGCGATGCATGCTTCTTTCACGGCAACACGCTGCACGCCTCCGGTCCCAATTTATCCGGCATGCCGCGCACGCTGTTGCACTGTTCCTACAACACCATCGTCAACTCGCCGTTCCTCGCCCTGGACCAGGAACATCACCGCTACAAGCCGTTCAAGACGGTCGCCGACCAGGATCTGCGCAAGCGCGCCTATCAGGACGTGTTCTTAAGCCATCGATTCAACCAGGACACGCGCAAACCGGGCGCCAAGAACTCCTATGGCTACAAATCGGTGGTCGGGGAGATATCCTCCGCGAAACCGGCCAACTGACTCACGACGCGATGCGACGGCGGATGTAATCCGCCAGTTGCCACACCGGCTTTTCCAGGTGACACAGGCGCCCCGCCTGCGCGTACCCTCACGCCGCCGTCACCTCGCGCAGCAGCGGTATCTTACCGTCCGGCGTCCACGCCCCCTTGATCGAGGACCGCGTGATCCAGGCATTCAACCCGTGATAGAGAAACACGTAGGCACCAGACTCCTCCATCTGCGCTTGGAGCGCTTCGTAGTCCGCAGCGCGTTTCACGGGGTCGAGTTCGCTCACCGCCGCCTCGCTCTCGGCATCCCATTCGGGACTGCACCGGCGTTCGAAATTCCAGCTGCCGACTTCCTTGCAGGTGAACCATTGCGTGACCCAACTCGGATCCGCGGCGGTGGTGAAATGCTGGATGTGCAGCTCGTCGTTCGGCGGGTTGCTCGCGGTTTGCCGTGCCGCGATGAAAGAAGCAGTATCCATGGACCTCACCTCGACCGCGATACCGACAGCCGCCAGCTGCGCCTGGACCACGAGGGCCGCGCTCAGGTGGGCTTCGTCATTCGAGAAGTCGAGCTGCAGCGTCAAGTGTTCGGCGCCGGCCTCCTTCAAGAGACGTCGCGCTGCGTCGGGATCGAAGTTATAGCGCTTGTGCATGCGAGCTCCCAGCACGGGGGGCGGCACCGCGCCGAACGCCGGCCCCACGTCGTCGCCGAACACCGCCCGCGTGAGCTCGGGCACGTTCACGGCATATTGGATGGCGCGCCGCACGCGCAGATCCCTGAGCTTCGGATTGTCGACGTTCATGCCGAGCCAGTGGTAGTCGAGCCCGGGCCGCACGGTCACCGTGGCGTGCTTCCCCGCCGTCGCCCTGGCAACGCCGATCGCCGAGGTATTGAGGCGCGCCATGTCGATGTCACCGGCATCGAACGCCGTCTGTCCCTCGTTCATGTTCATGGGAAAGAGATGTATTTCGTCGAAATACGGCTTGGGTCCGTTCCACAGGACATTCCGCCGCAGCACCAAGCGTTCGCGCGGCACCCATGACAGCAGTTCATAGGGCCCGGACGTCGCGAACGGATCGGTATCGATGCGCCCGCCATGCGCCTCCACCGCCCGTTGACAGACGATCATGCCCGACCCATAGGGCAGCGTGCTCTTGAACAGTGGCGAGAACGGTTGCTTCAAATGAATCACGCCGCTGTAGCGGCCCCGGATCTCGACGCCCTCGAGCGTGGCCCAATCGCTGCGATAATCCGCATCGAGTTTGGGATCGAGGAACCGTTCGAAGGAATATTTGACGTCCTGCGCGGTGACCGTGCCGAAGCCTCCGGTCCACTGGATGCCGGGCTTGAGGTTGAACTCTATGGTACGCGCATCGACTTCGATCAGGCGCTCCGCCGCATCGAGCTGCGCATCCCAGGTGTCACTGGCCTTGTACTGGCACAGGCTTGAGTAAATCGCGAACATCACGACTTCGTCGTACCAACCATGGCGATTGGCCGGATCGAGATTTTGAATGTCGACGTCGTTCTGCAGCCGCAGGATGCGGCGCCCCGACGCGCCCTCCTCGCTCGAACCCGCGCGCTGCGAGCGACCACAGGCGGACACCGCGCCGCCCAGCAACAGACCCAGCAGGCGTCGGCGGCTCCAGTCGGCCGTCACGCTGCCACGCCGGTCAGCGGAAAATGACAACTGACCGTGCGGCCATTTGGCAACGCGCGCGCAGCGGGAGCCTCGCGCGTGCAGCGCGCTTGGGCGAAGTCGCAGCGTGCCGAGAACACGCAGCCCGGCGGTCGCTTGCGCGGATCGGGCGCCTCACCCCGCAATACCGTGCGCGCAGCCGTCTCCATACCGCCGCGCGTGCTCATCAGCGCGCGGGTATAAGGATGGGCGGGCTCGGAATACAAGGCGCCGGTGGGTCCGGCTTCGACCACACGCCCCAAGTACATCACGGATATCCGGTCCGCCACGTGCCGCGCGATCGCGAGGTTGTGCGTGATCAAGAGAAAGCTCACGGCTTGGGTCTCGCGCAATTCAACGAGAAGATTCAGTACCTCGCCCTGCACCGACAGATCGAGGCCCGCGGTCGGCTCGTCGGCGATCACCAATTTGGGCTTCAGGGCCATGGCGCGCGCCATGGACACCCGGCGTGCCTGACCGCCCGACAACTGATGCGGATAGTGATCCAAGAAGCGCGCCGGCAGTCCCACCTGGCGTAGCAGCCGCTGCGCCTCCTCGCGCAAGTCGACGCCGCCGACACGATGGATGCGGAACGCTTCCGTCACCAGCGAGGCCACGGTCATGCGCGGATTGAGCGAGGCCACGGGATCTTGGAACAACAGTCCGACTTGGCGGCGGATGGGGCGCCACGACAGATCGCCGGGACCCGAGGCGACGACGCCATTCACCCGCACCTGGCCGCTGGTGATGGGCGTCAAGCCCAGGATGGCGCGGGCCAACGTGGTCTTGCCGCATCCGCTCTCGCCCACGAGTGCCACGGTTTCACCCGGGTCCACTTCGAGGTCCACGCCCGCGATGACCTCGACGCGCCGGCCGCCGCGCCCAAGCGCGCCGAACAGGCCGCCGGCGGAATAGCTGACCACGAGACTGGCAACGGTGAGGCTGGGATTGATCATGTCGGTAACCGCAAACATCGGGCGTATTCTTCGCCCGCCGCCGGCCAACGCCGCGGGCGCTCAACGGCGCAACCGGCCAAGACCTCCGTGCAGCGCGACGCGAACGCACAGCCGTGAATCACACTGACGGGATCGGGGGCCTTGCCCGGAATGGTCAGGAAGCGCCGCGTGGGCGCGACCATGCGCCGCGGATCGCACGCCAGCAGCGCGCGCGTGTACGGGTGCCGAGGGTTCGCTATGACCGATTGAGTGGCGCCGACCTCCACGACTTCACCGGCATACATGACCGCGACCCGATCGCACAGCTCGGCCACCAGCCCCAGATCGTGCGTGACGAACACGATGGAGCCGCGCACCAGATGCCGGCTGGATTTCAGCAGCTCGATGACCTGAAGCTCGGTGGTCGCGTCGAGCGCCGTCGTCGGCTCGTCGGCGAGCAGCAGACGGGGCTCAGTCAACAAGGCCGCGGCGATCATGACGCGCTGCCTAATGCCGCCGCTCAACTCGAAGGAATACTGGTTCATGCGGCCGGCGGGATTCGAGATGCCCATGCGGCCCAACATGTCGATGGCCAGCAGCTTCGCCTCCGCCGCCGAACGGCCCGCCTTCTGGCGCTGGAATTCAATCAACTGCCGCCCGATTTTGACCACCGGATTGAGCGCCGTGAAAGGGTCTTGGAACACCGAGGCGACGCCGTTGCCGCGTAGTCGCCGGCGGGTGGCTCGGTCGAGGGAATAAAGATTTTGGCCGGCAAAGGCCATCCGGCCGCTCACCTCGGCAGAGTCCGGCAACAAGGTCATGATGGCGTTGGCCAGAGTCGACTTACCGGAACCGCTCTCACCGACCAGGCCTAGGACCTCGCCTTCGCGGACTTGCAGTGTCACCTCGCGCACCGCCGTCACCCGGCCGCGAACCGTCGGGTAGGTTACCGAAAACTCGGCAATGTCGAGCAGTGCTTCCATGTTCAGTGCCGGGGCCCGCGGGTGACGCGCGGATCGAGCGAATCGCGCAGCGCTTCGCCGAGGAACGTAAATCCGATGGTCGCTATCACGATGGGGACGCCGGCGACCATCGCGATGTGCGGGGCTTCCCGAATGAAGGCAAAGCCGTCGCGCAGCAAGCTGCCCCACGTGGCGAGCGGCGGCCTCGCGCCCTCGCCCAGAAAACTCAGGCCCGCTTCGATGCCGATGACCGTGGGCACATCCATGGCCACGAGCACCACCATTTGCCCGATGAGGTTCGGCAAGATGTGCTTGAGCATGACGCGCAGCGACGAGGCGCCCATGGCGCGTGCCGCCGTCACGTATTCGCTCTGTTTGAGGACCACGGTCTGATTGCGCGCGATGCGGAAATAAACCGGAATCAGGAACACGATCACGATCAACGTCACCGTCCCCAAGCCCGTCCCGATCAAGCTCGCCACGGCGAGCGCGAACAGCATCATGGGCAGGCTGCGGATCACATCGCAGAACAGGGCAAACATCGCGCCCACCGTTCGGAACCCGTAGCCCGCGATGACGCCCGCCGCCATGCCGATGGCCAACGCCACCCCCACCCCGATGACCACGATGCTCATGACCACGCGGCTGCCGTCGATGATGCGCGACAAGAGATCGCGGCCCAACTGGTCGGCTCCCAGCCAATGCTGAAAACTGGGGGCGGCAAGCCGCGCCGAGACATCGATGGCATTCGGGTCGTAGGGCACGATCCATGGATCCAATAGCGCGCAGCCGACGATCAGGAGCACGCAGGACAGACCGACACGGCCCGCGGCGCTGCTCCACAGATTGCGCGCCAACAGTATCAGGGCGGGCGCGGGCCGCGGCTCCCTCGCGTCGTCGTGGGCCGTGATCATGGGCCGGGCCGCCGGCGCATCAAAGGGCGGATCGGACACGCGGATCGAGACTCGCGATCAGGAGCTCGGCAACGATGCTGCAAATCACATAGAAAACCGCGGCGACCAAGACGGCGCCGAGCACGATGGGAAAGTTGCGTTGCAGAACCGCATCGTAGGCCAGACGGCCGATGCCGGGCCGCAGAAAAATGATTTCGATGATGACGGCGTTCGACAACAAGCTCCCCATGCCGATGGCGACCACCGCGATGACCGGCGCGATGGTGATTTTCAACAGGTAGCGGAGCGCCAAGCGCGGCTCGGGCACGCCGAAGGCCCGGAATGTCCGCACATGGTTCTCCTGCAACACTTCGAGCATGGATGACCGCACCGCCCGAATCAAATAACCGGCCCAGCCTAGCCCTAAGGTCAACGCCGGCAACAACAAATGGCGAAATTCATCGCCCACGCCGGAACCCAAACCGATGGCCGGCAGCCAGTGGAGCGTGACGGCAAACAGCAGCAAGGCGTAGATACCGAGGATTGTCGAGGGCAAGGCGAGCGTGGCCATGGAAACGACGCCGACCAGCCTGTCGCCCCAACTATTTCGATGCATGGCGCACCAACAGCCCAGGGGAACCCCCACGATCAACGCCCAGCCCAGCCCCGCGAAGGTCAACGCCAACGTGGCGGGCAGGACGTGGGCGATGAGCCCGGCAATCGGCTCCTGGGTGACGACGTCTTTTCCCAGGTCGCCGACCGAGAGGCGCTCGACGAAGCGCGCAAACTGCAAGGGGATGGGCTTGTCCAACCCCATCTCGGCGCGCAGCGCCACGCGATGCGCCTCATCCGCCCGCGGACCCAAGATGACGCTGGCGGGATCGCCGGGCACGACGTAAATGAACCAAAACATCATGCCGACCGCGGTGACCAGCACGAGGCCGCCGTGGGCGATGCGTCGGAGACCGTACCAAACCATAGCGGATTATCCCGATGAGGACACTCTGAAATGCACGTCGGTGGGACACCCCGCGTTGACCGGCGTGATGTCCTGCGGACAGGCGGACATTACCACGACTTGATCCATTTCGGCCCGCAGGGAAATCGATTGGCCGGGCTTGCTCACCGGAGGCAAGAATTCGACGCGGCCGCCCGCCGACTTTACATTCATGAACAAATTGAGCGGACACGGCGCGGCGACGCTCTCACAGCCCAATTCGTGCAGTACGCTCGTCAAATTGTCGCTGCAGTTCGCGTGATCGGAGGGCGCACCCAACTCCTGGTACCGATACCGGTCGCAGGCCGCGATCAACGTATCGTGCACGCCGAGACTGGTGTCCTCCACGACGCGCAGGATGGGTCGACGCCGGTTGGTCACCAAGGCGTCGCCCACGCCGGGCGTGACCTTCAGCATCGAGGCGCGGCTGTGCTCCATCGACATGTATTCGAGCACATCGGTGCTGTTGAACGCCCAGGTATCGACCACCTGCGAGCCATGCGTGTTGATCACGACCAGGATTTGACCCTTGCGCAGGAATACGCCCCGACCCTGTCGCGCCGGGAGGGTGCCTGTCAGGCCCTCGTCAAGCAATGCTCTCGATGGTTCGAATGTCGCCACGGATCCCTCAAAACGATGCCCGCAGCCGCAGTCCAATGGTGCGCGGACGATCGTAAGCCACGTCATTGCCCGGTGCCAGGGACCCCGTCGGCACCGTCTGGATGTGTTCGATGTTGCGGGCATTGGTCAGGTTGTTGCCGAATACGCTGACCTCGAAGTGTCCGAAGTCGTACGCCACGGCGCCGTTCAGGAGCTTGGTCGACGGAATCTGGGCGAAACTCGACGAGGACTGGTTGAACGAGTTATTGAAGCTCGTCTTGTAGGAGTAATTGAGATCGACATCCACCGCGTTCATGCCCATCGGAATGCGATAGTCGCCGGTGATGCTGCCGATGAAGCGCGGCGCGTAGGGCGAGGTGGTGCCCTCCGGCGCATCGAGGTTGCTGATGTCCGACCCCGCCGCCGAATGATTGTAAGACCCATTGAAGGACACCGTGGCGTAGGGCGTGACCTTGGCGGCGGTTTCGAGTTCCAACCCCTTGCTGGTCACCGAGCCGATGTTCTGGGTGTACACGTAGGAGCAATCGAGCGGTACCGAGGTTTGCGTGTTGTGCCACTTGATGAAAAACGCGGCGACGTTCAAGGTCACCCGGTCGTCGTCGAGTTTGCTCTTTTCGCCGAGCGTATAGCTCCACAGCTTGTCGGGACTGAAACTCGCCGGTGCGGCGGTCAAGCCTTCCGCCGCCAAGTCGGAGCCGCAATAGACCACGGGCACGGGTTGATTCACGCCACCGTAGCGAAAGCCCTCGGCGATCTCGGCATACAAATTGGTGGCGTCGGTCAGCTTGTAGCTAGCGGCGAAGCGCGGCGTCGCGCCGGTCGCCGCGGGACTTGCGGTCACGATGAGCGGCGTGCCGACCGGATCGGTGGCGGAGGCGCTGGGCCCATCACCCACGTAGCCCCCGGAGTAGATGTAGTAATCCTCGTGCCAGTTGAAGTAACGCAGACCCGCGGTCAACTCCAATTTGCTGGTCACGTCATAGCTCAGCTGCCCGTACGCGGCGTACTGGCGGTCGATGGTATGGATGTAGCCGTAATATGGATTGTTCGCTTGATCCGACAGATCGTTGGTGACCGAACTGTAGTCCGGGATGCCGACGATGGGGGCATACAGGGCGTCGAAGTCGGTCAAGGGGTTGTTCATGATGAAGCGACGGGTCTGCCGTTCGTAGAACAGGCCGCCCAGCCACTTGAGCGGACCGTCGGTCTTCGAGGTCAAGCGGATCTCTTCGACGACGTCGTGGATCATATTGGTGGAGTCGAAATCCGCCGGCTCCAAAGGTCCCGTGTTGCCCAGATAATAGTCGTAGTACTCGTAGCTCTGATCGTGCAGGTAGTAATTGCCCATGCGCATGAAGGAACTGGCCGAACTCAGGTCGGCAAAACCCAGGTCGTACTTGAGATTCAAGGTGAAGATGTTGAGGTCGAGGTCCGACTGACTGCGCTTCAGACGCGCCGACTCGTACACCGGGAGCGCCGCCTCCGCAAAGTTGAGGCCGCTGCTGACCTTGTCCGTGGTGTAGGTGGCGTCCACGATGAGTTTGTCGTTCGGCGTGAAGCGCACGGCGATGCGCCCCTGATCGGTACGCGTCGCGTTGTCGGTGCCGCCGATGACGATGTTCTTGATGTATCCCGACATGTCGTCGCGGTAGCCGTTGATGCGCACCGCCAGCACGTCCTGGATCAGCGGCAGATTGACTGCGAACTTTTCCGCGTTGTTCCAACCGCCGAAATTGGCGGTGTCCGATCCTTCGACTTCGACATAACCCGACAAGGTCTGCGAATCCGGCTTTTTCGTGATCAAGCGAACATTGCCCGCCATGGCGCCGGCGCCGTACAGCGTTCCTTGCGGACCGCGCAGGACTTCGACCGATTCCAGGTCCAGCGCCTTGATGTCGGGGGTCCACGACTTGAGCGCGATCGGCGTGTCGTCCAAGTACACCGACACGAGCGTGCGGTCTTCGGTTTCCGAGGCGTCGCTGCCGCGCGTCGCCAACCCACGAATGGTGATGGTGTTGATGCCGTTGCCGGTCGACTCCATGTTGACCGACGGCGCGAGACGCGCGAAGTCCGACAGGCTCGTGAGATTGAGTTTGGACAGCATTTCCGGATTGATCGCGGTCACCGCCATCGGGACCTCTTGAATGTCCTGGCTGCCCAGGCGCCCCGCAGTCACGACCACCGTCTGCAGCTGAGTATCCGGAGCGCCGGCCGCCGAGTCCTCCGCCGCGGTCTCCGCGCCGGCGGGCAGTCCTGCGAACATTCCGGTCGCCATCACGGCGGCGAGGCGCAAGTGTCGCGAGCGCTTGCGCTCGGTGTCAGTCGGTCCACAGATCGATGTCATCAACATGGGTTTGTTTCTCTCGTGAGCAACGATGAATTCGCGCTGCATTAGAGATAACAGCAAGTGAAAGACAGCACCAATAAATTAACCTGGGGTTTCTATAACGAGAGCCGATAGCGATGTGCCCGCGTGGCGTCCAGTGCAGGGCACATCGGTACGCGGCATCATGTTGGTGCGCAGCGCACGTCGACGGCCACCGAATCGGTGCACGACATCCACGGTGTTCAATAGGCGCGGCTGCGGACCACGCGATTGCGAATCGGGCGGCCGTCCATACAGCGTCGGATGTTGTCGAGAAAGAGGTCGAGCGTGCGCGGGACGTAGGACTCCGGATCGTCGCAGGACAGATGCGGGGTGATGATGAGACGCGGCGCGTCCCACAACGGTGAATCGGACGGCAACGGCTCCGGATCCGTGACGTCGATGATGGCGCCGCTGAGGGTGCCGGCGAGGAGTGCCGCCCGCAACGCGTCCTGATCAACCAATCCCCCGCGACCGAAGTTGGCGAAACCAGCCTCGGGCTTCATGCGCTTGAACCGGTCCGCATTCATGATGTGGCGCGTGGACGGCGTCAACGGCATGGCCAACACGATGAAGTCCGCCTCAGCCACCGCGCCGTCGAGAGCGTCGAGACCAATCACCGTATCGAAGTGGCGTGTGGGGCGTACGTTGCGTCTGACGCCCGTTGTCCGCAACCTCAAGCTGCGCGCCGCCGCCGCGATGGCCCCCCCGATCCCACCGGTGCCGACGATCAACGCGCTACGTCCGGCAATGTGCGAGCTGTACGCCTTCGACCACGCATGAGCCCGCTGCGCGCTGACGAAATGCGGCATGCGACTGTGCAGCATGAGGAACACCATGGTGGCCCACTCCCGGATCTTCGGCGCGTGCACGCCGCTCGCCGTCGCGAGCGCGATGCTGCGCGGCAGCCAATCGAGCGGCAACAAGTGTTCGATACCCGCGGCGGCCACTTGGATGAGCTTGAGCGCACTGCCGGGCGAGGCGATGTGCTCCGTGGGAAATCGAAAGCCGATCATCGCATCGGCGGCCGCGACGCGCTCACCGAAGGCCGGATCATCGGTCGCGCACCAGGCGAACTCGACCGGCGGCATTGATGGAGCCGCCCGCGCGAGCGCCGCCTCGACGCGGGACGGTATGATGCGGAACACGGCTTCCTGATTGGGGTATTGCGCCACCAGCACGTTGAGCTTGTGCATCAGCCGACCTGACCTCCACCGCTGTCGACGACACGGTCGAGCACCCAGTTGGCAAAGGTATGCACCAGCGGCTCCATGTGCGAGAGCCGTCCCACTTGGGCAAAGGGCGAACTGATGCCGTGTTGTTGAATCTCGGAAATGACGTTGTCCTCGGGTATGGATTTGTCCCACCGGCGGTAATAGCGTTGCGACACCTCGGCGAAATCGTCGCGCGCCACGGTGGCCCGCGGAAAACAGGCGCCCGATACCAGATGCATGGCTTGCGGCCCACGCGGATGGATCTCGAGCCACCACAGACAGTCGAAGGTCAGCGCCAGCATGGTGCTCGGATAGATCAGAATGTAATAGGTCCCCGCGGCGCTCGCGCCCGTCAGCGTCGGGATATACGGAAATCCGGTATCGCCTGTTTCCAGGGCCCTCGTCCCGGTATGCGCGGTATAGAGTCCGCACCACTGCCCCTTGCCGATCAGCGGCGGCGTGATGCTGCGTTTCTGTCGCTGGATGGTCTGCGCATGCACGGTCGGCACGTGGTACGACTCCATGGCGTTTTCCACGTAGATTTTCCAATTGCAGGCGATATCCCACTCCTTGCGCCGCACGGTCACCATGTCATCCAATCCGTAGGGTGCGAGCAGCGCGGGCAAATCGCCCAAGAACTCGAGCAGCGGCGGCGCCGCGGGATCGAAACACACGAACAAGAACCCGCCCCACGCCTCTAGTCGAAACTCGCGCAACCCAAAATCGGCCCGCTCGAAGCCCACGGTCCGATCCATTTCCGGCGCGATGCGCAGTGCTCCGGCCAGGCTGTAGTTCCAGCTGTGATAGGGACAGCGAATATCCCGCGTCGTGCCTTCGCCCGACAGCAGCCGGGCACCCCGGTGACGGCAGGTGTTGGCGAACGCGCGAATGGTACCGTCCTTGTCGCGCACCACGGCGAGCGGCACCCCGGCAAAATCCAGCGTGAGGTAGCTGCCCGGCTCGCGCAGTTGGTCGGCGCGTCCGATGAAATTCCAGCTCTTAGCAAAGATCTGCCGCACCTCGCCGCCATAGAAGCCGGTCGAGGTATACGCCCACGGCGGCAGCGTGGACGCCTCGAGCAGCGGGAGACGCATATTGGCAAAGTGATGTGCCGACAACGGATCGGCGGGCTCCGACCAACGCGGGGGGCCGGCGGACGGGGCGGCAACCATGCTCAGTCCCTCCAGTTGGGATAGTTCGTGTCGAGCAGACGCAGCAGCGCCGGCCACATGCGATGCCCGGCCGCCGCCGGGTCTCGCGCACTCGTGTATTGCTGCATGGTGGTGCCGATGGTCGCCGCATCGGGCATGGTGATGGTGCGCCCGGTCGAGAGCACGTCCATTTGCACGCGCGCGGTCTGTTCCAAATAGTAGGTGAAATAAAACGCCGCGGGGATGGTGGCACCGACGGTCAAGAGACCATGGTTGCGCAGCACCAGTGCGATCTTGCCCTTGATGTCCCGGTCGAGCCGCTCGCCCTCGTCCAGATTGAAGGCAATGCCCTCGTAGTCGTGATAGCCGATGCGCTCATGGAACTCGATCGCGAATTGATTCATGGGTAGGATGCCGTCGGCCAGGCAGGAAATCGCGACGCCGGCCCGGGTGTGCGTGTGAATCACGCAATTCACGTCGGGACGCGCCCGCAGGATGGCGCCGTGAATCACGAAGCCCGCCGCGTTGGCCGCATGTCGTCCACTGCCGACGACGTTGCCGTCGAAATCCAATTTGACGAGGCTCGCGGGGGAGACCTCGTTGAAAAATAAGCCGAACGGGTTGATGAGAAAGGCATCCTCGCCTGGGACGCGTGCCGATGCGTGGGTGAAGATGAGATCATCCATGTCAAAATGCGCCAGCAGGCGATACACGGCCGCCAAGTGCAGCCGCACATCGTCTTCGGTGTCGATGTCTATTTTTTTCGCGGGGGCGTCTTGGATGATCATGGGTCACTGGCTCCGTACATATCGGTTGCTCAAAACGGGATTGTCTCGATGACGTATTCGATCGTCGCGCGCTGTGCGCGGACCGAACGCCTCGGCGTGGCCGTGGCGACGGCGAGCGTCGCCGTCGGCGCGCGCTGTCCGTTCGCGACCGCGGGTATCGGCGCCGTGGTCAGTCAGAATCGAACGCATCCCTTGATCGGGCCGCGCGCGCTGACGCTGCTCGAGGCGGGCGCCTGGGGCGATGCGGCCGCCCGTCAGGCCGCCGAGGCCTTTGATTTTCCCGAATGGCGGCAGGTGGCGCTCATCGACGCGTCCGGGCGCATCGGTACCTATCACGGCGCCAAGTGTTCCGGCGTGCACGCCGAGGCGCGCGGCGAGGCGGCTGTGTCGCTCGGCAACTTGCTCAGCTCGGCGCGAGTGCCGGAAGCGGCGCTCGCCGGGTACGACGCTGCCACGGGAACTCTCGAAGAACGTCTGCTCGCAGGACTCGCCGCCGGCCTCGCCGCGGGCGGCGAGATCAAGCCGCTGCGGTCGGCCGCGCTCGTGGTGGTGGATCGCGATGCGTTTCCGTATACCCACTTGCGCATCGATGCCGACGCGGATCCCCTGCGTAAACTCGAGGAGCTGTGGCAGCAGTGGCAGCCGGTCGCGGAGACCTGCCGGCGCTGGGCGCTCGATCCCGACAACGCGTGACGCGGATGTCGACGCCTCACGCAGGACTGCGCTTCCTTTTTGCAATGCGCGGCTTGGCCGCCGGCGGCGCTTCCTGTTCTTCCGTAACGGCCGGAGGCGCCGCGGCCACGATGGCGCCGTAGGCGTGGTGCAAGTGCAGGCGGACGGCTTCCTCGGCGGCATCGGCGTCGCGGCGCTCGATGGCCTGCGCAATCAGTCGATGGTCATCCACGGCGCGCCGGGTCTCCTCGAGGCTGTACCGACGCAGACGCCGGGGGCTCGCGAATAACTCCCGATATTCGCCCACCAGTCGCCGCAGGCGTTCGGCGTGACTCGCCGTCGTGATGGCGAGATGAAACTCTTCGTTCAGGCGCGCACGCGTCTCGACGTCGCCCGGATCGGTGTTGGCGCTGGCCCGCGCCAACTCGACGATGCGTGCAATCTCCTCCTCGCTGCCGCGTTCCGCGGCCAAGCGGGCGGCGCGGCCTTCCAGCGCCTCCCGAATGTGATAAATGTCGGTGAGCTCTTGCCGCGGATCGACGACTTCAATGCCCCATCCCCGGGCACTGCGCACCAAGCCATCCCGCTCCAGGCGGAAGAACGCCTCACGGATGGGGGTGCGACTGATGCCGAACAACGCAGCGATCCCGAGTTCCGTGAGCCGCTTACCCGGTTCGAACTCGCCGTCGACGATGGCCTGGCGCAAGCGCTCGTACGCCAGCTCCGATGCCGTCTTGGTCATTTCCAATCGCCAGGTTCCGGGTGCGTTCACCGTGATACTCCCTTCAGGTTAAATTTGGTATTTGGTCGAGACCCGCCAGGCGGCGGGCGCGCCCGAGCGAGCCGGCCCGGTCGTAGGTAGCATAAAGCGCCGCCTCCTGCGCGAACACCGGCGTTTCGGCGAACAGTTGATAGGCCTGGACACGACCGGCATACGCCGAGCTCGTGAGTTCGCGCGCCAGGTGCATGACCCGAAGCCGCTCGACGCCGTCGTCACACCCGGTGCGAAAGTATTTTCGGACGTCGGGGCCGATTTCGGCGCTGTCGAGCATGGCGTGATCGGGCAGCATCACCGGCTGACCGCCGATGATTTCGCGAAAGTGCTGCACCATGTCGCCATACGTCTGCGAGCAATATATGCGACCCGCATTCTGAATGGCTTGATTCGGCATGGCGAAGCCGCAGCGAGACGGCTGACAGGCCGTTTCAGCCGCGATCAGAAAGGACTCGATGGTCTGTTTGAACACCATGAGCTGGCTGATCTTGGAGCGCACCGCCGGGACGTTGGCCGAGCCGACCTGTTCGGCATAGAGAAGAGCCGCGCCCACCAGAATGTCCGCTTTGGCGAGACTGCGCGTGAGGTAGCCTTGCGCGGCCCAGCGCGCGAACTCGCTGCGCATGAGCGCGGCCAGTTCCGGTTCGCGACTGAAAATGACGTCCTCCCACGGAATGAGCACGTCGTCGAAGACGATCAAGGTGTCGATTTCGTCGTAGCGCGCCGTCAGCGGATGGTCGCGCACGTCGGCGCCCGCGTAGCCTCCCGCCAGCAGCGGCATGCGGCAGATGTGTCGCACGCCCGGTGCGTTCAATTTGACGATACAGGACACCGCATAGTCGCGATTCGCCTCCACCCAACTGCCGACGGTGGGTTTGACGAAGGCCACGTGCGCATAGGGCGCACCCGTCTCGAACTTGGCGCCGCGAATCACGATGCCGGCGTCCGTTTCCTTCACCACGCGCAGATACATATCCGGATCGTCCTGCTCGTGCGGCTGCTTCGAGCGATCTCCTTTGGGATCGGTGTTGCCGCTGGTCATGAAGAGGTTTTCGCGCTGCAAGCGCTCCAGCCACGCTTCGCCGTTGGCACGATACCGTGGATCGAAGCGGTCGAACAGATCGCCCCGGTCCTTGATCACGAAGAGCGGCGACACCGTTTCATCACCGAAGCGATCCATGGTCGGACACACCTCTTGAAGAACCGTCGAGGTCATGAGCCGGCGCAACGTGAGATCGCGGCTGCTTTCGGGCACTTTGTAAAAACGCGAGCCCCGCGTGCCGTCCGGCAATTCATAGGTCATGATGTCTTGATGCGCCGGATCGTGGTGCAGGTCGTAGATCTTGCCCACGGCGTCCACCATGGGCGCGAAGGCGGGATGATCGGCGACGCTGCCCGTCACCCGCTGGCCGCTGATCCACACCTGCCGGCCATCATCGAGGCTCGCGCGATAGTCGCTGCCAGTCATCAAACCCATGAAACGTCTCCGATCGAATGAGGGGCGGCCGGCCCAGGCAGATTGGCCATGAGCGACCCCAGTATGGCGGCACGATCAAACAAGCTGTCGATGACGATGCGCTCGCGGCGACTGCAAGGATCGATGCAAATGGGCCCCAACCCATCGAGCGTCGGCCGCCCAAGCGCGGCCGCAAAGCTGCCGTCCGACCCGCCGCCGGACTCGACCGCGGGATAGGGGATGCCCAACGACGCGGCGGCGCGGCTCGCTTCGCTCAAGAGCGCTGCGCTCGCCGCCTGCGGAAAGGCCGGTCGCGTGATGCCGCCGCTGAACTCGAGGGTGACCCGGGGATCGCACGGTGCCCGGAGTATTCCTAAGACGCGCGACAGCAGCGCCGCGGCGGCCGAGTCGTTGCGTGCGCGCAGATCGACGTGCATTTCCGCCGACGCCGGCACGACCTGACGGGCATCCCCGGCATTCAAGACGCCGACGTTGACCAAGGTGCCTTGGCTCAAGTCGGTCAGGTCCTCGAGCGAAGCGACTCGATCGGCCAACACCCGCAGCGCACTGGCCCCGGCACGCAGGTGCATGGTGTGAGCGGACACGCCGCGGGCGCGTACCACCAGCGCACCCACCGCGCCGCGAGCCGCCACCACCGAGCCGTCGGCCCGCGCGGGTTCGAGCACGAGAACGGCATCCGCGCCGCGAGCCTGGTGCTCGATCCAGGCTCGCGAGGCGGCGGAACCCAGCTCTTCATCGGGCACCAAAATATGTCGAATTTCCTCGCACGTATCGAACCCAACGTGCAGCAGGGCGCGCACCGCCTCGCACGCCATGACGAGGCCCCCCTTCATATCGCCGACGCCGGGGCCGGACGCCACGCCATCCGTTTCCGAATACGGCCACTCGCGGCAGGCACCCGACGGCCATACCGTGTCCAAGTGCCCGACGATGAGGACCCGGCCGCGTCCGGCGAAGCGCCGCCGGAACAAGCGGCGGGCGCCGAACCCCATGAGCGGATGCCGTTCGCAGGAAAAGCCGAGGGACCGCCACTCCCGCTCGAGCACATCCCCGACCCGGTCAACGCCCGGCGGATCGTAGGAACCACTGTCGATGGCGACCAATTCTTGCAAGGTCGCGAGAGTCTGGGAGCGGCGTTGAGCGACGAGCTGACGAATTTCGCTCGCAAGTGATTCTGTATTGTGCATACAATGAACTACACCATGAAACACCGTCCAGCACCAATAAGCACGCGTAGGTCGTCCATAAGGCACGCGCATGGGCCGGCCGGCCGACACGTCAACGTGACCCGCCACTGACCCGTGCAGATTCGTCAACTCGAGTGTTTCAGAACACTGATGTTGCACGGTACGATGACCCGTACCGCCGAAGTGATCGGCGTATCACAGCCCGCCGTCAGTAACATGATCGTCGCGCTGGAACACAAGGTGGGTTTCCAGCTCTTCAATCGCAAAGCGGGCCGGCTGGTGCCGACGCCGGAGGGGAGGCTCTTCTACGCGCAGGCGAGCCGCGCTCTCGAAGGCTTCGAAAACGCCATTCGCCTGGCCGAGGAAATCTCGCAAGGCAAGCGCGGTCACCTCGCCATCGCGGCGTATCCCAGCATTTCCATCAGTCTGCTGCCACGGATTCTGTCCCTGTTCGCCGAGCAGCGACCGGAATTACACATCAAGATCATTTCCCGCAATTCCCAGACGGTGCGCGACTTGATTGCGACCCAGCAGTTCGACATGGCCATCGCGGAACTGCCGCTCGAGTATCCGGAAGCGTACATGGAGACGTTTCCGTATCTGTGCGAATGCATGTTGCCGCCGGATCACCCGCTGACCGCCAAGTCGGTCATCTCCCCTGCCGATCTCGACGGCGTGCCGTTCGTGACGTTGTTTCGCGGCGACCCCGTGTACGAAAAGCTGGCCGCGGCGTTCTCACACTACGGCGCGCGCTGGAATATCGTGGCCGAGACCGAGTTTTTTTCGTCCGCCTGCGAACTGGTGGCGGCCGGCATCGGGGTCGGCGTGGTCGATCCGGTGGCGAGCGCGCCGTTCACCGCGAATGTGGTGCGACGAAAATTCGTGCCCGACATCACGTACGAAATCGCGATTCTCTATCCGACCAATGGCGAGCGGTCGCAAATCGCGACCGCGTTCGCCGATCTCCTGCGGCTGCATCTCGCGCCGCCCGGTTGAGTCATTTGCCGTTCAAATAGACCTGGATCAGATCGAATAGGTAGTCGCGTTCATCGTAGAGACCTTCGACCGACTTACGTTCATTCAGACCATGCACGCCGTCGCCATCGGGATCGCTGAAGCGCCCGGGCACGCCATAGGTCGGAATGCCCACCGCATTGAGCGCAGGGCCGTCGGTGGCCCCCGTGGTCATCATGGGAAACAGGGGAACGCCCGGGAAGTGTTTCTCCGCCACGCGTTTCGCGGCGTCGTAGGCCCACGGAATCAGCGGCGGCGGCGGAGTCGTCGGACCCACTTCGCCGGTCGTCACGATGGTCACGGACGGATCGGCGGCCGCCTTGATGAGCTGCGCGCGGACATTCTCGATCGGATCGCCGGGAAACATGCGGCAATTGACGTTGGCGGTGGCGCGCTGGGCGAGCGCATTGGGGGCGTGGCCGCCTTCGAGAAGGGTTGCGACGCACGTCGTGCGCAGCATGGAGTGATACACCGGATTCGTCGACACGAGGGCGTTGGCCTCGCGGTCATTCGGATCCGCGAGCAGCCGCAGTATGGCGGCGCCCTTCTCGCCGCCCTCCAATGTCGCCATCGCGGTGAAGTAGCCGCGCGTCGTGTCGCTGAATTGCACCGGAAACTCGTATTGGCCGATGCGCACCAGCGCCGCCGCGAGACTGTAAATGGCATTGTCGGGACGCGGCAAGCTACTGTGGCCGCCGGGGTTTCTCGCCTCGACCAGGAAATCCTGGTAAACCTTCTCGCCGGCCTCGAATCCGAGTGACACGTGCTTGCCGTTCGCATCGCGCACGCCGACGCTGCCTTCGTTGAGCGCGAACTCCGCGTCGATCCACTCGCGGTGGTCGTTCGCCAGCCACGAGGCACCATTGAAGGCGCCGTCGCTCTCTTCACCGCAGGTGAGCGCGAGCTTCAGCGGCCGGCGAAACTTGGTACCCGCCGTCTTGAGCCGCATCAACGTGTCGGTAAAAATCGCCGCCTGAGCCTTGTCGTCGGACGACCCTCGGCCATAGAAATAGCCATTTGCCTCCACCAATACGAAGGGATCGCGCTCCCAGCCCTCGCGCTTCGCCTCGACCACGTCGAGATGCGCCAATAAGAGAATCGCCTTGGCCTTGTGGCTGGACCCCGCGAGGGTTGCCACCAATCCGCCGTCTTTCGGATGCTCCGGCACGCTGAACAGGTGTATCTCATCGTCCGCGTAGCCCGCCGTTTTGAGTCGTGCCGCCATGCGCTCGGCCGCCAAGGTGCAGCTTCCCACCGACAACGTCGTGTTGGTCTCCACGAGTTCCTTATATAGGCCGCGGAATTCAGCCTGATCCGGCCGAATATCGGCCATCACGGGCGCACAGAAGCCTGCGGCGAGCAACGCCGCCGTCACGATTGAACGCATGTCACGATCTCCCTGGTAAGCGTGCAGTATAGGGAACGAACCGGCACGCGCAAATTAGCCGTGGTTATAGATGCGCTAACCCTTAGCCTTGAGCCTATTCATAAAATGCGATAGATTTAGAACTCTGGTATGTCGCCATGGAAGTCGACTACATGACAAGAACATCGCACCGACATCGTCCGATACCGGCATTCCCTTTCACGGCCGCTGCCAACCCCATAGGGTTCGACTGGCCAATCGAGGGGCACCATGCATAAACGAAGTCGACATATATATACGCTGGCTGGCTTTGCGATCGTCTCGCTGCTGGTTTGGTGGTTTGCTCGAATTTCGTTGTGCTGGGGCGGCTACGGGTGGTTTGGCATATTCGTTTGTCATCTCAACATCGCGACATATCTTTCACTCGCTGGCGGCGTCTATGTGCTGGCACTTTTTGTCAGGGATCTGGGTCGCGGCTATTCCGAAGATCGGACCCGGCCGGGCGAATTCAAGCTTCGCACTGCCCGCCGGCAACTCAACGCGCTCGAGCCGAGGGCGCGACGGCATGCGACCGCGTCTGCGACCTTAATGATTTTGGGTCTGGGGTTCGTTTTTTGGTTGGTTTTTCTGAGCGGAGTTCGATTTTAACGCAAGTACCAGAACGCCTAGGTGGCGTCACCGTTGTTGCACTGAACACTTAGAATTTGGCATCCAAGGACGGAACGATGAACGGCAAAATCTGCAAGGCGCTGAAGGTGGGACTGCTTTCCGTCACGCTGTTCGTCGGGTGCCTCGACTGGTACCCAGCACTCTCCTATCAAAAATCCGGTCATTTTTTCTCGGTGTATCCGGTCGCATCCTCATCGAAGACCCTGGTTGACGCCAGCGAGCGCAGACTGCTCGCCTTCTGCGCCCAACTGCCTGACCAAAGCAAGGATCTCGACGCGGTGGCTGTTTATCGGCGCGTGCTCGGTCACCCAATCGACTGGGCTCGCTGGGGAAGCTCCAACACCGCCGATACCGAGTGGGTCCGGAGCATGATTAGTGTGCAACAGTTGATCCATGTCCTGACTGGCGGCAACGCTGCCGATGTGCAAGATTTTGCGAAAGACACCGTGCAACATCTCTTTAATAACGTCATGCACAGTTCAGATGCCGACAGGCGCACGAATATATGCGCCTTAGGGATAGGCATGCACATGTTGGGCGATGCCTATGCGCATCAAGCTATGGCCGAAGGATCGTTGGTGATGTATTCGACCGGCATGGGGCACGCCAAAGACTTCTCGTACCCGGATTACCCCCTGTGCGACGGTTACTATAACGGTTTGCATTTATTCCAGACCTGCAATAGCGTCGTACGCAACGAATGCGCGGCGTCCGGCAAGGATTTGCCTACCCGTTTCTGTCGCTGGATGAAATATCCCGCTGGCGCAGTACCGCTCCTGAACGGAGAGGGTAGTGAGCCCCTACTGTCGATCCTTGCCATCGATTTGCAAAATGCGGCTCCCAACTCCAATGATAGAAATCACTGGGGAGAGGACGACACCGAAGTAACATTACTTCGGGACGAGAAATTACCTGCCGAGATAACGGCATTTTTTGACAAGCAACCTTCCAGTCATTATTGCCAAGATGTTGTCAGCGCCGCTGAGCAAGATGCGCAACTTCAGTTGGCTCAACCAAATCCAACGGTTCCATTCGCTGCGCTTTCTTGCGCGAAAATATGGAACGCCTATGCGAGTACGGCAATAACGGAGATCGCTGAATCAGAGGCAAAATCCCGCGTGATTCGCGAGCATCTACCAAATGTCGACTGGAACAAATCGTATCGGTGCCCGCTGCTTGACAAGCAATATGGGATGTCGACTGACGAGAAGTGCAATTGAAGTGCCGTGTGGAAAATTATGGGTCGCGGTGTCCCATCATAAGTACACCAACGCGCGCCGCGGCGCGGCGATGACGTGCGCATGCGGCACGGCGTCACATTTATTGTTATTCCATCCCCGGGGCGCGACCCGGGTTGAAAGCGGCAGTTTCCAGTAAGCGCGTACGGTGATTCGGTCGAGGTCAGCAATCTGCGGCGAGCCGCATCGCAGCAACCGCCACACTTGCGCCAGGTCTTAGCGGCTCCCGGATAGTCAGCTACGCTGCGGAGAAGCCCAAGGTCGCACGCCGTCTTATGTGAAGCCGAGCCGCTGGCGAGGGTGCGCAGCGGCCGCCATGGTGCACCCTTGCTCAAGAACACGGATGCGCTGTCGATAACGCCTCGTAACTCCTAGGATAAAGGCATGTAATGCAAGCGGACCAGCGACCGCCCCGATTGCCGGTCCGGAACCGCAGACTTTTGTCGGTCACCTGGCCGATGATCGTGATAGCCCTGCTGATGCTCTCGATGTGCGTCGCGAGCTTGAGCCTGCTGTCGTCCATTCGTGCGTTCGTCAACGGCGAAGGCATGTGGTCAAAGGCGGAGCGACAGGCAGTCTCGGAATTGCGGGACTATGCCAGGGGCGGCAGTCCCGATAACTATTTGCGCTTTCGTACCGAGCTCGCAGTCACTCTGGGTGATCGCACCGCGCGTTTGCAGTTGCAAAGCTCCCATCCCGACTACGATCTTGCCGCTCGAGGGTTCATCGCCGGGCGAAGTCATCCGGATGACGTACCGGGGATGATGCGTTTGTTTAGGTGGTTTCGGCATTCACCCATTCTCGCTGAACCGCTCACGGCCTGGACGCAAGCAGACGACCTGATAACCACGTTGGAACGGGTGGGGCTTGAAATACACACCGCCATCGCATCGAAACACGCTGCCCCCACTGCATTGGAGCAACTTGCCGCCAACGCCGAAGTGATTCACCTTCAGGTGGCACCGCTCGAGGACGAGTTTTCCGCCTCCCTCGGCCGGACGTCACGTCTCGCCTACCAGTTGCTGTCCGGATTGATCGGGCTTTGCAGCGCCACGCTCGTAGGGTTCGGCCTGATTATTTGCCACCGGACCATCCGCCGCAGCGAGCGCCTCGCGCGTGCGTTGCGCGCCACCGAGGAGCAGGCGTTCGTCGCGCAAGCACGCTCACACGTGACGCTTGCCTCCATCGCAGACGCGGTTCTCTGTACGAACCTTGAGAATCAAGTGACGTACATGAACGGCGCGGCCGAGGCTCTCACCGGATGGTCGAGCGCGGAAACTCTTCAGCAACCAATTTCCATCGTTCTGAACATCGTCTCGGAACCCAACGTCTTCAGCATTACCTCTGATATCGCGCGGATCTTGAGCGGCGAACAACGCACCGGGCCTGCAACCGGCTCGATCTTGAAAAGGCGGGACGGGTCGACGGTCGCCATCCACGAACACGGCTCGCCGATCCGCGACTCCCGAGATGAGGTGATCGGCATCGTCTTCGTGCTGCGCGACATCACTCAAGAACGCGCCTTTTCGGCGCAGCTTCACCATCAGGCCACGCACGACGCCTTGACGGGCCTTGCGAATCGGCGCGAATTCGAACACCGGTTGCAACACGCCATTGACGAGCGGCGGCGCATCGGCACCGATCACGCCCTGCTGTACGTGGACCTCGATCAATTCAAGGTCGTCAACGACACCTGCGGCCATGCCGCCGGCGATCAATTGCTTTGTCAGGTCTCCTCGGCGGTCAAGCAACGATTGCGCAGCGGCGACTTGCTGGCGCGGCTGGGCGGGGACGAATTCGGCATTCTATTGGCTCGCTGTGCGGCGGCCGATGCGATGTCGCTGGCGGAATTGATCCGCCAGCGCATATCGGAGCAGCGCTTCCCCTGGAAGGACAAGGTGTTCGCGATCAACGCGAGCATTGGCGTGCTCTGCCTCACCGATCATCAAGCGACGGTCGACGACGCCATGAGCGCGGCGGACCAAGCCTGCTATCTTGCCAAAGACAATGGCCGCGATCGCGTGCAACTGTATCGGCCGGACGACCAGGAGATGCGGGCGAGGCACGGTGAAATGCAGTGGGTCGAAAGGATCACCGCAGCGCTCGAGCTCGATCGATTCGTGCTGTTCGCCCAGGAGATTCGTCCACTGACCACATGGAATTCGAATCATCCCGGCGGGGAGCCGCCGCATTTGGAGATCCTGGTGCGCATGCTCGATGCGAACGGCGCGCTGATTTCACCCATGGCGTTCATACCCGCGGCGGAACGTTACGGCCTGATGCCGAGAATTGATCGCTGGGTGATCGCGACCGCGTGCAAGACGCTGGCCGAATGCCGAATCCGCTTGGGCGAGATCCCCACTTGCATGATCAATCTATCGGGCGGTTCGATCACGGATTCGGGCATCGTGGATTTCATTCGCGCGCGACTGTCACAGTACTCGCTGCCCGGTCATCGGGTGGGGTTCGAGATGACGGAAACGGCCGCCATTGGCAATCTCTCGAGAGCCGCGGAATTGATGGGCCAATTGAGTGAACTCGGTTGCCCCATGTCGCTCGATGATTTCGGCAGCGGCATGTCATCATTCGGTTATTTGCGAAATCTACCGGTGGACTACTTGAAGATCGACGGCGAGTTCGTGAAGGACATGGCCACGGACAATATCGACTATGCGGTCGTCGAAGCCATTTTTCACATCGGCAAGGTCATGGGCATCAAAACGGTCGCCGAATCCGTGGAGAATGCGGAAACCTTATCCGCTCTCAGGCAGATCGGGGTCGATTTCGCGCAGGGCTATCATCTGGCGCGACCGATGCCCATGACCCTGGCCGTGGATCGCCTGAATGAGGAGGCGTCGTTGCTATCGACGCCGGCTTCGAGGTCGGTGGCCGGGCGAGGTCAGCCCGCGTAGTGTCGCGGAAATAGAATCCGAAAAGTGGTTCCCTGGCCTTGGACTGATTCCATCTCGATCGTCGCGTCAAGCATCTCGCATAGCCGCTTGACGATGGACAGCCCAATCCCCTCCCCTCCCTCAGCACGCGGTGAAGGCGTCGTCTGCGGACGGACGGTCGGCGGATGCAATACGCTCACGTTACTCGCGAGAGGTGCTGCCGCGCCGGATGGAGACGCCGGTTCGAGCCCCGCCGCGATGGGCGCCGCGGAATTGGTATGAAGCCCCTGGCCGGTATCTTGGATGGTCAGCAGCCAGCGTTTGGGATCATCGGCGCGGCTGTCGCCCCATGTCACGGTCACGGTACCCTGGTGGGTATACTTGACTGCATTCAAGATGAGGTTTTGGGCGATGCGTCGAATCTTCACCGCATCCCCGTCGACACCCAAGCCTGCCGGCCCGTGACAGTGCAACGCCAGTCCGCGCTGCTTGGCCAAGGGTTCAATGCCCTCGCACAACGCCTGCAGTAACACAGTGACGTCCAACGGCTCTATCTGACGCTTCTCCCTGCCCGCCTGCAGGCGGGCGAGACTGGTGACATCCTCGAGCAGCTGATGCAGCGAGGTGACGTTGCGCATCAGAATGCGCACGAATTGCTGCCGCGAGACGTCTTGGTCAGGTTGACGGGTCAATCCAACCGCCACATTGGCAACCACTCCTAGATTGCCTCGTAGGTCGTGTGCCGCTTGCTGCCACTGATCGGCGCGCTGCTGTTCGAGGTCGCGGACCTGCTCCAGAGCCTGTTCCAAGTCTCGAACTTGACCGAGGGCTTCCTGTTGCTGCAGGGCAAAATACTGAGTGACGCTGCCTTCAATCGCAGCACCGAAAAGGCTGGCCCAGAGCGCATGGGCCCGGGCGATCGCCTCTGCAGACAAAGCAGCCTCGAGTTGGGCGTAGCGATTCAATGCCAAGATGACGCACTCGTTCAGCGCGCCCAATTCGCGGGTCACTTCCTGCAAATCGTAGCCCTGCTGCCAACGTTGCAGGCCGTGAGCCGCGGCCGGCGCCGCCGCCGCCTCGCTGCCGGCGGGATCCGCAGGCCCGGCCGCACGATGCAAACTGCGTTCGAAAGCCCCGAGCAGGGACGGGATGTGATCGTAAAGGTCCACCCGCGGCAGCGAATCCCCGTCGGTAAGGTTCGGATCGCGCTTCACCGCGCGAGACCATTCGAGCAATATCGCATCCCGCTGATCCCGCAGCCGGGTTGCGAGCCTGCGAAGTCCCTCGCCGTCTGATTCCAACACCGCATCTCCTGAATAAGGCCGTGGGCCCTGGGAAAAAACGCAATTTCGACCGGTAAATGGAGCCCGCGCCTATATTGACTGAAGGCGAGCGAAATCGCGAATGCCGCATGCGCCGCCGGGCCGCTACGGGACTAGCACCGGGTGTTGCGTAATTACCTCAGTAGCCAAGTTGACTTTTTGATCAACTATTCTAGACTATTAGTTGATGTTGAGATCAACTGGCGAATTAGAGACCCTTTTGAGTTCCCTGACACGAGCCGCACGCGATAGGGGGCTCAATGACTCTGCCTGGGCATCTGCGGCGGGTTTCAGTAAGGAAACCCTCTCCAGGTTGCGACGCAGGAGTTCCTGTGATTTATCCACGCTCATTGCCCTGGCGGACGCGGCCGGCGCCCAATTATTCGTAGCGGTAGCCTCTCAACCGGTGACCACCGCCGACGGTCATTTTCCCAACGAGTTGTCACGCGAGTACGAAGACCGCCTTCTGACGCTCTGTGCTTCGCGCCGACTTGATGCGGCCGAATGGGCGGCTGCCGGCCCCGCCTTCTTTATGGCGGGCCTCGCCGTCATGCTTGCCAGTTCTGCCGACGCGGATCGTCGCGCCCTGCTCGCCCTCGCCGAAAATTTGCACCCCGGTGCCACAGAAGTTCCGGTGTTTGCCCGTTGGTTGAGACGTAGCCCGCTCCGCCCGTCGCGCTTCCTGCCGATGTTGGCGATGGCGAAAAAGCATGCGGCCTAGCAGCGCGACCCGTCCCGAGTATCTCGCCGCCTTTATTGAGCTGGTCCAGCGCATCGCCGCGCCGCTCCGGGAATTGCCGAAGCGCAGCCTGCCTATCAAGATGTACGTGGCGGGCGGCGCGGCCATGCATTTCTATACCGGCGAGCGGATATCCAACGATGTCGATGCCGTATTTTCCAAACGCATTGCGCTACCCAGCGACCTGGAAGTTACCTACCGAGATCCGGACGGCGCGGCCCGCTTGCTCTACTTTGACCGACAATACAACGACTCCTTCGCTCTAATGCATAAGGACGCTCACGAGGACTCGGCACCTTTGGCACTGAAGCACATCGATGCGTCCGTTCTGGATGTTCGGCTCCTTACCCCGGTCGATCTTGCGGTCAGCAAAATCAGCCGCTTCTCCAGCCAAGACCGCGACGACATCACCGCGCTCGCCAAACACGGTCTAATCACATCGGCAGCGCTCTACCGTCGCTCCCAAGAGGCCATGAAGGACTTCGTCGGCAATCTAGAGAGTCTCGAAGGTTCGATCAGTCTTGCCTGTCGGATCGTGGAAG